>ENA-OQNJ01000095-OQNJ01000095.1-human-gut-metagenome-genome-assembly--contig:-NODE-95-length-21180-cov-5.071724_pt1 | contig 21180 bp, 21 predicted proteins | sample MGYA00242630_ERZ504882 | MGnify/ENA primary metagenome ERZ504882 (study PRJEB26092, sample SAMD00036408) | human gut metagenome | host: Homo sapiens | study: EMG produced TPA metagenomics assembly of... | reverse complement strand
GGTACGAAGGTTTTCCATTTCACCGCGGGGCAAAGCACAAAGGAAAGATCGAGATCGAGTATTATTTCCCAGGAAGAGCTCGAGAGAATCATGGATCTGTTTTGAATCAATACAGTAAGAGGTAGAATAATGAGCGATTTTATTTAGTAAGGTTAGGAATTTGACCTTTGGCGTTTGTTGTACTTCTTTCTGATTTGTACTGATTATCGTGATGATGATTATGACGGTCAGCATGTCGCTGCGTCTGAGCAGACTGAACCAGAAGTACAGAAGCTTTATGAAGGGAAAAGACGCCCAGTCACTCGAAAAGCTGTTTCATCAGCGGTTCAAGGAAATTGACAAACTGAACAAGCAGAATGAGCTGACGAAAAAAAACTCTTGCGGATCTGAAAAAGATCCAGGGCATGACGCTGAACAAATACGGAATCGTAAAATATGATGCGTTTGACGATGTGGGCGGAAAGATGAGTTTTGCGCTGGCAATGCTCGACAAAGAAAACACAGGTTTTATCCTGAATGCAATCCACAGCCGTGACAACTGTTTTTTATATCTGAAAGAGATCGTAAAAGGCGAGTCCTATATCATGCTGAGCGCCGAGGAAATCGACGCGCTGCGCCAGGCAATTACGATGAATTCGATCGATCTGATGTAAAAGCGGAACCGCAGAAAAACAGCATGAAAGAACGCTTGAAAAAATGCATATACTGTTATATGATGGTACTGGAACGCGCCAAACCCGCATAAATGCTGGAAAAACGGCAGTGGTTCCGGGCTGGAAAGAACAAAAAGAATCCCGCCAAAATGAGGGGATAAGATCTACTAGGAGGAAATTATGTTAGACATTAAGTTTTTAAGAGAAAACCCGGAAGTTGTAAAACAGAATATCCGAAATAAATTCCAGGATCAGAAACTGGAGCTGGTTGATAAAGTCATCGAGCTGGACAAAGAAAACCGTGACATCAAACAGGAAGTAGAAGCACTTCGTGCAAAAAGAAACAAAATCTCCAAACAGATCGGCGCACTGATGGGCCAGGGCAAGAGAGAAGAGGCTGAGGAAGTAAAGAAACAGGTAGCTGTTGACGGTTCCCGCATCGAGGCTCTTTCCGCAAGAGAAAAAGAAGTAGAAGAAGAAATCAAAAAGATCATGATGGTCATCCCGAACATCATCGATCCTTCCGTACCGATCGGAAAAGATGACAGCGAGAACGTAGAAGCAGAGCGTTTCGGCGAGCCGGTTGTACCGGATTTTGAAATCCCGTATCACACCGACATTATGGAGTCCTTCGACGGAATCGATCTGGATGCAGCAAGAGAAGTTGCAGGAAACGGATTCTATTATCTGATGGGCGACATTGCACGCCTCCACTCTGCCATCCTTTCTTATGCAAGAGATTTCATGATCGACCGCGGATTTACCTACTGCGTACCGCCTTTCATGATCCACGGCAACGTCGTAAACGGTGTTATGAGCTTCGCTGAGATGGAGTCCATGATGTACAAAATCGAGGGCGAGGATCTGTACCTGATCGGAACCAGCGAGCACTCCATGATCGGTAAATTCATCGACAGCATCATCCCGGAGGAGAAACTGCCTCTGACCCTGACCAGCTACTCTCCGTGCTTCCGTAAAGAAAAAGGAGCACACGGCATCGAGGAGCGTGGTGTTTATCGTATCCATCAGTTCGAGAAACAGGAGATGGTTGTTGTCTGCAAACCGGAAGACAGCATGATGTGGTATGACAAACTGTGGAAGAACACCGTAGACCTGTTCCGTTCCATGGATATCCCGGTTCGTACTCTGGAGTGCTGCTCCGGTGACCTGGCTGACCTGAAAGTAAAATCTGTCGATGTTGAGGCATGGTCTCCGCGTCAGAAGAAATACTTCGAGGTAGGAAGCTGCTCCAACCTTGGTGATGCACAGGCAAGACGTCTGAAAATCCGTGTCAACGGCGAGGACGGAAAGAAATACCTGGCACATACCCTGAACAACACCGTAGTTGCTCCGCCGCGTATGCTGATCGCATTCCTGGAGAACAACCTGAATGCAGACGGAACCGTAAGCATTCCGGAAGTTCTTCGTATGTACATGGGCGGAAAAGAGAAACTGGTTCCGAAACACTAATCGCATAAGAAATACAAAGGAATGAGAGGAGGTGTTCTTATGCACGCTTACCTGAAAACCATTGGATTTTCAAAGATCAAGACGACGAAGGAACTCCAGGAGATTCTTCGTGATGTAGTAGAAAACTACGACCGTAAAAAGATTGTGGAAACAGAAGAACACCACCTTTTTGCTGAATTTTCGAAAGAATATGCATATGACTGTGGTATCACGGTCTGTGGGGAAATTGATGAGAACAACCGTTTCCAGATGGAATATTATTATCCCTATTTCGAGGGCGGGCAGATCAGCTCCTACGAGGAGGTATCGGTGGAGCGCCACGTCGATAAGGAATCGTTTGCAGGCGCCTGCGACGATATGCGGCTTGGCATCACGATGATCTTTTATCTGACGCATGCAGCGGAATATCTTGAGATGAAACAGAAAAATGCGCTGCAGCCGCTTCCGCTCCCGCTTTCTGTCTCCGGTCTTGCAGCGGAAGGAACAATTCTGCTTCCGATCCAGAAAGACCCGGAACAGGTCGAGAAGGAGCGCCGCAGCACGCAGCAGAAGAATTCACTGATCTCGGCTGCCAGAAACGGGGATGAGGATGCGATGGAAAGTCTCACCATGGATGATATTGACACATATGCCATGATTTCCCAGCGTCTGACGAAGGAAGATGTCTTTTCTATTGTAGATAGCTTTTTCATGCCGAGCGGTCTTGAATGTGACCAGTACAGCGTGATGGGTGAAATTACGGAGATGAATACAACGAAGAACGCGGTAACGGGCGAGCAGGTGTATGAGCTCGGCCTCGTCTGCAACGATGTGCCGATAGACATCTGTATCAACGAAAAGGATTTATTTGGAGTACCGGAAGTGGGAAGACGTTTCAAAGGCCAGATCTGGCTGCAGGGAATGCTGGAACATCTGTAAGGGAAAAATAAAAAGAGCGAGGGCTGAAAAAGAGAAAATTCAGTCCTCGTTCTTTTTTTGCAGATTTTTATAGCGATAAACGGATGTTTACTGGTTCTGCACCAGATTCAGATGCTTACGCACCCGCTCGATCAGCATTTCAAGAGCAACGGTTTCTGTCCGCCCTCCGGGATGATCACGTCGGCACGGCGCTTGCTCGGCTCTACAAACTGCTCGTGCATCGGTTTTACGGTCGTCAGGTACTGCGTTACAACGCTGTCCAGGGAACGGCCGCGCTCTTTTACATCGCGCAGGATCCGGCGGAGAATCCGCACGTCCGCATCGGTATCGACAAAGACTTTGATGTCCATCAGATCGCAGAGATCCTTCTCAACGAAGAGGAGAATGCCCTCGAGCACGATAACCGGGGCAGGATGGACCAGAATCGTTTTATCCGAGCGGTTATGCATGGCATAATCGTAAACCGGCATCTCGATGGATTTTCCGGCTTTCAGCTCGAGAATGTGCTGGCATAACAGGTCGGTATCAAAGGCATCGGGATGATCGTAATTTAATTTGGCACGCTCCTCAAAAGGAATATCGTCATGGCGTTTGTAATAGTTGTCATGGCGCAGAATGCTCACTTCATCGCGTCCAAAACTTTCTACCAGCTTATCTGCCAGTGTCGTTTTTCCACTGCCGGTTCCTCCGGCAATTCCTATCAGTATCGTATCCATAAGAAACTCCTTTTTATCCGATGATAGCCAGTGTTGCGCTTGTTCCGAGACGGCTTGCGCCGGCATCTACCATAGCCTGTGCCTCGTCTGCGTTGTGGATTCCGCCGGAAGCTTTTACGCCCATATCCGGGCCTACGGTCTTTCTCATCAGGGCAACATCAGCCGCTTTTGCACCGCCGGTAGAAAATCCGGTGGAGGTTTTTACGAAGTCAGCGCCGGCTTCTTTTGCGAGCTCGCACGCTTTTACTTTCTCTTCATCGGTTAAAAGGCAGGTCTCGATGATGACTTTCAGAACGATGTCCTTGCCGCATACTTCTTTTAAGGTCTGGATATCGGAGCGTACGAAGTCGTATTTGCCGTCTTTGAGGGCTCCGACGTTGATGACCATATCAACCTCCTGTGCACCGTCTTCGATGGCCGCACGGGTCTCAAACGCTTTTACACGGGTATCGGACATGCCCAGAGGGAAGCCGACAACGGTGCAGACTTTGACGTCAGATCCTTTGAGCTTTTCAGCAACGAATTTGGTGTAGTACTGGTTGACGCAGACAGAAGCAAAATCATGTGCAAGTGCCTCGTCGCAGATCTTTGCAACCTGTGCTTCGGTTGCGTCTGCTTTTAAGATAGTGTGGTCAAATAATTTGGTGTTCAGCATAATTTTTTCCTTTCTTTGATGAAAAATAAATCAGAATGATAGAGAAAAGGCAGAGCCGAAAAAACACAGTTCGGATTTAACGGCTCTGCCTTTAAAAATTGTAACTATTCAGAGCCACATCTCGATTCCGCTGCGCTGCATCTCGATGTGGCTTCTCGCCATATGAAATTCCAGAAAAACCGCTCATTCATGCAAGCATGATTCGCGATTTTTCTTCCATTTCGCATGGCTCTGAATAGTTACATATTATCTTGCGCCCTTATCGTACGGAATACCTTCGGCTTTCGGAGCCTGGGAATTCTTGGATGTGAAGGCGAGAATAATCATGGATGCGATAAACGGCATCATGTTGTAAATGTTCTTGGACAGTCCCAGATGGGAGAGGACGGTGGAGTCCGCAATGTTTGCCAGGGAACGGAATACCGCAAAGAATACGGCTGCTCCGGCAATGTGGAACGGTTTCCACTGACCGAAGATCATAACAGCGAGGGCAAGGAATCCGGCACCGGCTACGCCGACTTCGAAGTTCCAGGTGGTAACGGACGGAACGATGTAGGCAAATCCGCCGATACCGCCGAGTGCACCGGAGATGATAACACCGGTGTATCTCCACTGGTATACGTTGATACCAACAGAGTCGGCTGCCTGTGGATGCTCACCGCAGGCACGCAGGCGCAGTCCCCATTTCGTTTTGAAGAGGAACACGTAGCTGCAGATCAGAAGGATGATGCCGATGAACAGGAAGATGTTCACGGTAAATGGTCCGATCTTGTAAATGAAAGCGGCGTTGGTGTAGTTCAGCTTTGCGGAAGCTGCACCGTTTCCGGCATCCGAGCCGTTGTTGAATGCTTTTACCAGGACGATGGCAATGGCAGTAGCCAGCATGTTCAGCGCGGTTCCGCCGATCGTCTGGTCTGCTTTCAGTGTGATGGCGGAGAAGCCAAGCAGCAGAGAGTAGATCATACCGGATACGGCGCTCGCCAGAATGGAAAGTGCCACAAGTGCAGGAGCCGGGAGGTCCGGGAACAGAACCAGGACGAAGACACCGGCAAGGCCGCCGATCGCCATGATTCCTTCCAGCGCGATGTTGATGACACCGCTTCGCTCGGAGAACATACCGCCCATCGCAACGAGCATCAGAACAACGGCGTACAGTAAGGTAAATTTAATTAAAAGGAACATTATTTCTTCTCCTCCTTTCCGTTGTCTGCATTGGCATTTGCTTTCTGCTCTTTTTTGCTCTTGAACAGGTTTGCAACGATGCCCTTGAACAGGGTAACGAATGCGCAAAGGTAAATGATAACGGCAACGATCAGGTCCGCGATCTCCGGCTGATAATATTTCGTAGGCAGGTAAGCACCGCCGACCGAAATATGAGCAACGAAGAGAGCAGCGAAGATAACGCCGATCGGGTTGCTAAGTGCAAGAAGCGCAACCGGGATACCATTAAATCCGATGGCCGGGAGTGCTGTCGATACCTGCGGGTTCCACTCGGATGCACCGGAGAGGAAGTAGAGGCCTGCACCGATTCCGGCAAGCGCACCTGCGATGGTCATGGAGAGAACAACGTTTCTCTTCTCGTTGATGCCGGCGTATTTGGCAGCATCCTTATTGAACCCGCAGGCTTTCAGCTCATAGCCGAAGGTTGTTTTGTTCAGAACGATGTAGATGATGACCGCAATGGCAATCGCAATGAAAATCGCAATCGTTGTGGAACTGGTACGGAAAATGGAGTTCATGCCGCAGTCCGGAATCAGGGATTTCGGAGAAGCGGAGCTTAATTTGTAAGTACGTGTGGTCTTCTGATCATACATGTCCGGGATGGTGTTGTACATCAGCTCATTGACAAGATAAAGACCAATCCAGTTGAACATGATGGAAGTAATAACTTCATTTACGTTGAAGTATGCTTTGAAGATACCAGGAACTGCTCCCCAGATGGCTCCGCAGACCATAGCAGCCAGAAGGCATACATACCATGGCATGTGGAGGATGATGGCAAAATACAGGGCGCCGAAGACACCGACGGTGTACTGTCCGGCAGCACCGATGTTGAACAGACCTGTTTTAAAAGCAAATGCAACCGAAAGTCCGGTCATAATCAGGGGAGCGGACTGAGCGATTTCACTTCCGATTCCTTTCGGCTTTAAGTAAAAGCCGCCTTTGATGATTCGTGTAAATCCATCCACTGCGTTCTCCGCGTTGATGCAGTATAAAATGATAAATCCCACAAGAAGACCGATCACAATACATACAAGAGAAGCGACAATGGACAGAAGAGCGTTTTTCGTTTTTCGTTCATGCTTTTCTTACCTCTCTTTTATACTTCTTCGGGAACCGGATCCCGTTTTGCACCTGCCATGTAGAGACCGAGTTCTTCGACAGAAACGGTTTTCGGATCCAGCTGGCCGACCAGCTCTCCTTCGTACATAACAAGAATACGGTCGGAAACATCCATAACCTCATCCAGTTCCAGAGAAACCAGAAGAACGGCTTTTCCCTTGTCGCGCTGTGCAACGAGCTGGCTGTGAATGTATTCGATGGCTCCGACATCAAGACCACGGGTAGGCTGTACCGCAACGAGAAGATCAGGATCTTTGTCGATCTCACGCGCGATGATCGCTTTCTGCTGGTTTCCGCCGGACATGCTGCGGGTGATGGTCACAGGACCCTGGCCGCTGCGGACATCGTACTGCTCGATCAGGCGCTCGGCATATTCGCGCACGGCTTTTGATTTGATAAAGCCGAAGGATTCAAATTCCGGCTGCCAGTAACGCTGCAGCACCATGTTCTGCTCGATGGAGTAATCCAGCACGAGGCCGTGTTTATGGCGGTCCTCCGGGATGTGGCTCATGCCCATCTTGGAGCGGTCGCGGATGGAAGCTTTCGTGATGTCCTGTCCGTTGAACAGAATTTTACCGCCGGATACGTTTTTCCAGTCCCGTGAGGCCCTGAACGAACTCGGACTGGCCGTTTCCATCGATACCTGCGATGCAGACAATCTCGCCTTTTCTTACATTAAAGGAAACATCTTTGACGGCGTTGTTTCCGTGCACCTTGCTCGGTACGGTCATGTGCTCTACTTTCAGAACGGTGTCGCCCGGTTTTGACGGCTTTTTGTTGACGGAGAAGCTGACGTTTCTTCCGACCATCATGCGGGAGAGCTCTTCTTTGGAAGTTTCGCTGATGTTGACGGTTCCGATGTATTTTCCTTTGCGGAGAATCGTACAGCGGTCGGCAACTTCCATGATCTCGTTGAGTTTATGGGTGATGAAGAGGATGGATTTTCCTTCTTTTGCGAGGTTCTTCATGATCTTCATCAGCTCGTCGATTTCCTGCGGCGTCAGAACCGCGGTCGGCTCGTCGAAGATCAGGACTTCGTTGTCACGGTAGAGCATTTTCAGAATTTCGGTACGCTGCTGCATGCCGACGGTGATATCCGAGATCAGAGCGTCCGGATCGACCATCAGACCGTATTTCTCGCTCAGTTCCATGACTTTTGCACGGGCATTCTTTTTCTCGAGGAAAAGGCCTTTGGTCGGCTCTACGCCGAGGATGATGTTGTCGAGAACCGAGAAACATTCGACCAGCTTAAAGTGCTGGTGCACCATACCGATGTTGAGATCATTGGCGTCGTTCGGCGTGTTGATATGGACTTCCTGCCCATTCTTCTTGATGATTCCGGAGGTAGGCTGATACAGACCAAAAAGAATACTCATCAGGGTTGATTTTCCTGCACCGTTTTCTCCAAGCAGAGCATGGATTTCTCCTTTTTTGAGCTGTAACGTAATGTTGTCGTTCGCCTTGATACCCGGGAATTCTTTGGTGATGTTCAACATCTCAATAATGTACTCATTTTCCATATACATATTCCCTTTCAAGCGTGGTTTTGCAGGACTGCCGAAGGCATGGAAAACAGGGCAGAACTGCGGGCTTTCATTATGTCTAGTATAGCATTTTGCATGGCAGAAAAAAAAGGGGAAGAGAAATAATATTCTCTTCCCCAAAAGGCATATTGTTACAGAAACAGTATGCACATTAGCTGATGTAATCAACGGTTACGTGAGAACCTACTTCCGGCTGATTTTCTGTATCGCTGGAGATTTCGATGGAACCATCGCGGATACCAGCCAGTACAGTTTCATACTGATCCTGTGTGAAGGTTGTGAATCCCCAGGATTCGGAATCGGTAGGAAGGCCGATGTAATCTCCGTCTTTCAGTCCAAGCTGCTGAGCAGTTCCGCCAAGTTCAGAGAAGTTTCCGCTGAAGTAGGAATCCAGAGCGTTGTTGATGGCGCTTGGAAGACCTTTCATAGCGGAAGTCAGGCAGCGCTCGCCGATTTTGGAACGCTGGTCAACGTCTACACCAATAACTTTTCCGTCGTGTGTCTCAGCTGCATCCAGAGCAGATGTCCAGATACCGCCGCCGCAGGCGAATACAACCTGTGTTCCGTCTGCATACCAGCCCTCCATACGGGCGGTGATGGAGTCATCGCCGTAGAACTGGCCGCCATAGTAATATTTTACGTTTACATCTACGCCGTCTTCTTCAGCAGCAGCGTTGATACCCTGTACATAACCGTAACCGAAACGGATAACGGCCGGAACAGCGATACCGCCGAGGAAACCAAGGCTTGTGTAGCCGTCTTTTACTGCAGCGTATCCAGCCAGGTAGCCGGCCTGCTCTTCTTCGAAGGAGCAGATGTACACGTTCTTTCCGAGATCAACAGCTTTGCCGTTTTTTACAATATCACCTTCGGTAACATCGACTGCGATGAAGGTTACATCCGGATAGGTGTCCTGCTCTTCAGCGATGGCAGGTCCGAACAGGTAACCTGGCATTACAACAACGGTAGCACCCTCGGAAACAGCAAGATCGATGGAGTTGATACGCTCTTCATCGGTATCCTCTGCCGGCTTGTAGTACTCGTACTCTACGCCGTTTGCATCGCCGTAGGCGCATACAGTTTCCCAGGTGATCTGGTTGAAGGATTCGTCGGTGATATCTCCGGAGTCTGTGATCATGGCAATTTTCTCACCTGCGGCGTCTTTTTTTTCTCCGTCTGTGGAAGCAGAAGCGGAAGTTGCGCTGGTGGAATCGGCGCCTGTGGATGCGTCGGAGGAAGAGGATCCGTTGGAGGAACCGCATCCTGCGAGTGCAGCAGTTGTCATGGCGGCTGCAAGCAGTAAGCTAACTACTTTCTTTTTCATAATAGTATTCTCCTTTCAAGAGGTACAGCGTTTTTGCGTGTATGGCTACATTATAATATAAAAGAAAAAAGTATGTCAAGCAAAGGAAAAACTGCGTGAAATCCACTAATTATCTGCATGCGAGCCGGAAATTCTTTGGATAATGACGTTGGATCTTGCATAAATTTCTTCCGGGTCAAAGCCGATATGGAATTCGCCGTTTTCGTAGAGGATTTGACCGTTTACCATGGTAAGCTTTACGTTCTGTTTGCTGCCGCTGTAAACGAGGTTTTTGAGCAGATTATTCTCCGGCTGCATGTTCGGCTGATGGAGGTCAATCATGACGAGATCGGCCTTTTTGCCGGCAGCGAGACGGTCGCAGTCAGTAAGCTGCATGGCGTGCGCGCCGCCTGCGGTTGCCATGTAGAGAATGGCGTCGGCCGGGATTCCTGCGGCATCCATCTCGCGGACTTTGGAAAGGCCGGTGGTCAGGAACATTTCGCGGAACATATCGAGGCAGTTGTTACTGGCCGGCCCGTCAGTGCCGATGGCGAGGTTGATGCCGTTATCGTAAAAACGCTTCAGCGGGCAGATGCCGGAGGCGAGCTTCAGGTTTGAGGAGGGATTGGTAACGGCCGTCAGTTTCCGGTCACGGAAGATCTCAAAATCGCGGTCCTCCATCCAGATGCAGTGGTAGCCGCCGCCTCCGTACTGGAACATGCCTAAGCGTTCCATCAGCTGTGTCGGGGTGAGTCCCCAGCGCTCTTTACAGCCCTCGACTTCGCTTTTTGTTTCGGCGTTGTGTGTCCAGACAGGGGAATGGTATTTTTCGGCGAGTTTGGCAACGGATTCAAGAAGCGGGCCGCCGGTCGTATATTCGGCGTGGAAACCGAGCAGATACGAGGTGCGGTCGGAGAGTTCGTTGACATAGTTATACATCTCTTCGAGAATTTCCGGGCTGTCGACGAAGTTGTTGAGACCGCTGGTAAGAACGGTGCGGAATCCGGTGTCGACCGTGGCAGAGATGCTGTTTTTCTGCTGGATGTACATGTCGAAATTGGAGGTGATGCCGCTCGTCAGATATTCCATGATGCCGAGGATATTGAGCCAGTAAACGTCGTCCCCGGCGAGCTTTGCCTCGTTCGGGAAGACCTGGCGCTCGAGCCATTCGTGGAGCGGGAGATCGTCCGCGTAGGAGCGGAGGAAGGTCATCGGGGTGTGCGTGTGTGCGTTTTTAAAGCCCGGGATCAGGAGATTGCCGCGGGCGTCAATTTCGCGGTCGAAGACAGTGGTCTCTGCGGTATCTGGATCTGCTTTTCTACCAGGTCCGATATAGGTGATGGTGTCGCCGGTGACATGAAGTTCGTCTTCGGCGATGGAAAAATGGTTTTCAGCGTCGAGTACGAGAATTTTGGCGTTGTAAAAACGTGTATTCAAAAAAGATCTCTCCTTTATTTTACGTGCTGTTTTCAGCGGCCGGGGCCTGTTTTTTTGACAGACCCCGGCCGCTGTGTGTTTACAGTGTCTTTGCGATGCCCTGAATCGTTGCGGCAACGAGTTTTTTGAACTGCGGTGCAACCATGTCAGCTGCCTCCTGAACTTCCGCATGGCACAGAGGCTGCGGGGAGATGCCGGCGGCAAGATTGGTAATGCAGGAAATACCGATGACGCGCATGCCCATATGGCGTGCAGCGATGGCTTCGCAGGCGGTGCTCATGCCGACCGCGTCTGCGCCGAGGGTGCGGCACATGGCGATTTCCTGCGGGGACTCGTACTGCGGGCCGGTGAGCTGCAGATAAACGCCTTCCATCAGGTCGATATCAAGGCTGGCTGCGGCTTTCCGTGCGATTTTCTGGAATTCAAGGTCGTAGATCTGGCTCATATCCGGGAAACGGGTGCCGAGCTCGTCGATGTTCGGTCCGATAAGCGGAGATGGAACGAAGCAGGCGATCTGGCCGTTTAACAGCATCAGAGAGCCTGGCTTTGTGCCCTGTTTGATGCCGCCGGCGGCGTTGGTTAAGAACAGTGCTTTTGCGCCCATCAGCTTCATGAGGCGGGTCGGGAGAACGACGTCGGTCATCGGATAGCCTTCATAATAATGAACGCGGCCCTGCATGCAGACAACCGGCACATCGCCGACGTAGCCGAAGATAAAACGGCCCGCGTGGCCCGGAACAGTGGAAACCGGGAAGCCTTCGATATCGTGGTAATCGAGGGTTGCGGTAACGCGGATATCATTCGCAAAATCACCGAGGCCGGAACCGAGAATCAGTGCGACTTCCGGCTGGAAATCGATCTGGGAGCGGAAGCTCTCGTAGCATTTCATCAGTTTTTCGTAAACAGGGTTTGGGGTGTTGCTCATGGAAAAACCTCCTTAATATAAATGATTTTCTGCTTTTTGAGTCTTTTTTCGGCTATTTTTAGGGAAGAAAAGCCTGCCACAGAGATGTGAGTCCCGGAGGCAGGCTTTTCTTTTAGAAAAAAGATCATCTGGTAGTTCTATTGTAGTATAGAAAGCGCGGAAAAGCAATGATTTCAGTCATCAAAAATATTCAGATGCTGTTTCATGATATTTCCCAGCCATTCAATGACCGGACCGAGGGTAATAACCATCAGCACGGTAACAATGCCGAGTTTTCCGCCGAGCAGAACGGCGATCGCGGTGACAACGAAGTCGTAGACGATGCGGATCACACGGAACGAAACGTTCGGCAGGTGGGTGGAGATAATGAAGGATACTGCGTCGTACGGTGCAGTTCCCATATCAACATCCATATAGAAGGATGCGGCAAGGATAAACAGGATCAGCGCCGGGATCAGCACGGCGATTCGCACACCCATCGAGGTGAAGAGGTCTGCCGGAAGGACTTTCGCCCAGATCCAGGAGAAAAAGTCGATGGAATATCCCACGAGAAACATGTTTGCGAGGGTTCCGAAGCCTAAGTTTCTGCCGCCGAAAATGATAACGAAGATGAGCAGGACGGTATTGAAGAGCGCCTGCCAGTTTCCGATGCTGATGCCGAGGCGGGTGGAGATGGTCTGGTTTAACAAGGTACACGGATCGGTGCCGAGATCGACGAGAAGCAGCCATGAGAGCGCAAAGCCCATCAGGATGACGGCAGCGATGACCAGAATCAGGCGGGTCCAGAAATGTTTCTTCTGGTAGAAGCCCTGGATGATTTCTTTCATAGTATGAGTTCCTCCCTGTGATTTATGCTTGGTTTTTCACCTTTTCGGGCGGATTTTCTACGCATTTCCTTCGAAATTTTTCGATCGTCTTTCCAACACGTTTTTCGCCCTTCTTTCCAGAAAAATCTCCGCCGTTTTTTGGCGGAGATTTGACCGTTTCTGTTATTTTAGTATATTTTTTCCAAAATGTAAACTATTTTCTTTTAATGATGTCAACTTAATGTTCACAAAATGATGAATAATAAATGAACATAAATTAACACAAAACATAAAATTGAAAAAAACACGTTCATTAATAAATTAACAAAATGAACATATGAGCTGAATGAAATTTGTGCATTTTACAATGTGTCCACGCGAGACGGACAGAACCTTGAAAAGAACTACAATATACGGATATACGAATTGATGCCATAAACAGAAACCAAAGTTATAGAACCAGCTCCACGTTTTTACCGAAGACTTCGCGGTATAACTGTTCGCGTTCCACGGTGATCAGCCGCCCGACGGAATCGGTTGCCGCACCGAGACAATCGGCACAGGTGAGGATCTGGTAGAGAATGGCGTTGTCGTTGCCTTTATGGGTATACTCGCGCGGATAGCCGCCTTTTTCGTCGTACCAGAGATGGTGGTAGAGCGCCGCCTCGGCGTATGGTCTTGTGGAATCCCATTTGCTGAGGAGCTCATAGCCCATCTGTGGGTGGAGACGGATCAGATCAAAGAGAAAAAGTACATTGCATCATTGGAACCGCATATTGGAGATATTCTACTGGTTGGAATTAATTATGATAAAAAGACCAAAAAGAATGAATGCCTGATAGAAAAGGCGTAAATGAATAAAAAGGCAAGGCAGCATATCACAGGAAATCCTGAGGCATGCTGCCTTATTTTGCCAGGCATATCAATAATTGGTTCAAAAAGGATACGTTAGAATACCACTACCAGAAGCATCTTATACTGCTCTTTGCCATACACTGCATGCGGATGTTTTGCCGGCATGACGATGGATTCGCCTTCGTGGAGTTCGTATTTTACGCCGTCGATGGTGATTTCACCGGTTCCGTCGAGGCAGGTGACGAAGGCGTCGCCGCCGGACTCGTGGGTGCTGATTTCTTCGCCTTTGTCGAAGGCAAATAAGGTGATGCTGACGGATTCATTCTGTACCAGTGTTTTGCTGACGATCTGGCCTTCCTGGTAGGAAACCTGATCTTTTAAGACCATAACCTTGGCTTTATTGATATTTTTCATGATGCTCATAGTTTATAAATCTCCGTGATAGAATGAGAACGTGTCTGAAAAAATTCCCAGGCACGTTCTAAAAATGTGTGATTAAGATGAGATGACTCATCGGTGTCGGGCGTGTATAGAAATGGAATCTGAGGTCCGTTTTCTGATATGCCCAAATTCAAAGATATTTTTGTCTGAACATATACAGTATACGTGGAAAAATGAAAGAAAGCAAGGGGTTTTCTTTATTTCCCGAAAAACAATTCCATATCGTTTTCAACGGTATCGATTCCGGCGATGCCGAAGTTTTCAACGAGAAGAGCTGCAACATTCGGGCTTAAAAATGCCGGGAGTGTCGGGCCGAGGTGGATGTTCTTGACACCAAGCGACAGCAGTGCCAGAAGAACAATCACAGCTTTCTGCTCGTACCAGGAAATATTGTAGATGATCGGCAGATCGTTGATATCGTCGAGGCCGAAGACCTCCTTTAATTTCAGTGCAATCACGGCAAGAGAGTAGGAATCATTGCACTGGCCGGCATCGAGGACGCGCGGAATGCCGTTGATGTCGCCGAGGTTCAGCTTGTTGTATTTGTATTTTGCACAGCCGGCGGTCAGAATCACGGTGTCTTTCGGCAGTGCCTGTGCAAAATCAGAGTAATAGCTGCGGCTCTTTGCACGGCCGTCACATCCAGCCATGACAACGAATTTTTTGATCGCGCCGGATTTCACGGCATCGACGATCTGGTCTGCCAGGGCGAGTACCTGTGCATGGGCGAAGCCTCCGACAATGGTTCCCTGCTCGAGTTCCGTCGGCGGTGCGCAGTGCTTTGCCTGTTCGATGAGCAGAGAGAAATCTTTTGTATCACCGATGACGCCGTCGATGTGCGGGCATCCCGGATAACGAACCGCTCCGGTTGTGTAAATACGGTTTTTGTAGCTGTCCTTCGGCGGCACGATACAGTTCGTCGTCATCAGAATCGGGCCGTTGAAGGCTTCAAATTCTTCTTTCTGCTTCCACCAGGCGTTACCATAATTTCCCTTAAAATGTTCATATTTTTTGAACGCCGGATAGTAGTGTGCAGGCAGCATTTCGGAGTGGGTGTAAACATCGATGCCGGTGTTCACGGTCTGCTCGAGCAGCATCTCGAGGTCGCGCAGATCATGACCGGAGACGAGAATACCCGGGCGGGTGCCGACACTGAGATCGACGGTGGTGATCTCCGGATTGCCGTAAGCGGAAGTATTGGCCTCATCGAGCAGTGCCATTCCCTGCACGCCGTAGGAGCCGGTCTCGAGTGCGAGTGCCGTCAGTTCCTCTGCGGAGAGGGAATCGTCGAGCGTTGCGGCGAGAGCACGCTGCAGGAAGGCATCGATTTCCTCGTTTTCTTTTAAGAGAACATTGGCATGGCTGGTGTACGCGGCAAGTCCTTTCAGACCGTAGGTGATGAGCTCGCGTAAAGAGCGGATGTCCTCATTTTCCGTGGAAAGTACGCCGACGGTTACTGCTTTTGCGGCAAACTCATCGGTTGTGCCGTTCCAGAGGGCGGCTTCCGGCAGAGCGGAGCAGTCGGCAAGCTGAGCGAGAAGCGCTTTGGTCTCAAGCGTTGCCTCAATTCGTGCGCGGATCGTATCATCATCAAAGTTCACGTTTGTGATGGTCGTAAACAGGTTTTCGGTGATGAGATGATTGACGCTGGCATCGACGGTTTTTCCTTCGCGGCGGAGCTGTGTCGTCACGGCGGAAAGTCCTTTCGTCGTCCAGATCAGCAGATCCTGCAGCGCCGCTGTCTCCGGGCGCTTTCCACAGACACCGGATTTTGTACAGCCGGAGCAGCCGGCAGTTTCCTGACACTGGTAGCAAAACATATTCTGTTCCATAAAAATAGTTCCTCCTGTAGGGTATTTCCGAGGGGTTAAGCGCAGAGGGAAAAACAGATCTGCGCGGAGTTTCATAATTTACACGTACAGAATATCGGATATAACAGGAAAAGTATGTGGTTATAACCACGGAAAATACTTTTGTGTATATTCGTTTAATGAAAAATAAGCGTTTGAAACGATAGAAACGGTAAAAATTTACGCTGCGGTACCGCCTAGAGAGACGGATGACGCAGCGTAAATTGGTTTTTATGAAATTCGAGGATTCCCTCTTTCTGCAGTTTTTCCGAGTTCTTTGGAGAGGGCGCTCCGGTCGAGGTTCAGGTAGTCGGCGAGGCCCTGGCGGTCGAAGGGGATCGTAAAGGTGTCGGCGCCGGTTTTGGCAGACTGCGCGGCGAGGTAGACCAGCACGCGCTCGCGGATCGTCTTTGGTGTAGTGCAGAAAATGCGGTTGGAGAGGGTAAGAGTTTTTCTGCATGGAGATGCGGAGCATGTTACTGCGAAGCTGGGACAGCCATGCATCATCACCATCGGCGGTCTGGTCGAGGTTTCGAAGATTGAAAAAGAGAACCGTCGAGGCTTCGGCTGCCGTGACATTCACCATCATCGGCTCCCGACAGAAGGCATACGTTTCGGCAAATACCTGGCCGGGGGTGATCTTGCTTAAGATACTGCGGTTGCCCCAGAGGTCCGTATTCTCCACGAAAACGCTGCCGGACAGCACAATCCCCAGTTCGGACACGCGGTCACCCATGTGATAAATGGTCTGGTTTTTCTCAAACGAACACGTCCGCAGCCACCCGCTCGAAACAAGAGCCGTCCGCCCGGTTTCCGAGATGCCATGAAAGAGCGGGAGAGAAAACCACCTCGGCCGGAAAAACAGCATCAGCCAATGATTTCATACTGCAGCATCTCGTATTTCAAAATACTGCCCTCCATAATTTCCGGCGGCAGCAGTGCGCGGGCAACCAGTTTCATTTCATTGTCCTCCGGTTCGATGTCATTGCGGCGTAAATGCGCGTAATCACCATCGATGGCGACTACTTCGTAGGTGCAGGATAACATAAGAAAACAACCTCCTTTTTCTTTACATGATACCTATTATACCGTGTGCAGAAACGGATGTCGATGGAATTTTTAATGTCGGAAACAAAAGTCTATGCTATACTTACAGCAGGGTATGACAGAAAAGAAAGGATGGAAGGTAGGATCCTGGGGGAAGAACTTGAACTGGAAGTCTGCTCGGTGCTGAGAAAAATCCGGGAAGATATGTAGCTCATTATCATCAGCGGCTATGCGGAATTTTCTTATATAATAGGAAAGTTCGACATCTGCTCAGAGAAATCCCTAAACATGTGGAGGATAAAAAAACTGATTTTCTAACAGAGCTTCTGCCATGGTCCAAGTCTTTACCAGAACATATCGGGAAGCTCAGACAGCAATAAGATTTCACCAGCTAACAGAGGATTTTCTTTACACAATAACTCCATATAATTACCGGAATCAGACAAAAGCCGAAAAAAAGAAAGAAGATTAGGAACCGTAATAATTCTATTCAAATTTTCTTCCTGATTCACTTCACTCTGCATGTACGGTCACCTCACTTTCCTTTTTTTAGGCATAAACCAATAAAATATAACACAAAATGCTAAAGCAAACACAACACCAAAAACATTTTGACTCACTCTAAGACTAACCGCTCCTTGTAGTCCATATGTCTCTGCAGCAATGGCTAAAGCACCAAATGTGTTAAATACTGCCTGCCAGCCATATTGTGCTGAAAATCCTACACCGATTCCACCAAGAATTCCTATATATGCATAGATTGACGAAGGAAGCAGAAAATATAATACTGTAAAACATATAACACCTGCAATATTTCCGACAATCCTTTTACGGACTCTGTAGTGCATATCTTCCATAAACGGCAAAATCGCGGACATGGCCGCAATACCAGCCCACATTGCACGTGGCATATTACAAAGTTCTGCAATGCAAAGGACAATCGGTACGCATAAAATCTGACATATCTGCCATTTTGTTCTGGAAGAAGTGATATCAAATTCTTGTATCAGATCTTTCAGATTTCTTTTATAAGTTCTGTTTTTATGATTTCGATAAAATACGAAGCAGGTAAGTGCTGCACCTAAAGCCATTCCGACTAATCGCATCTGATAGCTTTTTCCCGTAACATCATAACCATATAGCAGTAGATACCCAAGAACCAATGTAGATTGATTAAACATGAATGGATTATGGCATCCGAACAGAATCAACACAGCCAGTGCCGCAATATTTAACAGCATTCCCAATACCGGTGAAAACTGATTTGCTAAATGCGGACATACAGTCATAATTACAAAGAACAAAGCCAAAAGCATCGTAGATTGTCCGGTGTGGATCCCCAGATCCGCATTTCTAAACACCATGAGACATAATAAGACTACTACACCTACAATGCTGTTCTCATTTCCAAATAGGATACTGAAAATACTAACAAAGAAAAAACAAAATGCCATTGTAGCAGCTATCTTCACCAGATATACCCACATATGATATAGTTTTTCTTTTAGTGTTTCACTCTTTTTCAACAGGTTTTTAGAACCTGCCTGATTTAACTGCAACTCCTGATAAAATGTCATATAAATCCTCTCATCTTCTAATTTATCTTAAAACTAGATAATCTCATCTTTCTGCTTTGGCAGCTCTATAACAAATCTGCATCCACCATATTCACGGTTTTCTGCTTTGATTGTTCCTCCGGCACTATCTACAATCCGTTTTACAAGTGCAAGACCTAGGCCATTTCCTTCTGCTTTATGAGATCCATCTACCTGATAGAACTTGTCAAATATTCTGGATTTTACATCATCCTCTATTCCTGGTCCTTCATCTTCCAGAATGAACTTAACAGAATCCTGTTCTTGTTTCAGAAACATCGTAATTGTCCCCTTTGAAGGGCTGAACTTAATCGCATTATCCAAAAGATTTATCCAGATATGCATAAAAAGTCCTTCATTCCCAGTATATTTAACTTCCTCCAATTCTACCTGAAAACCAATTTCTTTTTCTGTCCATTTTGTTTCCAATGAAAGAAATGCCTGGCGGATCTGTTCATCCAGACGATATTCTGTTTTTTTCATTGGTATATTCTGATTCTCTAACTTGGATAACAGCAAAATATTACCAACCAATCCGGAAAGTCTTTGGGTGTTAAATAAGATTTTTTCTACATATTCCTCTTGATCCGGAGACAGTTCTTCTCCCTGAAGCAGCATTGTATATCCTTCAATGGCATTAATCGGGGTCTTAAACTCATGAGAAACATTAGATACAAAATCCATCTGCAGCACCTCTGTTGCACGAAGTTCTTTTGTCATAACGTTAAAACTTTGATAAGATTCTCCAACTTCTGCTATACGGCTGTTCGTTTCCAAATGCTGTTCAAAATCTCCCTGAGAAACTTCCTTCATTGCTTTACTAAGTCTGGTAATTGGTTCCAGTAACTTTGCATTAATAAAGGAAGTGATCAGCCCTGCAATCAATGTATTGAAAATCAAAAGCCAGCCAAGCACAGGTATGCTGCCCGGCAGATTAAAAAAACTGATTCAAAAAAGCAAATAATAAAGCAGATATGACTGTTGAAAATACAAGTGCCAGCCAGATTGCACCAGTCAGACAGGATCGGATCCGCAATCCTTTTTCTTTCTTTTGTTCCATTATTTTTTCACCACCTTGTATCCAATTCCACGCATTGTTACGATTTCAAAATCAGGGTTATCTTTAAAACGCTCTCTGATTCTTCCTATATGTACCTCTATCGTATGTGGGTCTGCCTCCGTCTCGTATCCCCATACTTCATCCATCAACTGTTGTTTTGTAAATGTTCTGCCTGGCGAAGCTGCAAGCTTATATAAAAGCAGGAATTCTTTTTTAGGCAAAACAAGACTTTCCTTATCAGTTGTAACCGTCATTGCATCATAATCAAACTCTGTTGAACCGATCACAATTTTGTGTTCATTCAGTATCTGTGCACGGCGAAGCAGTGCTCCGACTCTTAAAACCATTTCATTCACATTTACCGGTTTTACCATATAATCGTCACTTCCCGAAAGAAATCCCTGGCGCATATCATCAAAGGAACCTTTCGCAGTGATCATAAGCACTGGTATCTGATATCCTGCTGAGCGAAGTTCTGACACCAGTTCATAGCCATCCATAACCGGCATCATAATATCAGAAATGATCAGATCAATATATTCCTTAACCAATACTTCTAATGCCTGTGCTCCATCCGATGCACTTTTGACTTGATATCCATTCTTCTCAAGCACTTTTTGGAATAGCTGGCTTAATTCTTTATCATCTTCTACAATCAATATTTGAAACACGTTTTCCTTCCTCCTTATTAAAACAGATACCTTGCCCATCCAAGCAGATGCTGTACCAAAAATATTTTTCTCTGACGTTTCTTTGTTAATTCGATTGGCTCTACATGATATGGATCACGATAGGTTCCATCTTCCAATACCTGGCGGGACACTCTTTCATATTCCATCATGCCCTCTTCCAACTGTTTATTAATCTCTTTGCTACGTATTACAAGCATCAGTTCCGTATCCAGATACGTGCTTCTCATATCCATGTTAAAGGAACCGATTACGGATAGATCATCATCAATCAGGATGCTTTTTCCGTGGTAAGAATAGCCGCCTTCATACTCCCAGATATCAATTCCTGTATTTAAAATTCTGTTTCTGTTTCTCGCATAATCAGCAGAACCAAACGGATTTCCATTGTTGGCAACCGAATTGGTCATGATAGAAAAATCCGGAACTCTCTCCGCAATCTCTTTCCATGTATTATACATCATATCATTGCAAATAATATATGGTGTATGAATTTTCACGCGCTCTTTTGCATTTTTCATTAGTTCTCCCAGTTGATACCAGACTACTGGTTCCTTGGAACCTGTGTGGATAGGATTTGACACTAATGCAATCTTTTCTGTCTCAAAAGTTTCGTCCGTGTAATCGGTATCGCAGATTCTTTCCTTATTCTCTTCAAAATATTTCTGATAGCCGTTCTGCAGTTCTAAAACTGCGTTCTTTACAGATTTTCTATTTGCCAGTTTTTTTATTGTCATGAAAATAACCACTGTCTTCTTGTTCCCATATCGTTTCAAAATACTCTGACAACTGGTTAACTGAATTTTCTTTCTCAGGTTCATCGCAACCACTAACACGTCTCTGTCATAGTTCTTATGTCCCGGAAAATCACCC
>ENA-OQNJ01000094-OQNJ01000094.1-human-gut-metagenome-genome-assembly--contig:-NODE-94-length-21303-cov-4.877881_pt1 | contig 21303 bp, 20 predicted proteins | sample MGYA00242630_ERZ504882 | MGnify/ENA primary metagenome ERZ504882 (study PRJEB26092, sample SAMD00036408) | human gut metagenome | host: Homo sapiens | study: EMG produced TPA metagenomics assembly of... | reverse complement strand
AAAAGAAGATTCCGCCCTGCTTTGTATGCCCTTGCAATACATTGCCGGAAAAATGGTGGTAATACGTGCCTTGGTAGCGGGACTGGACTTGCTGCCTGTCACCCCCTCCGGACATCCTTTAAAAGACCTGACAAAAGCACCCGTCTTTGCCGCCATGATCCCCATGCAAGTCTATAACTCACTGCAAGTTCCCGAAGAGAAAGCGATATTGCAACAAATCAGACACCTCATTATCGGAGGCGGTCCTATCGACTCCCAACTGAACGCTGCGTTAAAAGATTTCCCCCGATGCCGTATGGTCTACCTACGGCATGACCGAAACCTTGTCACACATTGCCCTACGCAGACTGAACGGTCCTGAAGCTTCAGACTGGTACACCCCTTTCGAGAGCATACAGATCCGTCTGAGTAAAGAAAACACCTTGGTGATATACGCTCCCGAAATTTGCGAAAAAGACTGGTGACCAATGACATAGCCGAGATAAACGGACAGAACCAATTCCGCATTCTAGGCAGAAAAGCAACACGATCAATACAGGAGGAGTAAAAGTGCAGATAGAACAAGTAGAGGCCGCATTGAAAGAACACCTGTCCGTTCTTTCCTGATCACCTCCGCCCCCGAGAAAAACTTCGGAGAAATCATTGTACTGCTTGCCGAAGGCAACTGCCCGACGACATAGAACAGACCTGCACACATCAATTACCTCCCTACTGGCGTCCCAAACGTTTTGTTCCGGTATTCAAACTTCCCCTGACAGAAACCGGGAAACCCGACCGTGCCATAGCCAAATTACTGGCGCAAAAATAACTCCGATCCATTCATAAAGGGTGAATTCAAAAACCAATCAAACGGTCTTTTGAATTCACCCTTCTTTCTGTTAAAAAAGAATAATTTTCCGTGTTCTCCTACAACTTACGGAAAGCTCAAATTGTTTTCCTATCAGTATATTAAAAAAATCAAATACACGTAGTTTTTTTCCGTTTTATTTTCCCTTATGTCCACTACTCCCGGTGGAATGTATCATTAAATTCTAATTTTGTGAAGCTAGATTTGATACAAAGTATGTTATATAATAACCCAAAACCACAGGATACCAAAGAAGGACTGTCCGACCAAGATTTCAGTATTTATATGGATGCGCACACAGTGCCTTTCAGCAAATACCCCTCTTATATGCCGGCAGGAGTTTTGGGTATATGTACCGAAGGAAATGCCGAGATCCAGGTTGGCCTCCGGAAATATGTTATTTGCGCAAACGACATTCTTATTTTCATGCCGGGATTCCTGGTTTCATTTATAAAATCCAGCCCGACTTTCACCATCGACTATTGTACTTTTTCAAATGTCCTTTTTTATGACGTGATCAATGGAAGTATCAAACGTTTTCCGACCGGTTTTCATACCTACACCCAGACCCACTGCGTCTATTCGCTATCCCAAGAGAAAGCGGAACAGTTCTCCATCTATTTCCGGTTATTATACAACAGAGCCACTTCGCCAACTTATTTATTTACAAAAGAATCTATTACCAATCTGCTGAAATTACCTTTTCTGGAACTTTATGCAGACTATTACAGCACGGTAAAAGAACATAAAGTCACCACCTTGCATAAAGAAGAAATCGGATACTTTTTTCTGGATTTGCTGTTAAAGCATTACAAAGAAAACAAAGAAGTGGCGTTCTATGCCGAAAAGTTGCATGTTTCCTCCAAATCCTGACTGAAGCCTTGACCCTGGTAAGCGGAAAACTCCCCAAAGAATGGATTATACATTATACCCTGCAAGAGATTTACGCACTATTGGAGAATCCATCCATCAGCATACAGGAAATCGTTCAAAGAACCCGGTTTGCCAATCTTGCCACCTTAAGACGTTTCTTCAAGCGACATACCGGAACATCCCTGTTGCAATACCGGAAACAGGACTTATACAAAAATAATCAATAGGTACCTCAATAAAAAACTCAGCCCGTTCCACACATTCTTCCGGAACGGGCTGATCCCTCTATCTACCAAAACTTGTTGTTTTCCTTACTATACTCAAATCCGGCCGCCTTCAGTTTTTTCACCAACAGCTCCTTGTCTACATTCATATCATCACAAAGCTCGTCCAGCGAATGATAGCAGTCACGAAGTTTCATATTCACCATGCTGAAAAGCATCATCGGGTCATCAGGTAATTCCATATCAATATCTCCTTTTTAAAAATCGGATGCAAAGTTACAAAACTTTTCATAATGATACGTATTCCATCGCCAAATATCGGTTTGACAAAAAGTTATCCCCTGCTTTTTATCCTATCAGTCCGTCAGCTTCACCGTTTCCATCTTCCCCGGAACCAAAGTAAGACGCGCCGTTCCATCCCTGTCTATCTCCACTTCCATATACCGGGCCCGGATAATGATCCTTCCGTCTACAGCCAGTACCCCCCACTGGCAGGAGCTGTCCTGATAGGCGCAATAACCACCCACCGGATGCAATATCCTCCGATAGACAGGTGGAATCAAAATCCGCTCCGCTGTCCTCAGCCCCCATTTCACTCCTATTTGAAAAGGTACGGCCTCCACACTCCTGCTGATTATACGCTGCCGTTTCCGTTCATACTCGCACTTCTCCTCACGCAAGCGTTTCTCCACACGCTCGTCCGCCTGTCTTCGGAGCAATGCCACCGCCTCATCAAAATCCTCACTCCGGTCCGACGGACGGTTACAGGCCACATAACGCTTTCCATGCCCTTTCTCCACATGATAATACCGTCCCTCCTCATCCATCACCACAATACTTTGATCCGGCAACCATCCGCTCAGGTAATAAGCACGCTCCTCATCCCCCTCCAACAGACAAAACCTAGACGGTTACACAACAAAAGCCGTCCATCCTTTCCATGCGGCGGACATCGGGAAGGCACTCTAGCCATCGTACATCTTCACATTAAAACCCCATCCACGACGATGGACGAAAAAGGCAACCCGCATGTATTGGTCATACACCTGCCTTGTCCTGCTGTAATAAGTACGGTTCACCTGTAACAATTCTATGCTCCCGTATCTGAGGACACGCGGGCGGACAGAATAACACCGGCCGTTCCGTAAATCCACATAAGACACCGAATTCCCGGCATGACGGACTTGCAACAAATCATCTTTCAGAAACCTCACCTCACGGCAATGCCCCGGTTCGACCACCAAAGCCCCCGTATCATCCAGTACCCGGACACACCCGTTCCGAAGCCTCCCCACGGCAAAACGTCCTTTGATACTCAAAATCTCTTTAAACGAAGCGTCCGGCAGCATCTCATCTCCCTTTTCCAATCCCCAAAGACCTGTTTCCTTATCTACAAATGCCCTCAGCCTGCATGACAGTGACTGCTCCTTCTCATCCGGCAAAACCTGCTCTCTGATGGAAGAAAGCAAACGCCCGTGCTCCATAACCACCACCAAGTCCCCACCGGCTTCAGCCGGCCTTTCCACCACCGGAAAAGCGGTAACGGAAGCATCACAGTTCATCCGTCCGGGCAAACTCCCCTTTCCCGCCATCCGTCCCCGGAACATAGCATCCCAGTTCCATCGCTGTGTAGGAAGCCCGAAAATGCGGTACAGCCCCACATTGTCTATCAGCATACACGCCTCCTTGCCCTCCGATCTCCGCAATCCGCGCCCTACCTGCTGCAAATATTTAGCCAGTGACAAAGTAGGACGGGCCAGTTGTACAAACTCCACATCGGGACAGTCGAACCCCTCGCTGAATACATCCACATTCACCAGCACCTCGATTTTTCCATGTCTGAACTCCTCCACCATCCGCTTACGCTCCATAGCAGGAGTCTTGCTGTCCACAGCCACCGCATTCACTCCCCGCCTGCTGTAATACTCCGCTATCCGCCGGGCATGTTCAATGCTGATGGCATACACCATCCCCTTCTTGCCGGAAGCAAACTGCCTGACACTGCGGTACAGGCGCTCGATACCGGGACGCCTGTTCAGTACCGCATCCATCTCTTTCACCTGATAATCCCCATCGGCCCCCCGTTTCTCCAGATCGTCAATGAGCCGCTGCTCCTCGCTGCCGGGACGGATGGATACATAATCGAACACAGACAACACGCCTTTTTCAATAAACTCGGCAATACTCCACGAAGTAACCAGTACCTCGAACAGTTCCGTAAACCCCCTACGGTTCAGGCGGCAAGGTGTGGCAGTCACACCCAGTTTCTTTGCGGCAGGATAACGCTTCCACATCTCCGTGTAAGAAGCGGCCAAGGCATGATGAGCCTCGTCTATCACAATCAGTCCCGGAGCATCACCCGCCTCATTCCAGTGCCGGGACAGCCATTGGACAGACATCACCCTGACCGGAGTATCCTCCCTCCGGATACCATATTTAGCCAGCGTTTCCTCCATTTGCGCCACCAGTTCCCTACGATGGGCAATAAGCCATACCCCGCTGCCGGCAGAAGACACGAACTCACTGACCACAGATGCCAGCAAATGTGTCTTGCCCGTACCGGTAGGCATCTGCACCATCACACTCCGGTGAGCTTTCCACGCTTCCATCAGACGTGTTTTCATCTCTATCTGATAATCCCGCAACATAAATAATTTGCCGATTTGCTAACGTGCCAATGGAGTAAGAGGATAACTGAAAAAATTATTTACTAGCCAGCATATTATTAATCTGCGCCCGTATATTGGCTATCGTACCGCCCGACACAAGCCGTTTGGCAAAAGGTAGCAACGACTTGATGAAAGCCGCTTTCACCACCGTGTGTTTGTCTACATTCCTACAGTTCTCATCGGCCAGCATCTTTCCTACCACCACCGCCAGTTCGCGTGCCGTGGTACACTCTCCCAAAAGTATCTTGTAAGCCCTCATCACCTTTATATCGGGTATATAGACCGATACGTAAAATTCATCATCCGACAGTTCCGCCGGCTCCAGTGCCGGCTTCTCATCCGTCACACTTTCTGTACTCTCCGTTTTCTCAGAATCTTCCGGTTGGTCGGCGGCCTCATCACCCCGGTCGCCATAAAAGTTCTGAATGGCGGAAGACGCCACAGGGGCAATCAGATTGTTTCCGCCATAAATATTTATCATCATATCAGGTTTTTCATTCATATACTATTTCTTTTCTCTATTCTTTAATTATTATCAACAGATCGTTAATCAAAATCCATATTTTATCAATATATAATCAATAGCATGCACCAATAGTAAACAGATAGTAAACGGTTATGAACCGATTTCCATACGTCATTCCCTACCCGTATATTTGTGCAGATAAATCAAAATCAATTTCTTTTATGAAAGAATACATCATGTCATTTTTCAATGCACCCGTCACCAATAAAATACCCACATGTATATGCAGTGTGGCAGGGCTTCATACCTACATCAGCACCAATCCGCAACTGGAAGAACTGACGCGTAAAGTCAGAGCCGGACTCGGAAACAAGCAAGTGTTCCGAAAGAATAAACAGACCCTTTTACCGTATGTCACTCCGGCAGGTATCTTCTCTTACTGCAAAGAGCAATGCATGCAAGTTCCTTCGGGCCTCTTTGTCATAGATATTGACGAACTGGCTTCCACCGAAGAAGCGGCAATGTGGCGCGACCGCCTCTTTGCCGATGAAGTGCTGCACCCCGTACTTTCCTTTGTCAGCCCCGGAAACCAGGGAGTAAAACTGTTTATCCCTTACCGCATAAACCCTTTCCTGAGCGTGGAAGAATCCTTCGACAATGCCCTGCACACCGCATGGGAGTATCTGGAATGGAAATACGAGCTGAAAGTGGACAGGGCCAATGCCGACTTGTCCAGAGCCTGTTTTCTGTCGCACGACGGAGAAGCGAAAATCAATAACCATAAATATTAAAAAATGAACGATTCTATTTCTATCTTGGAACAGCTGGTAACAGCCATCGAACAAGCGGGAGTCAATGTGGCCCCCACCTATCAGGAATATATGCCGCTGGCCTTTGCCATAGCCAACAGTTGCGGAGAAGAAGGACGCACCCGGTTCCACCGCATCTGCCGCATATCCGAAAAGTACCACCACGATGAAGCAGACAAACTGTACGGACATGCCCTGACCAAAGGAACAGGCAGAAATTCCCTGGGAACCGTCTTCCATCTGGCAGAGGTGGCCGGGGTGAAAATGGACCCGAAACTTGCAAACTTGCAGAACTTGCAGTCTCTCCACACCCACACACGTGCGCGCGTATCCTATAATGCCCATCCGGATGCTTCCGACGGGACTCCGCCCGATGCCGTTTTCACGGACCCAGCCTCCCCCCTGTCCGACGGCGTGTCCAAGACCATCCTCCCTGCCCGACTTCCCTCTTTCCCCGACTACCGCTGGCCCTCCTTCCTGCAAGGAATCATAGACTGCGGTAACTCTTCCGCCCAACGGGATATCCTGCTGCTGGGTGCGGCAACCGTGCTGGGAAGCACCCTCAACAAACTGGTAAGTTTTGTGTACGGACGAAAGCACAAGTATCCCTGTCTGCAAGTATTCGTCACCGCGCCTCCCGCTTCCGGCAAAGGTGCGCTGACCTGGGTACGCCGTTTGGCAGAACCCATACACAACGCGCTGCTGGACACCTACCGGGAAAAAATAAAGACCTACCGCATGGAAAAGACCAAATGGGACACTTTGGGGAAGGAAAAGGCAAATACCTCCGAACCCGAACAGCCCCAGCTGAAAATGCTCCTCATAGCCGGCGACAATACCGGTACAGGCATACAGGAAAACCTGATGGACTCCGGAGGCGTAGGACTGATATGCGAAACCGAGGCCGACATCGTGAGCACCGCCATTGGAGGCGACCACGGACACTGGAGCGACCTCCTCCGGAAATGTTTCGACCATGACCGGCTGGCCTACAACCGGCGCACCAATCACGAATACCGCGAATGTAACGTCACGTTCCTCTGCGTACTTCTCAGCGGCACGCCTGCACAAATCAAGCCCCTTATCCCATCGGCCGAAAACGGATTGTTCTCTCGCCAGCTGTTCTACTATATGCCTGCCATTGAAGAATGGGAAAACCAGTTCAACGAAGCGGATACAGACTATGACTCCCGTTTCCTGGAATCGGGGGGGCACAATGGAAAGAAGTGCTGGACGCCATCACCGCTTCGGTGAGCAACATCAACATGAAGCTCACCCACGAGCAAAAAGAGATATTCAACTTCCACTTTGCCCGTGTATTCGGACGAGCCTCCGCCATTCACGGTAACCAGATGAAAAGCGCCGTAACCCGTATTGCCATCAATATCTTCCGCATCATAAGCATTATCGCCCTGCTGCGCTCTCTGGAATCCCTGCTGCCGGGAGGCGAAAGGAGCGGTGAACCACAGGAAAACATCGTGCGTACCCTGCTGAACTGTCCCGGACTGACCCCGTCGGCCCATATTCCACAAGAAAACATAGCAGACGGAATCGTACCGCAATTCAACCTCTCCATCCGCACCGACGACTTTTATGCCGTGCTGGCCCTGGTGGAACCTCTGTACCGCCATGCATGCCACATTCTCTCGCTCCTGCCCGCAGGAACCCCCACCGCACCATCGGCGAACATGACTCCCGAAACCCTGTTCGACTGCCTTCCCCTGCGCTTCACCCGCAACGAAGCCATCGACAAAGGAGAACAGGTAGGAGTTCCGGCAGGCTCGGTGGACTCGCTGCTGAAACGTATGACCGAACGCGGACAGCTGGTCAAAGTGGGGCGTGGCGAATACGAATTCAACGCGCGCATGCACACACGTACGTGTGTGGGTGTGAGAGAGAGTGCAAGTTCTGCAAGTTTGCAAGATTCCTGAATTTAAAATGTATAAAAATGAAAGATTTCCTTTATTTCCCATCCATGACAAAAGGTAGCCTGGCTCTGCTCTATTTTCCCGGTTCAAATCCCCGGATAGCCACCCGGCATCTGATGAGGTGGATAAACGGCTGTCCCCCTTTGATGGAAGAGTTATCCGCAACGGGTTACCATACCTCGCAAAAAGTCTTCACGAGCCGCCAAGTGACACTGATCAACCGGCATCTGGGCAGCCCCGGATAGCCCTGCAAGCTCTTTGGAACAGGATGAAAGCCATAAACGTGCCACAAGGTGTCATAAACGCGTCAGCACGCATTTCACAGTACCTATCTTTGCAATGTCAACAATGAGGGAGCCGATACGTTACTAACCTTCGGCCTAGCATGTTACTAACATGTAACCCCATACGTTACTAACCTTCAGCCTTACACGTTACCTACGTGCAATCCGCAAGAAAAGTAAAGTATTCTCCCTCTTCACTGACGAAATTCATTTTTTATTTTTCATCTCTTAAAACCCTATTTATCATGATCAACTACAGCACCTGCATGCGTGGTAACCCCACCGACAAAGACGCGGCCAAGAAGGCGTATGCCAACGCCCAGTACTCACAAGTAATGACACTGGACAAGTTCTGTTACCACATTGCCAGCCACGGATGTGTATACTCGCGCGCCGATATCCAAGCCATCCTTATTCTTGCCGTGGACTGCCTGCGCGAGCAGTTGTTGAACGGACAGCAGATACAGATGGGCGATCTGGGCGTATTTTCGAACAGTATCCGAAGCCTCGGCGCCCATTCGATGGCAGAGTTCACTGTGGAGAACATCACCGAGGTGAACGTACTGTGGGCTCCGGGCGTCCGTTTCAACAACCTGCGCCAAGATGCCGAATTCCAACTGGTTCCCACGCGCAAGGCAGCCGCCGAAGTAGTGAAGGCATTGAAGGCCGGAAAGACTACGGTAGACCTGACGGGCAATTCTTCTGCCGCCGGCATTGCCGCTGACGACGCTGACGCCTCCCGCATTCCAGCCGCCTCCGGCGAACCGGCAGACGAAAATAGCTGACCGGCTTGTTCCGCTCCACAGAGATAGCATGATGTGATTATGGAACACGGGCGACACGGACTCTTCTTTCACTCCCCCGTGTCCGTCCGCCAGTTCCGTAACCTCCTTTTGTTCCATTCGCATTTTAAACTGACAAAAAACAGATATTTCCATGAATGAATCCAACCACGAATCCAAGAAAATCACCTGGACACAAATCCTCCGGGCAGTTATCCAGGCAACCATCGCGGCACTCACCGCTTTGGGCATTACCAGTTGCGCATCCCTCATCTAAAGAACAAACACAACATTTTCCAATTCTCAATTTATTATGATACAAGAAACATTCCCAATGATAATCGGTGAGGAAGAAATGAAAAACGAACGCCAACTTCTCACCGTAGAGGACGGACCGCTGATGCAAGGACGCGAATCAGTGCGATACCTCATCCTCCACTGTAGCGCCACACGTTGTGACAAAGACTATACTGCCGAGCAATTACTTCGTGACCATAAGACCCGTGGTTTCCGGACTGTAGGTTACCACTTCTATATCCGTCGCGACGGCACCATCACCCAGCACCGCAAACTGCTGGAAGTGGGGGCACACTGCCGTCCCTGGAACCGTTGCAGCATCGGCATCTGCTACGAGGGCGGTCTGGATGCGGACGGACATCCGGCAGACACCCGGACCACAGAGCAGACAGAACAGCTTACCTTGTTGCTGATGCGTCTGGCAAAGCTCTTTCCCGGTGCCCGGATAAGGGGACATAGGGATATGAGCGGAAGCATCCCGAAGGCTTGTCCGTGTTTTGACGCGGAAGGGGTGTTCGGATATTTGGAAAGGTAATTTCTTTTTCCAAGGTTTCCTTTTGCCAGTGTTCGTTTCAGCTCTCAAGTAGAGAGTGATACTACTGGCAGAGGGAATTTTTTACTAAGATCATCCGGCCGGTACCGACACACCGAAACAGACTATCATATAGATAAAAATCCTTCCTGTTACGGGTTATTGTATAATCCGCGTTTATTTTTAAAGCTGAATAAATCCTAATCGGATAATCTTCTTTATTATTAAAGCTCCGGGAACAAGCGCTCTCGTTCCCGGAGCTCCCCCTGCACTTTTCACAAAGGACAAGGGTTCTGATCTAACATTAGTGCCGGCTATGTTCCATTTCCGGCCGGCAGACGGAAATAACAGGCTGCAAAAACAAAGTTTTTTAACTGCTAAATTACTAAGGACCCTCATCGAGAAGGATCGTTAAGAACAGCCCGTTTTACTAATAGGCATTCTTCTCGCCACGGAAGACATTCGCCACCGTCCTGTACATGATGTAAAGGTCCAGACCGAAGCTCCAGTGCTCCAAATACCAGATATCACCACGGATACGGCCCTCCATGTCTTTTAGTTCCTTCGTTTCCCCACGGAAACCCGTAACCTGGCTCCATCCCGTTATACCCGGTTTCACAAAATGCCGCACCATATATTTATTGATCAGCCTTGAATATTCCTGCGTATGGAGAAGCATGTGAGGACGAGGCCCCACGATACTCATATCCCCCAACAGCACATTGATAAACTGGGGCAGCTCATCTATATTCGTCTTACGCATTATATTGCCCCAGCGCGTCTTGCGGGGATCATGCTCCGTGGCCTGTATCCTGTCGGCATCTGCATTTACTTTCATACTGCGGAACTTGTAACAATAAAACTCCCTGCCGTTCAGCCCGTTCCGTTTCTGGCGGAAGAACAGCGGGCCGGGCATGGTCAATCCGGTCACTATCGCCACCACAATCAGAATAACCGGAAAAAGCGTACAAAGGAACACCGATGAGACTACTATGTCAAAGGTTCTTTTCAGCAGGCGGTTCCCCGGCCAACTTAAGGGATCGGGGCGAAGGCCCAGGTAAGGGACGTTCCCCATGATGTTGAACGACATACGGTGGTGGAGATAATTGCGCACATTGGGCACACTGAAGAAATGTACCAGATGGTTCTCGCAGTAATCAATCAGAGAAACGATGACCTCTCTGTCTTTTGAGGGCAGGCAGCAGAACAGGTAATGTACATAATCATGTTTCTCCAGATATTCCTGTACCTGCGCCGGCTGGCCCAAATACGGACATTCTACCGGGAAAGCAGGATTCGCCTGACCGTCAAAATAGCCCACGACCGAATAACCTGTATCTTCACTGCCCGACATCTCATGGTAGATTTCCAGGTTGTTGTCCGTACTTCCTACCAGTACTACAAAACGCGTATGTTTCTTGCTCATACGGTAAAGCCTGATGAGAAGACGAAGAGTGAAACGGAACGAAACAAGACACAGAAACAGGAGGAAAAGGTACTCCAGCATGAACAGGGAGGCTATATCCGCATACTTTCCTACAGAAAGGACCAGACCGCCCAGGAGGACAAACAGGAACATATTCTCGAACACACGTTTCCATATCTGAAGGGAATGCACTTTCCTCCGGTGAAGCACTACTCCTGAATGGATGGCGCAAAGGGCGTAACATAACATCAGTGTAAGCATGACTTGCAGAACGGTGGTTCCACCAACCTGCAGGCTATCCCACTGCATCTCATTGGACAGCTTGCTGAAAAGCAGGAATAGCAGACCGCAAAGAAAGGTCTCGGTGACAATCACAAAGGTCTCGATCAAGTGGTTGTAGGATGCTAATTTGTCTTTCATGGTAGGCTGTTATTCAGATCACATTATAAAAGTGATCTCCTGCTATTTTTTCATTCCATACCATATCCATACCCATATTTGTGCCCATATCCATAGCCGTATTTATGTCCATAGCCATAACCGTAGCCTGCTTTTCTAGAGCTTAAATCAATGCTATTAATAACCGTAGCCAATTTATCGAATTTCTTCTGATCCCGCAGCACATTAATATACTGATACCCCAACTTCGGAGTTACATCTGCACGACACACATACACGCACATATCAGCCACACGACTGGCAATAGCAGTATCGGTCACAATAGCAATAGGAGCCGTATCAAGAATAATGTAATCGTAACGCTCTTTCAATTTCTCTATTGCATCTTCCAGCACCGTACGCGCCATCAACTCTGTAGGATTGGGAGGAATAGGACCACCCGGAAGAATATCAAGATTAGGACTTACATCCGAATGTTGTATCATATCAAAAAGATTGGTATGCTCGGGATCAGCCAAATAATTGGTAATACCTTCCGTGCGATGGGACAGATTAAAAACCTTGTTCAGCCCAGGCTTGCGGATATCCAAACCCACAATAACAACTTTCTTACCCATATAGGCCAGACTGACTGCCGTATTTCCAGCAATAAAAGACTTACCTTCACCCGGCTGTGTGGATGTAAAAAGCACCACTTTCTGACTGGCACCAAGCATGAACAACATATTGGTACGCAGACCACGAAAAGCCTCCTCCATCATACCATTCTGATTCTCCTGAACCACAATGGCACCTTTTTCGGGCTTCTTACTTAAAGGAAGCTCACCCAAAATAGGAACATCCGTTATCTTCTCCACATCCTCGGCATTCTCTATCTTATATTTTAATAAATCCTTCAAATAAATAAGACCTACAGGAATACCCATACCCAATACAAAGGCAACCAGCAGAACTATCTTCTTCTTAGGAGAAACCGGCTTTTTACTAGGAAGAGCAGCTTTGATGATACGTCCGTTATTAGCAGTAGATGCCAAGGTTATTGCGTTTTCCTCACGCTTCTGAAGCAACATAATGTAAAGGGTCGCCTTGATTTCCTGCTGGCGGGAGATAGTAAGAAATTCTTTCTCCTGCTGCGGCGCACTGCTGATCCTGCCTTCAAACTTCCGTGCCTGATGTTCAAGGTTGGACTGCGCTATCTGCAACCCTCTCAGTACACTGTTCACGGTAGTCTGCACATTGTGCCGCATGGACTCGATGCCCGTATTGATATTGATTACCGCAGGATTGTTTTCGGAAGAGGTACGGAGCAAACGCTTGCGTTCGATCAGCATCGTGTTATATTGGTTGATGATAGAACCCAAATTCTGGTCCTGCAACCCTACATTGGCGGGAATCACCTCGTTTGCATTCTTCGGGTTGTTCACGTAGTTACGCAAGGACTCCACCAGTCTCAACTGGGTGGCATTCTCGGTCAGCTGCTGTTCATATTTCGAACTCTCCTCCAAAGCCAGACGGGCATCGCTGGTCAAATCGGTCAATCCGGAGCGTTGCTTGAAATCGGCAAGTTCCGTTTCGGCAGTACCTAACTCCCGATTGATAATACCAATACGCTCGTCTATAAACTCTGCGGATTTTTGAGCCACTTCATTCTTCTCGTCATTCGCGTCCAGATTATAAAAGTCAACCAAACAATTGATAAAATCGATACCGCGCTGCTTTACCGTATTCTGCAAGCTGATGGCAGCAATTGTGGTAGTCTTCGAAGTGGGTTCCACAGACAAATTCTCTACATAACTTTCCGTCACATCTGTAGGAGAATTAACGTATGCCACCAGATTCATATCTTCTTCCAAAGGTGGGACCGAGTCGTTCTTTGTAAAACTGAAAACTCCTACTGGAGTGGGGAAAACAGCCGGAATACTATCAAAACTTACCTCAGTCTCCTGCTTCTCCTCGTCAAACATATATTCCACTTTTACATCCAATTTTCCATTCATGGTGTATTTTAGATGAAGCTTGGCTCCTTCTTCCAGATTGTCTGCCTCTTCAGGAGTCATATAAACTTTTACCGGAGTGGACTTATATAAAGGAGTGTTATAGCCGAACATACGTTCCTCGGCCACTGAAATATATAAATTCAAATGATTCACCACCTTTTTAATCAAGGTTCTTGACTTCAGGATTTCCACCTCATTGTCAAAATTGTTAGTCATGGAGAACATACCCAGATCCTGAAGGGCTCCCATAGGATTATTACTGCTTCCACCTTTCTTGTCACCTTCTTTGATGAGTACGGCCGCATCAACATTATAGACAGGAGCTTGATAACGGAGATAGATGAAAGCAGATATAATACAAACCAGCACACTGGCTACAAACCACGGCCAATAGGCAAAGTATTTAAAAAACCAAGGCATAAAGATCAACGTTCTCCTCACGTTGCTCGGTACCCGAAGGGGTGTTCTTCTGTTCGTCAGTCATATCAACAGTTTGTAATCAACAATTATATTTATGAGTTTTATTTCAAGATGGTTGCCAGAAGGCTTGCAAGAGATACCAAAATGGATGTAGCACTGATCCATATGCTGGTGCTGCTGCCAATGTCCGAGTTCTTGGCTTTTGTCTTATTGGGCGTTACATAGATGATATCGTTCTGACGCAGGTAGTAATAGGGAGATACAACCAGCTCTGCATTATTAAGATTCAAATTGATAATCTCACGCTTGCCTTTTGCATCTTCACGAATCAGTTTCACATTGTCACGGACGCCATAAACAGTCATATCTCCCGCCATGGCAAGGGCTTCAAGGATATTTACCTTTTCATTTCCTACTGTAAAAGTACCCGGACGGTTCACCTCTCCCAATACCGAAATTTTGTAATTTGCCATACGGACTGTAACGATAGGACTCTCTTTCAGATAGGGCTGCAATTGCTCACGGATCAAATCTTCCGCCTCGTTTTTCGTAAGGCCGCCTACCTTCAGACGACCGATAACGGGGAAATCTATCTCACCCTTGTTATTTACCAGGTATTGCTGGAGAGTGGGTTGTGTGGTAGTATTAATATTGGTCAGGGCTGCATTCAGAGGAGTCTGTACCGTCAGGTTAAAAGGAGCGGCAGCCTGAGGATCACTCGTGTTCACAGTTATACTCAGCAAATCTTTCGGCATAATCTTTGCATCATAAAGGGGAAGATCTTCCCTGTAACTGTTCACTACCTCGGGATTCTGCATGTAAGGTACATTTTTATAGGAGGTGCAGCCTGCCAACAAGGCGGATGCCACAACAAACAATAATAGTTTCTTTAAAGTCTTCATATCAGTTTTTTCATTTATTATTCAATCATCTGCCAAACAGGCGCGAGAAAAGACCTCTGCCGTGATTCTCCGAAACAGGAGATTCACCGGCATTACGTATCAAATCCGAAAAAGTGGTTCCGTCATGAATCATTCCATAAATAGTACCCCAATCGGGAAGGCCTCCCAAGTTGCGGTCATCTATAAAAAGATCGGCTTTGAGCTTGCGTGAGTAATGATTGTTACGCCCTTTCTCCTCCTCCGGATAGTCGCGGTTCACGGCATAAAATTCAAGACCGCGATCACGGCAAAAGGCAAGAGCCTCGTCAAGCAGACGCCCTTCACGCACTGTCCATAGAATCAACCTGTGATGTTCGTCACGCAATTTTTTCAATGTCTCAATGGCAAACGGCAACTCCCTGCCGATTGCCGGATACTTGTGCTCAACAATAGTACCGTCAAAGTCTACTGCTATGGTCATTGTATGTATTATTTCTTGTAAATTATATAAATTATAATTGCTCAAATTACTCTGTCTTATTTAAATTTAGGAAGATATGTCATTGATGTTAATTTTAGTAAGATTATGCGTCAACAATCATGGAGATAACAAGTGAGCGTCATATTCCTTGTTGCCGGACATCAGCTGCTTCATTGTAGTTGAGACATATTCCTCCACGTTAAGTCCTACATTTTGCAAGTTTCAAAGAGTGCCCAAAAAGTCAATGCCGTTTCCACACTTTTCTGTTAGTATTAAATTGCTGTATAATATATTGTATTAAATAAGTAAATATTTCACAAAAAACATTATCAAATCCAATATTTTTAACTATCAACATACGGCTGTCTGAATAGAATCGACCGTTTCAAATAAAGAAGGAGCGGAAAGATTGGAAATGAAAGCCACAGGCAGTTCTGTCAGATAAGTTGTATATACTCAGGAGCGACCTCCACTCCTACGGCAAGAAATCCCTCCAGTTCGACGAGCAAGCGTTTGACCTTGGAGCCCCGTGTTGTAAGCAGACTCCCCTCGTATCCGCTGAGCGGTCCGCCCTCGATGCGGATCTTACGCCCGTACATGGCTGGGGTAATTTCTTCCGGCAGGTAATACCTGGGGGATTCAGTGGCGTTCACGGCACGGATGAAATGCTCCATGTCCCTATCAGCTACCGTCATTGGCTCGCGCCACGTGCCACGCAGCCAGCGATATTGGAGGGTAGGTGTCTTTTCCACGACGGCGTCAAGGTTGTTTTGTGTCTCATGCACGAAGAGCAAGTCCTGTACGAAGGGCACTTCCTCACGGATACGTATTCCCTTGCGGGTGACCAAGTGCCATTTCATAGGAACGAAAACCTCCATCTTCATTCCTTCCAACAGCTTATAAGCGGGTACTTTGGCGTTTGCCCTTTTCAAGTCGCGCATTACGTACCACCTCATTCCTTTTTCGCTCCTTGTAAATGCCGCCATTTCGCTTCAGGACATATTTATCAATCCTGCAAGATTGTGAATATTTCTATTAATCAGGCAGTTATAAATACAGTTCGTAAAAGTTCGGGATTTCTCCCTGTTCTTGTTCCATTGCTTCATTCCCGATCAGAAATCTGCGTCTGTTTGCCATTATATCTGGCGGATTTTCAGGTGCGTTTGCACCTGCTTCTGTTGCACTTCTCTTCGTAAGAGATGAACAATGCGACATATATGAATAAAACGGTCTGATAATAAACACTTTGCCTTCTTCTAAAAAGCAGTTCGCTCAACAATCCGTTTTGCGGTTTTAGGATCGGCTCGTGTCCCATTGTTATTTTTTTACTTCATTTTGTGGTTATTCTCAATATTTTTCGTAATTTTGCATCCGGTTATTCATCTCTTACGAAGAGATCATAATTTTTGCTTAACATTTTATCATCCCTGAACATTCTTACATCCAAGATTATTCCGTGAACAAGTATTCCTTATTCAGGAGATTCTTTTTTTCACTTCTCTCGAAAAGAAAGCGTCTGTCCGCTCGATATGTTTGTTATTCCCTGCATAAGGAATTTAAAATCAATCTGTTCGCCTTATCAATGGTGGCAGTGTCCAATGTGGTCAGATAGATCCTCGTTGTGTTTTCCGAATCATGTCCCATACTTTCGCTGATTACGGAAATCGGAATATTCTTACTCCGGGCCGCACTGGCCCAGGAATGACGGGCGACGTAATGGGTCAGGGGGACAGACAAGCCCAGTTCTTTTCCGATAGCTTTCAAATATCTGTTGATACGATGGGATGCGTTGATATATTGCTTTCTCTCGTCCATGCCCGGTCTGGCGATAATGGGAAGAAGGTACGGGGAGCCGGGAATATTGTAACGGTCCACGATCTCCTGCATGCACGGCTCCCATTTTACAAAAAGTTGTTGACCGGTTTTTTTCCGCCGGTATGAGAGGATGCCGTTGTTGAGATCCTTCTTTTTCAGGAACACCATATCGATCATGGACATCCCCCTTGTGTAAAAACTGAGAAGCAGCATGTCCCTTGCAAACCTCTTGGCCGGATGAAGTGACTGGTCCAATGTCATGAGCTGTTTTATCGCACGCAGGGGAACGGCCCGCTTCGTCGTTCTCTCGACTCCCGTATAGACATGTCTGAAGGGGAAACGCTGGATAACGAGTTCTTTCTCCACGGCACGGTTATATACCGCCCGCAGGTTGCGCATGTAAAAACGAGATGGTGTTCATGGAAACCCCGCCTGATTTCAGCCACGCCTCGTATGCGATCATCAGGTCGGAATCCATATCACAGGGCGGTATGTCCCTTCCCTCCATGAAACGCATGAAACTGTTAAGGGTAGAGGTGTAGGTCTCGCTTGTCCGTATCTTGCCCAGGCGTTTCAGACCGTTGGTAACCTCCCGCATAAATACGGAAAAAGACAGCCCGCAATGTCCATCGTAAAAGGCAGAGGTTACATCATCGGCGGTGAAAGTACCTCCCTTCCGTTCCAGAGCTGTGATGACATTCTCCAGACGGTCGGTATCTTCCGCTATTTTTTATCCAATAGCAATAGATATTGTCGTCTGTCCTCATCGGATGACGCGATGACAATCCGGGAATGCCGCTTGCTCCATTCGGCAGGAAACAGCTTGCAAGAGGTGTTGATCTGCCTTGCCACACGTCCGTGAATCACTTGATAATAAACCGTACCCTCTCTGCCGTCCACAGAAGAAGGTCTGAATTTAATTTTTACTGTAGCCATAAACTCTCTGATTTTAAATTATACAGAATGCAAAATTATCAAAAGGTGGTAGCCCGTCTTTTGCTGGCGAGCCATGCAGTTATGTACCATCCGGTAAAATACCGTTCCTTGTCAGCCATCGGCTGCCGACGATCGGAATTTGACTTTCACCCTTGCCATATCATCTCCGCCTTTTTGAATTTCTGCCCCTGATCGAGTCGGCCTTGTTTCCCAGCTCCCTTGCCGCACGCTCCTTTAACCGTGCCTGCTCGATAAGGGCGGCCCGCTCGTGTACCGCTTCCTCGTAGGCTTCCACATCCTTGCGCATTTGGTTTATCTTGCCGTTGTCACGGTTGAATCCGAAAATATTTTCCAGTCCGGAGATATTTTCAGGCGATGCTTCGCCCTTCATCCTGATGTAGCGGTACTTCAGGTCGTTGTCGGCACGGTCGTAGTCCGGCTGTCTGGCCGCATGGAGGGCGACTGCCAGGACGGTGACCATCGCGAACATCCCGGTGAAAGTCCAGAGTATACCTTTGGACTCGATGCTGACAGTATGGCGGTGCTCGTTGCGGATCTTTGCATTGTCACCGGCTGTCTTCAGCAGGGCCTTGATCTCCTCCGAGGTCTGCTCCCCGGTTTTTCTTATCCCGGCCAGGATTTCAGCGGTCCTGTCCGGCAACGGGTTCCTGCCGGACACGTCCTGCATGCTTTTGCTGACGGCGAGGAGCGTTCCGGCATATTGGCTGAACGATTTCCGGATTCCGTTCAAATCCCGTTCAAGCCCGTCCCTGATTTCCCGTAACATGGCAATTCCGGTCTCACCGCCCGTTACCGCGTTATTTTTATCTACCGGGGCGGATGATAATATCTCCACTTTCTTCTCGATCCTTTCAAGACATCCGTAGATGCCTTCCAGATAATTTTTCCTCTTTCATCTTTCAAAGTTTTTTCGTTATACATACTAGTTTACACCGTAAGTATTCGATAAACTCCCTCGTATATTGGGTAACGTATGTTCATAATGTCGTTTATTCATTTTATCGTTCTATGATTTATTGTTACATCAATTCAACCCAAAGATGTGCGGGTTCTATAGTAATTGATATTATCCCTACTAATGGAGCGGATAAAAGGAAGTTTTTCCCCTTTGCCCCTTATTTTCCTGTGACAAATGTGATAAAGCGATATTTTTATCCCTACTTTCCCGCCATAATTGGTATAAAAGGGTATTCTTTCCCTTATTTTCCCTATTTATCGGGGATAATGAAGATAAAAACGGCACTTTATTCCCTATTTTCCCGTCTTGATTGGCATAAAACGGTAGTTTTCCCGTGTTTAGGCGAGATTTACGAAGGTATCAGGAGTCTTTCTTGGGAGATTCCGGTGACGTAACGGATAATATCTTGCCCTTGGATAACAGATTGTCAGGTAACAATTCGGCCAGATCCATCGAGTAGTCATCGTCATAATCATGTATATGTTCAAGGAAGTAGATCAGCCACGTGCGGAAGTCAGCCCCGGCAGCCTTGCAGCAGCCGAAGAACGAGTAGAGCACCGCCGCATCTTCAGCGGCATCATTATTGCCACAGAACAGGTAATTACGTCTGCCGCACGCGACAGGCCGCACTTTATTTTCTATCTCGTTATTATCCGGTCTGTAACGACCGTCCAGATGGTACCTGGAGAGTTTGTCGAACCTTCCGTATGTATATTTTATGGCTTTTCCGATCGGACTGTCTTTCATTACTTTGGGATATTCATTGACCAGCCATTTCTCGAAGCGCACAAGTATGGGATATGCAAGACGTGCCCTAAGTTCAGCCCTCTGTTCGTAAGTCAGGCGTTCATCGTCAGCCTTACGCTCCACGTCATAAAGCAACTGTATCTGTGCGAGCGCATAGTCGGCACGCTGCATGTCATTCTTTCTTGCCTCCCAAAAATGTCTGCGTGCATGGGCCCAACAGCCAAGAAGGATAATACCTTTCTTGGCGTCCAGCATCTCGTACCTTTCGTATCCGTCCGTCTGTATGGCTCCCCGGAACTTGCCGAAGAGTTTCAGCACCACCTTTCCACTTCGGGAACCCTTGTCATAGTAAAAGAACTGACGTCCGGTCATGACACTGCGCACAAGCCAGATATAACCTTTGACCGTCTTGTGTCTCTCGTCATTCATCACGGGGATTGTCGTTTCATCCGACTGTATGTAGTCAGTCTGCATCACCAGCTCCCATAATCGGAAGTAAAGGGGCCTTAGCAAATCCGCCACATCCTTGAACCAGTCGTTGACCGTTGACGCGGGGAGATGTACCCCCACACGTTTGAACTGTTCCAGTTGCCTGTGGAACGGTATGTGATCCACATATTTCCCTATCATCATGTCTGCCAGCAATGAGGCAGAGGCATAGCTCTTTGCTATTGGCATGACGGGAAGCGGGCCGGTCTTGAACTCGTTTGTACCCTTCCGTTTGGCTGTATGGCGCACTATCCTGCGGATATAGAACTTCTCGGGCTCGTGCATAAGGATCTCGGTCACTTCCTCTCCGGGAAGGAGCGTCCACTCTTCCGGATTATACCCTTCGGGATATATATGGACCACCTCACGCTCAAGATTCTCCGGAAGGGATTTTCTCGCAGGATGCTGCTTCCCCGCTTTTTTACGGGCGATGATCGCTTCTCTGGTAGCCTTCAACTCCTTTTCTGCTTCTTCTGCGGCTTCAGCCTCCTGGGGAAGCATGTCAAAGCCTTCAAAATCCAGCCAGCGGTCCTGGGCGTCAGGCTTTATGAACTTTTCCGCCTTCTTACCGTACAACTGCCGTTCAAGATAGGATACACGTTGCTCCAGACTGTTGATTTTTGCTTCCTTTTGGGCGATTATGGCATCCTTGTCAGACAATAAAGCCTCATACACCTCTTTGTCCGCAGCTTTAAGGGGCTGCGTGGACACCATCTCCTTCAACCGGCTGTTTTCTCTATACAGACAGTCGCATTTGTGCATGAGATCCTTTATCAGTAATTCCTTATCGGTTGGCATAATCGTTTAAATATGATGCTAAGATACTAAAAAACAGCCGGAATACGGCATTGTATATGTTATAATTTGTTACAACTACAACCCATGGAAACCACTCCTTTTATAACGCCTGACCTTGCTGCCGTCCATTCCTTGAACCATCATCACAAGGTCATTCCAGAAGGTTTCAATCGCTTTAATCCGACCTTCCTCCGTATTTATGACCGGCAGATGGAAGTGCCCAT
>ENA-OQNJ01000093-OQNJ01000093.1-human-gut-metagenome-genome-assembly--contig:-NODE-93-length-21348-cov-2.644597_pt1 | contig 21348 bp, 23 predicted proteins | sample MGYA00242630_ERZ504882 | MGnify/ENA primary metagenome ERZ504882 (study PRJEB26092, sample SAMD00036408) | human gut metagenome | host: Homo sapiens | study: EMG produced TPA metagenomics assembly of... | reverse complement strand
TATCAACAATCTGCTGCTCCAAGAAGCGAGTATCTCCCGGATCAACCACCTCTACCTTACGCATCATCTGACGAACGATAACCTCGAAGTGCTTATCGTTGATCTTCACACCCTGTAGACGGTATACATCCTGAACCTCATTCACGATATATTCCTGTACAGCCGTCGGACCTTTGATCGCCAAGATATCCGAAGGAGTAGTAGCACCGTCTGATAGCGGCATACCCGCACGGATATAGTCGTTCTCCTGAACCAATAATTGTTTAGACAGAGGAACCATATATTTCTTAACCTCACCCAACTTAGACGTTACGGTGATCTCGCGGTTACCACGTTTGATCTTACCGAATCCTACCTCTCCGTCGATCTCAGATACGACAGCAGGGTTAGACGGGTTACGAGCCTCGAACAACTCGGTTACACGAGGAAGACCACCGGTGATATCACCAGCCTTGCCTACAGCACGAGGAATCTTCACAATAATGTCACCAGCTTTCACTACATCACCATTGTCTTTCACGACGTGAGCGCCCAATGGCAAAGAGTAGTTCTTCAAGTAATTACCATTCTCATCCACGATATGAGCGGCCGGAGCCTTCGTCTTATCCTTAGACTCGATGATGATCTTCTCCTTCAAACCGGTAGTCTCATCACTCTCAACCTTGTAAGTTACGTTCTCTACCAAACTCTCGAACTCGATCTTACCGGAAACCTCTGATACGATTACGGCATTGAACGGGTCCCACTCGATGATCACGTCACCCTTCTTAATTGAGTCACCGTTGTTGAAGAACAACTTAGAACCATAAGGTATATTATGAGTCAACAACACAATCTTCGTGTTCGGATCAACAATGCGCATTTCAGCCAAACGGCTTACTACTACCAAATGTTTCTTTCCGCTCACCTCGTCTACCGCCTCAACAGCACGAAGCTCGTCGATCTCTAAAATACCATCATATTTAGATGTAATACTATTCTCTGTAGCGATGTTGGATGCGATACCACCGACGTGGAATGTACGCAACGTCAACTGTGTACCCGGCTCACCGATAGACTGTGCGGCGATTACACCGACAACCTCACCCTTCTGAACCATGCGGTTCGTAGCCAAGTTACGTCCATAGCACTTAGCGCAGACACCCTTCTTAGACTCACAAGTCAATACGGAACGAATCTCGACGCTCTCGATCGGAGAGTCTTGGATTGCCTTAGCGGCATCCTCACGGATTTCCTCACCGGAACGAACGATAACCTCGCCCGTAATCGGATGGATCACATCGTGAACAGATACACGACCTAAGATTCTCTCATACAAGGAAGCGATCACCTCCTCGTTATTCTTCAATTCCGTACAAACCAAGCCACGCAATGTACCACAGTCTTCCTCGTTTACGATCACGTCGTGAGAGACGTCAACCAAACGACGAGTCAAGTAACCGGCATCGGCAGTCTTCAAAGCGGTATCGGCCAAACCTTTACGAGCACCGTGAGTAGAGATAAAGTACTCCAACACGGACAAACCTTCCTTAAAGTTAGAAAGGATCGGGTTCTCGATAATCTGACCACCTTCTGCACCACTCTTCTGCGGTTTCGCCATCAAACCACGCATACCTGACAACTGACGAATCTGCTCTTTAGAACCACGGGCACCAGAGTCAAGCATCATATATACAGAGTTGAAACCCTGATCATCCGAAGAAATAGTCTTCATCAGGATATTAGACAACTCGGAGTTCACATGTGTCCAAATATCAATTACCTGATTGTAACGTTCGTTATTGGTAATGAAACCCATGTTATAGTTGTTTACGACTTGTTCAACTTCGTCGTAACCTTTCTGTACCAAAGTTTCTTTTTCCTTCGGAATGATAATATCACCCAAGTTGAATGACAGACCACCCTTGAACGCCATATAGTAACCTAAGTTCTTAATACCATCCAAGAATTCACAAGCACGTGCAACACCGACAGCTTTGATAACATCACTAATGATATCTCGCAAAGACTTTTTGGAAATAATGGTATTCAAGTACCCCACTTCCGCTGGAACGATTTCATTTACAATCACACGCCCTACGGAGGTTTCTTTCATCATCACATCTACGATTTTGCCATCTTTGTCCAAGTCCTTCACCACTACGTTGACGATAGCATGAATATCCACTTTACCTTCATTATAAGCAATCAAAGCCTCTTCCGGACCGTAGAAAGTCAAGCCTTCACCTTTAGCCCCTTTTCTCAGCTTGGTAATATAATACAAACCAAGTACCATATCCTGTGCAGGCACAGTAATAGGAGCACCATTAGCAGGATTCAGAATGTTATGAGCTTGAAGCATCAACATCTGTGCTTCCAGAATCGCATCATTACTCAAAGGCAAGTGAACCGCCATCTGGTCACCATCGAAGTCGGCATTGAACGCTGTACAAGCCAACGGGTGCAACTGAATAGCTTTACCTTCAATCATATGCGGTTGGAAAGCCTGAATACCCAAACGGTGCAGAGTCGGCGCACGGTTCAGCAATACAGGATGACCTTTCATGACATGTTCCAAGATATCCCAGATCACAGGCTCCTTGCGGTCTACAATCTTCTTTGCAGATTTTACAGTCTTCACAATACCACGTTCAATCAACTTACGGATGATAAACGGCTTGTAAAGCTCTGCAGCCATCAGTTTAGGAATACCACATTCACCCATCTTCAATTCAGGACCAACAACGATAACCGAACGAGCAGAGTAGTCAACACGCTTACCCAGCAAGTTCTGACGGAAACGTCCTTGCTTACCCTTCAAGCTATCGGACAGTGATTTCAATGGACGATTAGCGTCAGTCTTCACTGCACTTGATTTACGTGAGTTATCGAACAAGGAATCGACAGCCTCCTGCAACATACGTTTTTCGTTACGCAAAATCACTTCGGGAGCCTTGATTTCAATCAGTCGCTTCAAACGGTTGTTACGGATAATCACACGACGATACAAGTCATTCAAGTCAGAGGTAGCGAAACGGCCACCATCCAACGGAACCAATGGACGCAGTTCAGGAGGAATAACCGGCACAATACGTACAATCATCCATTCAGGTTTATTACGTCCGCGAGATGCACGGAACGATTCAACTACCTGCAGACGCTTCAAAGCCTCGTTCTTACGTTGCTGCGAAGAATCATTACTTGCTTTATGACGTAATTCATAAGATAAAGCATCCAAATCCAAAGTTGAGAGCAGATCATAAATGGCTTCTGCTCCCATCTTAGCTATAAACTTATTCGGATCTGTATCTTCCAAATATTGGTTTTCTTTAGGAAGTGTATCCAAGATATCCAAATACTCTTCTTCAGAAAGCAAATCATATTTATTAATGCCATCTTCAGCCTTCACACCCGGCTGGATAACCACATAACGTTCATAATATACAATAGCGTCTAGTTTCTTTGTAGGCAGCCCCAACAAATAACCGATCTTGTTCGGCAATGAACGAAAATACCAGATATGCGCTACAGGCACAACTAACTGAATATGTCCCATACGTTCACGACGGACCTTCTTTTCAGTCACTTCAACGCCACATCGGTCACAAACAATACCTTTATAACGGATACGTTTGTACTTACCGCAATGACATTCGTAATCTTTCACCGGACCGAAAATACGCTCGCAGAACAAACCATCACGTTCCGGTTTGTAGGTACGGTAGTTGATCGTTTCAGGCTTCAACACCTCACCGCTCGAATTCTCAAGGATTTCTTCGGGTGAAGCCAAGCCAATTGAGATTTTCGAGAAATTACTCTTTATCTTAGTTTCTTTTCTAAAAGCCATACTTCCTTATTTATAATGTAAAGAGTTATATTTTTTTATTATTCAAGGTTGATACTCAAGCCAAGACCTCTCAGTTCGTGTAACAATACATTCAGAGATTCGGGGATACCCGGAGTTGGCATAGGTTCACCTTTCACAATAGCTTCGTAAGCCTTTGAGCGTCCTACAACGTCATCAGACTTTATGGTCAGGATTTCCTGTAAGATATGTGCTGCGCCGAATGCTTCAAGCGCCCAAACTTCCATTTCTCCGAAACGCTGACCACCGAACTGTGCCTTACCACCAAGCGGCTGCTGAGTAATAAGGGAGTACGGACCGATAGAACGGGCATGCATCTTATCTTCAACCATGTGCCCTAGTTTCAACATATAAGTTACACCTACTGTTGCAGGTTGGTCAAAGCGTTCGCCTGTACCACCATCACAAAGATAAGTCTTACAATAACGAGGCAATCCAGCTTTATCTGTCCATTCATTTAAATCATCCATAGAAGCACCGTCAAAAACTAGGAGTAGCAAATTTCACACCCAACTCTTTTCCGGCACGACCTAATACGGCTTCGAAAATCTGACCAATATTCATACGAGAAGGCACACCCAACGGATTCAATACGATATCTACTGGAGTACCATCTGCTAAGAACGGCATATCTTCCTGACGAACCACACGAGAAACAATACCCTTGTTACCGTGACGTCCCGCCATCTTATCACCTACACCAATCTTACGCTTCTTGGCAATATAAACCTTAGCCATCTGAATAATGCCCGCAGGAAGTTCATCACCGATAGTGATAGCAAACTTCTTACGCTTTAATTCAGCATCCAATTCTTTATATTTCTTCAAATAATTCATCACCAAGTCACGAATCATGTCATTCTTATGAGCATCAGCTGTCCACTTGCTCAACTGGATAATAGTATAATCCAATGATTCCAAATCGCGTTTGGTGAACTTCGCCCCCTTGGCAATAACTTCCGTTCCCAAATAATCTTTCACTCCTTGGGAAACCTTACCATTAGTCAAAACCAATAGTTTCTCAATCAAGATATCTTTCAGTTTTGCTGCCTTTTCTTCGAATTCATCATTCAGTTTAGGCAGAATAGCCTTATCGGCATTCTTCTCACTTCTGCTCTTGATAACACGTGAGAACAACTTCTTGTCAATAACGACACCACGTAATGACGGAGAAGCTTTCAATGAAGCATCCTTCACATCACCTGCCTTATCACCGAAAATAGCACGAAGCAAGTTTTTCTTCCGGAGAAGGATCTGATTCACCTTTCGGAGTAATCTTACCAATCAGGATATCACCCGGTTCGATACGTGCACCTACACGTACAATACCGTTTTCATCCAAATCTTTAGTAGCTTCTTCACTCACGTTAGGAATATCAGAAGTTAATTCTTCCATACCGCGTTTCGTTTCGCGGACCTCCAAAATATATTCATCAACGTGTACAGAAGTCAGCAAGTCCTCACGTACAACGCGTTCATTCAATACAATAGCATCCTCGTAGTTATAACCTTTCCAAGGCATATAAGCCACCAACAGGTTTTTACCCAATGCAAGCTCACCACCCTGAGTTGAATATCCTTCAGTCAGGATATCACCCTTCTTCACACGCTGTCCTTTATCACAAGTAGGACGGAGGTCAATGGTCATGCTCTGATTAGTCTTACGGAATTTAGGAATTCTGTATTCCTTCAAAGCAGGTTCAAAGCTTACAAATTCTTCATCTTCATTTCTGTCATACAAGATACGAATAGTTGTTGCATCGACATATTCTACAACACCATCACCCTCTGCTGCAATCTGAGTACGAGAGTCTTCAACCAACTGTTTTTCAATACCTGTACCTACAATAGGAGCCTCTGTACGCAACAAAGGAACTGCCTGGCGCATCATGTTTGATCCCATCAATGCACGGTTAGCATCGTCATGTTCCAAGAACGGAATCAAAGAAGCAGCGATAGAAGCAATCTGCTGTGGAGAAACATCCATCAACTCTACCTGGTCAGGAGTAACAACAGGATAATCAGCATCACGACGAGCTTTTACTTTCTCACGAACAAATTTGCCTTCATCATCCAATGGAGCATTACCCTGAGCGATTATCTTATCCTCTTCCTCTTCGGCTGTCAGATATTCAATACCTTCATCAGATATATCCACCTTACCATCAGCTACTTTACGATAAGGAGTTGAAATAAAGCCAAGTTCATTAATCTTAGCATACACACACAAAGAAGAAATCAAACCGATATTCGGACCTTCAGGAGTTTCAATCGGACACAAACGACCATAATGAGTATAGTGTACGTCACGAACCTCAAAACCAGCACGTTCACGTGACAGACCACCAGGTCCTAACGCTGACAAACGACGCTTGTGAGTGATTTCAGCCAATGGATTAGTTTGATCCATGAACTGCGACAAAGCATTTGTTCCAAAGAATGAATTGATAACAGAAGAAATAGTCTTCGCATTAATCAAATCAATCGGAGTAAACACTTCATTGTCACGCACATTCATACGCTCACGGATGGTACGAGACATACGTGCCAGACCAATCGCAAATTGATTGGACAACTGTTCTCCTACAGTACGTACACGACGGTTACTCAAGTGGTCAATATCATCAACATCCGCTTTAGAGTTAATCAGCTCAATCAGATACTTAATGATTTCAATAATATCTTGTTTTGTCAATACCTTCACATCCATGTCCGTAGTCAGTCCCAACTTTTTGTTGATTCTGTAACGTCCTACCTCGCCAAGGTCATATCTTTTTTCAGAGAAGAACAGGTTATTGATAACCTCACGAGCACTGGCATCATCAGCCGGATCTGCATTACGCAACTGACGGTAAATGTAAAGTACAGCCTCTTTTTCAGAGTTGCTCGGGTCTTTCTGAAGGGTATTAAATATAATAGAGTAGTCGGATGAATTCGCTTCTTCCTTGTGAACAAGGATATTCTGAACGCCTGAGTCTATAATTTCATCGATATGATCCTCTTCAATCACAGTTTCACGGTCGATAATAACCTCATTACGTTCAATAGAAACAACTTCACCTGTGTCTTCATCTACGAAATCTTCTGTCCATGTTTTTAAAACACGAGCAGCGAGTTTTCTTCCTACGACTTTCTTCAAGTTAGTCTTATTAACCTTAACGTCTTCAGCCAAATTGAAGATTTCGAGGATATCTTTATCATTTTCAAAACCTACAGCTCTTAACAGAGTAGTAACAGGCAATTTCTTTTTACGGTCGATATACGCATACATTACATTGTTAATATCTGTAGCGAATTCGATCCATGAACCTTTGAATGGAATAATACGGGCAGAGTACAATTTAGTACCGTTAGCATGTACGCTCTGACCAAAGAACACGCCCGGAGAACGGTGCAACTGAGAAACAACTACACGCTCAGCACCATTAATAACAAAAGTTCCTTTCGGAGTCATATACGGAATAGGACCCAGATAAACATCCTGAATAACCGTATCGAAATCTTCATGATCAGGATCAGTACAATACAACTTCAGTTTTGCTTTCAAAGGCACGCTGTATGTGAGCCCGCGCTCCAAACACTCGTCTATTGAATAGTGAGGCGGATCAATGTAATAGTCCAAGAATTCAAGGACAAAGTTATTACGAGTGTCAGCAATAGGGAAGTTTTCAGCGAACACCTTATACAGCCCGTCATTCTTACGCTTTTCGGGCGGGGTATCCAACTGTAAAAAGTCTTGGAATGACTTCAATTGCACTTCCAAGAAATCCGGATACTTCATCGGATTCTTGATGGAAGCAAAATTAACTCTTTGATTTTCAGTATTTGAAGACATTTGTTAATATTTTGTAGAACTTAATAATAATATAGACACAAAAAGGTTAAGAATCCTCTACCAGAGGATTCCTAACCGTATTACCTGATACTCAGGCTAATATTATTTAAGCTCAACTTCAGCTCCAGCTTCTTCCAAAGTTTTCTTCAGTGATTCAGCTTCGTCTTTAGCCAAGCCTTCTTTTACTGTGCTAGGAGCACCGTCTACCATGTCTTTAGCTTCTTTCAAGCCAAGACCACATGCTTCTTTAACGGCTTTAACAACCTGCAATTTTGCAGCACCAGCGCTCTTCAAAACTACATCAAAAGATGTTTTTTCTTCAGCAGCAGCTGCACCAGCAGCAGGACCAGCAGCAACAGCTACAGCTGCAGCAGCAGGTTCAATACCGTATTCTTCTTTAAGGATAGTTGCAAGTTCATTAACTTCTTTTACTGTCAAGTTAACTAATTGTTCTGCAAAAGCTTTCAAATCTGCCATTTTTGTATGATTTTAATTGTTTGTTACTAATTGATTATAAAATTGATTATTCGGCACGTTCGCCCAGAGTCTTAAGAACTCCATGAATGGTGTTACCACCTGATTGAAGAGCAGAAATAACATTTTTCGCCGGTGATTGCAGCAATGCAATAATATCAGCAATAACTTCATTCTTACTCTTAATGTTGCAAAGAGCATCCAGTTGATTAGCACCTACATAGAAACCTTCTTCAGCATAAGCTGCTTTCAATGCAGGAATTTCCTCTTTGTATTCTTTCAACAACTTTGCAGGAGCGTTAGCTACTTCGCTAAACATTACTGAAGTTGTACCTTTTAAAGAATCGAACAACGGAGAGAAATCAACACCTTCCATGCTCATCAGAGCTTTGTGAAGCAAAGAATTCTTCACAACAACCAGCTTAATACCTGCTTTGAAACATTTTCTTCTCAGTTCACTTGTCTTAGCTGCATCCATAGCAGTTGTGTCAACCAAATAGAAATGTCCGTATTGCTTAACGGTTTCAGCCAACTGACCAATAATAACGCCTTTATCTTCCTTTCTCATGATTCCTCCTTATTGTTAGTTTTCTTCTACAGTTTTGGGATCAATCTTGATACCCTTACTCATAGTACTTGAAAGATAAATACTCTTAATATAAGTACCCTTAGCTGAACTTGGTTTCAATTTAATGATAGTAGCGATAAATTCTTTCGCATTATCACGAATCTGATCTGCAGTGAAAGAAACCTTGCCAATTGAAGTATGAACGATACCGCTCTTATCAACCTTAAAGTCAATCTTACCTTGCTTAACTTCCTTAACAGCCTTAGCTACATCCATAGTTACAGTACCACTCTTCGGATTCGGCATTAATCCACGAGGACCAAGAACACGACCCAAAGCACCGATCTTACCCATGATAGACGGCATTGTAATGATTACATCAATATCAGTCCATCCACCTTTGATCTTTTCAATATATTCATCAAGACCAACATAGTCAGCACCAGCTTCTTTTGCAGCAGCTTCAGCATCAGGTGTACACAGAACCAAAACACGCACTTGCTTACCTGTTCCGTGAGGCAATGAAACTACACCACGAACCATCTGGTTAGCTTTACGAGGGTCTACACCTAAACGTACGTCAATATCTAATGAAGCATCAAACTTAGAAAAAGTAATATCTTTAACTAACTGTGCAGCTTCTTTCAGTGAGTATGCTTTCCCTGCTTCAATTTTTTCTGCAGCCAACTTTTTGTTTTTTTAGTCAGTTTACCCATTATAATTGAAGTTTATTAGTTATTACCCGGGTAATTCCCCTTTTACAGCGATACCCATACTTCTAGCTGTACCAGCTACCATAGTCATAGCAGACTCGATAGTGAAGCAGTTCAAGTCAACCATTTTGTCCTGAGCAATCGTACGAACTTGTTCCCAAGTAATTTCGGCAACCTTCTTACGGTTAGGCTCAGCAGAACCACTCTTAATCTTAGCCAATTCAAGCAATTGAATAGCTACGGGAGGAGTCTTGATAACAAAATCAAAAGACTTATCTGCGTAGTAGGTAATGATTACAGGTAAAATCTTACCTGCTTTGTCCTGGGTTCTGGCATTGAATTGCTTGCAAAATTCCATGATATTAATACCCTTAGAACCCAAAGCAGGTCCAACGGGAGGTGATGGATTTTGCAGCGCCTCCTTTAATCTGTAATTTGATTAGTCCAGCAACTTCTTTAGCCATTTTGTTTCTAATTTTTATATATTAATTATAGCGAAAGTCCAATGCACGTAACAGAATGCATTATTCTTTCTCGACATCCATAAAGCCAAGTTCCAGCGGAGTTTTACGTCCGAAGATCTTAACCATAACCTTCAACTTCCGTTTTTCGGTATTCACCTCTTCAATGAGACCACTGAAGCCACTGAACGGTCCAACGGTAACTTTCACTGTTTCTCCTACGGTATAAGGTACATTAAGTTCCTCACCACCTTCCTGAAGTTCATCCACCGTACCAAGTATACGATTCACTTCCGATTGTCTCAAAGGAACCGGATTTTCGGAACCTCCCAAGAAACCGATTACATTCGGGGTGTTTCTCAAATGATGAGCAACCTCACCGACCAAAGCGGCCTCGACTAAAACGTATCCGGGAAGATAACTTCTTTCTTTCACAATTTTCTTACCATTGCGAACCTGATACACTTTCTCGGTAGGAATCAACACCTGAGACACATACTCGCTAAGATCACTGTTCTTAATGTCAGCATCAAGATACTCCTTAACCTTGCTTTCTTTTCCACTAACAGCACGTAATACGTACCACTTTTTTTCAATCTCAGACATTTTATTCAATTAATTAGTGCGGATAGATAATATCCTCCATTACAAACTGGAAGGCTGAATCCATAAGAAAAACAACTAGCGCAATGAGTAGGGAAGCATATAAAACAACCACTGCGCTACTAGAAAGTTCTTTACGAGTAGGCCATGATACTTTATGGACTAATTCGTCATAAGATTCTTTACAATAATTTGCTACTTTCTGAAACATATTCTTTCAAGTTTAGCACGGGAGGAGAGGCTCGAACTCCCGACACCCGGTTTTGGAGACCGGTGCTCTACCAACTGAGCTACTCCCGTAAAAATCAGTTCCCGGTGTCTTACGACCGAGAACTGATCATATTAATTATCTAGTGATTAGTCAAGAAGTTCTGTAATCTGACCTGCACCTACAGTACGTCCACCTTCACGAATAGCAAAACGCAAGCCTACATTCAATGCAACCGGGTAGATCAACTCAACTGTAATAGTTACGTTATCACCAGGCATTACCATTTCAGTTCCTTCCGGCAAAGTGATTTCACCTGTACAGTCCATAGTACGCAAGTAGAACTGAGGACGATACTTGTTATGGAACGGAGTATGACGACCACCTTCTTCTTTCTTCAAGATATAAACCTCAGCTTTGAACTTAGAGTGAGCCTTAACCTGACCCGGCTTACACAAAATCATACCACGTTTGATTTCGTTTTTGTCGATACCACGCAACAACAAACCAACATTATCACCAGCTTCACCTTGATCCAATAATTTACGGAACATTTCAACGCCAGTAACAACTGATTTCTTATCTTCACCCAAACCAAGAATTTCAACTTCGTCACCTACATGGATAATACCAGCTTCGATACGACCTGTAGCAACAGTACCACGACCAGTGATAGAGAACACGTCTTCAACAGGCATCAAGAAAGGTTTATCAATATCACGCGGAGGCAATGGAATCCAAGTATCAACTGCATCCATCAACTCCATTACTTTATCTTCCCATTGAGGAACACCATTCAAAGCACCTAATGCAGAACCACGAATAATAGGAGTATTATCGCCATCGAAATCATAGAATGAAAGCAATTCACGCATTTCCATTTCTACCAATTCCAACATTTCTTCATCATCAACCATATCACACTTGTTCAAGAAAACAACCAAACGAGGTACGTTTACCTGACGAGCCAACAGGATGTGTTCACGAGTCTGAGGCATCGGACCGTCAGTTGCAGCACAAACAATAATTGCACCATCCATCTGAGCAGCACCTGTAACCATGTTTTTTACATAGTCGGCGTGACCCGGACAGTCAACGTGAGCATAGTGACGATTTGCAGTTTGATATTCTACGTGAGAAGTATTGATAGTAATACCTCTTTCTTTTTCTTCAGGAGCGTTGTCGATAGAATCGAAAGAACGCAATTCTGAAAGACCGTTTTTTAGCCAACACAGTAGTGATAGCAGCAGTCAAAGTGGTTTTACCGTGGTCAACGTGACCGATAGTACCAATGTTAACGTGCGGTTTCGAACGTTCAAATTTCTCTTTAGCCATAGCTTTACTTGTTATTTATTTGATTAATAATCAGCAATTACGTTATCAAAGAGCTGTTAACGAGACTTGAACTCGTGACCTCTTCCTTACCAAGGAAGTGCTCTACCACTGAGCTATAACAGCAAGTAAAAAAAAGAGCGGAAGACGGGGCTCAAACCCGCGACCCTCAGCTTGGAAGGCTAATGCTCTATCAACTGAGCTACTTCCGCAAAAAACCAAAGACCTTTCAAGTCTTAAGAATGTGGGCAAAGATGGATTCGAACCACCGAAGTCGAAAGACAGCAGATTTACAGTCTGCCCCATTTGGCCACTCTGGTATTTGCCCAACTTACTTTCAAAGAACAACAGCTTCTCAGCATCTTTTCTTGAGCCTCTTGTCGGATTCGAACCAACGACCCCGAGATTACAAATCACGTGCTCTGGCCAACTGAGCTAAAGAGGCTTGTCATATCTAACTTCGCAACCATTCCGCCTTGAATGGTTAAGCGGCTGCAAAGTTAGATATTTATTTTAAATCTCAAAAACTTTCGGTGTTTTTTTATTTACCGCGTAGTTTTTCTTTATATTTTGTCAATTGCTTAGAAAGCGCATCTACGCATACATCAACCGACTCTTCAAATGTATCACTCACCTTTTCTGCAAAAAATTCACCATTAGGCACCAGCACTTTTATACTAGCCTCCTTATTCATCGCAGTTTCAGGCTTTACAACTTTTAATGACACCTCCACTTTATTTATATCGTCACAATACTTTTCTAACTTAGCAGTTTTCTTCTGAATAAAATCCTGAAGTTTTTCTGTTGCATCGAAATGAATGGCTTGAATTCTAACTTCCATAAATACCTCCTTTTTTACGCTCTTGGATGAGCTTGTTCATAAACTTTTTTAAGTTCCTCAAAAGTCGTATGCGTATAAATTTCCGTTGTAGTCAGACTACTATGGCCCAGTAATTCCTTCACTGCGCCCAACTCTGCCTCATTATTCAACATAGCAGTTGCAAAAGTATGTCTCAACACATGCGGACTTCGTTTTTTTTAACGACTACCACTTTTGACAGGTTCCGTTTCACTAAAAGATACACCTTTCCAGGATACATCCGTTTTCCGTTTTTTAGGACGAAAAACGCCTCTGCCTTTCCAGGCAACACTTCATTTCTTATTTTCAGATAAACAGACATCGCCCTTCGCAATTCTTCTCCAAAAGGAATTAAACGCTGTTTATTTCTCTTTCCCGTTACTTTTATCAGAAACGCAGAAAAATCGACATCCACATCATTCAGCCCTATCAACTCGGAAAGCCGCATGCCTGTAGCATAAAACATTTCCAACACCATTCTATCCCGACAACCTGTAAAATCCTCCTTAAAAGGAACATCATCCAAGAGTCGGTCCATTTCACGTTCTTTCAGAAATACAGGAAGAGGTTTCTTATTTTTCGGTCCAATGATTTTCAACATCGGATCCTCCTCTATCACACCTTTCTTTAGAAGGAAACGATAAAACGACCGGAGTGAACTCAGTTTTCGGTTTACAGAAGCAGATGTATATCCATTCTCCATCAGGTTCATCACCCAACCACGAACCAAATCAGCATCTACCGTTGTAAAATCGACTTTCTCGTCTTTCCCCTTGAAGTATTCTTCGAACTTGGTCAAATCTATTCCATAACTAACTATTGTTTTTTCAGTAATAGTTTTTTTCAAATCGAAGATAATCCAAAAAAGAGTCTGTCATCATAAGAAACGTCGCTTATCAATTCAGCAACGAATATATGAAAAAGAATTCAATTATTCAAAGAATGTGCGAGTTTTTAATTATTCTTCTACTTGCTGAAGTTTCTGAACATAGATAGCACGTTCTCTTTTCAGCCTGTTCAATACAGACGGCTTGTCGAACTGCTGTCTAGCTCTTAGTTCTTTTACAACACCTGTTTTCTCAAATTTTCTTTTGAACTTCTTCAGCGCTTTTTCAATGTTTTCGCCTTCTTTTACTGGTACTACAATCATTGTTTTTAATTATTAAATATGTTGTTATTAATATTTTCCGATAGTCAAATTGCGGCGCAAAATTACACATACTTTCTTTATTTACAAAACTTTCCGCAATTATTTATTTAAAATAATCTAGAAATCGTATCTTTGCTTTCTAGTACAAACCATTATAAACCTATTAAAATGAAATCGGAAATTATAAATAGAATAGCTAGTCTGCGCAATTTCATGCGTAAACACAAGCTTTCAGCCTTTATTATTCCCAGTACGGATCCCCATTCGGGAGAGTATATCCCCAAACATTGGGAAGCACGTAAATGGATATCAGGTTTCACAGGTTCGGCAGGTACGGTTGTCGTAACACTGGATAAAGCCGGACTTTGGACAGATTCACGCTATTTTCTTCAAGCGGCCGAACAATTGGAAAACACAGGTATTACTTTATTCAAGGAACGATTACCGGAAACTCCTTCCATTGTAGAGTGGTTGGGCTGTGTATTGAATGCAGAAGACAATGTGGGTATAGACGGCTGGGTGAACAGCTATCAAGAAACAAGCAACTTACAGAAAGAATTAGAAAAAAAACAGATACACTTAACCCTTGCTCCCGATCCATTCAATGAATTATGGACAGATCGGCCTGCATTGCCCGATAACAAAGTGTTTATACATGAATTGAAATATGCCGGTCTCAGTTGCAAGGATAAAATCACTCAAATACGAGAAGCAATCCGTCGTAACAGTTGCACAGGCATTTTAATTTCCGCACTGGATGAAGTGGCATGGACCCTAAACTTACGGGGAAGTGACGTACACTGCAATCCGGTATTTGTAAGTTACCTTCTCATCACGGAATATAGTTCTACCTTATATATAATAGAGAATAAACTGTCAGATGAAGTAAAAGACTATCTAACAGAAAACGAAATTAAAGTAAGGCCTTATTCAACAATTGAAAAAGATTTAAAAGATTTTACCGGCAAGCTCCTGTTGTCAGCTAATATCAATGCCGCTGTCCATGCAGCAGCCTGCGCCCATTCCTTAATAGAAATAGCTCCTTCGCCTGACGTTTTTTTAAAAGCGATAAAGAATGAGACAGAAATAGAAGGCTTCCATCGCGCAATGAAACGCGACGGAGTAGCCATGGTTAAATTTCTCCGCTGGCTGAAAGCAGCTGTTTCTACTGGAAATGAAACCGAAATAAGTATAGATAAGAAATTATACGAATTCCGCGCCGGACAACCCCACTTCAATGGTATCAGTTTTGACACCATTGCCGGATATAAAGCTCATGGCGCTATTGTTCACTATGAAGCAACCCCCGAAACCGATATTCCCTTAAAACCTGAAGGCATGCTGCTGCTGGACAGTGGAGCACAATATTTGGACGGAACAACTGATATTACTCGTACTATCGTTTTAGGAGCACTCACGAAAGAAGAAAAAACAGATTACACATTAGTCTTAAAAGGATTTATCCAACTCTCAATGGCTCAATTTCCACATGGAACTTGCGGAACACAACTAGATGCGCTGGCCCGCCTCCCTATGTGGAAAGCCGGAATCAACTACCTGCATGGAACAGGCCACGGTGTAGGTTGTTTCCTGAATGTACACGAAGGTCCTCACCAATTCCGCATGAACCACATGCCAGCCTTACTTGTTCCAGGCATGACAGTAACCAACGAGCCCGGTATATATAAAGCCGGCCGTCATGGAGTACGTACGGAAAATACCATGTTAATTGTTCCGTCACAAGAGACAGAATTCGGCACTTACTATAAATTCGAGCCACTTACCCTCTGCCCTATTGACAAAGAAGCCATCCTGACAGATATGCTGAGCGATGAAGAAATAACATGGTTCAACCAATATCATGAAAAAGTTTACAATTGTTTGAATCCGGAATTGAACAACGAGGAACGCGAGTGGTTAAAAGAAGTAACATCTCCTTTAAAACGGTAGAAATTAATTATGGCACTTATAAAATCAGTGAGAGGATTCACTCCAAAAATCGGCGAGAACTGTTATTTAGCCGATAATGCCACTATTATTGGCGATGTTGTAATTGGAAAAGATTGCAGCATTTGGTTTAACGCCGTATTACGCGGCGATGTTAATGCTATCCGCATAGGTAACCGCGTAAATATCCAGGACGGCAGTGTAGTACATACATTATATCAAAAATCAGTTGTCGAAATCGGGAATGATGTTTCTGTAGGACATAATGTAACCATACATGGTGCGACTATAAAAGACGGCGCTCTAATTGGAATGGGCTCTACCATACTAGACCATGCGGTCGTAGGTGAAGGAGCTATTGTAGCTGCCGGAGCGCTGGTACTCAGTAACACCGTCATCGAACCTGGAAGCCTATGGGCAGGAGTTCCAGCCAAATTCGTCAAAAAAATTCCCGAGGCACAGAGCAAAGAGCTCAATCAGAAAATTGCCAATGGATATTTAATGTATGCTTCCTGGTTTAAGGAGGAAGAAAAATAATTCTACATATAAAGAAAAGTTAGTATTCATTTAAAATGATTGATTATGAAAAAAATTATTATTGCAGCATGCATGACGCTTTTAAGTTTTAGTTCTGTTTTTGCACAAAAAGGAAAGCAAGCTATTGGTGGTAATCTAAGTTATGGAACTGAAATAGAGAGTATTGGTCTTGGTCTGAAATATCAATATAATATTACTGATCAAATCAGAATAGAGCCGTCTATGAATTACTTCTTTAAAAATGATGGACTTAGCATGTTTGACATCAATGCAAATATCCACTACCTTTTTCCCATAGCAAGCAATGTAAGTTTATATCCATTAGCAGGATTTACATACACTAACTGGCATTTGGATTTAGGAAAAGTAGGCGATTACGATGTCAGTGGAAGTGATGGAAAATTCGGAGTTAATTTAGGGGCAGGCATGGAGTTTACCTTAGATAAAAGCTGGAGTCTAAACCTCGACATTAAATACCAATTAATTAGCGATTTAGATCAAGCAGTATTCAATCTTGGCGTAGCCTATAATTTCTAATTAATAACCAGAGAAGGATAAAAGTGCTTTTAAATGCACCTTTATCCTTCTTCACCTTACAAAGAACAAACCTGCTCTACCTATTTTTACACTAACTTACAAATATGGCACACTATGAATAAAATACGATTACTCACAAAAGGTGAGCTCCCAAAAGCTATCGAACTATCCTGGCAAGTTTTCACCATTACCAGCTAAGAGATTTCAACGATGAGGGATTAGAATTTTTCAAAAGCTTTATTTATAACAAAAAATGTATAAACGAAATCATATTTTATGGTAGTTTTGACAATGAAGCTCTAACAGGCATTTTAGGTATAAAAAGTAATGGTAAACATATCTCCCTATTTTTTATCAAGCCAGAATATCACAGGCACGGATTAGGAAAAAAACTTTTCCACTACGCCTCCACCCTCCATCCTTCCATTGAAACAACGGTTAATTCTTCTACTTATGCTATTCCTTTCTACCGGAGTCTGGGATTTGCTGTCGTAGGAGAAAAACAAAATTACCATGGGCTCTGCAGTACCCCCATGAGACGCTATCATGCTGTATTTGTACAAAAGAACAAGTACACACTACGTACTTGGCAAAACAGAAGACGCTCATTCATTAGTTCAAGAACTGAATAACAAAAAGATTTGGGACAATTGCCGCAACGTATTCCCCCACCCTTACAGGCTAGAGCATGCGGAAACCTTTATTGACCTCATCCAGAAAAAAGAAGGCATTCATGATTTTTGTATTGAAGTTAATGGAAAAGCCGTAGGCAATATCGGATTTACACCAGGCACAGATGTGGAATGCTTCAATGCCGAAGTAGGGTACGTTATCGGAGAAAAATATTGGAACCAAGGTATTGTAACCGACGCATTACAAGAAGCCATCTACCATTACTTCACTTATACGAATACAATACGTATATTCGCACTTGTCTTTGAACACAACCTTCCTTCCATGCGAGTATTAGAAAAGGCCGGCTTCAACAAAGTCGGAATAATGACAAAATCCATTTTCAAGAACGGTCGTTTCACCAATGCACATCTTTTCGAGTTGCTTAAAAACGTTTAGTATCCGGAAAATGCCAAAAGAACTTACAATAAATGTTATATTACACATATTCATCCTTTGTCCGAAAGACATAAACCCACTCCTTTCACAGTCTTTATCTGTATCCGTTCATCATCAGCAAACAATTTTCTAAGTCGAGTAACAAAAACATCGAGACTACGTGATGCAAAAAAATCATCCTCCGTATCCCATAGTCTTGAAAGAATAATATCCCGTCTCACTAGTTCATTTTTCTTTTTACAAAGCATCTGAAGCAATTTCGCTTCGCGTTCCGTCATTGTCTTTTGTACACACGACGAATGCTTTAATACTGCATGAACAGCATCAAATGTATAATTTTCACCAATCCGATAAATCTCACTTTCATTAGCGGCTCCCATTCCCCGCTTCATTTTCAACAAAGCACCAATATGCGCATCCAGTTCTTCGGCCAAAAAAGGTTTCTTAATATAATTATTCACCCCCAATTCATAACCTTTCACCACATCTTTAGGCGAAACCCTGCCCGAGGTAAAAACAATGGGAATAAATCCATCCGTTTCCCGAATACGACGTACCATTTCATAACCATCCATAACAGGCATCTCAATGTCTGAAATAATGATATCAAGATGTTGCTCCTTCCATATCTTCAGCCCTTCTTCGCCATTAGAAGCGGTCATCACCTCGTATCCACCTATCATATCCTCCAATCCACCACGAATAATATAACAAAGATTGGCATCATCTTCCACCAACAACAGTTTTATCATATCATCTTCCTCCTTAAAAAATATTTATTTCTTCTCCCCACTCGGCAAAAAAAGAAAAAATTCACTATACTCCCCTTCAATGCTTTCCACACACACTTTTCCACCATGCGCTTCAGCCACGCGGAAAACATAATTCAAACCCAATCCGAAGCCTGACGCACCGCCTTTACGGCTGCGGTCGACAGCCGAAGCACGCTCGTACTTCTCGAAAATACGACTCTGGTCCTTCAACGGAATACCTATGCCGTTATCTCTTACCTTTATCAAATAAAAGTTATAGTCCTGACGCAAGGATGAAATCTGTATGTCCACCTCTTCACCTGAATATTTTATAGAATTATCTACCAAATTACCGATAGCTTCTTTCAAGAATTCTTCATCAGCATATACCCATTCCGATTCCAAATGAAGAGAGAAATGTACTGGTTTATCTGCCTTAGCAGTATATTTCTCAATAAGATCCTCTAACATCGGACGGAGTTGTAGTCTCCTTTTTCCAAAGCCTCAATTGAGCATTTTCCAATTTTGACAGCGTCAGCACTTTGTTAGTCAGTGACATAAATGTTCACTCTCGTCCTCCAATATCTGAAAATGCTTCTCGCGTTTATCCGGAAAAATATCCAACTTTCCTGATTTCAACATTCGGGTCCCCATCCAAAATACAGGCAAGAGGAGTCTTCATCTCATGAATCATGGCGTATGAGAAATCCTCACGCATCCTAGCTATTTTATTCTGATGAGCAATAATACGAATCTGATAAACAAGACAATAGACGATCATTGCCATCATCAAGACAGTAGCAATGAGGAGCAAGGTCATCTGCTGGAAAATAACCCAATAAGGATTAACAATAAAAGCCTGAAGATTCTCCGTACATTTATAATTGATAGGTTGTAATCCGGTTTTTCAACAAGCCATAATCCCCTACCTGTATGGAACGGGAACTTCTAAGAATATTCCCCAGCGAATCTGTCACACAAGTTATTACTTCTGCATCCAATCCTTCGGCAGCAAGGCCTGTCCGATAAATAGAATCTAAACTTGACAAAGAAACAGACAATTTATAATCCCTCTTGACAATCTCTTGCATGGAAACCTGCATATTGGACATCAACCATTGGTTCACATTTTTATCACCTCTGCCATCCTCAAAAAAATCATAATCTTCATCCAGATTTATTCTAACCATAATGGAAGTATCTTTGTCCTTATACTTCTTTTGCAAAGAATCTTGATATACTTCCATGCGATAAAACACCTCACGCATCGTTGCATCTCTAAATACTTCATTGCTTCTGAACTGTATACTTTCCTAGTTAGCTTATAGGTATTTACAAGCCAAACGTACTGCAAACAGATGATTGCCAACAGTCCGATACAAGCTACCCAACGAATATGTTTGATTGTCATACACTTATATCCTATCCATACTTTGTTAACATTGTGTTAACCTACCATTAACCACGTAAGGAAAAAAGTCTCCCTACTTTTGTTTCGTCAAAGTTAAGAAAATATTAAAAACAAATAGATATGAAAAAGCAAAATTTTATCATCACATCGCTATTTTTATTTTGGGTTATAGGAACAACCACTGCACAAACCATTACCGGAAAGGTTACAAACATCCATGCACAACCCATTGACGGTGCAACCGTCATCCTACAAACCATTGATTCTACTTTTGTGGACGCCGTAATCACAGATACCACCGGTTACTTCAGGTTCAACCGGCAACCAGCATCTTATCGGCTGATTTTCCAACACATCATGTACGAAACCTTCTTATTGACAACTACAGGAGAAGACGCAGGCACGATTACCCTGAAAAGTAAAGATTATGCCCTAGACGAAGTTATCGTCAAAGGGGAACGCCCTCTTGTAAAAGTGGAAGGAGGAAAATTATCCTATGATCTGTCACAGCTCACCACACATAAGATCGTGAGCAATGCCTATGAAATCCTTCAGCAATTACCCGGTGTACAGGAAATAAACGGCAACCTTTCATTGGCAGGCACACACAATCTGAGCATTATTTTAAACGGAAGGGCCACAACAATGAGTCACGAACAGTTGACCATTTTATTAAAAAACCACTCCGGCTTCACGTGTAGAAAAGGCAGAAATTATGTATAGTACACCGCCGCAATATCATGTAAGAGGTGCTGCCATCAACTTACTTTTAAAAGGTTACCGTCCTGAAGAAAGTGGGTTGCAAGGAGAAGTTAACGCCGGATATCTATACAATTACAGAAGTGGCACACAAGGAGGAATCAGTCTGCTTTACACCACTCCTAAATGGAATATAGACTTGCTATATAATACCCATTATGAACAAAACAGACAAACTACAGATACGTACTCACATCACACCTTAAAAAATAATATATATGATATCTGTCAACACAATGATATTGACAGGAAAGGAATAACACATTATGTACGAACAGGCGCTGAAT
>ENA-OQNJ01000091-OQNJ01000091.1-human-gut-metagenome-genome-assembly--contig:-NODE-91-length-21402-cov-3.074736_pt1 | contig 21402 bp, 19 predicted proteins | sample MGYA00242630_ERZ504882 | MGnify/ENA primary metagenome ERZ504882 (study PRJEB26092, sample SAMD00036408) | human gut metagenome | host: Homo sapiens | study: EMG produced TPA metagenomics assembly of... | reverse complement strand
CAAGAGCAAAGCTTGCATATCTGATAGATGCCACTGCAGCGCCTGTATGCATCATTGCACCTATATCATCGTGGGCAGCCGCGGTTACCGGCTTTGTAAAGGGAGAGGATGGTTTTTCTATTTTCATAAAGGCCATTCCATACAATTATTATGCACTCTTTACTATTATCGCTATGGTGACACTTGTTGTTTTACAGGTAGATTTCGGTCCGATGGCAAAGCATGAAGCCAATGCCCAAAAGGGTGATTTGTTTACCACAGGAGACAGGCCGTATGCGGAGGCAAAGCAGGATGTTATAAAGGGCAAGGGGAAGGTTATAGACCTTGTATTTCCTATTCTTGTGCTCATAATAAGCTGCATCATCGGAATGATATACACAGGAGGCTTTTTTGACGGAACAGGCTTCGTTGATGCGTTTGCAGGCAGCGATGCTTCAATTGGTCTTATGCTTGGAAGCTTTTTTGCGTTGATAATCACCATATGCTTTTACTCAATCAGAAGGGTACTAAGCTTTACGGATTGCTGTAATTCAATCCCTGAGGGCTTTAAGGCAATGGTACCTGCAATACTTATACTGACCTTTGCATGGACACTAAAGACCATGACAGAGAGCCTTGGCGCCAATAAATTTGTCGCAGGCTTAGTGGGAGGAGTATCGGGACCACTGCTTGGACTGTTCCCGGCAATCATATTCCTGGTGGGAGCCTTCCTTGCCTTTGCAACAGGAACCTCATGGGGCACCTTCGGTATACTCATACCGATAGTAGTAAATATCTTCTCGGGCACAAACCATACGATGATGATTATCTCAATCTCAGCGTGCATGGCAGGTGCAGTATGCGGAGACCACTGCTCACCGATATCCGATACCACCATCATGGCATCGGCAGGAGCTCAGTGCAACCACATGAATCATGTGTCCACACAGCTTCCGTACGCTGTGCTTGTGGCTGGCATATCATGCCTGACCTACATCATAGCAGGCTTTGTCAGAAATCCGGTAGTACCGTTTATAATAGGAGTGCTTATCCTGATTGGAACCTTTGTCGGAATCAAGTATATCACGAGAACCGATAAAGTAAATGAACAGGAGGAGTAGCTAAAGCACAACTCAAAAAGAGTTCTATTTTTCACAGACCTTGTGTCTGCGAATGATAGAACTCTTTTTTTATAGCTATCAATAAAATTTATAGCCCGCTAACAAATATTAATAACCCTAATTACATTTACAAAAATATCAATTAGTGGTAACATATCAATAACTTAGAAATCATATTTGAATGGTAGGAAATCCCAGCCATACAAACTAAGCTCAAACTCATAACATACTCAAAACAAACATTAACAAAAAAGAGGTAATATCAATGGCAAAAATTGCAAAGCAGCTCACTGAGCTGATAGGTCACACTCCGCTTCTGGAGCTGACCAATTATGAAAAAGCCCTTGGGCTTGAAGCAAAAATCATAGCAAAGCTGGAGTATTTCAATCCACTTGGAAGTGTAAAGGACAGGGTGGCGGCAGCTATGATAGAACAGGGCATAAAGGATGGAAAGATAAATCAGGACACAATAATCATAGAGCCGACAAGTGGCAATACCGGAATCGGACTTGCATTTGTGGCAGCCTCAAAGGGACTTCACCTGATACTTATAATGCCTGATACCATGAGCGTTGAGAGAAGAAAAATCGTCACAGCGCTTGGCGCAGAGATAAAGCTCACACCGGGGCGTGAGGGCATGAAGGGTGCAATTGATGAGGCGCAGAGACTTAAAGAGCATTATGGCAATGCCTTTATTCCACAGCAGTTTGAGAATCAGGCCAATCCTGATATCCACAGAGCTACAACCGCTCAGGAAATCTGGGAGGATACAGATGGAAAGGTAGATATCTTTGTATCATCTGTCGGAACAGGCGGCACCTGTACAGGTACCGGGCTTGGATTGAGAGACCATAATCCTGATGTAAGGATAGTAGCTGTTGAGCCAAAGAGCTCACCGGTACTCTCAGGCGGAAGACCGGGGCCTCACAAGATACAGGGAATCGGTGCAGGCTTTATTCCAAAGGTCATGCGCATGGATATAGTGGATGAGGTGATTCCGGTGGAGAATGAGGCCGCTTTTGACAAGGCAAGAGAGGTTGCAAAGAGCGACGGACTTCTCGTTGGCATATCATCAGGAGCAGCAATATATGCGGCAACAGAGCTTGCGAAAAGACCTGAGAACAAGGGAAAGAATATCGTGGTGCTGCTTCCGGATACAGGAGAAAGATACCTGTCTACACCGCTTTTTACAGTAAACTAATGGCATATAAACTGACGGCATAAGCTTGCTTTGCCGGAAACTGTAACATGAAAAATGAGAAACATACATGAGAAACATACATAAATATACGGCAGCCATGCTGTCGACAGTGATGATTCTGTCACTTCTTCTGACAGGCTGCTCAGGCAGGAAGGATGACGGCACAGTCACCATAACCAATGTGTCGTATGATCCGACACGAGAGTTTTACGAGAAATACAACAAAATATTCGAGTCTTACTATGAGAGCGAGCACGGCAAAAAGATAAATGTGATTCAGTCACATGGCGGCTCGGGAGCACAGGCACGCTCGGTTGTGGAGGGCTGTAATGCAGATGTTGTCACACTGGCACTCGAGCATGACATAGACCTGGTACAAAATACCGGCTTAATTGATAAGGGCTGGATTGATGAGTTTTCTGACAGCTCGGCACCATACACATCAACAATCGTTTTACTTGTAAGAAAGGGCAATCCAAAGCATATAAGTGACTGGGATGACCTGGTGAAAAAGAATGTGGATGTGATTACGCCTGATCCAAAGAGTAGTGGCGGAGCCTGCTGGAATTTTCTTGCAGCGCTAAGCTATGCGAAGACAAATTATGACAGCCTGAAGGAACAGAAATCGTTTATGAAGAAGCTATATGAAAATGTCACAATTATGGATTCGGGTGCGAGAGGCTCAACAACCACATTTGTGGAAAACGGTCAGGGAGATGTGCTCATAGCGTGGGAAAACGAGGCACTTACGACCATGGATTCATATCCGGGTAAGTATGAGATAGTGAATCCGTCCGTCAGCATCTTAGCACAGCCCTCTGTTGCTATTGTGGATGACAATGCAAAGAGCAACGGAACACAAGAGGTAAGCAAGGAATACCTACAGTATCTCTACAGTGATGAGGCACAGCAGCTGATTGGCGAAAGTGGCTACAGACCAACCAATCAGGATATATTAAACCGGTTTTCCGACAAGTTTGATTTAAATATCAGGCTTTGGAGCATAGAGGATTACGGCGGATGGAATGAAGCCTACAAGACATATTTCGATGATGGAGCAATGTTCGATGAAATATACGGCAACTGATAAAACAGCAAAAGAGAAAACTAAATCAAAGAACATAAAGACCAGAGTCATACCGGGCTACCATCTTTCGCTTGGAATAGTGGTTACGATGCTTTCAGTCATCGTTCTCATTCCGTTAGCATCAGTGCTTGTGTATTCGCTAAAGATATCGCCGGGCGATTTTGTGGCACTTATCATGAAGGAGAATGTGAGGAATGCCTTTATCACAAGCATCACCTCATCATTTATCGCAGCAATCGTAAATGTGGTATTTGGACTCATAGTGGCATGGACACTTGTAAAGTACGATTTTCCCGGGAAATGGCTGCTTGACGGACTTATAGAGCTTCCGTTTGCACTGCCGACAGCGGTTGCGGGCATCACGCTCTCAAAGCTGTACTCAGGCACAGGCTTTTTTGGTAAGGGCCTTGGCAAGCTTGGAATAGATGTGGCTTACACACAGGCAGGAATAGTTGTGGCACTTGTTTTTGTAGGCATTCCCTTCGTAATAAGAGCTGTACAGCCGGTGCTTGAAAAGATGGATAATACATATGAGGAGGCTGCTTATATGCTTGGCGCCACACCCTATAAGACATTTTTTAGGGTAATACTTCCGGAGCTTCGCCCGGCACTCTTAACAGGCTTTGGTCTTGCATTTGCCAGAGGCATAGGAGAGTACGGAAGCGTCATCTACATATCAGGCAACAGTGCAAGGCACAGGACGCAGGTGGTATCCTACGTCATCATGCAGAAGCTTAGCTATATAGATTATGCCAGCGCGACTGCCATAGCACTTGTGATGCTTGTCATATCATTTTTACTGCTGCTATTTGTAAACATAGTGCAGGTTAAACAGTCACAGCGCACTAATTTGTTGTAGAAGGCTGCATATAAATCAAATGCGATGCACACAAACAGGAAAGGAGCACAATGCGATGACCGAACAGGTAAAGCTTGAAAGAAGAAAAAAGATCACAAAGATAATACTCGTCACTGTCACGGTGCTCTTTATATTTGTCATGCTTGTAGTTCCGCGTTTTTTCTGTGATGGCAAGTGCTTTAAAGGAAGGGCTTGGATTCTATCTGAAAGCTATCTCCACAAGCTACGTGCTTTCAGCACTCAAGGTGACTTTGATAGCAACAGTTTTTGCGGTAGTTATCAACACCTTCTTTGGAATATGGACAGCGTGGCTGTTGACCAGGTTTTCGTTTAAAGGAAAGCAGGTGCTTGCAACACTTATTGATATACCGTTTTCTATTTCTCCGGTCATCGTAGGACTTGCGTATCTTATGACATTCGGACGGCTTGGGTGGTTTTATCCGGTTATCAGATGGTTCAATGAGATATTCGGCACGAATGTGAGAATCACCTTTGCAATACCGGGAGTTGTGCTTGCCACGATATTTGTCACGTTTCCGTATGTGTCAAGGGAAATTATACCGGTGCTCAATGCAGAGGGAAAGGATGAGGAAGAAGCCGCAGCGCTGATGGGAGCATCCGGCTTTACGATATTTCGGAAAATAACACTTCCGCAGATGAAGTGGAGCCTGATTTATGGAATCATACTCTGTACGGCGAGAGCACTCGGCGAGTTCGGCGCGGTAAATGCGCTCTCGAAGACAAGAGGCGAGACATTTACACTGCCGCTTGAGATTGATGCCTTGTATATGTCGGGCACAGACAGCTCGATAACATCGGCATTTGCTGTATCGTCGATACTGTTGATTATTGCATTAATCATTCTTTTTGCAAGAAATATAGTTGAGCATAAATTTAAGAAATTACACTGAGATATACTTGGAAAATATGATTTACACTAATAAAATCTGCTGCATGGGAAAAGCAGGAAGGAGATAACGTATATGTACGTTGAGATGAAAAATATATACAAAAAATACGGAGACTTCCTGGCATCCGATAATGTGAGCTTTGGAGTGGAAAAGGGAAAGCTTGTGGCGCTGCTTGGTCCGTCCGGCAGTGGCAAGACAACACTTCTTCGTATGATAGCAGGGCTTGAGACGCCAAATTCAGGTGACATATATATAGATGGAAAGCGAGTGAATGATATTCCGGCCTCGAAGAGAGGCATAGGCTTTGTGTTTCAGAACTATGCGCTGTTTAGATACATGACAATATACGACAATGTGGCATTTGGGCTGGAGCTTCAGAAGATGCCGAAAAATCTCATAAAGGAGCGTGTTACCAAGCTTCTTGAGATGACAGGCTTATCAGGGCTTGAAAAGAGATATCCGAATCAGCTTTCCGGAGGACAGCGTCAGAGAGTGGCATTTGCAAGGGCGCTGGCGCCGAATCCACAGGTGCTATTACTGGATGAGCCATTTGCCGCGATAGATGCAAAGGTGCGAGGTGAGCTTCGTACCTGGCTGAAGGAGCTGGTCGAAAAGCTTGGAATCACAAGCATTTTCGTCACACATGACCAGGATGAGGCTGTTGAGGTGGCAGATGAAATCATTATCACAAACCACGGCACGATAGAGCAGATGGGTACACCTCTTGAGATATACAAGTCGCCTGATACACCTTTTGTGGCGCAGTTTATAGGACACACCACAGTCGTTGAAAACTATGACAGGCTAAAGGGCTTTGACAGGATAGAAAATGCCGACAAGGCGGTAATCAGACCTGAGTTTATCAAGATATCAAAGAGCGGCAACTTAGACCGCTATCAGTCAGCGGCAGAGGAGGGCATCGTTACAGATGTGGTATTCAGAGGAAACAGGATGGATATCACAGTAAGCATAAACGGCATCGAGGTGATTGGCGAGCGCTCACTTGAAAAGGACCTGATAGCAGTCGGAGAGAAAGTACATGTGCTGATTTACAGGCTGTATATATTTGATGAAGAGAAAACATACCTGATGGAAAACAGCGAGATGCAGGAGCAGGATGTATTCTACATTTAGATACAAGAATAGTCTAAAGCTTGTGATTGAAAGAGGAAGCAGAGGGAGATAAATGAAGATAGAAAACAAAAAAATCCTACACACGGACATCCTCATAATAGGAGGTGGCACGGCGGGCTGTTATGCAGCGCTCACCATCCGTGAGAAATCGGATTATTCGATTATAATTGCAGAGAAAGCGAACATAAAGCGAAGCGGATGCCTTGCAGCAGGTGTCAATGCGATAAATGCATACATAGTAAAGGGCAGAAAGCCTGAGGACTATGTAGACTACGCAAAAAAGGATGCTGACGGCATAGTAAGGGAAGACTTACTCATGACTATGTCCGAGGGCTTAAACCGTGTGACGGACAAGATGGAAAAGCTTGGACTTGTCATATTAAAGGATGAAAACGGTGAGTATGTAGCAAGAGGAAACCGAAATATCAAGATAAACGGCGAGAACATGAAGCCGCTTTTGGCAGAAGCTGTATCAAAGCTTACGGACTGTACAGTGATAAACAGAATCAATATCACGGACTATATAGTTGAGAACAACACCATAAAGGGTGCATACGGATTTTCAATCGAGGATGCGACAGCCTATGAAATCAGAGCTAAAAGGGTGCTCTGTGCAACAGGCGGAGCGGCCGGACTGTACAGGCCAAACAATCCGGGATTTTCAAGGCACAAGATGTGGTATCCACCTTTCAACACAGGCGCAGGATATGCGATGGGCATAAGAAGCGGAGCTGAGATGACCACCTTTGAGATGAGATTTATCGCACTCAGATGTAAGGACACAATTGCACCGACAGGAACAATTGCACAGGGAGTCGGGGCAAAGCAGGTCAATTCACTTGGAGAGGTTTACGAGACAAAATACGGTCTCACCACATCAGAGCGAGTATACGGAACGGTCATGGAAAATCTCGAGGGAAGAGGTCCTTGCTACTTAAGGACAGAGGGCATCTCTCCACAGCAGGATGAGTCATTAAGAAAGGCATATCTCAACATGGCACCAAGCCAGACACTCAAGTGGGTGGAGGCAGGTAAGAATCCAAGTGAGCAGAACGTGGAAATAGAGGGCACGGAGCCTTATATCGTAGGTGGCCACACAGCGAGCGGCTACTGGGTAAATACCGAGCGTGAAACCACAATCCACGGACTTTATGCTGCTGGAGATGTGGCAGGAGGATGTCCACAGAAATACGTTACAGGAGCTATGGTAGAGGGTGAAATCGCTGCGATAGATATGGTTTCAAAGCTTGATGCAGATACCTCCGATGGAAGTTTTGACACATCGGCATTTGATGAGAAAAAGGCGCTTGACGCAAAAGCTTCAGAGTACGACCATTTCCTCACTGAAAGGTCTCAGATGTTTACAACAGAGGCTATCGAGGAAGCCATGCAGAAGGTCATGGACAACTACGCAGGCGGTATTTCCACACATTATCAGTTCAACGGCAAGCTGCTTGCCCTGGCAAAGGAAAAGATAAATCATCTGATAGAGTTGACCGGTGATTTATATGCATCGGATATGCATGAGCTTATGTTCATATATGAGCTTAAGGAGAGGCTTACGGTATGTCTTTCGGTCATAGCACATCTTGGTGCGAGAAAGGAGACCAGATGGCACAGCTTTGCTGAGAATCTGGATTATCCCGATAAGAGTGATGACTGGATGAAATACGTCAATTCCAGATACGAAAACGGGCAGCTTCATATGATTTACAGAGAGCTTGTCGGAAGGGAGGCGCGTTATGAGCATAATGATTGATAAAGCAAAGTGTAAGGGCTGCGGCATGTGTACAAGTGTATGCCCGGGAAGCCTGATATATCAGGACTCAGAGAAAAAAGCCTTTATCAAATATCCTAAGGACTGCTGGGGCTGTGCCTCATGCATCAAGGAATGTTATTTTGGCGCTATTGCTCTTTATCTTGGAGCAGACATAGGAGGCATGGGAAGTCTCATGACAGTAAAAAGCACACCGGATACGCTGACCTGGGATATCAAAAAGCGCGACGGAAGCAAGGAAGAGATTCTTATCAACAAGAAGGAATCCAATAAATATTAAAGAAAAGGATGGTAACAGACATGGGTGAATTATCACATCTTGACGAACTCGAAGCAGAGGCAATATACATAATACGTGAAGTAGCCGCAGAGTGCGAGAAGCCGGTTATGTTGTACTCAATTGGAAAGGACAGCTCGGTAATGCTTCATCTTGCAATGAAGGCATTTTATCCGGAGAAGCCGCCATTTCCGTTTTTACATGTAAATACAACCTGGAAATTCCATGAGATGATAGAATTCAGAGATCGCATTGCTAAGGAAAAGGGCATCGAGATGCTTGAATATATAAATCAGGATGGCGTAAAGCAGGGCATCAATCCATTTGACCACGGCTCAGCATACACAGATATCATGAAGACACAGGCGCTCAAGCAGGCACTCGACAAATACGGCTTTACGGCTGCGTTTGGCGGCGGCCGAAGAGACGAGGAGAAATCAAGAGCCAAGGAGCGAATCTTCTCCTTCAGAAATGAAAACCACGCATGGGATCCAAAGAACCAGCGCCAGGAGATGTGGAAGCTCTACAACTCCAGAATCAAAAAGGGCCAGGAGGTACGTGTTTTCCCACTGTCAAACTGGACAGAGAAGGATATCTGGCAGTATATAAAGAGAGAGAATATCGAGATTCCTTCACTTTACTTTGCAAAGGAAAGACCTGTTGTATACAGAGACGGCAACATCATCATGGTAGATGACGACAGAATGAAGCTTCGTCCGGGTGAGGAAATCCAGATGAAGAGTGTACGTTTCAGAACTCTCGGCTGCTATCCACTGACAGGTGGTGTGGAGTCGACAGCGGATACACTTGATGAGATTATTGATGAGACACTCAGTGCTGTTTCCTCAGAGAGAACCACCCGTGTCATAGACAACGAGGCGGCAGGCAGCATGGAAAGAAGAAAGAGGGAGGGATATTTCTAAAATGAGCGGATTACTTAAATTTATTACATGCGGAAGCGTGGACGACGGAAAATCAACTCTGATCGGACATATATTATACGATTCAAAGCTGCTTTATGCAGATCAGGAAAAGGCACTGGAGCTTGACAGTAAGGTCGGAAGCCGTGGCGGCGCCATCGACTACTCACTCCTCCTCGACGGACTGATGGCAGAGAGAGAGCAGGGAATCACAATCGATGTGGCTTATCGTTACTTCACAACAGATAAGAGAAGCTTCATCGTGGCAGATACACCGGGTCATGAGGAGTATACAAGAAACATGGCTGTAGGTGCATCCTTTGCAGACCTTGCGGTAATTCTAATAGATGCAAAGCAGGGCGTATTGGTTCAGACAAGAAGACATGCAAGAATCTGCGCACTCATGGGAATCAACTACTTTGTATTTGCTGTAAACAAGATGGATCTTGTAGGCTACGACGAGAAGCGTTTCGATGAAATCACAAAGCAGATTATTGAGCTTACAAAGGAGCTTGAGCTTAAAAATGTAGTAATCATTCCTGTTTCTGCAACAGAGGGTGACAATGTCACAACAAAGTCTGAGAATATCCCATGGTACAAGGGACCTGCTCTTTTATCATACCTTGAGGATGTTGACATAAAGGATGAGAACGAGGAAGAGGGCTTTTACATGCCTGTACAGAGAGTCTGCCGTCCTGACCATACCTTCCGTGGATTCCAGGGCCAGATAGAGGCCGGAGAGGTAAAGGTGGGCGATGAAATCACCACACTGCCAAGCAATGAGACGGCCCATGTAAAGAGCATCCATGTGGGTGATAAGCTAAGCGATAGCGCATTTACAGGCCAGCCGGTTACAATCCAGCTCGACAGAGAGGTGGACGTATCAAGAGGCTGTGTGCTCACAATCGCTTCAGGAGCAAAGGTTGCTTCATCTATCACAGCTACAATACTCTGGATGGATGATGATGAGCTCTTCAAGGGAAAGAATTTCTTCTTCAAGCTAGGTACCAAGTCAATACCGGGCATCGTAACAGAGATTGAGCATACCATCGATGTGAACACAGGTGAGGAAAAGCCTGCCGACAAGCTTAAAAAGAACGAGATAGCAGTTGTAAAGATTGCATTCTCGGACAAGATAGTCTGCGATAAGTTCAAAAATCACAAGACACTCGGTGAGTTCATCTTAATCGACCGTGTGACCGATATGACATCTGCCTGTGGTGTGGTTGAAGAGGTACACACAGAGGAAAGCGGCCTCTATGAGGGCAGAGTAGACAGAAACGTAAGAGCTGCAATCAAGGGTCAGAAGGCAATCACCGCCGTATTCGTAGACGGAGTGGATGGTGTAAACCGTGGCTTTGTGGAGGATGTCGAGAAAGCCTTAAATATAGACGGACGCCATACATATCTCTACGCGCCAAAGGAGGGTGAGGACTTCGTAAATGTAGTCAAGCACCTAAGCCATGCCGGAATACTCGTACTTCTGCTCATCAGCCAAAAGCAGGAGAAGGAGCTTGCAGCCGACAAAGTTGAGTTCACAAAGGACTGGAACAAAAACGGCAGAGATGTGGACAAGGCTGCGGAGTTTATCAAAAAGCAGTCGGTATATGACGGTGTGATCGTAAACACAAGTGAGTATATCTAATCTCCCACCAATTTCCACGTTGAAAAGCACGCCCCAATGTGGTAAAATTGACAAAGATAATTTAAAGAAAAACACACAGGAGGATTAACATACAATGGAAAGCTACAAGAGCGAATTTATAGACTTTATGGTGGAGAGTGACGTGCTGAAATTTGGTGATTTCACATTAAAGAGCGGCCGTAAATCACCATTTTTCATGAACGCGGGAGCATATGTGACAGGCTCACAGCTTAAGAGACTCGGAGAGTACTACGCAAAGGCTATCCATGCAAACTACGGAGATGACTTTGATGTATTATTCGGACCTGCATACAAGGGAATTCCGCTTGCAGTGGTAACAGCTATCGCATACCATGAGCTCTATGGCAAAGAGGTGCGCTACTGCTCAGACAGAAAAGAGGCAAAGGATCACGGTGCAGACAAGGGAGGCTTCCTTGGAAGCAAGCTTAAGGATGGCGACAGAGTAGTTATGATAGAGGATGTCACCACATCCGGCAAATCAATGGAGGAGACAGTTCCAAAGGTAAGAGGAGCTGCAGATGTTACAATCGTAGGCCTTATGGTGAGCCTTAACAGAATGGAAGTCGGACAGGGCGGCAAGGTGAGCGCGCTCGATGAGATTCATGAGAAGTACGGCTTTGAGGGCAGGGCAATCGTTACAATGGAAGAGGTCACAGAGTATCTCTACAACAGAGAGCATGATGGCAGAGTAGTCATTGATGACACAATCAAAGCAGCTATAGATGAGTACTATAAGCAGTACGGCTGCAAATAGGAGAATATAAATTGCTTGGCAGAAGAAAACGTAACAGGTATAAGTTTACGGAAAAGAAGCAATCTAAGAGGGGGATAGCTGCACTTGTTGTGGCTATCCTCATAGAGATTGTATATATAGTTTTTTTGAATGCGGCATTCAGAGGAGATGGCAATCTGTCTATGTACTATGGCAGTGCCGGTATACTGATGCTTGGCATATCTCTGGCAGATTTCGGGTTTGCCATCAGAAGCCTCTTTGATGAGGAATCATTCATGACGTTTCCACGACTGGCAGTGGTTTTTTTCACTCATAGCGGTAATCAGCTGGGGAGGAACATATGCTGCAGGTTTTATTATATGAAAGAAAGATTATAGGGATATATGAGTTATAAAGAGATTTATGAGCTCTCCAATGAGCTTTACGCAGAGCGATTAGAGCTTGTGGAGGAGCGTATAGAGCAGATCGTCAGAGAGCCTGCGATAGAGCCGGCTTTTGCAGATTATTTCAGAAGTGTGGCAAAGTGCATCAACACTATTAAAAACCATAGCGCAGATAAGGAATTTAACGATTTATTCTATTCACAGTTTGATAAAGAAAATTACGAGAAAAGCTATGCCAACCCGGCATACGCCGTAAAGGTGCTCGGAGATGAGTATGGTCAGCTTTTATCGGCTGTATATGCAAAAATTGCCGGAAGCATTACACATATCTATCAGGGGGATATAAAGTATCTCTGCATTTATGCAGAGCTTATTGTAGAGCTTTACAATTATTTTGAGAATGCCAATGAGCTGAGTCCTGATGAGATAAGGGGCTGTATATACTCGTTCATGCATGATTATGAGGAGATTTTTGCAGAGGATGACAACAGAGCACTCCTTGATCCGGCTTATGATTACTATACAGAGCTTGTAAATGAGGCAGATTTGTCAAATGATGATTATCTGTATTCCTACGGACTGTATGTCGGAGAGAATGAGCGCGCCGGCAGAGCGCATCTGGCTTCATTTTCAGATGAGGAGATACAGGCCATGGCAGATACCTATACAGAAGGATACCGCATTGGCTTTATTACCTGCAACAAGGATATCTCAAAGAAGTCGGTGGTACAGGTGCTTTATCCGCTTGGCTTTGAGCGTATGATAAGAGCAGCATTAAAGAATTTTGAGAAAATGGGTATGAAGCCTGCCATGAGACCATTTTCCACATCGGTCAATAAGCAGTTTGACTATGACCACAAGGAGGATATGGCACTGTGGCTTGACAAGGCATATGTGGAGTATCGTCTTGAGTGCATGCACAATGCACTTGAGAGAATGAAGGATGTAGCATGTAAATGTGGAGGTCCTGCTGTCATAGAGATATTTGGCGAGGAGCCGTTTGCTCCGGTTTCAAAGAAGGAGGCTGCGCACTTTAACGATGAGCAGCAGAAGCTTGTAGTCCATATGACAAGCGTGCGCTCACAGTATATGAACAGCTATATCCACAGCGAGGACAGAAGCTTTACGATTATTGCCTATCCGTGTGCTGCAATCGGACCTGATTATAAGGAAATTTTTACGGAGACTGTAAAGATTAATACTCTTGATTATGCACTCTACAGAGATATGCAGCAGAAAATTATAGATGTGCTCGATACAGCAGACAGGGTGCATATCGTCGGAACAAACGGCAACAGGACAGATTTGTATGTCAAGATTCATGAGCTTAAGGAGCCTTCAAAGGAGACGGCTTTTGAAAACTGTGTGGCTGATGTAAATATCCCTGTCGGAGAGGTGTTTACTTCACCGGTGTTAGAGGGCACAAACGGCAAGCTGCATGTCAGTCAGGTATATCTCAATGAGCTTAATTTCCTTAATCTGGAAATCGACTTTAAGGATGGCATGATTGATAAATATACATGCACCAATTTTGAGGATGAGGAAGAAAACAAAAAGTATATATCAGACAATGTGCTTTTCCATCATGACACACTGCCTATGGGTGAGTTTGCCATAGGCACCAATACGACAGCCTACCGTATGGCGAGAGTATACGATATCGCAGCAAAGATGCCTATTCTCATAGCAGAGAAGACAGGACCGCACTTTGCAGTGGGTGATACCTGCTACACATACGATGAGGACAATATGACATACAACCCTGACGGAAAAGCAATCATTGCCAGGGACAATTCAGTTTCCATCCGCAGAAAAGAGGATATATCAAAGGCATATTTCAACTGCCACACGGATATCACAATACCATATGATGAGCTTGGAGCCATCACAGTTATTCGACACGATGGCTCAACATGTGATATAATAAGAGATGGCAGATTTGTGCTTGAGGGCGTAGAAGAGTTGAACAAACCGCTCGATACGCTTGATGCAGAAAGCAAATAATTGTTAGATGTATAAGGAGGATAAAATGGCAAAGGTTGGAATAGTTATGGGCAGCGACTCAGATTTAAAGGTGATGAGTAAGGCGGCAGATATGCTTGAAGAGCTCGGCATAGAGTATGAGCTCACCATCATCTCGGCACACCGTGAGCCGGATGAGCTTATTGAGTGGACAAGAGGCGCTGAGAATAGAGATGTAAAGGTAATAATAGCAGGAGCGGGAATGGCAGCAGCACTTCCGGGAATGTGTGCAGCGCTTTTTGCACTTCCTGTTATCGGAGTACCGCTTTCAGGAAAGAATCTGGATGGAATGGATGCAGTGTTCTCAATCATGCAGATGCCACCTGGAGTGCCTGTTGCCACAGTTGCAATTGACGGTGCGAAAAATGCAGCAATCCTTGCAGCAAAGATACTCGCAGCAGGTGATGATGCAATCCTTGAGAAAATCAAAAAGTATACAGCAGATATGAAGGCTCAGGTTGTAGCAAAGGATGCGAAACTGAAACAGGTTGGATATAAGCAGTATCTTGCTGAGAAATAGATTGTATTGTCATCTATAGGAGGGTTTTTATGGGTATATTGCAAAAGGCAGACAGATGTATGGATGAGGCAGCAGCCTTATTTGGCGAGAATAAGCTTTTTTTGGCAGAGAATAAGGCACAGGAGACAGCCGGTCTTTATAAGAGCTGTGGCGCATATGAGCAGATGGCAAAGACTGTCAATTTTATGGGAGTCATATATGCATCTATTGGAGACTTAAGCATGTCAATTGACTGCTACCTAGAGGCTATGGATGTAGCTGTGGAGCAGGGCTCAACAGAGATAATCATGCTTGTAAACAATAATATAGGCTCACTCTATATGGAGCTTGGATTGTATGAAAAGGCTATCAGATATTTCAACGAAGCACTGGAGCTGTGCAAGCCACCGCTGCATGGAGAGAGGGATAGCTATTATCAGGAGCTTCTCATGCTTCATCTGAATCTGTGCATATCATACACGGGAATTAATGAGTTTGAAAAGGCAGAAAAGCATCTTTCTGACGCGATACTCTTTAATGAGATAGCTGGCAGTGATAAAAACAGATTTCTGATAGATATGTCACAGGCACATATGCTATGGAAGATGGGAAATGAGGATGAGGTCAGAGATCATGTGGAAGAGCTGGTTGAGGGTGCGATAAACAATATCAATTCTGACAATTATGTACTTGAGATACTAAGCCTTTGCAATCTATTTATGAATATGGGAGAGTTCGATGCATGGAAAAAGGTTATTGTGGAGTATGAACGCTTTGCTATTGAAACAGAAAATCTGTTTTTCCAGAAGACCTGTGTCAAGATGTGGATGAAATATGAGAGCGCCATGGGTGATACAGAGGCGTACAACAAGCTGTGCGTATATTACGCAAATCTCCACTCTATGCAGGTGAAGGAGCAGATAAAGCGTCTTGGTGATACAATCGACCTTAAGCTTCAGCTTCAGGAGACTGAGTATGAGCGCCGTAAGGCAGTCAGACTCAACTACACAGATATGCTTACAGGCATGGGCAATAAGTTCAAGATGCGAAACGATTTTGAAAAGCTTGTGAGCAAAAATCAGGATTCAGATGGTGCAGGAATCACGTTTGGAGTAGTGGATATAGATTTCTTCAAGTCATTTAACAGAAACAGTGGCATAGTCACCGGTGATGCAGTGCTAAAAGAAGTGTCATCCATAATAAATGAGAGCATCAAAGATAAGGGAATGGGGTATCATTTCTATGGCGATGAATTCTACATAATCCTGCAGGAAACGGATGAGGATATCATTAAAAATATAGCCGAGCATATAAGACTTGAGCTTGCCAAAAAACAGATACTTCATGAGAGCTCTAAGGTGGATGAGTATCTGACTGTATCACAGGCATATGTTACCGCCCCGGATGTAAAGGTGCCGGATGAGTTTTCAAAGCTGTTCAAGACGGTGGATGAAGTGCTCAATGATGTGAAGGAAAAGGGCAGAAATGCATATAAGATAGTCTGATGCTTTAAGTGTATAAGACAATTATAAAATGACACGCAGCGTAAAACGTTGCGTGTCAGTTTTTATTTGTACTTATACTTTTATATGGCTATATTGTTTCATTTATATTCCGGATATAACAATATCAGTGCCTGCCTTCTTATAGATATCTGCTGTCTCAGGAGAGATACCGGAGTCGGTGATTACCATATTGATGTCATCAAGCGATGCATAGCTGGATATGGATGTGGTATCAAACTTGGTGTGGTCTACAAGAGCCACAGTTTTAGCGGAGGCCTTGATACACATGTGCTTTAAATCAGCCTCGTATATACTGAAATCAGTCAGTCCGTCTTCTACAGAGAAGCCTCTTGCTGACACGAACGCGATATCTGTGTGTATCTTTTTGAGTAAATCAGCGCCAAGCAGTCCTTCTATGGAAGCGGATGCACTGGTTACGATACCGCCTGTCAGGATGACTGTGACACCGGGGATATCCTTTAGCTCTAAAGCCAGATTGATGCCATTGGTGATGACGGTCAGCTCTGTAAAGCCTGAAAGCTTCATGCCGAGAGTGTAGGCTGTGGAGCTGGCATCAAGGAATATACACATATGGTCACTTACGAGCTTTATCGCCTCGTTTGCAATCTCCTCTTTAGCTTCCTTGTTTTCCAGGGCACGGTCATGGAACAGGTAGGCCCTCGAGGTTAAATCAGTCATGTCATGGGTTTTATCCTTGTAGATAGCACCGCCGTGAGTCTTTGTCAGAAGCTTTTCCTTATCCATCTGGTTTAAATCTGTTCTTATTGTCGTGGTCGATACACCAAGCAGTTCACTGAGCTCATTGGTGGTGGCCTTGCGGTTTTCTTTTAAATAATCGAGAATCTTTTGTTGTCTTTCTAATTGCAGCATAGATTTTCCTCTTTCTTTTGATTTCTGTTGTATTTTTGCGTACATATTTTTATCACAAAGCATTGCATAAATATATAATAACTCAAATAAGTAAATAAAGCCAGTGTTTTCGATTGCTTATGCTTTTTTTTAATTTGATGACATTTAATTATATTTATTTTTACTTTTATTTACTTTTACTATTGCATTTTTTCTTTTAAAGTGTTATATTTATATCAACAAATAAAAGCAAACACAAATTATATAAGGCGGAGGTATTATTAAATGAAGTTTTTCGTAGATACAGCAAATGTCGAGGACATTAAGAAAGCAAACGATATGGGAGTCATCTGTGGAGTTACAACAAACCCTTCACTCATCGCAAAAGAGGGCAGAGACTTCAATGAGGTAATTAAAGAAATCACATCTATCGTTGACGGACCGATAAGCGGAGAGGTAAAAGCCACAACAGTTGATGCAGAGGGCATGATAAAAGAAGGACGTGAAATCGCAGCTATCCATCCAAACATGGTAGTTAAGATTCCTATGACAGTTGAGGGACTTAAGGCTGTCAAGGTGCTTTCATCTGAGGGCATCAAGACAAACGTTACTCTTATTTTTCAGCAAATCAGGCAATTCTTGCTGCAAATGCAGGTGCTACATATGTTTCACCTTTCCTTGGCAGACTTGATGATATCAGCCAGCCGGGCATTGAGCTGATCAGACAGATTTCTGAGATTTTTGATATCTATGGATATGACACAGAGATTATTGCAGCTTCAATCAGAAACCCGATTCATGTCACAGACTGTGCACTTGCAGGAGCTGATATCGCAACAATTCCTTACAAGGTTATCGAGCAGATGACAAAGCATCCGCTTACAGATCAGGGAATCGAGAAGTTCCAGGCTGATTACAGAGCTGTATTTGGTGATTAGTACGTTTATAAAGGTAGATATATCAAAGACCGGTATAAATAATTTATTTACGGTCATAGATTTAACAGGAGAACAAAATGAACAAATTAGAGCTTCAGATTACAGCAAATGAAGTCAGGAAGGGTATCGTCACGGCTGTGCATTCTGCAAAGGCGGGACATCCGGGCGGCTCACTTTCTGCAGCAGATATATTTACATATCTGTATTTTGAGGAGATGAACATTGATCCAAAGAATCCTAAAAAGCCGGATAGAGACCGTTTTGTGCTTTCAAAGGGACACACGGCTCCGGGACTTTATTCTGCACTTGCGCAGAGAGGCTATTTTCCGGTTGAGGATTTAAAAACACTCAGACATCTGGGATCATATCTGCAGGGACATCCTGACATGAAGCATATCCCGGGTGTGGATATGTCAAGCGGTTCGCTCGGACAAGGCATTTCTGCGGCAGTGGGCATGGCACTTTCTGCAAAGCTTACAAATGATGATTACAGAGTATATACACTTCTCGGCGATGGCGAGATTCAGGAGGGACAGGTCTGGGAGGCTGCCATGTTTGCGGGCTTCAGAAGGCTTGATAACCTTGTTGTTATAGTTGATAACAACGGACTTCAGATTGATGGACCAGTGGATCAGGTGTGCTCACCATATCCTATTGGTGAGAAATTCAAGGCATTCAATTTCCATGTGATTGATCTGAAGGATGGAAATGACATGGATCAGATTGCTGACGCATTTAAAGAGGCAAGAAATACAAAGGGTATGCCGACGGCAATTATAGCACATACCGTAAAGGGCAAGGGTGTTTCATTTATGGAAAATCAGGTCGGCTGGCATGGCAAGGCTCCTAATGATGAGGAGTATGCAGTTGCCATGGAGGATCTGAGAAAGGAAGGTGAAGCATTATGTCAGAAGTAAAGAAAATCGCCACACGTGTCAGCTACGGAAATGCACTTGTAGAGCTTGCAAAGGAGCACGATGACGTATACGTTCTTGATGCTGACCTTGCGGCTGCCACACAGACAGCCATCTTCAAAAAGGAATTTCCAGATCGTCACATAGACTGTGGTATCGCAGAGTGCAACATGATGGGCATTGCTGCAGGACTTGCGGCTACGGGAAAGGTGCCATTTGCCAGTTCATTTGCCATGTTTGCTGCAGGTCGTGCGTTTGAGCAGGTGAGAAACTCTATTGGATATCCTCATCTTAATGTAAAAATCGGTGCGACACACGCAGGTATTTCGGTAGGAGAGGATGGAGCCACCCACCAGTGCAACGAGGATATTGCACTCATGAGAGCAATTCCAGGCATGGTTGTAATAAACCCAAGCGATGATATAGAGGCAAGAGCCGCCGTGAAGGCAGCCTATGAGCATGAGAGCCCTGTATACATGAGGTTTGGTCGTCTTGCAACACCGATAATAAATGACAATGCAGAGTATAAATTTGAAATCGGAAAGGGTGTTACACTCCGTGAGGGCACGGATGTAGCTATCATAGCTACCGGTCTGTGCGTGGCAGAGTCACTTGCAGCGGCAGAAAAGCTTGCAGCAGATGGCGTAAATGCAAAGGTCATAAATATACACACTATCAAGCCTCTTGATGAGGAGCTTGTTGTAGCTGCAGCAAAGGAATGCGGCAGGGTGGTTACCGTGGAGGAGCACTCTGTAATAGGCGGACTTGGAGCCGCGGTATGTGAGACACTTTCGCGTAAGGCTCCAACACCGGTAAAGACAATAGGCATACAGGACTGCTTTGGTGAGTCAGGTCCTGCTGTAGCTTTGCTTAAGAAATACGGACTTGATGCAGAGGGCATTTATGCATCAGTGAAGGATTTTTTATAAGTATTTAAAATAGTTTGGTTTTATCATTTTTCACATTTTCCCCAATATAACAATAAACTAATAAAAGAAAGGACAGCCGGGATACGGTTGTCCTTTCTTCTACTTTGTATACATATAAAAGCTTTAATGTTTTGATTAATGTAAAATAATTTGATAAAATTTAAAATACATATTGTGTTATAGGTTTTTATCTGATATATTAAATCTATAAATGCTAGGCGACCTGTGTTTTTGTATAACTGATAAGGCAAAAGAAAGGGGACATCACATGAAACTGATATGTAAGAAGTGTCTGCTTAGAGAAATGGCAGAGGCCGACGCAGCAATGATAAAAAAATATGTTGATGCGATAAAGGGCGAGGACAGAGTGCCGGAAAAAGAGTATGAGGCAAGGCTTGCAGTGTGCAAGGCGTGTGACAGGCTAAATGCCGGAACCTGTAATGCATGCGGCTGTTATGTGGAGCTTCGGGCGCTTACAGGCGTTTCGCACTGCCCTCATAAAAAGTGGTAGTACAAATAAAATAATAACAAAATGACTGCGGTTTTGATTTCCGCAGTCATTTTATTATTATTTAGTGTTTTTTTACAGTGTCAAGAGGTTCATAATTGATGGATACAATAATGTCCTGATCGTAGTTACCGAAGCTTTTTCCGAATATTGTGAGTCCACCGACATGGGCAGAATCCTCCTCAACTGCGATACGGAAGCGTATAGTGCTTGTGTAGTCAAGCTTTAGCTCAGAGGTTGTGATATCTGATATCTTGAGACCGTCTATGAAGGTGCCTTTATGATTTATGACTAAAAGCTTGAGGAGACCGTATTGATTCCAGTTCTGAGGCCACCATTCAGGGGTGAACATTCCGCGTACATCTCCATAGTCACCGGGAGAGGTCCAGGTGCCGACCAGAGTGTCATTTATGTAAAAGCTTATATCACTTGGCCAGTCGTTGTCGATGCCCGGAGCCTCAGAACTTATCTCGGCTGAGAGTGAAAGCTGGGTGATTTTCTGATTACGTGGAATGAGGTTTGGAATTACATATTCCACATAGCCCTTTGTGAACCACATAATGTCTGCATTGAAATGGTCAGGATGGTCAAAGTAACGCACGTCATCGAGCTCTCCTATCACAAATGAGGATGTAGCCAGGCCACAGGTTGGACAGATATTGTGAGATGAAAACTGCCCTACCTTTATGGATGTGTTGTATACGTTACTTAAGTCTATTGGTTTTTCAATTTCTACTAATATACGATCCTGAATCAGTGAACACAGCTTCTGGTTGCCGTGACCGGATGAATCGTTTGAGGCGGAGATAAGTCCACACTCCTCAAGCTTTTTATATGTCCGGTTAAAGCTCCATTGCTGATGTTTAGCTCGTTTGCAATCTGATTCATGCTCATCTGGTTATTCTCGAGCAGATTTTTAAAATCTGGATACGAATATCAGAGCCGAGAGCTTTAAACAGTTCGAGACCGTCGTCTAATGATGTGATATGTATCATATATAGATTCTCCTAAAATATTTTATAAAATTAACAACGAGTTCTTGTGTGTAAATCATGTTTTAATTATAGGAATAAGCTCCTATGTTGTCAATATATTATTGTGTAGTTTTAAGCTATATTGAAGTATGTTTTAAAATAATTTAAATATATTGTGCAATATGTATAACTTAC
>ENA-OQNJ01000090-OQNJ01000090.1-human-gut-metagenome-genome-assembly--contig:-NODE-90-length-21467-cov-3.628116_pt1 | contig 21467 bp, 18 predicted proteins | sample MGYA00242630_ERZ504882 | MGnify/ENA primary metagenome ERZ504882 (study PRJEB26092, sample SAMD00036408) | human gut metagenome | host: Homo sapiens | study: EMG produced TPA metagenomics assembly of... | reverse complement strand
CGCTTTTCGCAGTGTTGCAATCGCCTTTTTATATGTACCTGTTGAATTTACTGACGATCGGGATCGATCTTGGTTTCGATGGCTTCGACCACATCCGGCTCGGCCTTGGCGACCGGCACCTCTTCGACACCCTTGATATCGTCAAGAGCCTTCGGCTTGACTTCCGCCGGCGAGCTCGGAACCGTGTCAAGACGGGTTTCCGCAGCCTCGACATACTTGCGGGGCACCACATACACCGGGCCGACCGCGTGCTGCAGCAAGCCCTGGCTGGTGGAGCCGAGCAGCAGGCCAGTGAAGCCGCCGCGACCACGGGAACCGACCACGACGACGTCGTGATCATAGCTGGCCTTGGTCAGCGCGCCAACCGCCGGGCCAGGCACGATCTGCTTGTTGATCTTCAAATCCGGATGGGCTTCCTCAAGCGGCTTGATACGCACTTCCAGATCATCCTTGAACGAGGCCATCACACCTTCGTCGTCGGAACCCTTCATGTTCGGCACCGCGGAGATGACATCCAGCTCGGCATCCCATGCGGCGGCGAAATTCGCCGCGATCTCCAGCGCCTTCAAACCCCACTTGGATTCGTCGGAGCCGACGGCCACCTTGGTGATGGTGTTGTTCAAGTGCATCAGATTGCCGTCATCGTCGGTGTACGGCACCACTACGATCGGGCAGTATGCATACGCCGGCAGACTGGAGCTGGTCGTGCCCAGCAGACGTTCCGCCAGACCGCCTTTGCCGCGATTGCCGATGACGATGAGATTGTAGTTACGAGACAGTTCCACGAATACGGAAGCCGGATCGCCCGTAACAATAAGCGTGGTAGCCTCAACACCCTGCTCGTCGGCGATGGCCTTGGCCTTCGACAGAATCTCCTGAGCGTCGCTGTGGGCCGCATTGTCATCTCCCATGGCGGTGTACGTCGCGTCAAAGGAGACAGCGGCATAGCTCGGCAACGAGTATGCGCATACGATCTGCAGCGTCAGTCCCGCATGCTTCGCATAGTTCGCAGCCCACCACGTGGCCTTATAGCTGGCGTGGGATCCATCAACACCAACGAGGATTGCCTTGTCGTTAATCATGGACGACCTCCTTGAATCACCTCGGCAACGCCACCATGCATTGCCTCTAGGCTCCACCATACCGCGCGACATGCGGTTTTGTCAGCAACGACTCGGTCTTTTCCATACAAAAAGGCGTATCCCCGAAAGGATACGCCTTAAAAAGTCAAACCGTATGTTCGCTCAGAGCACACGACGAATCGCATAGCCACCTGAGAACACGGCCAGCGAAGTGACCTGCGTTCCCTGAGCCGGATTCAGCGCGTTGATCACCATGCCGTTGCCAATATAGATCGCGGCATGCTGAGTATTGACGATGATATCCCCTGGAGCTGCTTCGGCAATGCTTCCCACAGCCGTTCCAACGCTCATCTGGGCACCAGAAAAATGCGGCAGGCTTACACCGAACTGGGCGAACACCCACTGCACGAAACCAGAGCAATCCCAGCCGGACGGAGTATTGCCTCCAGACACATACGGATAGCCTTGGAACTGCAGAGCATAGTCGGCCAATGCCTGACCAGTGGCACTCGCAGGAGCCGTAGGAACGCTGCTGATGTCGGCACGTTCGGAAGAACGGCTGGCAGTCTGAGCTTCAGCCTGCGTCTGTGTCTGAGCCTGAGCCGCCTGTGCTTGAGCCTGAGCTTCAGCCTCAGCCTGCTCCTGAGCCTTTCGATCCTTTTCTGCCTGAGACTCGGTCTGGGGAACATCCAAACTTTCGATGCCACCCCAATCGGCGTTGGACTCAACATCCGTGGATGTGTGCTCGGCGAGAAAATCACGCTTGGCCGCGGTGGTCTTCGGGAAAGAACGTGTAGCGGTTACCGTGGTATCAGCCATAGCACTGCCTGCGCTTGCGGCTGGAACCGCCGCACCCAACGAAGCAGACACAGCAACAACGGCGAAGATACTCGTGAAACGTTTAGCAATATTCATCGTGTCCGAAGCTACCATAAACGTTCCCCTGCAACAGAACAGCAAGACAACCAGAACAGTGTCATATCATGCGACACGCCGACGCGATCACGCTATGCCCAAAAACAGGACAGCAAGCGCATATTAACAAAAACAGCGAAATCAGTAATGAATATATGTCATCTGCGAAGCTTCCTGCGCAGTGAACGTACGATCGGAAATCACGCCAAGACCCTTGACGTTGGATTCCGAAATCTTAATCGAACCGTCGGCATTCACTTCTTCGACAATCGCGACATGCCCGTAATAGCCGTCCGCACCCTGTTGGCCTGGAGCGAATACCACGATATCGCCAACGTGGCGTGCCGTGTTATCAACCCAATAGCCGAGAGCGCGAGCGGAATCACCCCAACTCCGCGCATTGCCAAAATGGCTTCCGGCAGGCAGGCCAAGCTGTGCACGACGGGTATACGCCCACCATGTGCACTGACCGTATGGGTAGTCATTGCCGGTATCACCGGTGGCGTGGTTCGGATTGAAGCCCGAAGGAAGAAGACCGGCGTCCTGATCCATGAGGACGGCGACATTGGGATTGTCGGCAATGGACTTTGACAGAAGATTCGCATCCATGGAGGAACTGGTTTCACCAAGCTGCCAATCACCACTGTTGCTGGTGGAGGCCAGAGCGTCAAGACCGCTACGGGACTCGGAACGGGATGCCGCATCGTCGGAGACACGCTTCATCTGCGTGGTAGTGGTGGCATTGTCGGCAAAAGTCATTTCAGACGCATTCTGCTGGCCGACCGCCATGGCAGTGGCCGCGGTGCCAACCAACGCAGCCAGCGATGCGGAAGCCATGAATGCGGAGCGACGACCGGCTACACGAGCAGCCTCACGCATGGCGCGGCGGCTCATCGGAGCCACCTCATTCAGCTTTTCGGCAACCGCAGGCTCAAGACCCACAACGGCACCCTCACCATTTGCCAACTGGACCATACGAACGGCCTTGGCGGTGTGGGAACCGCGGCTCGAGGTGAACAACGCCTTAGCAACGTTGAAACGCTCATTCGAAACCTTGGCAGCTTTATGCGCCGCATGCCTCATATATCAACACTCCTTGCGGATTACTTCAACCACAGCAAGCTTATGACCGCGTGGTTACAGAACCGTCACGGAAGCTCAGGCTACACCGACACCGGGATATCGCAGTCATCATCGCCACGCCATGGTTCCGGAAAGCGGTCATCACCACGCACAATCCGACCATCTGACTACCCTAGGTTGTCATGACGAACACTGTGACCATTCCTTCCAACGTGCTTCCGGAAGACGGACGTTTCGGCTCAGGGCCGACCAAAATCCGCCCGGAGCAAATCCAAGCGCTCGATAAGGGAGCCCGTAATCTTCTGGGAACCTCCCATCGACAGACCCCCATCAAGCAGGTGGTCGGCTCAATCCGCGAAGGACTGTCCGAATTCTTCCAGATTCCCGATGGCTACGAAGTGGTGCTGGGCAACGGCGGAGCCAGCGCGTTCTGGGATATCGCCTGCGCCTCGCTGATCACCCGCAAGGCCGCATTCGGCACGTACGGCTCATTCAGCTCGAAGTTCGCCAAGTCAGCGCAATCCGCACCGTTCCTTGAGGAGCCGGAGATTTTCGCAGGAGAGCCGGGAACATACCGCCTGCCTGAGCTCACGGAATACGTGGACACTTATTGCTGGGCCCACAATGAGACTTCCACCGGCGTTGCCGCACCGATCAAACGCATCGCAGGCACCAAGGAACAGGGCGCGCTCACGCTGATCGACGCCACCAGCGGTGCCGGAGCGCTGCCGGTCGATATCAGCCAGACCGACGCCTATTATTTCTCCCCGCAGAAGGCCTTCGGTTCCGACGGCGGCCTGTGGATTGCCGTACTCTCCCCCGCCGCGGTCGAACGCGCATACGGCATCGCCAAAAGCGTGGACCTTCCGGGCGCACGCCGCTGGATTCCCCCGTTCCTATCGCTCACCTCGGCCATCGAAAATTCACGCAAGGATCAGACGCTCAACACTCCAGCCGTGGCTACGCTGATTATGTTGGAAAATCAGGTGCGCTGGCTCAACGACAACGGTGGCCTCGCCTGGGCTTCGGCACGTTGCGCAAGGTCGGCGTCCCTGCTGTATCAGTGGGCGGAAAAGTCCGATTACGCTTCCCCGTTCGTCGCCGACAAGAACGCTCGTTCCAACGCCGTGGTCACTATCGACCTTGACGAACGCATCAGCGCCACCCAAGTAGTCGCCGCACTGCGCGAAAACGGCATTGTGGACACCAACGGATACCGCAAGCTGGGACGCAACCAACTGCGCATCGGCGTGTTCCCATCGGTGGATCCAAGCGACGTCGACGCGCTCACCCGCTGCATCGACTATGTGGTGGAACATCTGTGACGCAAGGTAGGATATGACGATATGAAGATTGCTCCGATCATTGACCCCAGCGCGAGGAAGCCCTCCCCCAAACCAGTGCGCGTGGATTTACGCAAGGTGTTCACGTTCGGCACCGCGCTTTGGGCCATCGCGCTGATCGTCTGCATCGTATTGCTGGCATTCGGCATCAACGCCGAGCGTGCACAGACCGTATGCGAGGCCGGCACGGTCATTGGCGTACTTATGCTGGTTTGGGAGCATTTCGACCGTTGGGACTACCGACGTCTCGGCGAATAACCGTCAACACACCCCTGAAAAATTTTTCATAGAAAAAGCATGGATGCCCGCCTTGCCTTATTGAAAGCAAGACGGGCATCCATGCTATCTCCCTGTATTATTCCCCAGCCAATGGCAATACCAGCGCGAACGTGCTTCCCTGCCCCGGACTGCTCCACACTGAAGCGGAACCATGATGCGTCAACGCAACATGCTTGACAATCGCAAGTCCCAAACCAATACCATCGCCGGAATGATCATTCTGATTATCGCCACGATAGAATCGCTCGAAAATACGGCTTTGCTCGCCCATGGCAATGCCAACGCCACGATCAAGCACGCTGATTACCGCCTCCGTGCCCTCCTCATTGGCTTTGGCCACAACATTGATCGTCGAACCGTCCTTTGAATAGGTGATGGCGTTTTCAACCAGTTTGGCAAGCGCCGCCTGAATCTGTTCGGCCTCGCCATTGATTTCCAGGCTTTCATCACCCTTCATATCGATGGTGATATTGCGTTGCGCCGCCACCTCACGATGGGAGTTAACCACAACCCGCACCGGATCCATCACATTGATGCGATTGTCTGCGGTCGGCAGGATCGGCTTCTGCGCCTTGATAAGTAGCAGCAGGTCAGAGATCATATGCTCCAAACGGGAGCAGGACTGACGCAGCTGCATGGCGTTGCGCTCAACATCCTGCTGGCTTGTTCCACCTTGTTCCACGATATCCGCCAATTGTTCCAGCGATTGTGTGGGCTTGAGCAGCTGTTCGGACACATTGGTGATGAAGGAGTCACGTACCTGCGAGAATCGTACGCTTTCGCTGACGTCGCTGATCAGCACCACCACCAGATTGTCACTGAGTTTACCGACGATGACTTTCAACCAGTTTGGCCTTGACACGGTTGCCGTGGGCTTACTGACTGGCCGTTGCCCAATCAGCGCCTGTTTCGCGGCTTGGCGAGTGGAAAGCTTGCCTGCTTTCGGCGTATGTTGCGCAACATACGCGGTGGTGGTGGTCAGGTCGAACTGCTTTTTGCCACCGAAGGAGCGCACTTCGCGTACCGCCTGAAGCACACTGTCTTCGATGATGACGTCGTCTCGCACCACACCAAGCGAATATGCGGAAGGATGCGCACGAATCACCTCATCATGCTCATCGACCACAATGGAAGCCAACGGAAGCATGGAAAGCAATGCATTGGTGGCATCATCCAATGTGTCATCATCGGCATCATGCTCATCATCGTCATTGCGGTGCGTCAATGAACGCCACCACGAGCCCAAAGATTCAACCATGATTTCATTCTCGCATACTCCTACAGCTCTATGTTCCACGACACCACAGCCCGTTCATGAACGTAAGGTGAACGCGCCGGTGAACTTTCACAGAACAACACGAACGCTGGTTATGAATATGGCGTTTCTCTAATAAACTTATGAAAGGTATTACCAGACCTGAAATTGTGAAGCATTGAAAGGCAAGTCACATGCGCGTTATTTTCAACGAAGAGCTCAAGGCCGTTGCCGATGATCTCGACCACATGGTCAAAGGCGTTCGCAGGGCGATCAACGGTGCCGGCGACGCGCTGCTGAACCAGAATCTTGAAGCCGCCCAGGCCGTTATCGATGGCGACATCGAGATCGATGCCCTCGAAGCCAGCGTTGTCGACCAGTGCGTGAAGCTGCTGGCCAAGCAGAACCCGGTTGCCACCGATCTTCGCGTGGTTGTTTCCACCATGCGTTTGGCCACCACCTTCGAACGCATGGGCGATCTGGCCCGTCACATCGCCGAAGCCGCCCGCCGCACCTACCCGGCTTCCCCGCTGCCGGCCGAAGCCCAACCGCTGTTCGCCGAAATGCAGGCGTTCCTGAACGACGTCGCCGACCAGACCGTGGCCATGCTGTCTGACCGCGACACCAAGACCGCCGAACAGATCATCATCAACGACGACAAGCTCGACGAACTGCACAAGAAGACCTTTGAACTGGCTCAGTCCGCGGATTGGTCCGGCACCAACCAGCAGCTCATCGACGTGGTGCTGATCGGCCGCTTCATGGAGCGTCTTGGCGATCACGCCGTGTCCGCGGCTCGCCGCGTGGTGTACATCGTCTCCGGTTTCGACCCGTCCAAGGAACCGGCCCGCGACGAAGACACCGACATCGCCTGATTGTTTTCTCGCGATCTTCTTTTCCATCTTCCTTTTTGAGAAGGCGGCTTCCGTTCCCCACAGAAGCCGCCTTCTTGTTTTGTTTATGCAATTGTTCAGTACGAATCGTCAAGCACTATCTCCCGCATTATTTCACTTCCGTCAAGCCGTAAGAAAATTAAACAACATGTCTATTTTTTGCCCATATACTTTTACGTAATATCGCGGCACAATATGTGCAGTGACATCCAAAGGAGGCAGTCATGTATTATTCCAACGGCAATTACGAAGCATTCGCCCGACCGAAGAAGCCCGAAGGCGTGGACGACAAGAACGCGTACATCATCGGCACTGGTTTGGCCGCACTCACCGCAGCCTGCTACCTGGTGCGAGACGCGCAAATGCCGGGCAGCCACATTCACGTATTCGAAAAGGACGCGGTTCCGGGAGGAGCCTGCGACGGCGCGAATATTCCCGGTGTCGGCTATGTGATGCGCGGCGGCCGTGAAATGGACAACCATTTCGAAGTGATGTGGGATATGTTTCGCTCCATTCCATCCATCGAAACGGAAGGCGTTTCCGTACTTGACGAGTATTACTGGCTGAACAAGGAAGATCCCAACTTCTCACTCTGCCGCTCCACAAAAGCGCGCGGTGTTGACGCAGGCACGAACGGCAAATTCAATCTGTCGGACAAAGCCTCGATGGAGATCATGAAATTGTTCTTCACTCCGAATGAGGAACTGTACGGCAAAAAAATTTCTGATTATTTCGACGATGAGGTTTTCAATTCGAATTTCTGGATGTACTGGCGCACTATGTTCGCTTTTGAAAATTGGCATAGTGCGTTGGAAATGAAGCTGTATATCCGTCGATATATTCATCATATTGGCGGATTGCCGGACTTCAGTGCGTTGCGTTTTACCCGTTACAACCAGTATGAGTCGATGATTCTGCCGATGATCAAGTATTTGGAAGGATTCGGCGTGCAGTTCCACTACAACGTGAAGGTGGAGAACGTCGATTTCAAGATCGGCGGTGGCATGGGTCCAGTTCGGCAGCATACAAGCACCGGTCAAGACACGATTTTGAAGAAGCAAGCTGAATCCGGTGTGTTCGTACGTAATCCGTATAGCTCGCCAACCAAGAAAATGGCCACGCGCATCGATTTGACTGAAGCGGATGGCACCGCGCGAAGCATTGACTTGGGCGAGAACGATCTAGTGTTCATTACCAACGGCGGCTGCGTGGAGAACTCGTCGATGGGCTCGCAAACCGAGCCGGCCGCGTGGACTCCGGAAATTAAGCCCGGCGGCGGTTGGGATATGTGGCGTCGCATCGCCAAGCAAGATCCGAGTTTCGGCCACCCGGACGTATTCTGCGGCAATCCGGAGCATTCTAAGTGGATGAGCGCCACCGTAACTACGCTTGACATGGAAATTCCGCCATATATTCAGAAAATCTGCAAGCGTGACCCGTTCTCCGGCCGCGTGGTGACAGGCGGCATCGTCACCGTGGAGGATTCCAACTGGCTGCTGAGCTGGACTCTGAACCGCCAGCAGCAGTTCCGAGACCAGCCGAAAGACCAGCTGTGCGTGTGGGTGTACGGCCTGTTCCCCGACAAGCCCGGCAACTATGTGAAGAAGCCGATGCAGGAATGCACCGGCGAGGAGATCTGCGAGGAATGGCTCTACCATATGGGCGTACCGGTCGAAAAGATCGCGGATCTGGCCAAAAACCACGCGAACACGGTTCCGGTGATGATGCCGTACATCGACGCGTTCTTCATGCCTCGTTCCGCCGGAGACCGTCCCGATGTGGTACCGGACGGCGCGGTGAACTTCGCTTTTCTCGGTCAGTTCGCCGAAACCCCGCGCGACACGATCTTCACCACTGAGTATTCGATGCGCACCGGCATGGAGGCTGTGTATACCTTGTGCGATGTGGACCGTGGCGTGCCGGAAGTGTGGGGCTCGGTCTACGACGTACGCAACCTGCTCAACGCCACGGTGATGCTGCGTGACGGCAAGCCAATTACCGACATGAAGCTCAACCCCATTGAAAAGACCGTGTTGAAACAGGTTCTGAAGAAACTCGATTCCACCGATATTCCGATGTTATTTAAGGAATACGGCGTGATCTGACGTTCTTGCGATTCCGTTTTGTCCGCCTTGCCTGCGCCGCACGGCACCCGCCGAGCCGCGCAGGCAAGGAGACATCAGCAAAACGCAGATACAACGTGAAAAAAGACTTACCGACAAAGGCGCCGGCAATAACGAAAGGTGGGAACCTACGGTATGCAGGTTCCCACCTTTTCGTATGTGTTTCATGCGATCAGCCGCGACTATTCACGCGCCCAATCGCAACAAACTCACTTCTGGCCCTGAGCGGCGACGGCGGCAGCGCCGGCAGCGGCGGCTTCCGGATCCAGGTACTCGCCACGCGGCTTGATCGGCTTGAAGTTCTCGTCCAGCTCGTACAGCAGCGGCATTGCGGTCGGGATGTTGACCTTGGCGATCTCCTCTTCGGAGAGGTTGTCCAGCATCTTCACGATGGCGCGCAGGGAGTTGCCGTGAGCGGCGATCAGAACGGTCTTGCCAGCCTTCAGCTCCGGCTCGATGTCGGACTTAAAGTCGGCTCAACGCGCTTGACCACGTCGGCCAGGCACTCGGCTTCCGGAACCGGATCGCCGGTGTAGCGCGGATCGTTGTTCTGCGCATACTCGTCGTTCGGATCGATCTCCGGCGGCGGAGTGGCGTAGGAACGGCGCCACAGCATGAACTTCTCGTCACCGTACTCCTGACGGATCTCGGTCTTGTTCTTGCCCTGCAGAGCGCCGTAGTGACGCTCGTTCAGACGCCAGCTGCGCTGAACCGGAATCCACAGACGATCCGCCTCATCCAGAGCCACGTTGGCGGTGTTGATGGCGCGACGCAGCATCGAGGTGAAGACGATGTCCGGAAGAACGTTCTTCTCCTTGAGCAGGCGACCGCCATTCTTGGCTTCCTCGACACCCTGCTCGGTCAGCGGGACGTCGACCCAGCCGGTGAACTGATTGGTTTTATTCCATGCGCTCTGTCCATGACGGAGCAGTACTAGTTTGTAAGTCATACCTGCCAGTCTACCGCCTAGCACGCCCAACACAACCGTCGATGACGATTATTTGGTTACGTTCATGCAACAATTTTCATTCTGTTGCATGCCGTTTGCATCATCAGGCAATCGCCGGTGCTCAATGACGAAATCGTAAATGCAGGATGCAGCTACGCCATGAAACCGGCCTGACAGGCATTGAGCACGAACGCGCCGGCTGCGACCAACGAGGTCATCGAGCACAATGGCAACGCCCGACGCCACTGGTCATGCCGGACGGCCGCGACGGCACGAGTAGCAATCGCCACACACCCTGCGATGGATACGAACGCCGCAAGGCTCATCCAATCGGCGTTTCCCAACGACCAGTCACCGCATATGCCATATTCCGTGCATGAACGGTCGCGATCCACCTCCGCAGGCAGCTTTATGAGCAGATCCAGAAGTTTGGCATACACCGATAATGGCATGGCGAAAACCACCGTCAGACCAGCAGCCCATCCCAGCGCACGCATGCACCAGCATTTGCCCTTCCCACTGCCGATGCGCACCATCAGCGTGCGCTTGCCGTGCTCGGCGTCATCTTCGAGATCACGCAGGTTATTCACCATCATGACGCTGACGGACAGCAGGCCGCAGATCACCGAACCGGCCACCCCCGTCACGGTGATCGACCCGCTTAGCGCATACTGCGTGCCGAGGGCTGGAACCAACCCGAAGAATACGAATGCCGCAAGTTCGCCCAGACCCCGATATCCGTAAGGATGCCGACCGTTGGTATATCCCCAGGCCGCCACCAGACAGGTTGCGCCAAGCGCTATCAGCCACCAGCGACCAGTTATGACGACAGCGACCAGTCCGGCGGCACAGGCGGCTAAAGCAGCGACCGCGGCAGCCAGCAACACATGACTGGGATCCACTCCGGAAGCGACCAACCGCCGAGGTCCCGCGGCGTCACTGCCTCGTCGGGCGTCCGTGCCGCGTACACCATCGGCATAATCGTTGAGATAATTCACAGCAATCTGCAGACCGACCGCCACCACGGCGCACAACATCGCAACGACCGCAAACCACGGCCGAGAAAACGCACAATACCCCAGCACATCACCAGCATCATGCTCTTCCAGCAATCTTCCCGGAAAAGCTGGGCACGACCGCAGGCCACCCAAAGCCTCCCACCGCCAACTGGCGGCAACGCCGACCAGAACCGGGGCAAGACCCAGCGGCAGCGTTTGAGGGCGAGCGCCACGAATCCAAGTCGATATTTGCATGGACACCATTCTATGTGCGGTCCAGTTTTCCTGACGTCCCCATTGTTGAGTGAGCCATATGGATTCGAATTTACCATCGTCATTCTTAATCGGCGGCTACTCGGACGGCGGAGGCCGCTCATCATGTTTTTGATTCGCACGCGGACCCGCCGCCAGCCAAAAACAGAAGGGGCTGACGGCCGAGTAGGTCGTCAGCCCTTTCAGTCCGTATCAAGTTTATTGCGAACTGTGCTTCGCCTTAATTCAGCGGCTTCAACTGAAAAGGAAGGTTACGGCGGGAGAACAGCCCACAGGGCTGTTCTCTTGATCCGCCTTCACGTGAAGCCGATATTGAATTAAGGCTTTGCCTTAATTCAGCGGCTTCACTAGTGGGAAGGTGATGGTTTCGCGGATGGTGGCGCCGGTCAGGGCGATCAGCAGTCGGTCGATGCCCATGCCCATGCCGCCTGCCGGAGGCATGCCCACGCCGAGAGCCTCGAGGAAGTCCTCATCGATATCGCAGGCCTCTTCGTCGCCGGCGAGCGCATCCTTGGCCTGAGCCACGAAACGTTCACGCTGCACGACCGGATCGTTCAATTCGGAGTAGCCGGTGGCCAGCTCGAAGCCGCGCACATACAGATCCCACTTTTCGACCACGCCTGGCTTGGAACGGTGGCCCTTGACCAGCGGGGAGGTTTCGACCGGGAAGTCACGCACGAAGGTCGGCTCGAACAGCTTGTCTTCGTAGAAGTGCTCCCACAGGTGTTCGACGAGCTTGCCGTGGTTCTCCACATCGTCGCGTTCCACACCGAGCTTGTCGGCAATGGCACCGAGATGTTCCACGGAAGTGCCCGGATTGTCCGGGCCGCCATTCGGCACGATTTCCTCGCCGAGCGCTTCGGACAGGGAATCATACATGCTGATGGTCTTCCATTCGCCGCCGAAATCATATTCAGTGCCGTCCAGCAGGGTCACCTTGTGGGTGCCGAACACGTCCATGGCAGTGTCTTGCACGAGCTGCTTGACGAGCGCACCGATAGTGTCGTAGTTGCCGTAAGCCTGATAGGCCTCGACCATGGTAAATTCCGGAGCATGGGTGGCGTCAACGCCTTCGTTACGGAAGTCACGGTTGATTTCGAACACGCGGTCGATGCCGCCGACGAGGCAGCGCTTGAGGAACAGTTCCGGCGCGATGCGCAGGTACAGGTCAAGATCGAACGCGTTCATATGCGTGGTGAACGGACGAGCCGCAGCACCGCCGTGCACGGTCTGCAGCATCGGAGTCTCAACTTCGAGGAAGTCGTGATCGGCGAAGGTCTTGCGCAGGGAAGCAACAGCCTTAGAGCGGTTGCGCACCATGTTGCGGATCTTCTCGTCGGCGATCATGCCGATGTACGGCTTGCGGGTGCGGGTATCCTCGTTCAAGTCCTTGTGCAGGGCCGGCAGCGGCTGCAGCGCCTTGGCAGCGATGGCCCATTCGGTGGCGAACACGGACAGTTCACCGGTCTTGGAGGCAATCACACGCCCCTTGATGAACAGGTGATCGCCCAAGTCAACCAGCTGCTTGAACTGCTTCAAGGAGTCGGCACCAATCTCCTTCTTGGAAATCATGCCCTGAATCTTGGTGCCATCGCCAGCGGAAAGCTGCACGAAGCACAAGCCACCGGCGTTACGCAGGAAGAGCACGCGACCGGCGATGCCGACCACGTCTTCGGTTTCGTCTCCGGCTTCAAGCTTGCCGTCATACTTGGCGCGAACCTCTTCGATGGTTGCGGTGACGTCGAGGGTCACCGGGTACGGCTGAATGCCGTCCTTAAGCATCATGGCACGCTTGGCCACGCGCATCTGCACCTGTTCCGGGTGCGCCAGCGGACCGAATTCCTTATTGCCCGGATCAACGGCCTCATCCAAGGTAGCGCCGTCATTGATCTTGGCGTAGATAGCCGCATCCTGCTGCAGCAGCATTTCGGCACGTTCCACTGTGGTCATAGCGGGAACGGCAGCCTCTTCATTCTGATTTTCTTGCGATTCGATGGTCTCACTCATAAGCCCACAGTGTACCGAGAAGCCACTACACCACACACGACACGCCGTATTTGCATTACCTGAGCAATCGTGTAATATTTCCAACTGTTGCAAAACGGGCTGTAGCGCAGCTTGGTAGCGCGCTTCGTTCGGGACGAAGAGGCCGCGGGTTCAAATCCCGCCAGCCCGACAACTCAAGGCGGAACTTCGGTTCCGCCTTTTTTATTTCCCAGCGCATCAGCGGTACAAAACAGCATATGCAAGACGCAACCACCTGAGAAATCAAAAACACGTAGTACACAAGCGCGTAAACAATCGCGCACACCGACACGCTTCACATTCATGGAGGAGAGACTGTGAAAAGAAGCATTCTGGCTTTGGCTTCCGGCGCCTTTATTCTTGGTGCCGCCGAATTCGTGATGATGGGCATTTTGCCTCAGACAGCCGCCGCCATGCAGGTCAGCATTCCTGCGGCAGGCCATTATATTTCCGCATATGCGATCGGCGTGTGCGTGGGCACGCTGATTCTGGTGTTCGGCCGTAAGGTACCGCCGAAGAATCTCATTATTCTGTTCATGATCATCGCACTGGTCGGCAACACGTTGAGCGCGGTTTCGTTCAATTCCCCCATGTTGTTGGCCGCTCGTTTCATTTCGGGCTTGCCGCATGGCGCGTTTTTCGGTACGGCCACGCTGATTGCCAAGACTTTGGCCGATAAGGGCAAGGAAGCGCAGTCCGTGTCGATGATGGTGACGGGTCAGACGGTTGCCAATATGTTGGGTGTTCCTGCGGGCACATTACTTTCGGAAATGCTGTCGTGGCGTTTGGCGTTTGCGATTCTTGCCGCTTGGGCGTTGATGACGATGGTGCTGGTGATTACGTGGGTGCCGTTCGTCGCGCCGATCAAGGACGCTGGCATTAAAGGGCAGTTCCGTTTTCTCACTCACGCTGGTCCGTGGTTTATTCTCATGGCGGTGTTCTGCGGCAATTCCGGTATTTTCTGCTGGTGGAGCTACATTTCGCCGTGGCTGCAGAAGGTTGGTGGATGGGATTCCTCGATGGTTCCCCTATTAATGGTGCTTGCTGGTTTCGGCATGGTGCTTGGCGGTATTGCTGGCGGCCGTTTGACTGATTTGTGGAAGCCGGGTGCCACTGCCGGTCTTTCGCAGGCCATCGCCACGGTTGGTTTGCTGTTGGTGTTTTTCGTTCCCGGCAATCTCGTTACGACTGCGGTGTTGACGTTCATGATTGGTTTCGCACTGTTCTTCAACTCGTCTCCACAGCAGCTGCTCATGGTGCAGGCCGGTGAGGGCGGCGGCGAGCTGATTGCAGGCGCGGCCGTGCAGATCGCGTTCAATTTTGGCAATGCGATCGGTTCGATCGTTGGTGGCGCCGCATTGACGGCAACCGCCATGAACTACCATTACACCGGTTTGGCCGGTGCTCCGATCGCTTTGATCGCGGTGATTATGCTGGTCACCTATTCACGTCGTTACGAAACGCATACGGGTGCTACGGAGCGCATGCGCGAAGTGCATGTCTAACATTCGACAGTCAGTCATTTCGATTATTTCTGTTATGTAACGGGATATCTCATCACAATTATTGTGATGAGATATCCCGTTGTTCTTTGTACGACGTATCGCATGTTCCCCATCTTTCGTTGTTTCGCCGTCTGCGATGCCGTCTGCAGTTCGGGAGATGATGGAAGTCACCGATGAAGGGATTGCGATGGCAGACAGTGATGTCAATCTGAATATGAATAATTGCGATGACGGTTGCGCAACATTTGATGTACAACGATTTTTGCGTGGTCTTGATGCGATTTTCGATGCGCATAAGGCTCCTGAACAGGCTGAACCGTATCTGCAGAAGGCGCGCACCGAAGCCGAACACAGTCATGATGACGCCGGTTTGCTGACGGTGTTGAACGAAACGATGGGGTTTTACCGTTCGCAAGGTCGCCATACCGACAATCTGCCGATTATCCGCGAATCGTTAAGCATTGCGGATCATTTGCATCTTCAGGAAATCGACCCGCAGGCGTGGGCTACGACGCTGATCAACGCGGCCACGGGCATGCGAGCCGCAGGCCGGTACGAGGAGGCCGAACAGCTGTACCGTCAGGCGCTTGACGCGGCCACGTCCGTCTTCTCCCCCACCGACCGACGCCTGGCCGCGCTGCACAACAATATGTCCATGTTGTACAGCGAAACCGGTCGTCTCAATCAGGCGAAGCGCGAGCTGGAACAGGCGCTGGACCTGTTGGAACAATCTTCCCCCGATGCGAGCGCTGACATAGACGTCGCCTCCACGCACACCAATCTTGCGTTGCTGCTCCTGCAGATGGGCCGGTATTGGGCGAGCGACGCCATACAGCATGCCCAGAAAGCGTTGACAATCTACCGTACCGGGCATTTGGAACATAGTGCGCATTATGCTTCGACGCTGGCCGGCTATGCGCAGGCCTGCTATATGGCCGGCCGCCTGCAGGATGCAGTTTCCGGTTATGAGCATGCGTTGAGCGTGATTGAAGAATGCTACGGACGCAACACCGACTACTATCACACGACTGCAGCCAATCTTGAAGCGGCAAAACAGGCGTTGCATAAGCACATGCCATCATCTCATAAAACGCAGGAATCGCAAGAATATCAAGAATCGCAAGAATCCTTGAAATCTCAGCATTCACCGAAATCAAGCGAATCTCAGCAATCAAGTGAACCGCACTATATGGCAGAATCCGGCGCATCTTCGATTCCTGCGATTTCTCACCATATTTCAGGACTTGCTTTGTCTCGCGCATTCTGGAATGATCTCGGCAAACCGTTGCTTGCCGGCGCATATTCGGCATATCAGGGGCGGATTGCCGCAGGTTTGGTCGGTTATGGTTCGGAATGTTTCGGTTTCGACGATGAGTTTTCTCGCGATCATGATTTTGCACCGCGTTTCTGCCTGTGGCTTACCGATGAGGATTATGATGCGATTGGCGAGCAATTGCAGGCTGATTACGATGCGTTGAGTCGCGATTTCACTGTTGCCGAGCAGGGCAAGCCGCATTTTGCAGGGCATGGTTCGGCTAATTCCGACGCTCTTGCCGCATCTCAATCGCCACTTACGCCGCGTGCGCAAGGCGAGTTCCGCCGTGATGGCGTGTTTCGTATCGGCGATTTTTTCGAGCGGATCACGCTGTTTCGTGAGGCTCCGGCGCAGAACGATGTTGCATCTTGGCTAAGTTTGCAGGAAGATACGTTGGCCACTGCCACAAACGGTCAGGTGTTCGCTGATCCGTTGGGGGTGTTTTCCAAGACTCGGCAGGGGTTCAAGTTCATGCCGGAAGATGTTCGACTTTCCTTGATTTCCCGCCGTTTGGGCATGATGGCTCAGGCGGGGCAATACAATCTGCCGCGCATGCTGCAACGTGGCGATGGTGCTGCTGCGATGTTGAGCATTCATGAGTTCGTGAACGCCACGGCTTCGTTGGTGTTTCTGATCAATGAGCCGGTGAGCGTTGGGTATCTGCCGTATTACAAATGGCAGTTTACTGCCATGCGCAAGCTGAGCCGCCGTATGGCAACAAGGCTTGCCGGCGTGTGCGAACAGTTGGAAGACATATTGCGATTGAGTTCCGCCGCATGTTTCGGCGGTGCCGGTTTCGGTGAGGGCGGCAAGGGTGCGAAGCCTGCGGCAGAGCATATTATCGCCACCGTTGAGCGCATCTGCAGTGATGTTGTGGATGAATTGCTGCGGGAGGGATTGACCGAATCTCACGAAACTTTTGTGGAATGGCAACGTCCGTATGTTGAGGACCATATCAAGTCCGATGCAAGTTGTCTGCACAGCTTGTGATTGCAATAACTTCATTGCAGGCATCGCACATCCAGATCAGCGATAAGACGAAATCAAGAATCGAAATCATATGAATAGCAACGTAATTTCAGATGTAATAGACGGTCACGATACAGCAAATCTTGTTGAATCCATTATCAAACTGGAGTGGAATCAGTTTCAGCAAACTAATAATGAGGGTGGCCGCGCGTCCTGCCAAGGCAATTGGCCGATGTTTCATCAGATGCGTGCCAGTCAGTTCATGACGTGGCCGGAGGAATTGCTGCGCAGCTACCGGTCGGACTTGCAGGAAGCCGACCGTGTTGGACGTAATTTGGTGACGGAAAAGTATGGTCGCATGATGCAATCCACATATCCACAGGAGTATTGTGCAAACATTGCGCCGTATATTCCCCGGATTTCCGCGGATCGCAACGTCTTGCAGGAAGGCATCATAACAGTTCAGGTGGCGTGGGCGCGTGATTTTCGTGAGCGTTTTCCCCATCTTGGCGATGCGATGCGTGTGCTGACCACTGTCGAAGATACGCCAGAGACCACGTCGTTCGAAACGTATCTGCGCGGCGAATTGGGCACCTATTCCGACCGCACTGTGGCATTGTACCGCGATTTTGTGGAGCGTTTGCGGCATGAACAGCGCAATCTCACCGAAGAGACGATTCGCAATACGGTTCGTTTGGCTGGATTTGAGGACTTGGCACAGGCTGAGGCCGCACAGTAAAACACAGTGAAAACACTCCGTGAAAATTACCGAAAACTGCAGCAAACCCCATAAATCACAATAAAAATGGCCACCATGGTACGACCAAAATCCAACGTCAAGATGGAAAAGCAAGTGTTGGATTTGGTCATGCCATGGTGGTCACGTATTTGTTTGCGATGTCAGCCTCGATTTCGTTGGTGCGGCTGATATCAGGGGCTATTCAGCTGATTCTCACGATCGTTCCGAAATCGGTGACTTATCCGAATCAGTCGAAAAGGCCGTGGCATCCGAGCTATGGGGAGCGTCGAATGGATCGTCGCTGTCCGCATCGCCTCCATTCTTGGATCGGTTTGAACGCACCGCGCTGACTATCGCCCAGATCACGGCGACGGCGATAAGCAGCACGCCGATGCCTCCGAGCAGGAATACGAAGAACTGTTTCGGATCGCTGGCCCACCACCAGAGATTCATTGGCACATGCATGCCGCAAAGCAGCGTCACCACCCCCATGAAGCACGTGAACACGCCGAGCGCGATGGTCGAACCGCTTCTTCCGGAAGGTCTGATGATGTCGTCTCCAATCTGCCGATTCTTGTGCCCGCCATTCGCACCGGCTGCCGAAGCGGTATAAGTCGGAACGCTTTGCGCTGGAACGGATTTCACGCGCGGCTTATCATCCTGCGTTGCACGCCCACTGTGTTGCGACTGGTCATACGTGGACTGCGCATCCACGGTATGCAACGTTTCGGTAGGCATATCTCCGGCATCCGTCATAACCGGCATTTCCTGGGTTTTGTCGTCACTCATGGTCACTCCTTTCCCGCTTTGCCCAATGTGTTGTCGGACGCATACTGCACCGCGACACTACCGCCGACCGTTGCCATAGTATTGATCTGCAGTCCGGTTGGCATGACCGGAGCCTTGTCATCACCGGTGAAGCACGGCCAATATTGATGATTGTCGTAGATTTCGCGGTAGGCCTTGTCCACATTCCCGTCTTTGAAGGGGGAATCGGTCCTAGTGGAATCGGTGCCGGTATCCGTGCCATCTTCCGTATCGGTCTCATCATCGAAATCCTCGATGCCGGATTCGTCTCCGTACGAGCCGCAACTCCAATCGTAAGTTCCCAGCGCACGCTTTTTCACTATCGATTTCGTGGAATCGTTGCTCAGAATCGAGAACCCGACCTCGCCGGAATCCAACGTGAGCCCGTCCGGACTGCCGACGAAATCGGTGATGGTATAGAAATTGCTGTCAGACCCGAACGTCCACCAGCAACCGTTCGGCAAGGTCACCACGACCTGTGCGCTTGAGGCCACCACATTCAACGTTCCTGTAGGGCAGGAAGTTGTGCCCTGTGTGCCATCCTGAAGATCCACTTTGTGCGGACCGTTGTTTTTCGCGTAATCGCTTAAGTCGATATGCAGCACGTCGGTGGCGTAATCATTGCCTTGCGCGACGATGCCCTGCTCGTATTTGCTCATTTCACTGGCGGTGGAACCCATGGCGGTTATTCCCGACACATTGACCCTCTTGTAGGATGAGGGAATGCCCGTGTTAATCCGATGGCTGAACAGCGAATAACCCGCCAAAGCCATCACCATGACCAACGACATGAATACGGATATCCATGTCAGAGGATGCAATCCTCCCGTTCTTCTGCCCACGAATCCGAGCGCGACAATAACGATTCCCGTCACTAGGCAGATGCCACCGACGCATGCCGCGGATGCCTGCAACGTGTATTCGATGCCCCGCTGCCCGCCTTGGATGCCGTACGTCATAACGCACCATATGCATAGCGCGCATGCGATCAACGCGAGACCGGACATCACCAACACCAGCAGCGGACCAGCCGGTTTACGACGTCCCCTTCTTGGCGACGTAGGCGTCTGCGCTACCGGGGCTACCGGAGCGGTGAATGTTGGAGGAACATTGGCCGTGGCAAAAGCGGCCGGACCGTTGGCCTGCTGTTGGTAGGCATGATACGGAGGCTGTTGAGACTGAGGGCGTTGAGGCTGAGGCGATTGCGATTCCGGTGACGAAGCCGTGTTGGCCGCCCCGTTATATGTGCCGCTCGCCTGCATCGGCTGAGTATAAGGATTCGATTGCGCTGAAGACGACGATGCAGGAGGCACCGGCTGGCCGTACGGAGGCCTTCCATATTGAGGCCGACCATATTGCGGTTGACCGTACGGAGGCTGACCATACGGAGGCTGACCATACGGAGGCTGACCATACGGAGGCTGACCATACGGAGGCTGCTGACACTGATTTGGACGAACATTCGGCGCATAAATCTGCCTATTAAGCAGAAGCCACAGCACCAACGCGGCCAACGCGAAAGCAAGCCATCCCGCACCCGGCAAACAGATGGCCACAATGCAGAATAGTAACGCGCCAATGCAATTCCAATCCCACTTGCCGTTAATCAAATCCTCAGCAAGAATCTGATTGTCACGCTCATCCGGCAGCACAAACCACGCCAGACCATAGAACGCGGCACCCGCGCCGAAAAACAGCGTGGCAACCACCACAAGCGCACGAACCAACGTGGTATTCCAACCAAGACGACGTGCTATGCCATCGCACACGCCGCCAATCCAACGGTCATGTCCACGCTTGACCTGGCTGGAACGAATCCACGCGAAGAAACGGCCACCGCGGGAAGGTTGCGGCGAACCGTACGCAGGCTGCTGATAATACGGTTGTCCAGCAGCGGGCTGCGGCCCTGCGTTGCCGCGATCGCCCAGCGGATCATTGTTTGCATTGCTCATGGTTCCATTACAGCAACTCGCGCGTGCCACACGTATCGGGGAACACCCTGAATCTGCCCTGAACACTATATGAATGCCCTGAAACAGCGTCCCTCACAGGGCACAATGGAAGTATGAAATCCTTAGGAAAACCGTGGTACACGCAAAGCCAGTACGACCAGGCGAGCGCCGTATATATGCGCTACTGCTGCGATCAGGCCCTGCATGAGGGACGTCCGCTGCCGACGCAGCCGGCCAAACTGCCGTTGATGCGTCCTCCATACGGACGCATGGGAGCTGGCGTGTGCAAGGCGATCAGCATGCATTTGGGCATTGCCGTGCTATGGGTGCGCCTGGTTTTTCCTCGCCACCACATGCCTGTTCGGTGCAGGACTGATCGCCTATAGTTTTCCTGTGGATGGCGCTGCCCGTGGGTGATCCAGTCCAGCAGGCGTACATTATTGCCGGCAAACGTTCTCCATGGCAGGCACCGCTTTCCAGAGGCAACATGCCGTACGGGACATATCCTGTTTCCCTGGAATATCAATCTTTTACAGCTCTGCAAGATGGTCCGCACCCGCAACCACCATCTTTTGAAGATACGACTGCATGCAACGACGGAACGCATGGCGATACGCAATCTTCCAGCGAAAGTCTTGAGCAGACACTGAAGAAAGCGCCAAAACCCGCTTTGCTTGCATTAGCTGGTCTGATGCTGCTTTCCATCTGTTTCGTCATGTTCGCAGGCGGTGTTGAACGCACTCTGATTGTGCCCCTGCTGCTTGGTCTGGTCGGTATCGGCGTCTCTTGGTTGCGTTTCAATGCCGAAGAAGGTCAGTTATGGACGATGCTTGGCGGCATTGCGATTATTTTCGCCGCATACGCTTTGTATGTCAGTTCCTGCATGCATTTTGACGCGTTTTCCATGATTCGCATACTGTGCGCCGGGTTTGGCACTGCTGATTGGCGCATTGCTTGCGATT
>ENA-OQNJ01000086-OQNJ01000086.1-human-gut-metagenome-genome-assembly--contig:-NODE-86-length-22160-cov-3.499523_pt1 | contig 22160 bp, 26 predicted proteins | sample MGYA00242630_ERZ504882 | MGnify/ENA primary metagenome ERZ504882 (study PRJEB26092, sample SAMD00036408) | human gut metagenome | host: Homo sapiens | study: EMG produced TPA metagenomics assembly of... | reverse complement strand
AAATGATAGATTACGAAAAGTAGATACAATTCTCAATGACGATTTTGTCACTGCTCATAAAGAAACAATAAATATTGAGAGATGCTTTTCTTTTGATATGTTTAATGCAGCAGAAACTAATATCTCGGAGGCAGCATAGGGAGCGAAGTGATGAACATTGATAAAAATGAAAAAAGTATTCTCCGACTTGAAAAGGTAGTAGTCGAGGATATATCGTTTAAAAGATTCAACACTGAGGCAACGAAAATAGAGAAGGACGCAGAGGTATCTTTTTCTAAACAATTAAATCAAATGGAGAAAAGTTTATATAAAGTAACAGTTAGTGTTGGAATTAATTCGAACAGTGTGTGTAATATGAATATTACGATGTCAGGATTTTTTAGATTAGAAGAAGATTCAACGTTAGGAAAAAGACTGTTACAAACTAATGCTGTTGCAATACTTTTTCCATATGTTAGGAGTCAATTGACGTTATTAACGTCACAGCCTGGATTTGACCCTGTAATACTACCAGTGATGAACATAAATGCTTTATTTGCTAATGAAAAATATTAATATGTACATTGAGGGCGGATCCCATTAAAATTTTATAAACGTAATGACTGGCATCTTAGGATGCCAGTAAAAAATGGTTTGTAACTTTAATGAATTAAATTGTAAAAGTAAAGGATACCCGGGGTCAGACCCCAATGCAACTCCTTATATTTGGTTTCCACCGGCCAGCGATAAAAATAAAGTTCCTGAAACATTGCCTGCGTGATGAGTGGATCGAAAAGATTGGTAGCGAGGTATTCTTTTGTGCCGTCATCGAGAGTGACTTCAATGACACGGACGTCAATGTCCGAGGTACCGTCCTTGGAATTGCCCGGAAGAAAAGTATGGACATCACCTATCTGAATGGTTTACATAAGGAAATGTTTTATTACCTGTACCTTTTTTCAGATCTTTATGATCGAAGCATAGTCGGCGGGGAAGTCTACGAAGAAGAAAGTGCAGAACATGCCAGCGAACTAATCCAACAGATCTGCCTAAAGCAGGGACGTCCTACAACGCAGCCGTTAGTGCTACACTCAGACAATGGATCACCGATGAAAGGCGCTACTATGTTAGCCACTTTGTATCAGCTTGGAATTACGCCATCGAATAGCCGGCCACGGAAGCATCCAGTGCCTGTCCCCAGAAAAAAAATGAGGAGAAGGTACTGTAAGAAATAATTGACTCCCTTAGGAGTAAATATGTAGTAGCAATAATTCATACCTTTTTAGCTGTATTTTGTATCGTAAACAGAAAGAAAATACACTATAATCCAAGGCAATGAAAGTACTTAAAAAGTAGTTTCGTTGCCTTGGTTCCATTTTTAGAAAGAATAATACTTAGGTGGGAAAATTCTCAGGCGCTGTGTGGAGTTTTCTGTAAGAAGCCGGTAAGCGCCAAGTATTCCTGCTGATTTTCAAATCCTTAGATTTCCCCTATAATTGCAGCTGATAGATACTTAGATTATTTCACTACAATTATGGAGGATAGGTTATGGCAGGTACTCGCAAGACCCGCGTTCCGATGGTGGAACAGATCAGACTTATCAATGAATGCCGTCAGAGCGGCATGACAGATGCTGACTGGTGTCGTGAAAACGACATTGCAGTAAGCACCTTTTACAACTGGGTCAGCCGTTGTCGGAAAACAGCAGCGGATCAGATCCAAGCGGCGAATTATGGTCATCTTGAGGTTCCACGCCCCAAACAGGACGTGGTTCCCATTGACATTGTTCCGGATCACATTCCGGAACAGCATACCGCATCGCAGATGCTAAATTCGAACCTTGACAATCCACATACGATTGAAGTTTCTATGAAGGATATCACAGTCCGCATCAGCAATGATGCGGATCCTGTTCTGCTCACCAGGACTTTTCGCATGCTTCAGGAATTTTCATGTTAGGTGATGTTTCCGGACTTGAGAAGATCTACATTGTCTGTGGCTACACGGATATGAGGAAATCTATTGACGGACTCTGCACCGTTATCGAAGACCAGCTTAAGATGGATCCGTCGTCCAGTGCTCTCTTCCTTTTCTGTGGAAGAAGACGGGACAGGATCAAAGCCTTGTTCCGCGAACCGGATGGCTTCGTTCTGATCTATAAGCGATTGTCTGTCCGCGGCGGTTATCAATGGCCCAGAAAGCAGTCAGAGGTCCGGAATCTTTCCTGGCGGGAGTTTGACTGGCTGATGTCCGGGATTGATATTGACCAGCCAAAAGCCCTCAAAGCAGAATAAAAAGCTCGTGGATCCTGGCAGAAATCCTGCATAGAAAAATCCGGAAATCCCTTGTAAATCCGGCATTTTTCAGGCGTTGTTTTCCTTTAGTAAAAGCCCCCTTTCTGGTATAATAAAGGAATCAAATCCGAGGAGAGAAACGATGGCTTCCAGTGCAAAAGATATCCAGCTTCGAGAGCTGAAAGATACCGTATCACAACGGAAAACAATGATAGCGGAGCAGACGGAACTGATCAAAGCTCTCCGTCTTATTATTGACGAAAAAACCAGTCATGAGAAAGCTCTTCAGGAACAGGTAGATTATCTGACAAAAAAACTCTTTGGTCCCTCCAGCGAGAGAAGATCTGATGATATTCCGGGACAGCAGAATCTCTTCGATGAAGCAGAAGTGGAACAGGATCCATCCCTGTTGGAAGGCGAAACGGTAATCCGGGAGCATACCCGTAAAAAGAAGGCAGCACATGAGGAACTCTTCAAAGGCCTGAAAGTTGAAAAAGTAGTGGTCCCACTTCCGGAAGAGGATCAGATCTGTCCGGTATGTGGTACGCAGATGGTCCTGATCGGCGAGGAATATGTCCGCCGGGAACTGGAATTCATTCCTGCCACCTGTAAAGTGATCGAATACTACAGCCAGAGCTATGGATGCCCCTCCTGCAAGGAAGGACTCGGCGATACAGAAAAGCCTGTGATCGTAAAGTCTCAGGTTCCGCCAGCTCTGCTTGGAAAAGGACCTGCATCAGCATCTGCAGCTGCATGGACTATGTACCAGAAGTATGCCAACGGGCTTCCACTTTACCGGCAGGAAAAGGACTGGAAGCAGTATGGGGTGCAGATCAGCCGGACGACCCTTGCGAACTGGATCATCTACTGTTCAAAGAACTATTTTCAGCCAATGTACGATTACTTTCATCGGGAGCTGCTGAAACGTAGTTTTGCGATGGCAGATGAGACGCGGGTCCAGGTATTGAAAGAGGAAGGACGCAGGGCACAGACCCAGTCATTCATGTGGCTGTTCCGAAGCGGTGAGGACGGACTTGCGGAGATCATCCTGTATGGCTATTCCCCGACCAGGAGCGGCAGCCATGCAAAGGAGTTTCTGGAAGGCTACAGCGGATATCTGGAAACGGACGGCTATCAGGATTATAACAGTCTGCCTGGGATCAGGCGCTGCTCCTGTTGGGCACATATCCGCCGATACTTTATCGACGCTGTTCCAAAAGGGAAGCAGTATGACTACAGCCAGCCTGCAGTACAGGGAGTCCAGTACTGCAATCGGTTGTTTGCCATGGAAGACTCCATTAACAAAAAGTATCCCGGTAATTATGAAAAGCGGAAACAACTGCGTCTCGAGAAGGAAAAACCTGTTCTGGAGGCTTTCTGGTCGTGGCTTGACCAGCAAAAGCCCGTCCGGAATACCCGGCTGGATAAAGCCGTGAATTATGTTCTCAACAGGCGTGATATAGCGGAAACCTATCTGGAAGACGGGCGGTGCAGCTTTACCAATAATCTCAGTGAGAATGCGATCCGTCCGTTCGCAGTGGGGCGAAAAAACTGGCTGTTCAGCAGTTCCGTGGACGGAGCGAATGCCAGCGCAGTAGTCTACACAATGGTTGAGATGGCCAAAGCACATGGGCTGAACATCTACGGATATCTTAAATTTCTGCTGGAGAACCGACCGAGTAAAAATATGACCGATGAACAGCTGGCGGAACTGGCACCTTGGAGTGAAAAACTCCAATCTATCAAAAATCGCATGTGAATTATAGTGAATTACTCCAACTCGTAAAGGGCTGGAGTAATCTTGTATCTAACCGCATTATTATTTGGCGCTTACGATGAATATGTCAAAAATCCGATTGCGTATTTATTATCTATGTGTTTATAATAAAAGTAGGAAAAAGTAAGAAGAAATTTTGTGAAGGAACCTTTTCAGAAATGAATATAATTGAGAGGAGGCCACTATGGGCACAATAGTAAATTCATTAATATGGATGATAATAGGAATTATTGTAGATCGTATGGTGGACTATATGATGATTCCTAGATTTAATAAATGGAAGAAGTTAAGAGTGAAGAAACAAAGTAAGCAATTATATTTAGGTAAAAAAAACAGTTGATTACGTACGTCAGTATTATTCGGATCACTTATATAACTGTAAGATAAAAAATGGATCAGTACAAATTCCATATTTGGTAAACGATTCGTGGAGCAAGTGGAACTTTGACGTTTTAAAAAATCCGGACTTGTTACAGATCGTAAACACAAACAAATGTGATTATCCAATTAATTTAAAATGTATAGAGAAAAGGAAAAAAGAGGGAAAACATTTAGTTGATAATCCAAGTCGTTTTTTTACACAGTGTTCAAGAAAAAAATGGAATGATTAGTATAGAAGCAGGGGTTTATTCGTATTTTCAAAGAATTTCTTTTGTATATGATTTTGAAAGAGAAACATATCGTAGAGTATATGGAAAATTTTTGAAAAAAGAGCAGATTAGAAGAAAATATTTGCCAGAAAATATACCATCATCCTTTTCTTCACAAAATACTGTTCCATTAGGAGCCGATGTGGCGGTAATAATAAAAAAGAATGGACAGTATTTGGTGTGTACCCATAAACGATCAGAAGAATGTGCAAATTATCAGGGAATTACTATGGTTGTGCCCTCATTTGGATTTGGAAACGCATCAAAAAGTAGCAATCCGCTTTTATATTCAATATTAAGTGAGTTTTCTGAAGAATTATTTGATCGTAAAGAAATGGAGGAACCAGATAACTATCTGAATCCAGAATGGTTCTATCAACAATATGAAGAGATTGTAGATATTTTAAAGTTACAAAATACAGGAGAAGTGAGTATTAGAGTGATAGGTGGTGGATTTGATGTAATAGGTGGATTTTTCAATATTAATATGATGTTAGTAGTAGAAAATGAAACAATATCAGATAAATTGTTTAATAGAATTCATGGAAATTGGGAAACATCTTTCGGAACAATCAAATTTATTCCGATAAATTCTGATGAAATGGAAAAATCTTTTAGCTGAATAATAGACTTTCGCCTTCGTCTGCATTTGCAATTTCAAGGGCAATATCTCTGTTGTAATGCTAGCATTGGAGAAAAAAGTAGCATCAAATAAGTTGCTATGACCACATTGGGGTCTGACCGTGCGTCCAGCTAAGGGTATATAGTCCGGTGGGTGGAAGCCCCATCAAATAAGCTGCTAACCACAGCATTTGAAGCGAGTCTTGAGTCTGCCGCGGTAACGCTGCAGGCTAAGCGTAGACAGCAAGGTAACAGGGATAGCTAGTGAGCGCCGAAATCCCAAAAGAACCAGAGGGCCGACATTCGTGGTCAGGATGGAAGGCAACATATGTACTTATCGTTATTTTACTTGACTTTGCAGACTATCTGATTATTATACTCGTAAAGAAGTAACTTACGAGTTACTAACTCACGAGTATAATTATTAGAGGTGAGCAGATGAGTCAATTCTATTGCCGTGAGGATGAGCTGCGGAAACTGAATAAACGGTATGCAGGTGATAAGTTTGAGTGCATTGTCATCTACGGCAGACGGCGTGTTGGTAAAACGGCACTGATCAACGAGTTCTGCAAAGATAAGCCTACCATTTTCTTTTCTGCATTGAACACGACAGGAAAGGAAAATCTGGAAGCTCTCTCAAAGTCGATTATGAGTTTTGAGCGGCCGGATATGGAGTCTGCACCGGAGTTCAGGTCCTATGATGCAGCTTTGGATGAGCTGACAGCACTTTCAAAGGAAAAGAGGATTGTCTTTGTCATTGATGAGTATCCTTATCTTGCAAAAGCAAAACCAGCTATTTCAGCGATGCTGCAGCACATCATCGACCACAAATGGACAGAGTCCAAGATGTACCTGATTCTTTGCGGCTCCTCTATGAGCTTCATGGAGAGTCAGGTGCTTGGAAAGGAAAGTCCGTTGTATGGCAGACGTACTGGCCAGTTTAAGATTGAGCCGCTAGACTATAAAGAAACCGCTGTGTTCCACCCAAATCTGTCTGCAGAAGACAATTCCCTGATTTATGGGATCACGGGAGGAGTTCCCCACTATATCAATAAGTTGGATGTGCGAGATAGTGTGGATGAAGCTCTGTTGGATAATTTCTTTGACCGCTCCAGCTATCTGTATGAGGAACCGGGGAACTTACTGAAGCAGGAACTCCGGGAGCCGGCCATTTATAATGCAATCATTAAAGCGATTGCAGAAGGCGCTTCCCGAATGAACGATATCAAGATGAAGGTCGGCGAGGAAAACTCGGTCGTATCGAAGTACCTGAAAACGCTGATCGACCTTGGCATTGCGAAGAAAGAAACACCGATTACAGAAGAACCGGGTAAGAAAACCATCTATCTGCTGGCTGATAACTTCTTCCGTTTCTGGTATCGGTTTGTGCCAATCAATATGAGTGCCATTGACTCTGGCAGAATTGCAAAGACCTATCCACACGCTGTAAAGCAGTATCTTCCTGATTACATGGGTCTAATTTATGAGAAGATGTGTCAGGATTACCTGCTCTATTATTCGGATAGCCTTCCTATTGAGCTGAGTGAAATCGGCCAGTGGTGGGGGACAGACCCGAAGAAGAAAAAGCAGATACAGATTGATATCGTCGGAACTCCTGTTGAGGGCAAAGACTATATCATCGGTTCATGCAAATACCGGAATGAGAAAATCGGTGTGGATGAACTCGATTTGATTCGGGATTATGCCTCAGTTTTTGGAAAGGGCAACAACTATCACTACTATATCTTCTCGAAAGGCGGATTCACAGATGGACTTCTTCAGGCACAAGAGAGAGGTGAAGTTCGGCTGATAACGCTGGAAGACCTTTACAAGTAAAAATTCTAATCAACCCTGCTGGTGAAAGCTGGCAGGGTATTTTTATACCCATTTTTAGCCTGTCTGCTCGTAAGTAGGTAATCATCCGTATCTGTTTTTTCATTTTTATTCTGCTACAATCTCCTTAAAACTCAGGAGGTATTCTATATCACTATGAATAAAGAAGAAAAAGCAAAACTCTGGTCTGACCGTATCCAACAATACCAGACCAGTGGACAAACATGTAAACAATGGTGTACAGAAAACGGTATCCCTTTATCTACGATGGGATACTGGATCCGCAGATTTGCAAAAGAAGAGCCGGCATCCGAATCTGAACAGGATCTGGTCTTGTCAGACTTCCATCTGAACAGGAAGCTGCCAGAAAGCTGCTCTCTGAGGAATCTTCATCGGTGCGTATTTTTATTTCAGACAGTATCCGTATTGAAATATCTGATTCCTGCAGACCGGAACTGATGGAATCTATACTGGGATTCCTGCAGCGCCATGCTTGACCTGGCAGGGGGGACAACGGTATATCTCTCCTGTGGTGTCACTGATCTGAGAAAAAGTTACAATGGTCTGGCTGCTATCATCAAATTAAAATTTCACCTCGACCCATACTCACGCTGCATGTTTGCGTTCTGCAACCGTCGGCGTACTTCTATAAAGATCCTTCAATGGGACGGGTCCGGATTCTGGAGCCTGATGAAACGGCTCGACCGTAATGCTTTTCAATGGCCGGATACTCCAGATGAACTCCGTCAGGTGACTCTGAAAGAGATCCACTGGCTGTGTGACGGGCTCTCTTTAAATCCCAGGGGTGCATTTGAGGAACACCATCCAAAGATCATCCTGTAAGCATAAGACAGCGGAGCTGTCAATCCCGTAAAAATTATGAAAAACAGGGCATTTCCCAGCGTATTTCCTATATCCGGAAACGCAGTTTTTTATAGGAAAACAGCTGGAACCATGATATACTTTTTATAACGCTAAAGCAGGGAGGACAGGACATGGAACCGATCTTTACAGATAAACAGCTGAATAACATGAGCCGTGAAGATCTGATCTCATTGATGAAGATCGTACAGGAACAGACAAAGAAGAAGGATACAGAGATCCAGCTGCTGAAGGATAAACAGAAAGAACTCGAATTCTTAAATGCCATGCTCTCTGACCGTCTTACCCTTGCGCAGAGAAAACAGTTTGGGGCATCCAGTGAAAAGTATGCCGAAGACTATGAACAGATGAACCTGTTCAATGAGGCAGAAGCCAATGCGGATGCGGAAACAGAGGAACTTTTTGAAGAGATCCGGTCATCCTCTTATAAACGTAAAAAAAGAAAAGGAAAGAAGGAAGAAGATCTTTCCAATTTTGAGATCGTTGAGACCAGGACCTATAAACTGGAAGGGGAAGCCCGTTACTGTCCGGCATGCGGAAAAAAATACAGCGTAGTAACAAAGGAGACCGTAAAACGCCTGCGTTTTATACCTGCAAAGTTTGAGGTTGAAGAAGAGATCACTTATGTATACAGCTGTCCGGAATGCGGATCCATGAAACGTCCGGAAAAAGAACCTTCCCTGATCCGTGGGAGCATTGCTACACCTTCCCTCGTAGCAGGTATCATGAACGCTAAATATGTAAACGGGATGCCTCTGGCACGTCAGGAAAGAGAGTTTGCCAGATATGATCTCGATCTCTCCACAAAGACTATGGCGAACTGGATCATAAACTGTGCAGACAGATACCTGAAACCGCTGTATCAGCTGATGAAAGAGGAACTTCTGGAAAGCAGATATATCCATTGTGACGAAAGCCGGATCCAGGTACTCGGAGAACCGGATCAGAAAGGACGACCCAGAACTGGATGTGGGTATATCTCACGGATGAATTCAGTGGTTCCCCGCAGATGGTACTCTTCGATTATGAAAGGACCCGTGCGGGATATCATCCTGTAAACTTTTTAGGGGACAGGTTTTATGGGTATCTGACCTGTGATGGATATCAGGCTTATCACAGTTTAGGAGAAGGTATCATAGTAAGCGGGTGCCTTACCCATGCAAGACGACGTTTTGATGCAGCCCTCACAGCATTAAAAAAAGACTTTACAAAAGAACAGCTGAAAGAGACCATTGCATATCAGGCGATGTCAAGGATCGGGATCCTCTATAAGATCGAGGAAATGATCCACAATAAAACACCGGAAGAAAAATATGAGGAGCGCCAGAAACAGTCCCGTCCGGTTATGGATGCCCTGTTTGAATGGCTGCATACGATGGAAGATTCTGTAGACAGGTCTTCCCTTATTGGTGATGCCATTTTGTATACGCTTAATCAGGAAGCATATCTGAAACGCTATCTGGAAGATGGCCATCTCAGTATAGACAACAACAGTGCAGAACGTGCATTGAAAAACTTTGCAGTGGGACGCCGCAACTGGCTGTTTGCCAAAAGTGTACGGGGAGCTGGTGCCAGTGCCCTTGTTTACAGCATTACAGAAACGGCACTTCTGAACCATCTGAAACCATACGCATATCTGACTTATATATTGGATGAACTCAGAAAAATGGGAGCTTTTCCTAAAGAGGAAGAGTTAAAGAAACTGCTTCCATGGTCAGAAGATCTTCCGGAATACTGCCGTACTAAACTAAAAAACTAATACTAAGCCATCTGATATAGAATTTGGCAGACAGCCAGAAACAGTATCAGATGGCTTTTATAAAATGTCAATATACGGATGATTACCTACTTACAATTATCAGATAAAGTTCGGATATTATTAGAATTTTATAAATTTAATTACTGGCATCTTACGATGCCAGTAAAAAATAACAAAAAACTTTAGTAAGTTAATTTTAAAAAGCAAAGAGATTAAATTAAAACATATTTTCAGTTGATAGAAAATTAGTGGAGAGATATAATGAAGCAAATTAAATATTATGACAGAGTGTACATGTTTCGAGTGCGAAAGGTAAATAAACAGAAAAATACAGGGAGATTCGCACCGGAAAATGACAGGATGAAGAGAAAAGCGAAGAGAAGCTAGGTGAAAAAGAAAGCTAGAATGAGAAATTTGGAAAAAAATTAATAAAAATAAGAAGTGTTTAAGCAGCAAAAATTATTTAGAATTTGCAGTCGCCTTCCGTGAAGGCGTGAGTTGAGAAATCCTCATCAATCGGAACATAGAACGGAAGTGTTGGTCGCCTTCCGTGAAGGCGTGAGTTGAGAAGTCCATGAGAAAGCCGTTCAAATATTCCACCGTGTCGCCTTCCGTGAAGGCGTGAGTTGAGAATACTAGCATTTAGACCCTATAAATGTGCTGTTATAGAACGCCTATAAAGATGTTCCTCCTGCTCATTTGAATATTCTTGGAATATAAGTCTTCAATAGCATAAATACGGACCAAGGAAGCTGTATGAGAAGAAACAGAAGAGTAGAAAGTAAATGCTAAAAGAAAAGATATTATAATAGGAAGAAACACGAGTAAAAAATATTATAAAAAGAAAAAAACAAAAAGTCATGAATTGATTGTTATGCTGGAACATAGGTGTTAAAATCAAATTATATTGTAAGTACGGGGTATATATACAGTAATAAATTTGAGAAGTTTGTGAGCGTTATTTGCGTATACAAAAAGTTTGCATTTCCAAGAAAGAATTGTATAGGTTTGGAGGGATGTCAATGAATACAAGAGCGTATATTCCAATGGATTTTTTGAATGTTCCAGGAACACAGCTTGAGAAACTGCCATGGGAGCATGAACAGATATTGCGGCGGTATCTCAGCATGTCACAGCATATTTGTGAATTGGATGAGTTATATAGTATGATGGTTTTTAACTTGGAAAATATGTTTGAGAAATTCTCTTTACAATTTGACGATCGTATATTCGCTAAGAGAGGAGAAACTGTAGATGTGATTCAGATCAATGCGTTGCTTTGCAATGCCGTCAGCGCAGGGCGGACTTTGATAGAATCTATGGAGAAATTTGATGAATTCTATATTTCTAAGGATAAAAGTTTTAAGAAAAACTTCATTTCGAAAGCATATGATCAATATTCGGAGTATAAAATTGTAGACTTTCTGCGAAACTATATGCAGCATGGCCATATACCGATTCATTATGATGAAGAAAAAATTTATTTAGATCTGTCAGAAATTCTGGAGACCACACATCTGAAGATGAATAAAAATCTAAAAAGGATGTTACAAAAGGCCAAAAAGGATTTGTTAGAGTATGGAGTAGCAGATACAAGACTTTGCTGTGTCCCGCTTTTTTATAAGTATTTTCTTTTGATTCATAGATTGTATCGGGCATTTTATTCGTATGCTGAGTATACATTGATGCAGATAGGAGAAGAAAAGCGAAAATTATTGCAGGATCATCCAGAATATGTACGGCAAGTGGATGAGATTGCTTTTGCGCCAGTTTATCAGGATGAATTGGGGCAGCTTCATGGAGTAGCGGTAGAGGACGGTTATGAAGAGAAAATTCGGGAAAATATAACGTATGCAGAAGAAAAACTTCAGGAATACATAAAAGGAAATGGACAGATCTGCAGTTTACAGATTGACTATTGCCTGGAATATCGTATTCCGGAAATGATCCTGATTCATGAGGAGGAGCTGTCGGAAAATCTGGTGTCTTATTGCAAAAAGCATGGACATGAGATTCGGCATGTTTCTTTTTATACGTATTATAAAGATGATATGGATAGCTATACACGCTATAAAATGTTTCCGTATATCCAATTTGAGGAGAGTGTCGAATGGAATGTCCCATATGACAGGGTGACGATTCGGGATTTCCTTCGCACATTTCCAGAGGCAGAGGAAAAAGGAATTCTTGTACAAGCCAACAATATGGGCGGGGATGGAATACAGATCGCGCAGGCGGTTTTGCAGGGATGGAAAACATTTTTATATCACAGTTCCCAGATATTGGACACGCTGGGAATAAACTCCCTGGCTGATGCAATCGACTGGGCGTCACGGGTAGTTTTTATTTATCAGAGTATTGGATGGCTGAAGAAGTCATTTGGAAAAAGAATCGAGAAGAAACCGACTATTGAGCAATTGGAAGAATATATCAGGAGAGCAGAACGGTGGGAGCTATCGCAGCTTTCATCTACACTGCATGCAGCGCCGGAATTGTTGAAACTGGTATTGAGCGAAGTGGGATATATCAGCCAAGATGGTGAGTTGTTTGTATATGATGAAGTAATAGCTACGCAAAGAAAAGAGGAAGAACGAAAACGTAAGGCAGAAAAAGAAAATTCGCATGGAACCCAGGTAGACTGCAGGAAAATGAATAAGGTGATAGAAGAGCTTAATGTCACGATTTTGTATTATGCAAGTTTACAGAATGAGAAAAAGGCAGAGGAATGTGGGAAAGAGACGAGGATAGGAAAATGCGTGGAGCAGGTGATCTGCAAGTATAGAGAGTTTCTATGGTGGGACGAAGTGAGAGAAGAGCTGAAGGTGAGAGATCCATTGCCGGAAAAATTTACAGAGGAGATCCAAGGAAAGATTTGCAGGGATGTGAGAGCGTTGGAGGAAGAGCTTTCTGGAAAATGCAGGGAATTAGAAAAGAATGAGAGCTTCTGAAAATAGAAGAAATGAACATAAGATTACAAATTAAAAAGAATTAAAAAAGAAATTCTGTAAGTTTTTTTAAAATAGTGCATATTCCGCAAGAACTGCGCATCCGTTCCAGAGGAACGGAGCGCCATTCCGCTTCAAACTGAGCAAAGCTCAGCAGGTTTATTAGTTACCGTTGTTTACTCTACGATCTCTGCCAGGAAATTCAAGACGATATGCCTTGGATGTCATTCGGCTTAAGCAGGCATCTGCATAGGTGGAATCTCCAGATTGTCCCTGATAAATAAGAGGCGAAATGACCATGTCCTTTTGACGTAGTTCATGCTTTGTCATGTTTATACCAGCCCTGGACGAAGACAGACATTCCTTGTATTTGCGGTCTGCAAAGACAGCATCGTAACGGTACTTGTGAGCAATGGAACAATGATGGATGGCTTTCGGACATCCATTACAGACGTAAGGAGCCTTATCAAGACGGTTACACTGTTCTTTAACGAAATCAGGACAGGTTTGGTTACAGGTTGGACAGGAAGTACACTTAATGTTGCAGAGTATGATTTTCCTGCATACATTTGTTTTTCTGCAGTGATATCTATGAATGCAGAAGTTGTGAGCGTTAAGGAAGGATCCTTTATGATACCAATCACTTACACGATGGAGTTTCACTTCCTTCGAAATAGTTGTAGGATCTTTGCATAAGAAGCGGGCGATATCTTTAAAAGTGCTGCCGTTATTCAGGGAACGCTCAATGTATTTACGGTCTTCAAGGGAAAGATGTTTCTGGTTACCAGGAATATATTTACTCATAGAGATCTCCTTCTACTGCTGTCAGAAGGTCTTCATGAGCATAGCACGAATATATGAAAGATTAAACTCCACTCATGTAGGAGTAAATTCCACCGCATAAGCGGACGATGGAATTTACTTTTGAAATTTTCAGTGAAAGAATTTAGCTTTTAATCACATGACAACGACAGGGTATGATGCTATAATGAGTTTAAAAATAAGAAACGGGGTGACGTTGTATGATGTATCCATATATGACACTGGCAGATGAAACGGAGATTGTTCATTCACAAATTGTTGAAAAAGATGGAATGAAAAAAGTTATTGTAAACTTTGAACGACCAACAGAAGATGGATTTGATTCGGCAAGGTGTGAATTGCCTGATTACAAATGGACAGAACGCCAAGGATATTCGGATGAAGAAATAGCAATGTTTGAAGAACTCCTGCATAGTAATGCTCATTTGCTATACCGGTATGCGGAGAATGGGGGGATTCAAATTGCCTAAATTGTTTATGGTATGTGGATATACGGTATATTTTTGGTCTAATGAAAATGGAGAACCAATTCATGTTCATATATCAAAAGGTAAGCCTACTCCAAATGCGACTAAAATATGGCTTACAAAGTCAGGTGGATGCATTTTGGCAAGTAATGGAAGTAAAATTTCCAAGAAAGAGCTGAATGAATTGATGGAATTTATATCAGCACAGTTTTTCTTTATTTGTGCAAAATGGAAAGAGGCATTTGTGACGGATGAGATAGGATTCTATTGTTAAGCATATTGTAACTTATAGTACATCGGGGACCGGTCCCAAGGCGGTCAATCCAAAAGAAGATCACTATAATTCTGATACAAAGATAAGATTAAAAGATTTTCCTAATATTCCCATGACCTTAGCAAACGAGACACATGGGGGTATGCCCTATGAAAATGAATAGAAAAAGCGAGTAAAACGGCAGGGGTCTCGAAAAGGAGACGGCTGCCGTTTTACTCGCTTTTTACCAGGGTTTTCCAGCAGTACGATAGTTCCCGTCTACTCAGATTTTCATAGGGTCAGACCCCTAGAGTTGCGTGGACCAAAGGCTCTGGGCGACATCCGGGGCGTGACCTACATATACGGAATGTTCTACCGCTTCGGACTGATTGATGTGCCGTAAACGAGGCAAAGCAGAAGATAGGATCAACTTGCCATTTGAGTTCCAAAATGGTAAAATCAAAATGCACTGGGATATAATATCCTTTGCCTGTTAATGTAGCTTCGGAAAGGGCGTGGAAGAATGGCAGCGACGTTAAAACTTCCGGTTGGTATCGAAGATTTTAAGGAAATTCGCCAACAAGGTTTTTACTATATTGATAAGACAAGACTGATTGAACAGCTTCTTGACAGCTGGGGAAAGGTAAATCTTTTTACAAGGCCCCGCCGTTTTGGTAAGACCTTAAATATGAGTATGCTCCGAAACTAACGGATAATGAAAAACAAAGATATGGCGCGCTTGTCCGAATGCAGGACGGAAAATACGCAATGGACGAAGATACGCTGGAATCGGCACTTCAGACATTGCAGAACAGATTATGTCATCGACTGGCTTTTGGGATGATGTCACTGTGTAAAGACTACCTCAAAGATCGTTCCACCGGACGGGCTGGACTGAACGGTTATTCTGCCGTCATGTACGCGCACGATTTCACGAACCAGGGCCAGCCCAAGGCCTACTCCGCCAAGCTGGCGGCTTCTGGATTTATCTACGCGGAAGAATGGTTCAAATATGCGTTCTTTTAATTCAGCCGGGATTCCGCTTCCGGTATCTTCTACGGACAGGCAGATATTTTTTCCGTTCCGGTATGCGGTTATGGTAACCTGTCCGCCGAAATGGTTGTATTTGATTGCATTCTCAACAAGATTGTATACCATCCGGTAAATCAAAATGTCACTTCCGACCATCGTGGTATCTTTACAGTTTCTGATCAGTTTTATCTCTTTTTCCTGGGCAAGCGGTTCCAGATCTACCATTACTTCATCGACAAGAGCGTCAACGGCGATGGTTTCATCCCGCCCTATCGTTTGAAGCTCACTCATATCGAGCAGTGTCTTGACCATTTTGCTGAGCCGGCCGTTTTTGCTCTGTCACCATTTTCAGTGTTTGTAAGGTGTCGGCGTCATTGCCTGGATGCGGGGTTGGAATGGTATAAATCGAGCTGTACCTGCATGACAGACAATGGGGTTCGAAGCTCGTGTGCTGCATTTGCCGTAAATTGTCTCTGGATTTCAAAAGCATCTGCGAGACGTTCCAGCATCTTGTTATACGAAATACGAAGCTGGTTCAGCTCTTTTACTTTGTTTTCTTCAATGCGCGAATCGGCCAGATTCTGTGCCTGCACCTCCTCGATTTTTTCGGAGAACTCACGAATGGGCCGAAGTGCATGGCCACTGATAAAATAGGTAGCGACACCGCCAAGAAGGGCCAATAAGGCGGAAAGGATCAGGCTGTTTCTTTTGTAGTCTGCTTTATTGTTGTACACCTGAACAGAGAAATCCCTGGCAAATTCATCCCACTTGTCCTCCGGAATGCTGATATAGATTTGATCGGAACCGTCTGCGGTACCGTCTCCGCCCTGATCTCCGGCATCATCGCCCCTGGCATCTACGGTCTCCTGCAGGGAATCGATATAATAAATTCCGTTTTTATAGACAAGCAGGGTCAGACATCCACAGATGACCGCAATATACAGGGTAATGATACAGGTAAGTCTCCACTGCAGTGATATTTTTTTCATCGGTCGGACTCCTCTCGTATTTGATATCCTTCGCCTACTTTATTCAAAATCGGATCGTATCCAAGTACCGCCCTGAGCTTTCGCCGAAGCGAAGACATATGTACGCGGATGGATCCGCTGAAGCTGTCCACGGAGGCATCCCAGACATGCTCGATCAATTCTTCCTGGCTTACCGGTCTGCCAAGGTGGAGAAGCAGATATTCCAAAATTCCGTTTTCTTTTCTTGTCAGGGAAACCAGGGTTCCGTTGGCATAGGCCTCTCGTTTGATGGTATCGAATTTGATCCCGCCACTTTCCAGACAGACATCCTTCTGCACAAATTTTCTTCTTGTCAGACTGCGGATCCGCGCTTCCAGCTCCTGCAGATGGAACGGCTTTTCCATATAATCATTTGCCCCGGCATCGAGTCCTTCTACTTTGTCTGCAATCTGTCCTCTTGCAGATAAGATCAGCACCTTCGTTTCTTCGTTTTCCTTTCGGAGCTCTTTTAGAAGATCCATTCCGTCCATGCCGGGCAGATTGAGATCCAGGACAATCAGATCATAATTTTCTGCCAGGATGCATTCCAGAGCCTCCGCCCCATCATAGCAGGTATCTACCTCGTACCCGGCGGCGTACAGACTTCTGGCAACTGTGTCACACATTTGTTTCTCATCTTCCACGATTAATAATCTCAAAATTTTTTTCACCTGCCCATTTCTTAACAATGATTTTACAACAGCTATTGTATAATATCAGAGTCAGCTGGTCAATCAATAAAATCAAAGGAGCAACCACATTTTGAAATGCAGAAAAATATCTCAAATTGTTCTAGTTATCACAGGCATAGCGATGATGGGCTATGGCGCCGTCAGAGGGGAAGCGGCTGCTGTGCTTGGGAAAGCAATTAAATTATGTCTGGAGTGTGTCGGAATTGGATAAGAAAAAGAAGTTACGATCAAAGAAAATAGCCGGAATACGCGGGTGGATCCAGGCAGCGGCCACACTGCTTACCAATCCTCATATCCCCAATTTTTTTCAGGGCAAAATATATCAGGGCAAAGCGAAAACGGTATGCGTACCGGGACTAAACTGTTATTCCTGTCCTGCCGCGACGGGAGCGTGCCCCATCGGAGCCTTTCAGGCGGTTGTCGGATCATCCAAATTTAAGTTTTCCTACTACATAACCGGGTTCCTGATTTTACTCGGCGTGACACTGGGAAGATTCATCTGTGGTTTTTTGTGTCCGTTTGGATGGTTTCAGGATTTGCTTCACAAAATCCCCGGAAAGAAATTCTCTACGGCCAGACTGAAGCCGCTGCGGTATCTGAAATATATCATCCTTGTTGTTTTTGTGATTCTTCTGCCGATGTTTGCAACGAATTCGATCGGGATGGGAGATCCGTTCTTCTGCAAATATATTTGTCCGCAGGGCGTTCTGGAGGGGGCGATCCCGCTTTCCATCGGAAATGCCGCAATCCGGTCTGCACTGGGCAAGCTGTTTTCGTTTAAATTCGGTATTCTGATTACGGTTGTCGTGCTCAGCATCTTGTTTTACAGACCCTTCTGCAAATGGATCTGTCCTCTTGGGGCAATCTATTCCTTATTTAATAAGGTAAGCTTTTTACATATCACGATTGAAAACAGCAAATGTGTCGGATGCAATCAGTGTTCCAGGGCATGTAAAATGGATATCGACGTGTGCCGGACCCCAAATCATCCGGAATGCATCCGATGCGGAGCCTGCATCAAGGCCTGCCCGAAGGATGCGATCCACTATCAGTTTATGGGAAAAACGTGTCAGAAAAAGGACACCGGAGAGAAATCGCGAAGCATCGAAGGATGAAATGACAAGCCAGACTCTGTGAATTTATCGACGGTGGATTAAAACAATACTATTTTTAAAAGGAGCCATAACTTATGAAAACCAAAAGAACTTTTATCCCTGTTTTTAACACTCAGCGTAGCATTATTACTTACCGCATGCAACGGAAAAGAGGCTGCAGACACAAAGAAAACGCAGACAACACAGACGGAATCCGGCACAGAAGCTGTTACGGGATCTGTTGCGGAATCCGAAACCGAAACGGCAGGGGCTTCCGGCACAAAGCTGGACGATTTATATCAGCAGGAAAACCAGATTTTTGCAGATCATGCGGATGTATGGAATAAGGTGTTTGGCATGATGAATAAAAGCACGGCTGATCCGAGCGGAAATTATGGGGATTATCTGGCAGACACGGTTGAAGCCAACAAGGACTCTTTTTCAGAGGACGAGCTGAATACACTGACGGATGATATTGCAACGATACGAAAAATCGAGGAACAGATAGCGGAAATGGAAAATGGCAATACAGCATCGGAAGATAGCAACGCGAAAAACGATTCCGAAGAGGCATCTCCGTTCCGGGATTTTTCGGGTCAGGATTATGATGGCAACACAGTTGACGAAAGTCTGTTTTCCAAAAATGCGGTAACGGTCGTGAATTTCTGGTTTACCGGCTGCAAGCCTTGTGTTGCTGAGTTATCCAAGCTGAACGAATTAAACGATGCAATCAAATCCATGGGAGGCGAGGTTGTAGGCATCAACACAGAAACCTTCGACGGAAATCAGGATGCGATCAAAGAAGCAGCAGCGGTTCTTGAAAGCCAGGGTGCGAAATACCGCAATTTTTCCATTGACTCTGCTTCCGCTGCAGGAAAGTATGCTTCCGATATTATGGCATTTCCGACCACAATCTTAGTCGATCGAAATGGAAATATTGTGGGAGAACCGATGCTCGGCGGAATCGACAATCAGGAGAATTATGATACGCTGATGAAACAGATCCAGTCCGTGATTGATGCAGACAGCGCGAAGTAAGACGAGAGCTGCGGCGTTTTTTGGGAGAGAAAATGGGAGTGCGAAAAAACAAAGTTACGTTTTTTCGCACTCCTTTTCATAACAAGATTTTAAAAAAATACATTTACGAAACGATGTACTGTGCTGTACCTGTCCCGAAAAGCTGCTCGGTGCTTAGAACAAGAGCTGAGGTCACACGGCGATTCCCCACATATATGCACACGTTTTCGGAACCACCAGTAATCCGACCTTTGGTTTTGATAGCAGCCATTTGACAAACAACAGCCGGGTTCCTGCTCTGCGAAAGGGCAGAAAATAAGGAAAACTTTGCGCAATTAAAAGGAGCATACCGCAGCAGCGATATGCTCCTTTTGAACTACCTGGGTAAATATTATTCACAAAGTTTGGAGAAAGCGTCAGCTACGAACTGAACTTTTGTTCCAACGATAACCTGTACAGAGGTTTTGCCAGGTTTGATCACGCCTGCCACGCCGGCAGATTTGATTACCTTGTCGTTTACGGCAGTGATATCTTTCACTTCCAGTCGCAGTCTTGTAACGCAGTTATCAATGCTTGTGATGTTTTCTTTTCCGCCGCAGCCTTCCAGAATTTTAGCTGCGATTGCGGTATAGTTATCACTTGCCAGTTCTACTTTTTTCTCTGCTTCGAGATCGTCATCTTCGCGTCCAGGAGTCTTCAGATCCCATTTCTTGATAGCAAACAGGAATACGAAGTAGAATACGAGGAATGCTGCGATTCCAAGCGGAATGATCAGCCATATTTTCTGTGCTGCGGGCAGTGAGGATGAGAACAGGAGGTCCATAGCACCGGCGGAGAAGCTGAAGCCTGCACGGAAGCCAAGAGCAACTGTGATCATAGTAAAGATACCATACAGTAATGCATAGATTACGTACAGAACAGGAGCAAGGAACATAAATCCGAACTCAAAAGGTTCTGTAACGCCACAGATGAATGCGCAGACTGCAGCAGAAGCTACCAGACCGATCGCAGCTTTTTTCTTGCAGGTTTTGCACATCTTACCATAGCAAGTGCAGCACCAGGAATACCGAACATCATACATGGGAAGAATCCGGACATGTACATACCAAGGCTCCAGGTTACATCAGCAGATGTTTCACCAGCCCAGAAGTGCTTCAAGTCACCAAGACCGATCGTGTCAAACCAGAATACATTGTTCAGAGCGTGATGTAATCCGGTCGGGATCAGCAGACGGTTCAGGAATGCATAGATACCGGCACCGACAACATCAAGGCTGACAATAGATTTACCGATTGCTACCAGAGCACCGAACAGTAATGGCCATACCAGTAACAGAACAGCAGATACAACGATAGAAACAACACCGGAAACAATTGCTACACAGCGTTTGCCGCTGAAGAAGGATAACCAGTCCGGAAGCTTGGTGTCTTTGAAACGGTTATAGCAGGCAGATCCGATGATACCGGCCAGGATACCGATGAACGGGTTTTCGATCTTGTCAAAGGCCAGCGTCTTTGTAGCACTCTCAGCGATGGACGGGATGATAGTTGTAACAACTCCGGTAGAAAGAAGTGTTGTGATCATCAGCCAGGATGCCAGAGCTGCGATTCCGCCGGTACCGTCATTCTTTTCTGACATACCGACACCAACGCCGATTGCAAAGAGAATTGCCATGTTGTCGATCAGAGCTGCTCCTGCTTTTACGAGAAACAGACCGATCAGGTTTACTGCGCCCGAGATCTCGCCGCCCTGCATCGTTGCCGGACACAGCCGGTATCCGATACCCATCAGGATACCGCAGATCGGCAGTACTGCTACAGGAAGCATGAGGGCTTTCCCTAGTTTCTGAAGAAATTTCATATATTTCTCCCTCCTTAAAAGATAATTTATATAACTGGATACCTCCAATTAGATACGTGAATTTACCGAATCCATCCAATATACTTACAAAAGCAAGTGCAGAAAAGACATTGAGAGTGCATTTCACAAAAGCAAGTGAGAAAAGACTTCAAGCGTACATTTCATAAAAGAAGAGGATGAAGATTCATCTGACGAAAGATCAAAAAAAGATCAGGAAATACTGAGAACGGCTTCGTCTAAGGAAACTTCGCCCTCTTTTTTCAAGCTGATTTTCCCGTAATCATCGGTATTGCAAATCAGTACCGGAGTGACTGTGTTCAATCCGGCCCCGGTGATCTTGTCCAGATCGACATCCATCAGAAGATCTCCTTTTTTGACCTGATCGCCGGCTGCAACGTGTGCGGTAAACGGTGCGCCCTTTAGTGTAACCGTATCCAGGCCGATGTGGATCAGGATTTCGGTTCCGGAGCTGCTTATGAGCGTGATGGCATGAAGAGTATCAAATACCATGGCTATTTCACCGTCTGTCGGTGCATAAATTTTTTCCCTCAGACGGAATCACTGCAAATCCGTCCCCCAGGATTTTTTCGGAAAAGGTAGGATCCGGGACTTCGGAAAGCGGAACTACTTTTCCTTTGCAAGGTGCGTAAAGAACATTTTCTTTGTTCTTTCCTTTTAGAAAATGAAACATAAAATTGATATCTCCTTTCGAAAATAAGGTGCGATGTTTTTTCGGGATAGGGATCCGAGTTCATCTGTAATTACGTTGAGTGATTTTTTGTGAAAAAATTTGGTGTTTTACCCTTTGATCCGTTCTGTTTGACGTAAAAAGTCAACAAAATGCCGTTGGAAAAGGAAACAGAGTATTTATTAAAAACAAAATTGCATAATTCTGCACGAACTTCTCAATAGATTATATACATAACAACTGATACGTAAGGATTTGTAAATACTTTTTTTTGATATTTATGACAAAAGAATCTACTTTCAAAAAGGAGAAAAATCGGTAGTTTAACCAACTAATGCGTTACTGCGATAAAAGAAGAATATACACACATTGGGGTCAGACCCCATTACTGTTGTGGGAAACTTTTGGGCGGTTCCTGTTTTTTGGTTTGAAATTCGAAAAATCTTTATACAATCTTAATGCCATGGAAAAAGGTATTTATACGTTTT
>ENA-OQNJ01000084-OQNJ01000084.1-human-gut-metagenome-genome-assembly--contig:-NODE-84-length-22323-cov-3.156425_pt1 | contig 22323 bp, 28 predicted proteins | sample MGYA00242630_ERZ504882 | MGnify/ENA primary metagenome ERZ504882 (study PRJEB26092, sample SAMD00036408) | human gut metagenome | host: Homo sapiens | study: EMG produced TPA metagenomics assembly of... | reverse complement strand
CTATAGTCGGAGCACGGGGCAGAAGCGCATATGGCTGCGAGGTGGCAAAGGTACTGGCAGCAGCACTTTCAAGGCAGGGAATACAGATAATCAGCGGCATGGCAAGAGGAATAGACAGAGATGCCCATATGGGGTGTCTTGAGGCTGGTGGAAATACATATGCAGTTCTTGGCTCCGGAGCAGACACCTGTTATCCGAAAGAGAACCGCTTTCTATATGATAAAATAAAGGTCTTTGGAGGCATAATCAGCGAGCTTATGCCGGGCACCGACCCGCAAAAGATGTTTTTTCCGATGAGAAACAGAATAATTTCCGGGTTATCCGATATAGTAGTTATAGTTGAGGCAAAAAAGAGAAGTGGTTCACTGATTACGGCTGATTTTGCAATGGAGCAGGGAAAGGACGTATATGTCATTCCGGGGCGTATCACCGACACCTTAAGCTACGGCTGCAACAGTCTGATAAAGCAGGGCGCAGGCATTATTTATAATATTGATGAATTTGTCTCAGACATTACAATGACTGGGTTTACAGAGTGCACACAGATGGATTTCAGAAAAAATTTACTTGATAAAAAAGAAGCATTGGTGTATAGTTTACTCGATTTTTGTCCTATCGCAATCGGGACATTGTCTCAAAAAGTGCCGTATGAATTATCGGAACTATTTGAAGTGTTAGAAAATCTTATACAAAAAGGATTTGTTAAGGAGACAATTCCAAATTACTATATAAGGAGTTTATAATGGCTAAATATCTGGTTATCGTAGAGTCGCCTGCAAAAGTAAAGACTATAAAGAAATTCTTGGGAAAAAACTATGAGGTAATGGCATCAAACGGTCACGTGAGAGATCTGCCAAAGAGCATCCTTGGAATAGATGTGGACGGAGATTTTGAACCGAAATATATCACAATCCGTGGAAAGGGTGAAATACTCGCTAAGCTTCGCAAGGAGGCTAAGAAAGCCGATAAGATATATCTCGCAACCGATCCCGACCGTGAGGGAGAAGCCATCTCATGGCATCTGCTTCACGCACTTAAACTTGAGGGCAAGGATGTAAGCCGTATCAGCTTTAATGAGATCACGAAGAATGCTGTCAAGGAATCCTTAAAGCACCCAAGAAAAATAGATATGGATCTTGTAGATGCACAGCAGGCCAGACGAGTTTTGGACCGTATTGTAGGTTACAAAATCAGTCCGCTGCTTTGGGCCAAGGTCAAGAGAGGACTTAGTGCGGGAAGAGTACAGTCTGTTGCGCTTCGTATCATCTGTGACAGGGAGGATGAAATCAATGCTTTTATTCCTGAGGAGTACTGGAGCCTTGATGCCACGGTTGATGTGGAGGGTGAGAAGAAGCCAATTACTGCAAAGCTATACGGCAGGGGTGACGACAAGATAGCCATTTCCTCAAAGGAAGAGATGGATAATGTGCTTAGCGAAATAAAGGGTAAGGAGTGTAAAGTACAAAGCATCAAAAAAGGCCAGCGCAGCAATAAAGCTCCGCTTCCTTTTACAACCAGTACTTTACAGCAGGAGGCTTCAAAGGCTCTGAATTTCCCAATATCAAAGACTATGCGTATAGCCCAGCAGCTCTATGAAGGAGTTGACATAAAGGGACAGGGTACGGTAGGTATAATCACATACCTGCGTACTGATTCTGTCCGTGTATCAGATGAGGCCGAGGCCATGGCAAAGGATTTTATTTCAAAAAGCTATGGAGACAAATATCTTTCCACCGGTGAGGGAACAAAGAAGAGCAGCAAAAATATACAGGATGCCCATGAGGCAATCAGGCCAACTGATATAAACAGAGTGCCTTCTGAGATTAAGGAGTCACTGTCAAGAGACCAGTTCAGGCTTTATCAGCTTATCTGGAAGCGTTTTACTGCAAGCCGAATGGCAAAATCTGAGTACGAGACTACTACAGTAAAGCTCTCAGTCGGAGATTATGTATTCAGCTTTGCTACGTCAAGACTGTTATTTGATGGTTTTGAGCTTGCATATACTGCTGCAGACGATGCAAAGAAAGAAAAGCAGCCTGTTCTTAAAAATCCTCTGACAGAAGAATCACTTCTTACAGTTGAGGAGCTTTTGCCTAAGCAGCATTTTACCCCAGCCCCCGGCACACTACACAGAGGCTTCTTTGGTAAAGACACTTGAAGAGCTTGGAATAGGACGTCCTAGTACCTATTCTCCAACAATATCTACAATACTTGCCAGACGCTATATTACCAAGGAGAGTAAAAACTCTCTATGTGACAGAGATAGGAGAGGTTGTAAATTCTATTATGAAGGAATCATTTCCAACTATTGTCGATGAGCATTTTACAGCCAATATGGAGTCGCTTTTAGATGCAGTAGCCGAGGGAAAGGTTAACTGGAAGACAGTTGTTGAGAACTTTTATCCTGATCTTAAAGAGGCAATCGACAAGGCTGAAAATGAGCTTGAGAAGGTTACAATACATGATGAGGTGACAGATGAAATCTGCCCTGAGTGCGGACGCAATCTGGTTATAAAATACGGACCTCACGGCAAGTTTTTGGCATGTCCGGGATTTCCTGACTGCAGATTCACTATGCCTTATCTTGAAAAAATCGGCGTCAATTGCCCTAAATGCGGTAAGGATGTTGTACTCAAGAAAACAAGGAAGGGAAGAAAATACTATGGCTGTATTGACAACCCAGAGTGTGATTTTATGAGCTGGGGCAGACCTGTTGCAGAAAAATGCCCTCGTTGTGGAGGATATATGATTGTAAAGGGAAACAAGATTGCCTGCGCAGATGAGCAGTGCGGCTACGTAACAGATAAAAAGCCCGAAAGAGAGGAATAACAATTAATGGGAGTACAATTATTAGATAAGACACGTAAGATTAATAAGCTTCTTCACAACAACAATTCATCAAAGGTTGTGTTCAATGATATATGTCAGGTGCTCACCGGGGTGCTCGACTCAGACATACTTGTAATCAGCAAAAAGGGCAAGGTGCTTGGCTCTAGTATCTGCAAAGGCGTGGATGAGCTTCATGAACTGATAGTAGATGAGGTTGGAGGCTATATTGACACTGAGCTCAATGAAAGACTTCTTGGCATCCTTTCAACAAAGGAGAATGTAAACCTTGAGACGCTTGGCTTTGGTGAAGATACAAGGATGTACAAGGCTATTATTACACCTATTGATATAGCCGGCGAGAGGCTTGGAACTCTTTTTGAGTACAGAAGTGACAGAGAGTATGACATTGACGATATCATTCTTACAGAGTATGGCACGACAGTGGTGGGGCTTGAGATGATGAGATCCGTGAATGAGGAGAATGAAGAGGAAAAGAGAAAGGTATCGATTGTCCGTTCAGCTATAAATACACTTTCTTATTCTGAACTTGAGGCTATTCTCCACATCTTTGATGAGCTTGACGGCAATGAGGGTATACTTGTTGCCAGCAGAATAGCCGACAGAGTAGGCATTACACGCTCGGTAATTGTGAATGCCCTGCGCAAGTTTGAGAGTGCAGGCGTTATCGAATCGCGCTCATCCGGTATGAAGGGCACATACATCAAAGTAGTAAACGATGTAGTCTTTGATGAGCTTGACAGAATCCGAAATAAAAACAAGTAAATAAATTTAAATATATTTTTAAGGACTTATGTTTGAAAGAACATAGGTCTTTTTTATGTTTTCGGCATATATATATAGTACGTCTGTCGACAAAATAATACAATATAATGTAAAAACAATAAAAATATCTTGTGTTTTGTCGATTTTACTTTATAATCATGTTTTTGACACAGAAATAAAGTTTTTTTCTTGCATATAAGCCTTTGGTATGTTATAATTCCAAAGGCTTAAATACTATAAAGCACGTGTGCGGATGATCGCCGGTGCCGGATAACGCTTACCGGTGGCTGATCTAATTGGAAACACACGGAAGATTAATAACCAAACGGAGGTAAATAAAATGAGCGTAATTTCAATGAAACAGTTACTCGAGGCAGGTGTTCATTTTGGACATCAGACAAGAAGATGGAACCCTAAAATGGCTCCTTACATCTACACAGAGCGTAATGGTATCTACATCATCGACTTACAGAAGTCTGTAGGAAAGGTTGATGAGGCATATGATGCTGTATCTGATATCGCTGCTCAGGGTGGTACAATCCTTTTCGTAGGTACAAAGAAGCAGGCTCAGGATGCAATCAAGACTGAGGCAGAGCGTTGCGGTATGTACTATGTAAACGAGAGATGGTTAGGTGGAATGCTTACAAACTTCCGCACAATCGAGAGCCGTATTGCAAGACTTAAAGCTATCGAGACAATGTCAGAGGATGGCACATTCGATGTTCTTCCTAAGAAGGAAGTTATCGCACTCAAGAAGGAGTGGGAGAAGCTCGAGAAGAACCTTGGTGGAATCAAGGATATGAAGAGAATTCCTGATGCAATATTTGTAGTAGATCCTAAGAAGGAGCGTATCTGTATCAAAGAGGCTCAGGCACTTGGAATCACTCTTATAGGTATTGCTGATACAAACTGCGATCCTGACGAGTTAGATTATGTTATCCCAGGAAACGATGATGCTATCAGAGCTGTCAAATTAATCGTATCTAAGATGGCAGACGCTGTTATCGAGGCAAAGCAGGGAGCTGAGGAAGAGGTTACTGCTGAGGAAGCTTCTGACGAGACAGTTGAGGAATAAAACACATTAATATCGGAGGATAATCAAATGGCTATTACAGCAGGTATGGTAAAAGAACTGCGTGAAATGACAGGCGCAGGTATGATGGACTGCAAAAAGGCTTTAACTGAGACAAACGGTGATATGGATGCCGCTGTTGAGGTATTAAGAAAAAGCGGTGCAGCTAAGATGGAAAAGAAGCAGAGCAGAATTGCCGCTGAGGGAATCGCACGTGTTGCTGTAAACGGAAACGTTGCAGTTGTAGCAGAGGTTAACTCTGAGACAGATTTCGTTGCAAAGAACGAGACATTCCAGGAGTTTGTTCAGACTGTAGCAGATACAGCACTTGCTTCTGGCTTAAATGGTGGTGCAAATGGAGAGGATATCGACGCTCTTCTTGCTACAAACGGACTTAGCGAGCTTCTTGTAGAGAAGACAGCTACAATCGGAGAGAAGTTATCTGTTCGTAGATTTGCAAAGGTTACAGGTGATGTTGTTACTTCTTATATCCATGGTGGTGGAAGAATCGGCGTTATCATTGCAGCAAATGGTGCAGCAGATGATGCAGCTAAAGAAGCAATCACAAATATTGCTATGCAGGTTGCAGCTATGAACCCACAGTACATCAGCAGAAACGATATCTCTGATGAAGAGCTTGCAAAGCTTAGAGAGATCACTGTTGACAGTGCATTAAATGATGCTACAACACTTCCAAAGCCTATTCTTAATAAGTTAATTGACAAGGCTATTAACGAGAAGCTTTGGAGCGATGATGATATCAACAACTTCAACGAGCACAAGAACAACATGAACTATGTATGGAACTTCTTATCAGATGCTGCTAAGGCAAAGCTTGGTGAGCTTGCAATGGCAGACAAGGAGTCTATCATGGCTGAGAAGATGTTCAATGGTTTAGTTGAGGGTCGTGTATCTAAGCAGTTAAAAGAGATTTGTCTCCTTGACCAGACATATGTTAAGGCAGAGGATGGAAAGCAGTCAGTTGCAAAATATCTTGAGTCAGTTTCTAAGGATCTTACAATCACCGAGATGGTTCGTTTCGAGGTAGGTGAGGGTATGGAGAAGAAGCAGGAAGATTTCGCTGCTGAGGTTGCTGCCCAGATGGCTGGAGTCTAAACTGTATCTTTATACTGATTAAACGAATGCTGTTCCGCAAAAGTTTAACTTTTAAACTTTTGCGGAATTTTTATATCTTTACAAGATATAAAAATATGGTAAAATAGTAAGAGGAAACAAACCAATCATAACGGGGGACGCATATGGACTCAAAGGATAATGAATTAGCCAGACAGCAAACAATAACGTTTTATCAGGGTATGTACAGGACGATATCGATGTTCATGGACTTTTAGAGGAGAAATAAATATGAGTAGAATATTATTAAAATTAAGTGGTGAGGCACTTGCAGGTGATAAGCACCACGGCTTTGATGAGGCTACAGTCATTGAGGTTGCAAAACAGGTTAAACAGATTGTTGATAAAGGTACACAGGTAGGTATTGTTATCGGTGGCGGAAACTTCTGGAGAGGCAGAACCAGTGAGACCATCGACCGCACAAAGGCTGACCAGATTGGTATGCTCGCTACAGTTATGAACTGCATTTATGTATCTGAGATTTTCAGATATGTTGGAATGAAGACAGCGGTTCTCACTCCGTTTGAATGTGGCAACATGACAAAGCTTTTCTCTAAGGACAGAGCAAACAAGTATTTTGCACATGATATGGTAGTTTTCTTTGCCGGTGGTACAGGCCATCCTTATTTCTCAACAGATACAGCCACAGTGCTTCGTGCAATTGAGATTGAGGCAGATGGTATTTACCTTGCCAAGGCTATTGACGGAGTATATGACAGTGATCCAAAGACCAATCCTGCTGCAAAGAAGTATGATGAGCTTTCAATCGAAGAGGTTGTTGAGAAGAAGCTCGCAGTAGTTGACCTCACAGCGTCTATCATGTGCCTTGAGAACAAGATGCCTATGTATGTATTCGGACTCAATGAGGAAAACAGCATTGTAAATGCTCTTACAGGCAAATTCAACGGTACAAAGGTTACTGTATAGTAAATTACATATAATGCATATCAGGAGGATAATATGGATTCAAGATTAAACCCTTTTCAGGATAAAATGGAAAAAACATTAAATAATCTCGAGGAAGAATATGCAGGCATCCGCGCAGGAAGAGCCAATCCACATATTCTTGACAAGCTTCGTGTAGATTATTATGGCACCCCTTCACCAATTCAGAGTGTAGCCAATGTAAGTGTTCCTGAGCCAAGAATGATTCAGATTCAGCCATGGGAGGCTTCTATGGTTAAGGAGATTGAGAAAGCAATAAACTGCTCTGACATCGGAATTAATCCTACAAACGACGGAAAGCTTATCAGACTTGTTTTCCCTGAGCTCACAGAGGAGAGACGTAAAGATCTTGCAAAGGACATCAAGAAGAAGGGCGAGGAAGCTAAGGTTGCTGTCCGCAATATCAGAAGGGATGCAATCGACAGCATCAAGAAGACCGGCAAAGAGGAAGGCATTTCAGAGGATGAGATTAAAGGCCTCGAGGATGACGCTCAAAAGCTTACCGACAAGTTTGTCGCAAAAGTTGACGCTGCGGTTGATGCAAAATGTAAAGAGATACTTACTGTATAGTATTTATATTATATCACGTATACAAACAAGGGACATGTTATTCGTGTCCCTTATTTGCTTATTACCGTTTTTACTGTTCACACTTAACTGTGTGACCAGCAAATAAATGATGCGTCATGATTGTAAATATATAATATGCATAAATGAAAGGAAATAAAATATGAGTACTCCGGAACATATAGCAATCATTCTGGACGGAAACGGCCGCTGGGCCAAAAGTAAGGGTATGCCAAGAAACTACGGTCATACAGTAGGAGCCAAAAATGTTGAGAATATATGTAAGGCTGCAAACGACCTCGGCGTTAAATATCTGACACTTTATGCCTTTTCCACTGAAAACTGGAACCGCCCTGAGTCTGAGGTAGCTGCACTAATGAAGCTTCTTGAAAGCTATCTTAAAAACTGTATAAAGACTGCCAATAAAAACAATATGCGTGTGCGCGTAATTGGTGAGATAAGCAGGCTTTCAGAGAATTTTCAGGAGAAAATAAGAAACCTTGAAGAAGTTTCATCAGTAAATACGGGTCTTAACCTGACAATTGCAATTAATTACGGAAGCCGAGATGAGATGATACGTGCTGTAAAGCATATGATAGCTGACCATGATGATGGAAAGCTTTCAGCTGACGATATAGATGCAGATACCTTCTCATCATATCTTGATACAAAAGAGCTTCCGGATCCAGATTTACTCATCCGCACAAGTGGTGAGCAGCGCCTGTCAAACTACCTGCTCTGGCAGCTTGCATACGCTGAGTTTTATTTTACAGATGTTCCGTGGCCTGCATTTGATAAAAATGAACTCAAAAAGGCTATAGATGCATATAATAAAAGAGACCGTCGCTTTGGTGGATTAAAAGAAACGAACGACACGGAGGATAAATAATGTTTAAGACAAGACTGCTTAGTGGTATAGTTCTTGTAATTGCCGCTATATTTCTTATAGTAACAGGAAACGAGGTGCTTCTTTTTTCAACACTTCTGATTTCGTGTATAGGTATGTTTGAGCTTTTCAGGGTGTTTAAATTTGAAAAATCGCTCTTATCGGTTGTACCGTATATTGCTTTGATTTTGTTTTACATCAACTTAAGGTGGAGCTTCATACCTGATGTAATGATGCTTTTCATGGGCTTTCTTATCGTACTGATGTTCGTGTATGTGCTTTCATACCCGAAATATGATGCAAAGCAGCTCATGGCAGCCTTTTTTGGTATGTTTTATGTAGGAACAATGCTTTCATATGTCTACCAGATACGTACACTCAACAACGGACTTTACCTTGCCTTCTTGGTAGTTTTTATGCTCTTGGGGCTGTGATACATGCGCCTACTGCGTCGGAGTGCTGATTGGAAAGCACAAAATGGCACCAAAGCTTTCACCAAAGAAGTCTATAGAGGGTGCAGTAGGTGGTGTGCTCGGCAGTGCGCTTCTTACAGCCTTATACTGCTTTATATTCAGAAATCATATGAATATAGACGCCACAGAGATTGCTATACTTGCTGTTATAGCTGCTGTTGCAGGCCTTATTTCAATGGTTGGAGATTTGTGTGCATCAGCCATAAAGCGTAATTATGATATCAAGGATTACGGACATCTGATACCCGGACATGGTGGTATTTTAGACCGCTTTGACAGCATGATTATCACAGCACCAATCATTTATTATCTGGCTAGTTTCTTTTTAAGTTAAAAAGTAACTTTTAAGAACCATTGAAAACAAAAAGCTAAGTTAACTATTCAGAACCACTGAGAAAAATATAAATCGAGGAATTATCATGAAAAAAATATCAATACTTGGTTCAACCGGCTCTATCGGAACACAGACACTTGATGTGGTAAGAGAGCAAGGTGATATGCAGGTTGTGGCACTTTCCTGTGGCAGAAATCTCTCCCTTATAGAGAAACAGGCAAGGGAATTTAAGCCGCAGTTTGTCAGTGTAAGTGATGAAAACGATGCCAAAAAGCTTCGCACAAGCCTTGCAGATACAGACATCGAGATTGGTTATGGCATGGACGGTTTAATTAAATGTGCCACCATTGAGCCATGCGACATAGTTGTAACCGCAATTGTCGGTATGCTTGGAATACGCCCGACAATTGCCGCCATCAAGGCAAAAAAAGACCATTGCACTTGCAAATAAGGAGACTCTCGTTACAGCGGGGCATATCATTATTCCGCTTGCGAAGGAGTATGGTGTGTCCATTCTTCCGGTGGATAGTGAGCACAGTGCCATCTTCCAGTCACTGCAGGGAAATTCTATGAATCCGATTAAAAAAACTTCTTCTGACAGCATCCGGAGGTCCGTTCAGAGGCAGAAAGCTCTCTGAGCTTGAAGGTATAAGGGTGGAGGACGCGCTAAAGCATCCTAACTGGTCAATGGGTCCAAAAATCACTATTGATTCATCAACCATGATCAATAAGGGGCTTGAGGTAATTGAGGCAAAATGGCTTTTTGACGTCGATTTGTCGCAGATCCAGGTTGTAGTGCATCCTCAGAGTGTCATTCACTCGGCTGTTGAGTATGCGGATGGAGCAGTTATAGCACAGCTTGGTACTCCTGATATGCGTATACCTATACAGTATGCACTGTATTATCCAAGCAGACCTGCGCTTTCCGGTGACAGGCTTGATCTCTTTAAGCTTAAGGATCTGACCTTTGAGGCACCGGATCTTGATACCTTTAAAGGGCTTGCTCTCGCCATGAAGGCTGCAAGGGCAGGAGGTAATATTCCTACGGCCTTCAATGCTGCAAACGAGAGAGCAGTGGCGCTGTTTTTGAATAAAAAGATTAAATATCTGGAAATAATCGATATAATCGAAGCATGTATGGAGAATGCATCATTTATTGAAAATCCTTCAGTGGATGAGATACTTGATACAGAGCAGTGCGCATATGACTATATCAGTAAAAGGTGGTAATTTTGAACATTATTAGTATTATTATTGCAATCATATTATTCAGCATCATAGTAATTTTTCACGAGCTCGGACATTTCTGGCTTGCTAAAGCAAATGGCATAAAGGTCAATGAATTTTGTCTTGGACTTGGACCGACTCTTTTTGGAGTGCAGCGTGGAGAGACCAAATACTCCATAAAGCTTCTTCCGTTTGGCGGAGCGTGTATCATGGAGGGCGAGGATGAAAGCTCAGGTGATGACAGGGCATTTAACAACAAATCCGTGTGGGCACGCATAAGCGTTGTATTCGCGGGGCCGTTTTTAATTTTATCATGGCATTTCTTTTGCTCTCATTATCATCTGCTCTGTAGGCTATGACAGTCCAAAGCTTGCCGGTGTTATTGAGGGTTATGCGGCTGAGGAGGCCGGTATCAAGGCCGGTGATGAGATTGTAAAGCTGAACAATACGAATATACACTTTTACCGCGAGATAAGCCTCTACTCGATGCTTCACGAAGGTGAAACAGTTGATGTGACCTACCTTAGGGATGGCAAAAGGCACACCACCACATTGAAGCCTAAATATGACGAGACAACAAAGAGGTATCTGTACGGCTTTAACGTGTCGGGAGAGCGTACAAAGCCCGGCTTGGGAAAGGCGCTGCTTTATAGCTGCTACGAGGTGAAATACAACATCTATACAACAATAGAGGGGCTTAAAATGCTCTGTACCGGGGCTGCATCTGTAAATAACTTAAGCGGACCTGTAGGCATTGTAAAGAACATGGGAGACACCTATGAGCAGGCAGTTTCGATGTCAGGAATATGGCTTGGTATACTAAATATGCTAAACTGGGGCGTGCTGATTTCTGCAAACCTCGGTGTGATGAACCTGCTGCCACTGCCGGCACTTGATGGTGGCAGACTTGTATTTTTGATAGTTGAAGCCATAAGAAGAAAGAGAGTAGACCCTGAGAAGGAGGGCTATGTGCATCTCGTTGGCATAGTGCTTTTACTTCTTCTGATGGTTGTTGTCATGTTCAATGATATCAGAAAACTAATAGTCTGATTTTATAACAGATTGGAGATATACACATGGAGACAAAAATAGTAAAAATCGGAAATAAAGTAATCGGTGGAGGTAATCCGATTCTCATACAGTCAATGACAAATACAAAGACTGAGAATGTGGCTGACACAGTTGCACAGATAAACGCACTGACAGACTTAGGCTGTGATATAATCCGATGTGCTGTGCCTACGATGGAGGCTGCAAAGGCACTTAAGGATATTAAGAAACAAATCAGCATACCGCTTGTTGCGGATATACACTTTGATTACAAGCTTGCAATAGCTGCGATTGAAAACGGAGCCGACAAAATCCGAATCAATCCCGGCAACATAGGAAGCGCTGAAAGGGTAAAGGCTGTGGTAGATGTAGCAAAGGAGAGAAATATTCCTATCCGCGTCGGTGTAAACAGTGGCTCTCTTGAAAAAGACCTGGTAGAGAAATATCATGGTGTGACAGCAGAGGGACTTGTGGAGAGTGCTCTGGACAAGGTAAAGCTCATAGAGGATATGGGGTATGACAATCTTGTCATAAGCATCAAATCATCAGATGTCATGATGTGTGTTAAAGCACATGAGCTTATTTCAGATAAAACCAATCATCCGCTCCATGTGGGTATCACAGAGGCAGGTACAATAATAAGCGGCAATATAAAGTCTGCTATCGGACTTGGACTGATACTAAACCAGGGCATCGGTGATACAATACGTGTATCTCTCACTGGAAGCCCTCTCGAGGAAATAAAGTCTGCCAAGCTCATTTTAAGAACTCTGGGTCTTAGAAAGGGTGGCATAGAGGTTGTTTCATGTCCTACCTGCGGCCGCACACAGATAGATCTTATCGGGCTTGCAAATCAGGTGGAAACAATGGTTTCAGGATATGACCTTGACATAAAGGTTGCTGTCATGGGCTGTGTGGTAAACGGACCGGGTGAAGCAAAGGAAGCAGATCTTGGTGTGGCCGGAGGAATCGGCGAGGGTCTTATCATAAAGCACGGTGAGGTATTTAAAAAGGTGCCTGAGAGCGAGCTTTTGGGCGCATTGAAATATGAGCTTGACCATTGGGGTGAATAATTTTGACAAAGACATTTAAGGAAGTTTTCCCTACACTTAAGCTGGATAAGGATATGGAGAATCTGCTGGAGAATGCTGATGTCACCAGAATTTCCGTAAACCATGCAAGAGATTTTTACAAAATATATGTAAAAGCAAAACGCCTTATTTTCAAAAAAAACTATCTGGAAGCTAGAGGAAAGCATAAAAAAACCAGATATTTAAAAGTAAAGATATTACAGTAAAAATTATAGAGTCTTACGAGTTGTCTTCGCAGTACACACCGAAGACTCTTTTTGATGTCTATTTTGACAGTATTCTTGACGAAATAAACAGTCACAGTGTGCTTTTGTACAATCTGCTGCGCACCTCAAAGTGGAGCTTTACCGACGATACACATGTCACAGTCACACTTGAGGAGACAATAATCGCAAAGACCAGAGGCAATACGGTCATAGAATTTCTTGAGAAGGTGTTCTGCGAGCGCTGTGGGATGGATTTTATCGTTAATCTGCAGTACGAAAAACCAAAAATCAGCAAATACCGTCAGAATGCTGACAAGCAGATTGAGCAGGAGGTGCAAAATATTGTCGCCCGCACTAAATTTGCCATGGCAAAAGATGACGGTGATGAAGATGCTAAAGTGGCTGTCGATGATGGTGCAATGTTTGTAGGAGGCAGTGAGAATGCATTCAGTACAATAAATGATAGTAAAACTGAGGCAACTAAAGTTTCAAACAGGAAAAAAGAGGCAAAAACAGACTCTGACAGCAATTCAAGGAGTAATTCGGCCGGCACTGATAAAAAGCCTGAGAAGAAATTTGAAAAGAAATTTGAGAAGAAGTTCGAGCGCAAGGGAGATTTCAGACGTAAATATGACAATGACCCTGATATCGTGTACGGAAGAAGCTTTGATGATGAGGAGATGTCCATTGAAAAGATTGACGGTCCTATCGGTGAGGTTACAATAAAGGGCAAGATCCTTACGGTTGAATCCCGCGAAATCAGAAACGAAAAGACCATCATTATGTTTGCGGTCACTGATTTCACAGACACCATCATGCTCAAGCTCTTTGTCAGAAATGATGACGTAGCAGATATTCTTGCATATATTGACCCCGGGCAACTTTGTTAAGGCAAAGGGAGTTGTGACTGTAGATAAATATGACAGTGATTTGTCAATAAGCTCAATAGTCGGACTTAAAAAAATACCTGACTTTACCTCAAAGAGAGAGGATACTGCTGCCGAAAAACGTGTTGAGCTTCACTGTCACACCAAGATGAGTGACATGGATGGCGTGTCTGACATAAAGGATATTGTGAAGTGTGCCATGCGCTGGGGGCACAAGGCCATTGCTATTACAGACCACGGTGATGTGCAGGCATTCCCTGATGCTAACCATACTGTGGATGACAAATTCAAGGTCATTTACGGTGTGGAAGCATATCTGGTCGATGATACAAAGGATATTGTGGAGAATGCAGCCGGTCAGTCGCTGAATGACAAGTACGTGGTATTTGATATAGAGACAACAGGCTTTTCTCCGGAAAAAAATAAAATCATAGAAATAGGTGCAGTGAAGGTCATCGGTGGAGAGATTGTAGACCGCTATTCCACATTTATAAACCCTGAGGTACCTATTCCGTTCAGGATTGAGGAGCTCACCTCGATAAGGGATGACATGGTTATCACATCGCCAACAGTGGATGTCATACTGCCACAGTTTATGGAGTTTTGCAAGGATTGCATCATGGTCGCCCACAATGCTGATTTTGATATGAGCTTTATAAAGCGAAACTGCGCGCTGCTTGGCATGGAGTGTAATCCTACTATAGTGGACACGGTGGCTCTTGCGAGAGTGCTTCTGCCACAGCTAAACAGATTTAAGCTGGATACAGTGGCCAAGGCTCTAAACATCTCGCTTGACCATCATCACAGAGCGGTGGATGATGCCGCATGTACCGCAGAGATATTTGTCAAATTCATAGAAAAGCTTAAGGACAGGGGCATATCAAGCTTAGATGAGGTAAATGCCCTGGCAAAATCATCTGTTGAGATGATAAGGAAGATGCCTACATACCATGCCATCATTCTTGCAACCTGTGACCAGGGGCGTACCAATCTCTACAGGCTTATCTCGCTGTCACACATCAAGTATTATAATAAGAGACCGCGAATACCAAAATCAGAGTTTAACAAGTATCGTGATGGGCTTTTAATAGGCTCAGCCTGTGAGGCAGGAGAGCTTTACAGAGCTATTTTAAACGGAAGACCACAGGAGGAAATCACAAGGCTTGTGAATTTCTATGATTACCTGGAGATACAGCCTCTTGGCAACAACGCATTTATGATACGTGACGAGGATTCCGATATTGCTTCAAACGATGACCTTATCGATATAAATAAGCGAATCGTAAAGCTTGGAGAGGAATTTGGAAAGCTGGTTGTTGCAACCTGTGACGTACATTTCTTAAATCCCGAGGACGAGGTATACCGTCGTATTATCATGGCCGGTAAGGGCTTTAAGGATGCAGATGAGCAGGCTCCGCTTTACTTAAGAACCACAGAGGAAATGCTAAAGGAGTTTGAATATCTCGGAAGCAAAAAGGCTGAGGAGGTAGTCATCACCAATACCAATAAGATAGCAGACATGTGTGAGCGTATCTCACCGGTCAGACCTGATAAATGTCCGCCGGTTATCGAAAACTCTGACGGCATGCTTCGTGAAATCTGCTATAACAAGGCAAACAGGATGTACGGAGATCCGCTGCCGCCTATAGTTAAGGAAAGGCTTGACAGAGAGCTTAACTCCATTATTTCAAACGGCTATGCCGTAATGTACATCATCGCACAGAAGCTTGTGTGGAAATCAAATGAGGATGGCTATCTGGTTGGCTCGCGAGGCTCCGTAGGAAGCTCGTTTGTTGCAACCATGTCAGGTATCACAGAGGTTAATCCGCTACATGCTCACTATTTGTGTACACACTGCAAATACAGTGATTTTGATTCACCAGAGGTACAGGCATTTTCAGGCCGTGGTGGCTGTGATATGCCGGATAAGCTCTGTCCAAAGTGCGGCAGACCTTTAAGCAAGGAGGGCTTTGATATTCCATTTGAGACCTTCCTCGGTTTCAAGGGAAACAAGGAGCCGGATATCGATCTGAACTTCTCCGGTGAGTACCAGTCAAAGGCACACAAGTATACCGAGGTTATTTTCGGAGAGGGCCAGACCTTTAAAGCCGGAACCATAGGTACACTTGCTGACAAGACCGCATTTGGATACATTAAAAACCTATTATGAGGAGCGCGGTATCAGAAAGCGAAATTGCGAGATAGACAGGATAGTGCAGGGCTGTGTCGGTGTTCGACGTACTACGGGACAGCATCCGGGTGGTATAGTTGTGCTGCCGATGGGTGAGGAGATTAATACCTTTACTCCTGTACAGCATCCTGCGAATGATATGACCGTTGACATCACGACAACGCATTTTGACTACCATTCAATCGATCACAACCTGTTAAAGCTCGATATACTTGGACACGATGATCCTACCATGATTCGTATGCTGCAGGATCTGACAGGTGTTGACCCAACAAAGATTCCGCTTGACGACAAGGCTGTCATGTCACTGTTTCAGAACACCTCCGCTTTGGGCATAGAGCCTGAGGATATCGATGGATGTCCGCTTGGAGCTTTAGGTATACCGGAGTTTGGTACCGATTTTGCCATGGGCATGCTCCTTGATACAAAGCCAAAGGAGTTTTCTGACCTCATTCGTATCGCCGGATTATCACACGGTACCGACGTATGGCTTGGCAATGCACAGACTCTTATCGAGGAAGGCACAGCTACCATTTCAACCTGTATCTGTACCAGAGATGATATTATGACATATCTGATTTCCATGGGACTTGAATCTGAGGAAGCCTTCAACATCATGGAGAAAGTGCGAAAGGGCATTATTGCCAAGGGCAAATGTCCTCAGTGGCCACAGTGGAAGGAGGATATGAAGGCACACGGTGTACCTGACTGGTATATCTGGTCATGCGAGAAAATCAAGTACATGTTCCCTAAGGCCCATGCTGCGGCATACGTTATGATGGCATGGAGAATCGCCTACTGTAAGGTTTTCTATCCGCTTGCATACTACGCAGCATACTTTTCAATCCGTGCCACAGGCTTTTCATATGAGCTTATGTGTCAGGGAAAGGACCGACTTGAAAACTACATGAAGGACTATAAGAAAAGAAAAGACACGCTGTCAAACAAGGAGCAGGATGTATTTAAGGACATGCGTATCGTACAGGAGATGTATGCCAGAGGTTTTGATTTCATGCCTCTTGATATATACAGGGCTCACCCTAACCGTTTCCAGATAATTGACGGTAAGCTCATGCCGGCCATAAACAGTATTGACGGACTAGGCGACAATGCCGCTATCTATATTTCGGAAGCGGCAAAGGACGGACCATTCCTCTCAAAGGACGATTTCAGGGAGAGAACTCATGTATCGCGAACAGCCGTAGACCTCATGTCAGATTTGGGACTGCTTGGTTCACTGCCGGAGTCAAACCAGCTTTCACTTTTCGATTTCGGAGCATAATCCGGCAGTTTAGCATAAAACATATACTTTAACAATAATAAAAATCCACTACTCATTGACAGACTCATAAATCTGTAAATAGAGTAGTGGATTTTGCGTATAATATGTATTGATTTTAAATATTAAATCTTATTTTAATTTTCTTCAATAAAATCTATCTGATACTCATCCATGTACTTGATACGTGCAAGTGAGTAAACCTCATAGCCCTGCTCGTTGATCTTTCTTCTGCCAGGCTGGAATGACTTCTCAATAAGGATTCCTATACCGGCAACTGTAGCGTGAGCCATGCGAAGAAGTACTGATGGCACCTGTAGCAGCCTCTACCGTCAGCCATGAAATCATCAATCAAAAGAATATTGTCATCCTCTGAGATAACATCGCGTGAGAGTGTAAGCTCATAGCTCTTCTCTGTTGTAAATGAAGTAACCTGTGTCTGATATAAATCATTATGTAACGTCTTTGAAGGCTGCTTCTTTAAAATAACAAGCGGTACATTCATCTTGGCTGCTGCCATAAGTGCAGGAGCAATTCCTGAGCTCTCTATTGTGACAACCTTTGTGATTCCCTTACCGGCAAAGTGATTTGCGAAATCCTCACCGATGTGCTCCATAAGCACCGGATCCACCTGGTGGTTGATAAATTTGTTAACCTTTAAGATATTTGTGCCAATTACCTGGCCATCCTTGAGAATTCGATCTTGCAGTTCTTTCATTTTGTTCACCTCATAAAAAATAAATTGTTATTATTATAGCACTATTCTTCGACAATATCACTATAAATTTTAGAATAAATTTCTTCAACCATATGATCGAGGAAGCTTTCCTCAAGCAGGCTGTATTTTTCAGTAATGATTGATGTGATAAGCTCAGCTCTTTTGTAGTATAAATCACCTGAGCAGACATCTCCTTTTTCACCCGATGACGCTAAAGTCATAAGCTCGTCCCTATGAGTGACGGTCACGTATTCCATGATTTCCTTTTCGAGGGAATTATTCAGATCAATTTTTTTTTGAAATGTCCTTAAGCTCCATAAATGACTTCATTCCTATGATAAAAAATATCAAGAAAACAAGCCCCATTACGATAGAAACCATGAGCTTGTTTACCGAGTCTAAAGCGGCAAGCTTTATAACTCCTGTATCAAGCAGCACAATAGCAATAAGCCCTATCGCACCGACTGCGGTGAAGCACTGTCCGGTTGCTTTTGTATCCTCGTATCGTTTTTGTTCATCAACGTATATTTTCATACGGCCTCCATATTGTTTAATTATAGTTATATGTTATAATGAAACGATGAAAATTACAATATTATGTGTAGGAAAAGTTAAAGAAAAATTTTACAGAGATGCGATTGCTGAATACTCAAAGCGCCTAAGCCGCTACTGTAAGCTTGAAATCACTGAGGTTTCCGATGAAAAGACAAGCGAGCAGGCCACACAGACAGAGATAGACATCGTAAAAAATAAAGAAGGTGAGAGGCTTCTTAAAAATATAAAAGACGATGCATATGTATTTTGTCTGGCGATAGATGGAAAACAGCTTGATTCGGTTGAGCTGTCACAGAAAATGGATAAGCTTATGACAGACGGCAAAAGTCATCTTGTTTTTGTAATAGGAGGCTCTCTCGGGTTGTCCGATGATGTATTGAAGCGCGCTGACTATAAGCTTTCATTTTCTAAAATGACATTCCCCCATCAGCTCATGCGCGTAATTTTACTGGAGCAGATTTACAGGTCGTTTCGCATCAGCAATAATGAACCGTACCACAAATAACCGGCATAATTCAGCCTAAATAAACATATGTTAATATATGAAGATGCAAAAAGTAACTGATTCGTTCGAGCTTCCAAAGGATATAGTGCTAGGGCTTCCAATTGTAACAGCATATGGTTATAATGAGTTGACTATAGAAAACCACAAGGGTATTCTGTCATTTTCGGACAAGGCCGTAACTGTAAGGGCAGCAGACAGTACCATAAAAATATCCGGCAGCCGCCTTGAAATCAAGGAATTTACAAAGGATTTAATAATAATAGCCGGTCATTTAAAGGGTGTTATATATGAGTATTAAAGCTTATGCAACAGTAAGGCTAACAGGCTGCAATATCAGGCGCTTCATAAATCTGTGCACGGCAAACCATATAAAAATATGGAACCTTAAATATGTAAGTCCAAAGGAATATGAGGCCTGCTGCAGTACAGAAGATATTTTCTAATGAAGCCGCACCTGAAAAAGACACATACAAGGCTTCTCGTGGTAAAAAGACAGGGATACTTTGCGATAAGAGCATTTCTATATAAATACGTATTATTACAGCTGCAATTACCGGCGTTTTTTGTATACATGCACTCATCTGCACAAGAATCTGGCACATTGTGCCTGAAGGAAACCGTTTCACGTATGATGAGTCGGTCATCTCCTTTATGGAGAATGAAAATGTAACAATAGGCAGCCACAAGAGAGCAGATTACAGTCTCCTTGAAAAAAAGCTTGAGGAAAAATATCCCGATATCACGTGGTGCAGTATATACATAGAAAAAAATACCATGAAAATAGATATATCAGAGGGAATAAATTATAGGTAAATTATGACAAATTTTATTTTATGTTATAATGGAAAATATTTTGATTGAAAGGCACATGAGCTAATGAGTTTAAATGAAGTATCTATAAAAATACCGGGCGAATATATTCCAAACGTCTTTGGGCAGTTTGATGCATTCGCCAAGAAAATAGAGCGCACACTGCACGTAACGCTTGTCTTAAGAGATGATTCCTTAAAGATTATCGGAGCGCAGGGAAATATTGATGGGGCAAAAGAGGTGTTCGAACAGCTCATTGCGCTGGCTGAGAGAGGCAACGTCATTACAGAGCAGAACGTAAACTATGCACTTGCACTTTTAGAGGAGCATAGAGGCAGTGAGATTGTTGAGATTGACAAGGATATCATTTGTCACACAATAAATGGCAAGCCTGTAAAGCCAAAAACCATAGGCCAGAAGGAATATGTCGACGCAATCAGGAAAAAGATGATTGTGTTTGGCATGGGTCCTGCCGGAACAGGAAAGACCTATCTTGCCATGGCAATGGCTATAACAGCTTTTAAAAACTGAGCAGGTGGGCCGTATTATCCTGACACGTCCTGCGATTGAAGCAGGCGAGAAGCTTGGCTTTCTGCCGGGAGATCTGCAGAGCAAGATTGACCCATATTTGAGACCGTTGTACGATGCTCTTTATCAGATAATGGGAGCTGAGAGCTTCCAGCGCAACATGGAAAAGGGCCTTATTGAGGTGGCTCCTCTTGCGTACATGAGAGGCCGTACACTTGACAATGCATTTATCATACTTGATGAGGCACAGAATACAACTCCCTGCACAGATGAAGATGTTTCTTACACGAATCGGCTTTGGCTCAAAAGTTGTCGTGACAGGTGATGCGACACAAAAGGATCTTGCACCTGGAGCAAAATCTGGGCTTGATGTGGCACTTAGGGTGCTTAAAAACATAGATGATATAGGCATATGCAATCTGACAAGTAAGGATGTCGTGCGTCATCCGCTTGTACAAAAAATCGTTCAGGCTTATGATGATTATGAAAATTAAGCAGACTGCAAAGACTGCAAGAAAGCAGAGGAAGAGCAATAAATGAGTTTTTTTATCGAAAAAGAAGTAGAATGCAATTTTAATTTTGATTATGAAAAGGTCGCAGAAACTGTTGTTTCTGCTTCACTTGAGCACGAGAGCTTTCCGTATGAGGCGGAGGTTAATTTGACACTGACAGACAATGAAGGGATACATGCCATCAATAAGGAGTACAGACAGATAGACAGGCCTACAGATGTATTATCTTTTCCGATGCTTTCATATGAAACACCCGGAGATTTTTCTTTCCTTTCAGATGAGAATGAGGATGATTTCAATCCTGATACAGGAGAGGTCATGCTAGGTGACATAATCATATCCGTTGACAAGGTAAAGGAGCAGGCCTTAGAATACGGACACAGCGAAAAAAGAGAGTTTGCCTTTCTGATTACACACAGCATGCTTCATCTGTTCGGATATGACCACATGGAGGCTGATGAGGCTGCCGTAATGGAAGAACACCAGAGAAAAATACTTGACGCTTTAGGTATAACACGCTAATATTTAAGCTGGTTATCAATTGAAACAGAGGATTTATAAATGTCTAAAAAAAACTAACGGGGCAAGCAATGCCTTAGTACAGGGCTCCATACTTGCCGTAGCATCTATAATAAGCAGAATAATAGGACTCATATATCGCATACCGATGCAGCGTATATTGGGCGATATCGGAATCGGCTATTATTCCACAGCCTTTGAAATATATAATGTCATGCTGATTATATCATCATACAGCTTACCACTTGCCGTATCAAAGATGGTTTCGGCCCAGATGGCAAAAAAGAGGACGGACTGCGACGTATCAGATACTGAAGTGTGCTCTGCTTTTTGCAACCATCAGTGGCACAACAGTGGCACTCATACTGTTTTTTGGTGGCAATTTTTTTGCAACAACGCTTCTTAACACACCATACAGTATTTTTGCTTTAAGAGTACTGGCTCCGGGGCTTTTGGTAGTTGCAGTGCTTGGCGTCATCAGAGGCTTTTTCCAGGGACTGGGTACTATGATGCCGAGTGCCGTCTCACAGATAATAGAGCAGATAGTAAATGCCATAGTCAGTGTATGGGCTGCATATGTGCTATACCGTACAGGTACAAGGATTGGCGCAGTGCTTGGTGACAAGGAGCACTATGCCGCAGCATATGGTGCAGCCGGCGGTACACTTGGAACAGTGCTTGGCTCTGTAGCGGCTCTTTTATTTGTAGTATTTATCTTTGCTATCTATATGAAGGTGTTCAAGAGGCAGATGAAAAGAGAACGAAATGTCAGGGTGAGCTCATTTGGCTACACAATGAAGATTCTTGTAATTACGGTTATTCCGGTCCTTTTAAGTACTACTATATACAATATCAGTGGTATTATCGACCAGGGTATTTTCAAGCAGGTTGCACTGCTTCAGGGATACACTCAGAATGATATAGACGTATGGTGGGGTGTATACACCGGAAAGTACAAGCTTTTAATCAATGTGCCTATATCCATAGCATCAGCTATGGCAGCATCCTTTGTGCCGGTGCTTACAGGCGCATATCACAGGGACGATATGGAGGCAGTGAGAGGACAGATTAATCTTTCCACACGCTTTATCATGGTTGTCGCATTCCCATGTGCAGTAGGGCTTGCCGTGTTTGGACTGCCAATATTTAATATACTGTTCTCAAGCACCCGTGCAACAAATGCTGAGGCATCACTTATGATGTATGTCGGTGCGGTTGCGGT
>ENA-OQNJ01000083-OQNJ01000083.1-human-gut-metagenome-genome-assembly--contig:-NODE-83-length-22576-cov-2.894650_pt1 | contig 22576 bp, 21 predicted proteins | sample MGYA00242630_ERZ504882 | MGnify/ENA primary metagenome ERZ504882 (study PRJEB26092, sample SAMD00036408) | human gut metagenome | host: Homo sapiens | study: EMG produced TPA metagenomics assembly of... | reverse complement strand
AGATAACCATGGTAATACTTATTACGGTACTGCTTATTTGGACAGGGCTGTCTGCTGAAGAGGGAGAAAGAATTCCAATATTGATTCTTGAGTTTTTGATTGATGCACCATTATTGTTTTTCTCTTCAAAAGTCGTAACATTAAGTAAAGAAGGCTGCAAAATATCGTATCTGTTTTTCAAAAAAACTGTATAAATGGGAAGAACTTGAAATTATACGTGAAGATTATTTTCCAAGTTTCCGAGACAGGAGAAGCAGAGGAATTGTTTTTTACTAAAAGAAAAAACGAATAAAGCAGGATATATATATACAACACGGGAAATTGTAGGATCAGGTCATATTTTAGAGTGTTTTTATATTGTTCTTGATGCAGATGGAAATATACATTTATATAAGCGTCTGGCAGCAAAGGATGGCAAAACAAAACTGAGAAAAGTAGCTGTAAATATTCCCCAAAAATTAGCGGAATGGGGAGTAGAAATGGAAAAAATGATGAAATATACAGGAGGAACTTATGATTTATAAGAAGATTGAAATTGCAGTAGACGGATATAAAGAAACTGCAGATTTATACACTTATTTTCTGGATAATTCCATTGAAATGCATATCAACAGAAAGCGTCCGGTAGTTGTGATCTGCCCGGGAGGCGGGTATGCTATGACTTCTGACAGAGAAGCAGAACCGATCGCCATGCAGTATCTGGTAAGGGGATATCATGCAGTGATCCTGCGCTATAGCGTAGAACCTGCCAGATATCCATTGGCACTCTTGCAGCTTGCGAAGTCTGTTGCTTTTTTAAGAAAAAATGCTGCAGAGTTTCATATTGATACGAATAAATTGTTCTGCAGGGCTTTTCCGCAGGTGGTCATCTGGCAGCAAGTCTTGGCGTTTTCTGGAAGAAAGATTTTATTGCACAGACACTTGGGGTAACTTCTGATATGGTGAAACCAAATGGTATGATCTTAAGTTATCCGGTGATCACTTCCGGTGAGTTTGCACATACAGGTTCCTTTGAATGCTTGCTTGGAGAGGATTATAATGATCTTGATAAGAGAAAAGAACAGTCTCTGGAATTCCAGGTATCTAAAGATACACCAACCACATTCCTGTGGCATACAGTGACAGATGATTGTGTTCCTGTAGAGAATTCTCTGTTGTTCTTCAATGCGTTGCGCAAATTTGAAATTTCGGTAGAAATGCATCTTTATCCGGTTGGCGGACATGGTTTAAGTCTTGCAAACGAAGAGACAAGCCACGAAGACGGCGGCTGTGTACAGAAAGAATGCCAGTCCTGGATAGAACTGGCATGCAAGTGGATGCAGAATATATAATAAACGATAAAGAATCTGTCTGAGTGTATGTGAAATCGAGTTGGAATAAAATACATCCTGATCTATAGTGAACAGTAACGTAAAATAAGATAATAAAAAATAATAAGGCGGCATTGTGCCGCCTTTATTATTTATGTTATACTGAAATATAAAGCTAATGTCAGAGGATGATGAAAGTATAGTATATTTTTAAATTTTCTTTAAAAAGATACTATCACAACAGAAATGGAGATTATATGATTGAGTTAGGAAAAAAACAGAAATTAACAGTAGTAAAGTCCGTAGATTTTGGTGTATATCTGGGTGAGGATATGCAGGCAGATGCAAAGAACCGTGTTCTTCTTCCGTCCAGACAGGTTCCGGAAGGAACAAAGGAAGGTGACAGCATTGAAGCATTTATCTACAAGGATTCTCAGGATCGTCTTATTGCAACAACAAAAGAACCGAAGCTTCAGGTAGGTCAGACAGCAGTTCTGAAAGTCTCTCAGGTAACAAGGATTGGTGCATTCCTTGACTGGGGACTGGAGAAAGACCTTCTGCTTCCATATCATGAACAGACTCTGAAAGTAAGAGAGGGAGAAGATGTGCTGGTAGCACTCTATATTGACAAGAGCAGTCGTCTCTGCGCAACTATGAAGGTTTATCATTATCTTTCCACTAGAACTCCTTATGTAGTGGGAGATATGGTGAAGGGCCGTGTTTATGAGATCAGCGACAGATTCGGTGTATTTGTGGCAGTTGATGATAAATATTCTGCACTGATCCCTGTAAGAGAAGCCAAGGGAAAATACCGCTCGGGCAAGATTCTGGAGCTGCGTGTCAGCGAAGTAAAAGAAGACGGAAAAATGAACGTCACAGATCGTCAGAAAGCATATCTTCAGATCAATGAAGATGCGGAGAATGTCCTTGAAGTAATCAATGAATTTGCAGGTGTTCTTCCATTTGATGACAAGGCATCACCGGAAGTGATCCAGCGAGAATTTGGTCTGAGTAAGGGAGCATTTAAACGTGCCATTGGCCATCTGATGAAGGAAGGCAAAGTAGAGATTAAGGACAAGAGAATCTACGCGAAATAGTAACAGACAAGCAAGTCCCCACCCAATGATTATTGCTTTTCGCAATTGAAGCATGGGACTTACCTGATTCAGTTAAATTTATAAAAATATGCTGCGATAAAATTGCAGATATTAGAACAGGAGAGAAATAGAGTTGGAGTTTACACATCTTCACGTCCATACAGAATACAGTCTGCTGGATGGTTCCAATAAGATAAAAGAATATGTAGCCCGTGTCAAAGAACTTGGCATGGACAGTGCGGCGATCACAGATCATGGAGTTATGTATGGTGTGATTGATTTTTATCGTGCAGCAAGAGCCGAGGGAATCAATCCGATTCTGGGATGTGAGGTTTATGTAGCCCCCGGCTCCCGATTTGACCGTGAAGCAGGAAGCGGCGAAGACAGATATTACCACCTGGTTCTTCTGGCAGAGAATAATCAGGGTTATGCAAATCTGATGAAAATTGTGTCCAAGGGTTTTACAGAAGGATTCTATTATAAACCGCGAGTAGATCTTGCGGTATTAAAAGAGTACCATGAAGGGATTATTGCCTTAAGTGCCTGCCTTGCAGGTGAAGTGGCCAGGTATCTTCAGAGAGGAATGTACGAAGATGCAAAGGCAGCAGCTCTTCGTTATCAGGATATTTTTGGCAAAGGGAATTTCTTCCTGGAATTACAGGATCATGGAATCCCTGCGCAGAGACTGGTAAATCAGGAGCTTCTCCGTATGCACGAAGAAACAGGGATTGACCTTGTGGCAACCAATGATGTGCATTATACAAGGGCGGAGGATGCTGATCCTCATGATATTCTTCTCTGTCTGCAGACAAACAAGAAACTGGCAGATGAGGACAGAATGCGTTATGAGGGCGGCCAGTATTATGTGAAATCCCCGGAAGAAATGGCAGAACTTTTCCCATATGCTTTGGAGGCCCTGGAGAATACTCATAAGATTGCACAGAGATGTCATGTTGAGATTGAATTTGGCGTGACCAAGCTTCCAAGATTCGATGTGCCGGATGGTCTTACATCCTGGGAATATCTGAACAAGCTATGCTTCGAGGGACTGGAGGAACGTTATCAGCCGGTTACAGAGGAATTAAAAGCTCGTCTGAATTACGAATTATCTACTATAAAAAATATGGGCTACGTGGATTACTTCCTTATAGTATGGGATTTTATTAAATATGCCCGCGATCATGACATTATGGTAGGACCGGGACGTGGCTCTGCAGCGGGAAGTCTGGTTGCTTATACCTTGGGCATCACACAGCTTGATCCTATTCGCTATGATCTGCTCTTTGAGCGATTTCTGAATCCGGAACGAGTATCTATGCCTGATATTGACGTTGACTTCTGCTTCGAAAGAAGGCAGGAGGTTATTGAATATGTCCGCCGTAAATATGGGGATGATTGTGTGGTTCAGATCGTTACTTTTGGTACGCTGGCAGCCCGTGGTGTGATCCGGGATGTGGGCCGTGTACTGGATATGCCTTATGCACAGGTGGATTCCATTGCGAAAATGATCCCGCAGGAATTAAATATTACTATAGATAAAGCCCTTACTATGAACCCTGAGCTGAAAAAAGCATATGAAGAGCAGGATGAAATTCATTATCTGATCGATATGGCAAGACGTCTGGAGGGACTTCCCAGACATACCTCCATGCATGCGGCAGGTGTTGTTATCAGCCAGAAGGACGTATCAGAATATGTACCGCTTTCCAGAGCATCAGACGGGTCTATTGTCACTCAGTTTACCATGACAACACTGGAAGAATTGGGACTTTTAAAAATGGACTTCCTGGGACTTCGTACTCTGACTGTGATCCAGAATGCAGTAAAGCTGATCCAGAAGGATGCAGGAGTGACTCTGGACATGCAGAAGATTAATTATGATGATAAAAACGGTTTTGGATTCCCTCGGCACCGGTCGTTCTGATGGTGTATTTCAGCTTGAAAGTGCGGGAATGAAAAATTTCATGAAGGAACTGAAGCCTCAGAGTCTGGAAGATGTGATCGCGGGAATCTCTCTTTATCGTCCGGGCCCCATGGACTTCATCCCCCAGTATATCCGGGGCAAAAACCGACCGGATACCATCCGTTATGACTGTCCTCAGCTGGAGCCGATCCTGAAGCCTACGTATGGGTGTATTGTCTATCAGGAGCAGGTTATGCAGATTGTTCGGAACCTGGCAGGTTATACTCTGGGCCGAAGCGACCTGGTACGTCGAGCAATGTCCAAAAAGAAGGCCTCTGTCATGGAAAAGGAGCGCCAGAACTTTGTTTACGGAAATGAAGCAGAGGGAGTTCCAGGCTGTATTGCAAATGGAATTGATGAGGCAACGGCAAATAAAATCTATGATGAAATGATTGATTTCGCCAAATATGCTTTTAATAAGTCCCATGCAGCAGCCTATGCAGTTGTTTCCTATCAGACTGCATATCTGAAATATTACTATCCTGTGGAATTTATGGCCGCATTAATGACATCGGTTATTGATTTTCCAAATAAGGTTGCAGAATATATTCTGGTCTGCAGACAGATGGGGATTAAGATCCTGCCGCCGGATGTGAACTGTGGAATGTATGGATTCTCTGTAGATAACGGTGCAATCCGATATGGCCTGTCCGCTATAAAGAGTGTGGGACGTCCGGTTATTGAAAGTCTGGTAAAAGAGAGGGAAGAGAACGGACAATATCGTTCCCTGAAGGATTTTATGGAACGAAACTCTCCGCAGATGAATAAGCGTGCAGTAGAAAACTTTATCAAAGCAGGTGCACTGGATTGCCTGGATGGTAACCGCCGCCAGAAAATGCTGGTTTATCAGAAGATTTCAGACAGTATCAGTCAGGATAAGAAGAATTCACTGGCAGGCCAGATGAGCCTTTTTGATCTGGTAAGCGAGGAGGACAAGAAAGAATTTGAAATCCGTATGCCCGATGTGGAGGAATTCGGAAAAGAGGAACTTCTGGGATATGAGAAGGAAGTTCTGGGAATCTACCTCAGTGGTCATCCTCTGGAAAATTACCGGGGAATGATGGAGAAAACCATTTCTGCGAAAACCTCTGATTTTCAGCAGGATGAAGAAACAAATCTTCCGAAAGTCACGGATGGTCAGAAAGTAATTATCGGTGGAATGATTACGGATAAAACCATCAAATATACAAAGAATAATAAGGTTATGGCATTCCTTACAGTAGAGGATCTGGTAGGAACAGTGGAGGTAGTTGTGTTCCCCAGAGATTATGAGAAAAGTCAGCAGTTCCTGAATGAAGAAGGCAGAGTATTTATTCAGGGCAGAGTATCTGCAGAGGACGATCGCGCCAGTAAACTGATCCTTGAAAAAATCCGTCCCTTTGACAATATGCCAAGGGAAATCTGGATACAGTTTGACAATAAAGAAAGCTACACACAGCAATCTCAGGAACTGCTTGCAGACCTCAGACGTTCACCGGGTGACAGTGCTGTTGTGATCTACCTGAAAGACGTAAAGGCCATAAAGAAGCTTCCGGTTGGATATCATGCACAAATTCAGGACTCATGGCTGAACTATATGTACGAAAAATATGGTAAAACCAATGTTAAAGTTGTAGAAAGAGGATTGAAAAACTTATAGAAATGCGCTAAACTATACCCGAATATGTGTATAGTAAAAATGAGATAGATTCAGAAGATGGAGGAAGAAAAGATGGCAGAAAACAAGATAAAAACCATTGGTGTCCTTACCAGCGGTGGTGACGCACCTGGAATGAATGCTGCAATTCGTGCAGTTGTCAGAAGAGGTTTAAGCAATGGATTAAATGTAAAAGGTATTCTGAAAGGATACAATGGTCTGTTAAACGAAGAGATTATTGACATGAGCGCAAAAGATGTATCTGATACAATCGAGCGTGGAGGTACAATCCTTTATACAGCACGTTGTGCAGAATTCCGTACAGAAGAAGGCCAGAAACGTGGAGCAGAGATCTGCAGAAAACATGGAATTGACGGACTTGTTGTCATCGGTGGTGACGGATCCTTCGCAGGTGCTCAGAAGCTTGCGAATCTCGGAATCAATACAATCGGTCTTCCCGGAACAATCGACCTTGACATTGCATGTACAGAATATACCATCGGATTTGATACAGCTGTAAACACAGCAATGGAAGCAATTGATAAAGTACGTGATACTTCCACTTCTCATGAGAGATGCAGTATCATCGAGGTTATGGGACGTGGTGCAGGATATATTGCTCTGTGGTGCGGTATTGCCAACGGTGCTGAGGACGTTCTGGTTCCTGAAAAATATGACTATGATGAGCAGAAGCTGATCAATAACATTATCGAGAGTCGTAAGAAAGGCAAAAAGCATCACATCATCATCAATGCAGAAGGTATCGGTCATTCTGAAGCAATGGCAAAACGTATCGAAGCTGCCACAGGTATCGAAACACGTGCTACAATCCTTGGACACATGCAGCGTGGTGGAAGCCCGACATGTAAAGACCGTGTATATGCATCTATGATGGGTGCCCTGGCTGTAGACCTTCTTATTGCAGGCAAGACATGCCGCGTTGTCGGATATCGTCACGGTGAATTCGTAGACTTCGATATCAATGAAGCACTTGCTATGCAGAAAGGTATCTCTGATTACCAGTGGGAAGTATGCCAGTCACTTTCTCATAACTATGATAAAAACAACAAATAACAAATGAATAAAAAGATGCAGTTATATAACAGACTGCATAAATTAAATACTGCTCAGATAATTACCCTCGGTTTTGCGGGAGTGATTATCTTAGGGGGATTACTTCTGTGGCTGCCGTTTTGTACGGCACCCGGATACCACACATCTTTTACAGATGCCATGTTTACCGCAACCACAAGTATATGTGTAACAGGGCTTGTGACAGTTGTTACGGCAACTCACTGGACTCTGGCAGGCAAGATTATTATTCTTGTCCTGATCCAGATCGGAGGTGTGGGACTGATTTCCCTGGGCAGTATTATTTTTATAAGTCTGAGAAAGAAAATATCGCTGAGGAACCGGCGTGTTATCCAGGAGTCCTATAATATGGATAGAATGGGTGGGATGGTCAGGCTGGTGAAGAAAGTTCTGATCTGTGTGTTTGGAGCAGAAGGAATCGGTGCAGTGTGTTATGCAGTTCGATTTATTCCGCAGTTCGGTCTGGCAAAAGGTCTGGGATACTCTGTTTTTACGGCAGTATCTGCATTCTGTAATGCTGGTATTGATCTGCTGGGAGAGGACAGCCTGGCTCAGTATGTTGCTGATCCGATCGTAAACTTTACAAGTGTAGGACTGATCATTATGTCAGGTCTTGGGTTTGTGGTCTGGTGGGATATCTGGGATAAGATCAAACGAGTCATCAGAGGGAAACTTCCTGTGGGACGTGTGTTTAAAAATCTTCGTCTTCATAGTAAGATTGTGTTGATGATGACGCTGATACTTGTTGTGGGCGGTACAGTACTGATCTTTCTGTTTGATCATGGAAATCCGGAAAGTATTGGGACATATTCGCCGGGAACGAAGTGGATGGCATCTTTGTTCCAGTCAGTTACCACAAGAACAGCCGGATTTTTCACTGTAAGCCAGGAGAGATTTTCCAATGCAACTTATATGCTGTGCCTGATATTGATGTTGATCGGCGGTTCCCCTATGGGAACAGCAGGTGGAATTAAGACAACAACAGTTGCGGTCCTTCTGCTGAGTCTGAAATCCAATCTTCAGGGAAAACGGGATGTGGAAGTACACCACAGGAGAATCAGAGACAGCTATATCCGTTCTGCCATCGTAGTGACAGGTATGGTACTTACAGTACTTATTCTCATGAGTATGTTGTTGTGTGCAGCCATGCCGGAAGCACCTATAGAAGATGTTGTTTATGAAATTACATCTGCGGTTGCAACGGTAGGACTTAGCAGAGGGCTGACACCCTGCCTGAATACAGCAGGCAAATGGATCGTGATCCTGACTATGTATCTGGGAAGAATCGGTCCGCTGACTCTGGGAACTGCAGTGACTGTACGTGTACAGAAAATGCCGGCAGATTCACATCTGGCAGAAGAAGATATTATGATTGGATAGTAACGGTTTGGCAGTCAGGCAGATATTTGCAGAGGATAACGAATACATGTTCAGAAAGAGAAATGAGGAAGAAAATGAAGAACAAATCTTATGCAGTGATCGGTCTTGGGCAGTTCGGGATGACGGTAGCCCTTACTCTGGCAGAGGCGAACTGCGATGTACTTGCCATTGACGATAAAGATGATAATGTGCAGGATATCGCAGAGAAAGTTTCCTATGCTGTCAAGGCAGATGTGCGTGATCCGGGAATTCTGGAATCGCTTGGAGTTCAGAACGTAGATGTTGCGGTCATCGCAGTAGCCGAGAATATGGAGGCCAGTATTACAGCAACGATGCAGGTGAAAGAACTTGGAGTTCCTTTTGTCATGGCGAAGGCAATGAATTCTCTTCATGGCAGGATACTGGAGAAAATAGGGGCAGATAAGGTGATTTATCCTGAACATTCCATGGGTATCAGAGTTGCAAGAAATCTTCTCTCCAGTGGATTTGTCGATATGTTTGAGCTTTCTTCTGATTTCAGTATGGCAGAATTTAAGATCCCGCGGGAATGGATAGGAAAAACACTTCGGGAGCTGAAGGTCAGGGAAAAGTATAACATCAATCTGATCGGTCTGAAGCATGGCGATAAGATGAATATGAATGTGGCGCCGGATGAAGTGTTTCCGGCAGACTGCACAGTTGTTGCAGCAGGAGCAAACAGTGACCTGAATAAGGTTTCGGAAAATTGAGGATAAGATATGATCACCAGTGTAAATAACGGACAGGTAAAAAATATCATACAGCTGAACCAGAAAACAAAAGCCCGCAGAGAACAAGGGCTTTTTGTTGCAGAAGGAAGAAAAATGTTCGGCGAAGCACCTAGGGATTGGATCTCGAAGGTGTATGTATCAGAAGCTCTCAGCGGTGATGCAGAACTGATGGCTCAGGTGGAGAAACTTCCATATGAAATAGTAACAGATTCTGTTTTTCGACAGATGAGCGATACGCAGACGCCGCAGGGAATTATGACAGTGCTTAAGAAACCTTCCTATATAATGGAAGATATTCTCGGCGGGGAAAATCCGCTGGTTATGATTCTGGAAGATCTGCAGGATCCGGGAAATGCGGGAACTATTCTCCGTACAGGAGAGGGTGCCGGAGTAAGCGGAGTTCTTCTGACAAAGACCTGCGTGGATATCACAAACCCGGAAGGTTATACGATCAACCATGGGTTCTGTCTACAGAATGCCTTTCCTATATGTGGAAAGTGTGGTATCATTAGCACAGGAACTGAAAGACAGAAATATCCGCACATTTGCGGCGCATCTGCATGGTAAGAACTCTTATGATCAGGAATCCTACACAGGAGGAACTGCTTTCCTGATCGGCAATGAGGGAAAAGGACTGACAGATGAAGCGGCAGACAGTGCTGATTGTCTGATACGGATTCCTATGTGTGGAAAAGTAGAATCTCTGAATGCTGCCATGGCATCCGGAATTCTCATGTATGAAGCTGCTCGTCAGAGACGATAGCAGACGAAAGGAGGAGTTTCATGCAGCCTTTGATCTGGCTTGGGATTCTTGCGTTATTGCTTGTTGTAGAGGCAATTACGGCAGGACTGACCACCATCTGGTTTGCCGGCGGCGCACTGGTCGCTGCTATTGCATGTTATGCAGGAGCGAACCTCACTGTACAGATATTGCTGTTTCTGTGTGTTTCATTGGTACTTCTCATCTTTACCAGACCACTGGCAATGAAGTACTTCAACAAAGAAACCATACAGACCAATGCAAACAGTCTGATTGGAAAGAAAGCAGTTGTGATTCAGGAGATTGACAATCTGGCGCAGACAGGCCAGGTTCGTATCAATGACATTGAATGGACTGCACGTTCTGCTGATGACGAAAAAATCGGCGAAGGCACCGTTGTAACGATCGAAGAGATCCGAGGTGTGAAACTTATCGTAAAACAGAATAAGGAGGATTAGTTATGGGCGTGGTTTTTCTGATAGTTATTATCGTTATTGCGGTATGGGTCCTTGCATCCTGCGTCCGCATTGTACCACAGGCATATGCAGTAATCCTGGAACGTCTGGGAGCTTATCAGGCAACCTGGAGTACAGGAATTCACTTCAAGGTTCCGTTTATTGAACGAGTAGCCAGAAAGGTAAATCTGAAGGAACAGGTAGTGGATTTTCCACCGCAGCCGGTTATCACAAAGGATAACGTAACCATGCAGATTGATACTGTCGTATTCTTTCAGATCACAGATCCGAAGCTTTATACTTACGGTGTGGAGAATCCGATCATGGCAATCGAGAATCTGTCCGCAACAACCTTAAGAAATATTATCGGTGACATGGAACTGGATGAGACACTTACATCACGTGAGACGATCAATACCAAGATGAGAGCTTCTCTTGATGAAGCTACTGATCCATGGGGAATCAAGGTCAATCGTGTGGAACTGAAGAACATTATTCCTCCGGCAGCTATTCAGGATGCAATGGAGAAACAGATGAAAGCTGAGCGTGAACGTCGTGAAGCAATCCTGATCGCAGAAGGTCAGAAGAAATCTACGATCCTTGTTGCAGAAGGTAAGAAACAATCCGCAATTCTGGATGCAGAAGCTGAGAAACAGGCAGCAATCCTCCGCGCAGAGGCTCAGAAAGAGCGTATGATCAAGGAGGCAGAAGGACAGGCTGAGGCAGTTCTGAAAGTTCAGAATGCCAATGCAGAGGGTATCCGCATGATCAGAGAGGCAGGAGCAGATGAGGCAGTTCTGACACTGAAGAGTCTGGAAGCATTTGCCAGGGCAGCAGACGGTAAGGCAACCAAGATCATTATTCCGTCGGATATTCAGGGAATCGCAGGTCTGGCAAGTTCGCTGAAAGAGATCGTCACTGATCCGAAAGCGGAGACAGACAAATAACAAAAGAGAATAAATGACATCGGGGAGAGAATTATTATGAACTTAAAAGGAAGAAACTTTCTGACACTGAAAGACTTTACACCGGAGGAGATCACATATCTTATTGATTTATCCGCAGAACTTAAAGCAAAGAAGAAAGCCGGCGAGCTTCACGAATATTACAGAGGCAAAAATATTGCACTTATTTTTGAAAAAACAAGTACAAGAACCCGCTGCTCTTTTGAGGTAGCTGCCCATGATCTTGGAATGGGAAGCACATACCTGGATCCGACAGGTTCTCAGATCGGTAAGAAAGAAAGCATTGCAGATACAGCAAGAGTTCTGGGAAGAATGTATGATGGTATCGAATATCGTGGATTTGGTCAGGAAGTCGTAGAAGAGCTTGCAAAACATGCAGGTGTTCCGGTATGGAATGGCCTTACGAACGAATATCATCCAACACAGATGATCGCTGATATGCTGACAATCCGTGAGCATTTCGGAGATTTAAAAGGACGTAAGCTTGTATACATGGGTGATGCCCGTTACAATATGGGTAATTCCCTGATGATTGCCTGCACAAAACTTGGCATGCATTTCGTAGCCTGCACAACTAAGAAATATTTCCCGAATGCAGAGTTAGTTGCTCAGTGCGAGGAATATGCAAAAGCATCCGGCGGAAGCATCACTCTGACAGAGGATGTTCAGGAAGGAACAAAGGATGCAGACGTTATCTATACAGACGTATGGGTATCTATGGGTGAGCCGGATGAGGTATGGACAGAGAGAATCCATGATCTGACACCTTATAAAGTAACAAAGGACGTTATGAAGAACGCGGGAGAGAAAGCAATCTTCCTTCACTGTCTGCCTGCATTCCATGACCTTAAGACAAAGATCGGCAAGGAAATGGGCGAGAGATTCAATCTGACAGACATGGAAGTAACAGACGAAGTATTTGAATCTGAGCAGTCCAAAGTATTTGATGAGGCAGAGAACCGTATGCATACGATCAAAGCTGTTATGGTAGCAACATTAGGAGAGCCGGAGAACAAATAATGGCACATCTGTATAATGAAGAAACAATTTCACAGGCGATAGACACAAAATGGGCGGGCAAAACCGTCCATTTTGCAAAAGAAACAGATTCTACCAATTCATGGATCAAGCGTCTGGCAAAAAGATGGTGCAGAGCATGGAACTCTGGCAGTTGCGGAATTTCAGTCTGCGGGAAGAGGGCGTTTTGACAGAAGATGGGAAGCGCCGGAGGGCAGCTCTATTATGATGACACTGCTCTTACGTCCGGAATTTTCACCGCAGTATGCGTCTATGCTGACACTGGGTTATGGGGAATGGCAGTGGCACAGGCAGCAGAGGAACTGGGGTTTAACGTAAGTATTAAATGGCCCAATGATATTGTGATCTCTAAGAAGAAAATCTGTGGTATCCTGACCGAGATGGGGAACAAATGGTGTGAAGATCAATTATGTTCTCATCGGAGTAGGAATCAATGTAAACCTGAAAGAATTTCCGGAAGAAATGCAGGACAAAGCGACTTCACTGATTCTGGAGGGCGGTCATGAATATGACAGAAATCAGGTGATTGCACTGGTGATGAAATATTTCGAGATCAACTATGAGAAATTTATCCAGACCTGTGATTTTACTCATCTGCTGGATGATTACCACAGAATCCTTGCAAATCTGAACCAGCCGGTCAGAGTGATCGATGGTGACAGAAGTTTCGAAGGAATCTGCAGGGGGATTGATGAAAAAGGTGAACTGCTTGTGGAAAGGCAGAATAAAGAAGTTGTGAAAGTCAGCGCAGGAGAGGTTTCGGTGCGTGGGCTTTACAGCTATGTATAAAGATTCTGAATAATTTCGAAAGAGGGAAACAGTAATTTATGTATCAGGACAACATTACTCTCTGCGGCGCAAGTGCCTATGAGAAGAAATTTTATTTTAATCAGGATTTCAATGCACTTCCGGATCATGTGAAGAAAGAGCTTCAGATCATGTGTGTTCTTTACACAGAGGATGTAGGAGGAATCCTGACTCTGGAATTTGACGAAAACGGCAGACTTCAGTTTAAAACAGAAGCTCTGGAAGCAGATGCCCGCTACGATGAGATCGGAAGCGGACTGAAGATCAAACAGCTTCAGCAGGACAAGAAAGAACTTCTGGAATCTCTGGAAATGTATTATAAAGTATTCTTTCTCGGAGACATCCCGGAAGAAGAACTGAAGAAAACATCGGGCAGTGAGGACTGAATCCATGCAGACAAGGAATGAGCCGGTACAGGCAAGAGAACCATTCATGAAGATGCAGTGGAAAATAGGAAACGTACAAATTGATAATCCGTTTGTTCTTGCACCAATGGCAGGTGTCACAGACCTGCCATTTCGAACGCTCTGTAAAGAGCAGGGGGCCGGACTGATCTGTATGGAAATGATCAGTGCAAAAGCGATTTCTTTTCACAATAAGAACACTATTGCCCTGATGGAGATTGATCCATGTGAGCACCCGGTTTCCATGCAGCTTTTTGGCAGTGAACCGGATCTTATGGCAGAGGTTGCGAAATCCATTGAGGACAGAGATTTCGATATCCTGGACATCAATATGGGATGCCCTGTGCCGAAGGTTGTCAATAACGGTGAGGGATCTGCATTATTGAAGAACCCGAATCTGATTGAAGAGATCGTTCGAAAAGTATCATCTGCAATCAGTAAACCGTTGACTGTCAAGGTGCGAATCGGATTTGAGAATGAACCGGTAGATATTGTTGAGATCGCGAAACGTATTGAGGATGCGGGAGCAGCAGCACTTGCAGTGCATGGGCGCACCAGACAGCAGTACTATTCCGGCACTGCAGACTGGGATACGATCCGCAGGGTAAAAGAAGCGATTACCATTCCTGTAATTGGAAACGGAGATGTAGATTCTCCGCTGAAAGCAGAAGCACTGGTAAAACAGACCGGATGTGATGCTGTTATGGTGGGACGTGCAGTAAGGGGAAATCCCTGGTTGTTCCGCGAACTGAACCATTATTTCCGGACAGGAGAACTGTTGGAACGCCCGTCTGTAGAGGAAATACGTGAAATGATCCTGCGTCATGCCAGAAAACAGATTGAATTAAAAGGGGAATTCGTAGGAATACGTGAGATGCGTAAACACGTTGCCTGGTATACTGCAGGCATGCGTCACAGCGCAGGGCTCAGAAGAGAGTCAAACACCATAGAAAGTTATGAAGCTCTGGAGGCGCTTTTATCAAGATTAGCATAAAAGTTAAAACCATGTGAAAATGAAAAATATAAACAATAGCAAAGGCGCTCGGAATGCTTGACAATCCGGGTGCTTTTTTAGTATAATACAGAAATTGTGAATATCCTAGAATAAGTCTGCCCTTTTTCAGGTATGATGTATCAGGAAGCACATAAATCCATGTAGTGATCCGGGGCGAAAGAAACGCAGAAGACTATACCGGATGTTGAAAGGGAGTAAGGTTATTATGGAAGAAAGAAAAACTTACTAACTTATGCAGGACTTAAAAAATTAGAAGAAGAGCTGCATGATTTAAAGGTAGTAAAGAGAAAAGAAGTAGCAGAGAAAATTAAGGAAGCCAGAGAACAGGGCGACTTATCTGAGAATGCGGAATACGATGCAGCGAAAGACGAACAGAGAGACATTGAAGCACGTATCGAAGAAATCGAGAAGATCTTAAAGAATGCTGAAGTTGTTGTAGAGGACGAAGTAGATCTGGACAAGATCAGCGTTGGATGTAAGGTTAAAGTACACGATTTTGAATTCGAAGAAGACATCGAGCTGAAGATCGTAGGTTCCACAGAGGCTAACAGCCTTGAAGGCAAAATCTCCAACGAATCTCCCGTAGGAAAAGCACTTATCGGTGCGCATACAGGTGATGTAGTAGAAGTAGAGATGCCGGCAGGAATCATGAAATACAAAGTTCTGGAGATCCAGAGAAACGTATAAGAGACAGATGACTGAGGTGCGCGTAGAGATTTATCATGCAAAGGCATAACGCGCACCTTTCTCTGACTATATAAGCAGATAATAAGAAGACAATAAGAAGTTTGTTATTTCTTATTTTTGTCTGTATATCTGATAAATTGATATTTGAAAATACAGGATTCTGTTGAATGGAATCTTCTGTTACATCTGATATCACATGGAAATGTAGAATAAATGTAACTATTCAGTAGTCTACTATCCCGCGAGGTGTTTTGGCACGTAAGTACCAAAATCCCGAGACATACAAGCCAAAATGCCATCACCGCAGGTGATTTTTAATGCATTTTGGCTCGTAACTGTGAAGGTACTGAACAGTTACGAACAAATAATAATTATACAAGTATATAAGGAGGAACCAAGGTGGCACAGCAGAAGCAGGAACAGGATTTAAACCAGTTACTGAAGGTACGTCGCGATAAACTGGCAGATCTTCAGGCTAATGGAAAAGACCCATTTCAGATCACAAAGTTTAATCAGACTCATCACTCAATGGAAGTGAAGAGTCTTTATGAAGCACATGAGGCAGAACTTCTCAAAGATCGTGCAGAAGTAGATGTAACAGGTCTTGATGAAGAACAGGCAAAGGAAGCTGTTAAGAAAGATTACGAAGAGAGAAGAGAAATCATGGACGCAAGCCCGATCCACGTAGCGATCGCAGGCCGTATGATGTTCAAGAGAGTTATGGGTAAGGCTTCTTTCTGCAATATCCAGGATTTACAGGGAAATATTCAGGTATATGTAGCAAGAGATGCGATCGGAGCAGATTCTTATGCAGATTTTAAGAAATCCGATATCGGTGATATCTTCGGACTGGAAGGTTTTGCATTCAGAACAAGAACAGGTGAGATTTCTATCCATGCAGAAAGCATGACTCTTCTTTCCAAGAGCTTACAGATTCTTCCTGAGAAATTCCATGGACTGACAGATACAGATATGCGTTATCGTCAGAGATATGTAGACCTTATCATGAATCAGGACAGCAAGAACGTATTTATCAAACGTTCCCAGATTCTGAAAGAAATCCGTAACTTCCTTGCAGACCGTGACTTCATGGAAGTGGAAACTCCGATGCTGGTTGCAAATGCAGGCGGTGCTGCAGCAAGACCGTTTGAAACTCATTATAATGCACTGAACGAAGATGTTAAGCTTCGTATTTCTCTTGAGCTTTATCTGAAGAGACTGATCGTTGGTGGTCTTGAGAGAGTTTATGAGATCGGACGTGTATTCCGTAATGAAGGTGTAGATACCCGTCATAATCCGGAGTTTACTCTGATGGAGCTTTATCAGGCATATACAGATTATGAAGGCATGATGGAACTGACTGAGTCTATGTTCCGTTATCTGGCAGAGAAGGTTTGTGGTTCTGCGAAGATTTCCTACAATGGTATCGAGATCGACCTCAGCAAACCTTTTGAACGTCTGACCATGAATGATGCGATCAAGAAATATGCAGGAATTGACTTTGATGAAGTTGCAGATGATGAAGCAGCTAAGAAGCTTGCAGATGAGCATCATATTGAATATGAAGAACGTCATAAGAAGGGTGATATCATCAACCTGTTCTTCGAGGAATACTGTGAAAAAGAACTGATCCAGCCAACATTTATCATGGATCATCCGATCGAGATTTCTCCGCTGACAAAGAAGAAACCTTCTGATCCGAATAAGGTAGAGCGTTTCGAGCTGTTCATTAATACATGGGAAATGTGTAACGCATATTCCGAGCTCAATGACCCGATTGACCAGAGAGAGCGTTTCAAAGCACAGGATGCTCTTGCTGACGCAGGAGATGAGGAAGCGAACCACACAGATGAAGACTTACCTGAATGCACTGGAGATCGGTATCGCCGCCTACAGGTGGTATCGGATACGGAATCGATCGTCTGGTTATGCTGCTTACAGACAGCCAGGCAATCCGTGACGTACTGCTGTTCCCGACAATGAAGTCCCAGGGCGCTGCTAAGAACGAAGCAAACAACGTTGCGCAGGCTAAAACGGTTTCAGAAAAGCCAGTTGAGAAGATTGATTTTTCAAAGGTAGAAATCGAACCATTGTTCAAAGATGAGGTAGATTTTGAGACTTTCAGCAAGTCCGATTTCCGTGCAGTAAAGGTAAAAGAGTGTGTCGCAGTGCCGAAGTCAAAGAAACTTTTACAGTTTACTCTGGATGATGGAACAGGCGTAGAACGTACCATTTTAAGCGGTATTCACGCATTCTACGAACCAGAAGAACTGGTAGGTAAGACACTTATAGCTATCACAAATCTGCCACCTAGAGCAATGATGGGAATTGAATCTTGTGGAATGTTACTTAGTGCAATCCATGAAGAAGAGGGCGAAGAAAAACTTCATCTTCTGATGGTAGATGACCATATTCCGGCTGGTGCAAAATTATATTAATATCAGGACACTTCGCTTTTAGTGAAATACTAAAGGCGGAGTGTTATTTATATTATAGGAAATTACTCTGTAATGTTCCTATAACATAAATAACACTCCGGGCAGGATCGCACTGCGATGGAGAGTAATGATACTGCTGCAGGTATGCCATATATGGCATATATAAGGCACAAAAAGGAATATGTCAATATCCCCCCGCAGGGCTTACTGATGTCAGAATTGTCTGATATCATAAAAGCCAGTTACCAATAAAGAAAAAGCGAGGGAACATGAAATGAAAAAGGGTTTATTGACAATGGCCGGAGTGCTTCTGACTGTATTACTGGTCAGTGCCGGAACAACAGTGCCTGTACTGGCAGAGGAAGAAACAACACTGGTATACGGAAGCGGAGATTATACCAGAATCAATCCTGCTATGGATGAACATGGAGAGATCAATATTCTGATCTTCAACGGTTTAACTGCACATGACGGAGATAATCAGGTAGTTCCGGGACTGGCAGAGAGCTGGGATTTTGATGATGAAACCAATACTTATACATTCCATATGGCAGAAGATGCCAAGTGGCAGGACGGCGAACCTGTGACAGCAGAGGATGTTAAATTTACTATTGAAGCGATCATGGATTCGGAAAATGGTTCTGAGAATGCACCCAACTACGAGGACGTAGAAGAGATCAATGTGATTGATGATCATACGGTTGCGTTCAAGCTTGAGGACAAAAACGTTGCATTCCTTGACTATATGACAATGGCAGTTCTTCCTAAGCATCTGCTTGAGGGAGAAGATATGCAGACCTCTGATTTCTTCCGTAACCCGGTAGGAACAGGTCCATACAAGATCGAATCCTGGGATGAGGGACAGGCGATCACACTGGTTAAGAATGAAGATTATTTCAAGGGTGAGCCTTCCATCGATAAAATTGTATTCAAGATCGTACCGGATGACAATGCGAAAGCACTTCAGTTAAAATCCGGAGAACTTGATCTGGCATTATTAACACCAAAGGATGCAGCTGCTTTTGCTGATGATGAGGCATATACATGCTATGATATGAAGACTGCTGACTATCGTGGAATCATGTTTAACTTTGGAAATGAATACTGGCAGAAAAACCGTGATCTGATCCCAGCAGTATGCTATGGACTTGACCGTCAGGCGATCATCGACGCAGTTATCCTTGGACAGGGAATGCCAGCATATGGTCCTCTTCAGAGAAATGTTTACAATTATGAAGATGTAGAGCATTATGATTACAATCCTGAGAAATCAAAAGAAATTCTGGAAGCTGCAGGATGCGAGATGGGTGATGACGGATTCTATTATCGTGACGGCGAAAAAGTGGGATTTGTAATCAGCGTAAGTGCAGGAGATCAGGTACGTATTGATATGGCTCAGATCGCAGCACAGGAACTGAAAGAGATCGGCATGGATGTATCAGTAGAGATCCCTGCACAGACAGACTGGGCAGGACAGATGGCATTCCTGATCGGATGGGGAAGCCCATTTGACGCTGACGACCATACATACAAAGTATTTGGAACAGATAAGGGAGCAAACTACTCCGGCTATTCTAATGCAGACGTTGACAAGTATCTGACAGAAGCAAGACAGTCAGCTGATCCGGAAGTTCGTGCAGAAGCCTATGCTAATTTCCAGAAAGCTCTGGCAGAGGATCCGGCTTATGCAATGATCTGCTATATTGATGCCAACTATGTTGCTGACAGCAATATTAAAGGAATCGATCCTGATACAATTATGGGACATCATGGAGTTGGAATCTTCTGGAATGTAGCAGACTGGACTATTGAATAATAAAATGATATCAGGGTCAAAAGGTCAAAAAGCCATTCATGCTTGCACCATAAGACCTTTGACTCTAACATCATAAAAAAAGATAAAGGTTGTGACGGGGGCACTAAAGGTGCCCCCTTTTTACACGAGCGGAAAAAGGATTAAAAATGGAACATTTATTAGAGGTTAAAAATCTTTCAGTCAGCATTGACGGTCCTGCCGGAGAAGTCCAGGCAGTAAGAGATGTGTCTTTTTCATTAAAAAAGGGAGAGGTGCTGGCCATAGTTGGAGAATCCGGATGCGGGAAGAGTGTGCTTTGCAAAAGTATCATGAAGCTTTTGCCTCCAAGTGCAAAGATTAAAGAGGGCAGCATTTGTGTGAACGGACAGGATATCACCTGTTACAGGGAAAGGGAGATGCAGAAACTGCGTGGAAGAGTTTTTTCTATGATCTTTCAGGATCCTATGACATCCCTGAATCCAACTATTAAAATTGGAAAACAGATTGGGGAAGCAGTGGTGATCCACAATAAGAACTACACGAAGGAACAGGTAAATAAGAAGGTTCTGGAGCTTATGGAACTGGTAGGTATCTCCCATCCAAAGGAACGATATCATCAGTATCCGTGGCAGTTCTCCGGAGGAATGCGTCAGAGATGTGTTATGGCCATTGCTCTGGCTGCAGATCCGGATATTTTATTTGCAGATGAACCTACTACTGCACTGGATGTGACCATACAGGCACAGATTCTGGATCTTCTGCGGGAAATACAGATGAAGCTTGGAACAGCTACCATACTGGTATCCCATGATCTGGGAGTGGTTGCACGTGTGGCAGACAGAGTGGCAGTCATGTATGCAGGCAAGATCGTAGAGATTGGTACAGCAGAGGAAGTGTATTATGATCCCAGACATCCATATACATGGGGACTGATGAGATCACTGCCTGCATTTGCAAATGGAAAAGAAAGCCTGTACACCATCCCCGGCATGCCTCCTACTTTGATAGATCCGCCGAAAGGTGATGCTTTTGCATGTCGAAATGAATATGCCCTGAATATTGATTATGAAGAAATGCCGCCTATGTTTAAGATAACAGATACTCATTATGCGGCAACCTGGCTGTTGGATCCAAGAGCACCGCAGATCAAATCAACCTGTGGGAGGAACAGCGCATGAGTAAAGAAGGTTTTATTGGATGTCAGGCATCTGACTCAGCAGTTTCATCTGACAAAAAAGATCAAGGTAAAGGCTGTAGATGATGTCTCATTTCAGATCCATAAAGGTGAGATCTTTGGTCTGGTAGGGGAATCCGGTTCGGGAAAGTCCACAGTTGCCAGATGTCTGATGAATATATATCAGCCGGCTCAGGGAGAAATCTGGTATAAAGATGTAAATATCTGCGACAAAAAGGAATTCAAAAAGCATAAAAAAATGCTGCAGACCCGCCGCCAGATGATATTCCAGGATTCCGCATCCAGTCTGAACCAGAAAATGAAGGTGTCAGATATTATTACGGAACCAATGAGAATCCAGCATATCACACCTCCGAGAGGAAGCTTTGTGAAGGAAGCTGCTTTTCAGATGGAATATGTAGGACTTGAGAACAGTTTCCTGGACCGTTATCCATCTGAATTATCAGGGGGACAAAGACAGCGAGTGGCCATAGCCAGATCTCTGTGTATGGAACCGGAATTTCTGGTGGCTGATGAACCGATAGCTTCCCTGGATGTGTCCATACAGGCCCAGATCGTCAATCTGTTCCGTCATCTGCAGGAGGAGCATGGATTTACATTTCTGTTTATAGCCCATGATCTGGCTATGGTTGAGTATCTCTGCGACCGTGTGGGAGTTATGTATCATGGAAAATTGGTAGAACTGGCGCCATCAGAAGAATTGTATTCCAATCCGGTGCATCCTTATACAAAAACATTGCTGTCTGCAATTCCTGTTCCTGACCCGATCAGGGAGAGAAAAAGAAGTTCTGCAGTACTATGATGGCGAAGGAATGGAAAACAGCGTGTGGACAGAAGTATCACCCGGACATTTTGCAATGCTTCCGGCTGAAGGAAAGGGGTGCAGTATATAATGAGACAAAAAAAGTTAGTCTACTATGGTAAAAAATGCCTGATATTCCTGATCTCAGTATTTATATTGTCTGTAGCTGTATTTTATGTAGCCCGTCTTGCACCGGGAGATCCGCTGATCTCCTATTATGGTGACCGTACAGAGAAGATGAGTCCGGAAGAACGTGAATGGGCTATGGGAAAGCTGGGATTGAACGAACCGATTTCTGTGCAGTATGTGAAGTGGGTAAAAAATGCCTTTCATGGAGAATTTGGAATTTCATTTAAATATAAACAGGATGTGGTAGAAGTGATCGGCGGCCGTATTGGCAATACACTTGTACTTGGAGGAATCGGATTTATCATTATGTTTGCCGGAGCCTTGCTCCTGGGAATCCTGTGTGCCTGGTACGAAAACCGGCTGGCAGACCGGATCCTGTGTAAGCTGGGAACCATATCCAGTTGTATTCCTGAGTTCTGGATGGCTCTGGTCCTGATCCTTGTTTTTTCTGTAAATCTTAAGATCCTGCCAAGCAGTGGAGCTTACAGTACAGGAAATGCAGGAGATATCGGTGACAGAGTGCTGCATCTGATCATGCCTCTGACCATCGTGGTCATGGAGCATTTATGGTATTACGCTTACATGATCCGAAATAAGATCCTGGAAGAGGTTCGCGCAGATTATGTACTTTTGGCAAAGGCAAAAGGCCTGGATAAGAAAAAGCTTATGTTCAGACATTGTGTCCGAAATGTAATGCCTGCTTATCTGAGTATTATGGCCATTGCAGTCCCCCATGTACTTGGAGGAACCTATGTGGTAGAAAGTGTATTCTCTTATCCCGGAATCGGAGCTCTGTCCTATGAGAGCGCCAGATACCATGATTACAATCTGCTGATGCTGCTTTGTATGATGTCAGGAA
>ENA-OQNJ01000079-OQNJ01000079.1-human-gut-metagenome-genome-assembly--contig:-NODE-79-length-22758-cov-2.714904_pt1 | contig 22758 bp, 27 predicted proteins | sample MGYA00242630_ERZ504882 | MGnify/ENA primary metagenome ERZ504882 (study PRJEB26092, sample SAMD00036408) | human gut metagenome | host: Homo sapiens | study: EMG produced TPA metagenomics assembly of... | reverse complement strand
CTCTTTGCCGGTAAATGTATCAATGTCTATGCGCCATACGGCAACGCGCTCCACCATCTCCGGCAGAAAAGCGATCTTCGCCTCCGGTGCGATATGCGCCATGATTTTTCCCAGGCCTTTCTTCTTTGCCCCCGGATCTGTCACCTCCGTGATGGTTCCGTTTCCCATGATACTGCGGTACGCATAGGAATACGCACACGTATAGTCACCTGTAATCACTTCATGGTTGTAATCCATCTCCACCGCCACGCGCGGATCCGCTGCAAATGCAGCCGCCTTCCGCCCTTCTTTTGCACCATGCAGGTACAGACAGACGTGAAGAGTTCCATCTTCTTCCCGGACATCATATCCATAATTCATCGGCACGATAAACATGCCTTCCTCATCCATCGCCCCGATCCGCACAACCTCGCAGCTTTCCAGAATTTCTCTTAAAATTTCAGGATCTGTAATCTCCCGCTTTTTTAAACGCATTTCACGCATCGCAATCACACCTCTCTTATTCGCAGCTATTTATGATATGGCTCCCCGCAGTTAATGCGGTAGCTCCGGTAAATCTGTTCCAGCAGAATAACCCGCATCAACTGATGCGGAAATGTCATTTTCGAAAAACTGAGCGCATAGTTCGAACGCTTCAGAACTTCCTCGCCAAGCCCTAAGGAACCGCCGATCACAAAAATAATATGGCTCGTTCCCTGCACGCCGAGCGTATCTATTTTCTGGGCCAGCTCCTCGGATGTGAGCTGTTTTCCCTTAATTTCCAATGTAATCAGATAAGCGTCATCCCGGATATATTTGAGAAGGCGCTCTGCTTCTTTATTTTTGATATTCGTCTCTACGGTTTCACTCGCGTTGTCCGGCGTTTTTTCATCCGCCACCTCGATAATTTCCAGCTTTGCATAGCGGCTGAGGCGCTTCGAATACTCGGCGATCGCATCCCGCAGATATTTCTCTTTGATTTTTCCTACTGTTAATATCGTAATTTTCATTCTGTAATCTTAAAACCCTTTCGGATATCTGTCAAAAACACCAAAAGCCATATAGATCACTTTTTGTCCGCGTCTATATGGCTTTTAGTTTAGAAAAGCAATGCCTTATGCATTTTTGCTTTTGATATACTCATCAATTCCTTTAGCTCCGGCTTTTCCGGCACCCATAGCAAGGATAACGGTTGCTGCACCTGTTACAGCGTCACCGCCGGCGTAAACGCCCTCTTTACTGGTCTTTCCGGTTTCTTCCTCAGCTACGATACATTTTCTTCTGTTGACATCCAGACCGTAGGTGGTGGAAGAAATCAGCGGGTTCGGGGAAGTGCCAAGAGACATGATAACTTCGTCTACTTCAATTTCGAACTCAGATCCTGGAATCTCAACCGGTCTTCTTCTTCCGGAAGCGTCCGGCTCGCCAAGTTCCATACGGATGCAGCGGATACCGGTTACCCAGTCTTTGTCGTCGGTCAGAATTTCTACCGGGTTGGTCAGAAGGTCGAAGATGATACCTTCCTCTTTTGCATGATGAACTTCCTCTGCACGGGCCGGAAGCTCTGCCTCAGAACGACGGTAAATAACGTGTACCTCTGCGCCGAGACGAAGTGCGGTTCTTGCAGCGTCCATAGCTACGTTGCCGCCGCCGACTACAGCAACCTTCTTGCCGTGTGCGATCGGGGTATCGTAATCATCGCGGAATGCTTTCATCAGGTTGTTTCTGGTCAGGAACTCGTTTGCGGAGAATACGCCGTTTGCGTTCTCACCCGGGATTCCCATGAACATCGGAAGGCCTGCACCGGAACCGATGAAGACTGCTTCAAATCCTTCGTCTTTTAACAGCTCGTCGATGGTAACGGATTTTCCGATGATAACGTTGGTCTCAATTTTAACACCGAGAGATTTTACGTTCTCGATTTCAGCGGCAACTACTTTGTCTTTCGGAAGACGGAACTCCGGAATACCGTAGCTTAATACACCGCCGGCTTTGTGAAGTGCCTCGAAGATGGTTACATCGTAGCCAAGTTTTGCAAGGTCTCCTGCGCAGGTAAGACCTGCAGGGCCGGAACCGATAACCGCGATCTTGTGGCCGTTTTTCTCTGCTGCCGGAACCGGTTTGATACCGTTTTCTTTTGCCCAGTCAGCAACGAAACGCTCCAGTTTACCGATGGAAACAGCGTCGCCTTTGATTCCGCGGACACACTTGCCCTCGCACTGGCTCTCCTGCGGACATACACGGCCGCAGACTGCCGGGAGTGCACTGGACTCACCGATAATTTTGTATGCTTCCTCGAAGTTTCCTTCTTTTACCTGTGCAATGAATGCCGGAATGTTGATATTAACCGGGCATCCTGTGATACATTTTGCATTTTTACAGCCCAGGCAGCGCTGTGCTTCTTCTACTGCTTCGTCTTTATTGTATCCAAGACATACCTCGTCAAAATTTGTGGCACGTACCTTCGGCTCCTGCTCACGTACCGGTACTCTGTTTAATCCCTTTGCCATTATTTGTCACCTCCGCACTGGCCGCATCCACCGTGATGGGTTGCGCCTTCCTGGTATCTTAAGAGAGCTCTTCCCTCTTCTGTCTTGTACATCTGCTGACGTTTCATAGCCAGGTCGAAGTCTACCAGATGACCGTCAAACTCCGGTCCGTCTACGCAGGCAAATTTTACTTCATTGCCTACCATTAGACGACAGGCACCGCACATACCGGTTCCGTCTACCATGATCGGGTTCATGCTGACAACGGTCGGGATATTCAGTTCTTTTGTCAGAAGACATACGAATTTCATCATGATCATCGGTCCGATGGCAACACAGACATCATACTGTTTGCCCTGATTCTGTACAAGGTCGCGGAGTACATCGGTACCCATACCTTTTCTTACGTAAGAACCATCGTCTGTGGTTATGTACAGATTGCTGACAGCAGACATTTCTTTCTCGAGGATAACGAGATCTTTTGTCTTTGCTCCGACAATGGCGTCAGCAGTGATTCCATGCTCATACAGCCATTTTAACTGCGGGTAAACCGGTGCAGTTCCAACACCGCCGGCTACGAATACGATCCGTTTTTTCTTCAGTTCTTCGATATCTTCGCTGCAAAACTCGGACGGCTGTCCCAGAGGTCCTACGAAATCCATGAAAGCATCTCCCGCTTTGAGATCTTTCATTTTTTTGGTAGATTCTCCGATCGGCATGAATACGATGGTGATAGTTCCTGCTTCTCTATCGTAATCACAAATGGTCAGAGGAATTCTTTCTCCTTCTTCATCTGCCTTGACAATAACAAACTGTCCAGGGAGGCAGTGCTGTGCTACTCGCGGTGCTTCTACTACCATACGGTAGATGTTATTCGCGAGCATTTCCGCTTCTTGAATCTTGTACATAATATCCTCCTAATCTTGTTAGAAATATTTTAACAAAAGCACGACTTGGATTTTCGCGCATTTTATGTTAATACTTTATCACGTTTCCGGTTATTTGTAAACAACGGACAACATCTTTTCCCATCATCCGTGTTCCTCCAGATAATTTTCGAACTGTTCCATGGACATCAGAACTTTTCTCGGCTTGGTTCCTTCCTCCGGTCCTACGACACCGGCATCCGCGAGCTGGTCCATGATTCTGGCCGCGCGGTTGAAACCGATTTTCAGCACTCTCTGGAGCATGCCGATCGATGCCTTATCTTTTTCGATGATAAATTTTCCGGCTTCCACGAAGTAATTATCGCGGTTATCTCCGCCGCCTGCGGCAGAACCGCCATCCAGGCTTACGGTGTGAATCCGTTTTTCGATATCCGGATCATAAGCGTTCTCGCCGTAGTGATCTTTTAAGTAGGCAACGACATCGCTGACCTCTTTATCCGAAACAAAGGATCCCTGCAGACGGGCCGGTTTCTGGTAATCCTGCGGCTTGTAGAGCATATCGCCTTTTCCAAGCAGTTTTTCCGCACCTCCCATGTCGAGGATCGTACGGGAATCTACGCTGGAAGAAACCGAGAATGCAATACGGGACGGCATATTTGCCTTGATAAGACCAGTGATGACATTGACGGAAGGTCTCTGTGTTGCAATAATCAGATGGATGCCGGCCGCACGGGCAAGCTGTGCCAGACGGCAGATCGCATCCTCCACTTCTCCCGGCGCAACCATCATCAGGTCGGCAAGCTCATCCACGATAATGACGATCTGCGGCAGTTTTTCCGGTTTTTTGCCGTTTTCATCCGGCGGCAGCTCGGCAACTTTTGCATTGTAGCCTTTCATATCGCGCACGTTGAATTCCGCAAATTTGTTATAACGGTCTGTCATCTCCGCAACCGCCCAGTTCAGAGCTCCGGAAGCCTTTTTCGGGTCTGTGACAACAGGAATAAAAAGGTGCGGAATGCCGTTATAAACAGAAAGCTCAACGACCTTCGGGTCGATCATGATCAGTTTGACGTCTTCCGGTTTTGCCTTATAAATAATACTCATAATCAGTGTGTTGATGCAGACCGATTTACCGGAACCGGTCGCACCGGCGATCAGAAGATGAGGCATTTTCGCGATATCTGCGATGACCGGCTGACCGGCGATGTCTTTTCCGACAGCAAAGGCCAGATTCGAAGAAAAGTTCTTAAACTCCGGTGTTTCAAGAAGATCACGCAGCATCACGGCCGTGTTCGTCTTATTTGGAACCTCGATTCCGACTGCGGATTTTCCCGGGATCGGTGCCTCAATGCGGACATCTGCTGCTGCAAGACTCAGCTTGATATCGTCGGTCAATCCGACAATCCGGCTTACTTTCACGCCCTGTTCCGGCATCAGCTCATACCGTGTGACGGTCGGTCCGCAGCTTACGTTATTGACTGTAACTTTGACACCGAAGCTGTCCAGCGTCTCCTCCAGTTTCCGCGCTACTTCCCGCAAATGCGCATCGGAATCGCCCATGGCACCGCGCATCCCTTTTTTCAGAAGATTCATCGGCGGTGTTTTGTACTCCGGCCGCTTTTCCTCTGCTTTTTTCCCGATTTCCTGACGAATGCCGTCTATATCCGCCTCGATCTCTTCACAGGAAGACCGCGGATTTCTCGTATGATCCGCAGACGTTTTCTCTTTTTTCGCCTCTTCTGCAGCTTGCCGTGTCATCTCCGGTCCTGTCTTTTCCGGCTCTTCAGCCGGCACAGAACCACGGTGAATCGAAAGCTCCGGCATCTCCATCTGATGGGTATCGTCGTTTTCGTTTAAATCAGCCTTCGATTCCACATGAGAAAGAAGGCGGGATTTCTTTTTCTTCCCGGCTTTTTTCGGTTCCTCCACTGGCTCAAGAATCAGCTCTTTTCCTTCCTCTTCCTCCACCGCAGCTTGGCGCGCCAGACGCTCCTGGCGGCGCTCCTCCGCCATCCGGCGGTGGTCATTCGTCTTTTCATGGATCGGCGCGAGAATCGGCTTCTGCGTCATCACGATCACGGAAATCACGATGGCGATCACAATAATCACCCACGCGCCGATCTGGCCGAATCCCATGCCGAGAATTTTCACGACAGACCCTCCTAAGATTCCTCCGCCGAGATGATCGTAGGCGCTGTCAAAATAGTAATCCAGAAATGTCGTATCTCTCGTATAGCCGGACGCCAGAAGCTGCATAAAAGCGCAGAAAAAGACGAAACAGCTGATCGCTCCCCCGGTTTTCCGCACAATTAAAAAGTTCTGTCTGTTTGCTATGTAAAATGCTGTTCCAAAGAAGATCAGAACCGGTGCTGCCCACTCTGTCACGCCGAAAAGGCCGAAAAAGAAGTCGCAGACAGCCTGTCCGATCACGCCGCCCATACCGAAATTACTGAGCATCAGCAGAATCGAAACAGCAAGCACGGAAAGCAGAATAATTTCTGCGCGCACTCCCTCGTCCATCGGCTCACGGACTGTGTTTTTCCTTGTGCCGGAGGTACGTTTTGCGGTACTGCTCTTTTTCACCGTTGTTTTTCTGGCCGTTGTTTGGGTCTGTTTCTTTTTGCTGTCCCGGAAGCAGAAGTTTTTTCTTTGTCTTCCCGCTTCCCTTTGTTGTATTTGCCATGCAGAACTTCTCCCCTTTCTCGTATTACAGCAGAAAATATCCTGCAATGGAGAATGTCCCGACAAGAAGACAGTACAAAGCAAAATATTTCAGTTTCCGTTTTTCACCACACGCATCAGAATGCGGATCGTAAAGTAACCGGCAAGTGCCGCCATGAAAACGCCGACCAGATATACCGGATGAAAAACAATTTATTTTTCCCATGGTCGCAATTTCAACGATCGTTGCCCCGATAATCGCCGGAACACTCACAATCAGAGAGTATTTCACAGCGTACGAACGGGTCATGCCGCCGATCACACACGCAGAAATAGTCGAACCAAGACGGGAAAGACCCGGAATCGTGGAAAAGCCTTGGAAGAATCCGGCAATCAGTGCATCTTTCGGCTTCAAATTTTCTGCGTTTTTCTCCCTCCGGAAGCATATCTGCCACCACAAGCAGAATCGCCGTCAGATACAGACCAACGCCAGGTGCCAGCAGATTCGAGGAGGTCAGTGTGACAAGGCTCTGAATCATGCCGCCGATTACAGCAGTCGGGATGGTGGTCAGAATCAGCAGGAAAGCAAGCATACGGTAGTTGCTGCCGAGTACCTTCCGGTACTGCTTTCTCTCCTGATGCTGACTGGAAAAGTGTTCCTTTAAATTATGAAACAGATCGATTATGATTCCGCACAGCGCGAGGAAGAGACGTTTCCATTCCTTCGAAAATGTGAGCAGAATTGCAATCATGGAGCCAAAGTGCAAAAGCACATTGAAAAACACCGTCTGCGTATCTTCGATCTTCATAAAATGACGGAAGATAATCAGATGTGCGGAGCTGCTGATCGGCAGGAATTCCGTGATTCCTTGGATCAGGCCCAGAAATAAAGCTTCTATTACTGTCATTTTTTTATCCTGTTCCCTTATTTTTCTCTTTTGTGAAAGTCCGGACAAAACTTCCGTTCGAATTTTCACAGCGAACTCATTCTAACACAAAATCCCCTGAAACACAAGCCGCGCCGTGAAGTCAATTTTCTGTCCCTGCTGCCTTTTTCATCAGCTCATTCAGCTTTTCGAGCGCGCGGGCAATGCCGCCGACCTCGTCGATCAGACCTTCTTCCACTGCCTGCGGGCCGTCCAGCATTGTTCCGACATCCTTGACCAGCATTTTCGTATCGAGCATCAGCTCCTCGAGCCGTTCCTTGGTGATTTTAGAATGGGCCGATACAAAACCTGTGATCCGATCCTGCGTCTTTTCCATATTACGGTACGTCTGTGCAACACCGATGAACATGCCGTTTGTACGCACCGGATGAATGACCATGGTGGCACTCGGCACGATCAGCGAATAGTCTGCTGCAACGGCGAGCGGGACACCGATCGAATGACCGCCCCTAAAACGAGCGATACCGCAGGCTTTCGCATGGACGCAATCATCTCTGCAATTGCAAGACCGGCCTCCACATCTCCGCCTACGGTATTCAGGAGAATCAGAAGACCATCAATACTTTTGTCCTCCTCGGCACGGGCAAGAGCAGGGAGAATGTGCTCATAGCGCGTCGCTTTCGTGCGCTCGCCGAGTGATTCATGCCCCTCCACCTCGCCGATGATGGACAGCAGATAAATGTTGGTCTTCAGTTCTACAATATTTTCTTTTTCTGTCTGGTTTTTCTGTGATTCTGCCATACGGATTTCCTCTTTTCTGCTATTCCAAAATAGCTTCATCAGTATGCGCAGATTCTTATGATTCTATGTAATTTCCAGTGAAATTACTCGTCCAGGTTGGTGTATACGTACTGTACGTCGTCGTCGTCATCCAGCAGATCCAGGGTACGGTTCAGGTCTTTTAATGCCTGCGGATCGGTCAGCTCTACGTAGGTCTGTGGGATCATGGTAACGTCTGCCTCTGCCATGGCGATACCGTCTTTCTCCAGAGCCTCACGTACTGCGGAGAAGTCATCCGGATCGGTGATGATTTCGTAGCTGTCCTCTTCGTCTGCGAAGTCTTCTGCGCCTGCATCCAGAGCAAGCATCATCAGATCGTCAGCATCCATTTCGCACTCTTCTTTGTCGATGATGATCTGGCCTTTTTTGTCGAACATGTAGGATACGCATCCCGGTGTTCCAACGCTTCCGTTTCCTTTGGTGAAAGCGCTTCTTACGTTTGCTGCGGTACGGTTCTTGTTGTCGGTCAGAGTCTCTACGATGATCGCGATACCATTCGGGCCATAACCTTCGTAGGTGATACGCTCGTAGTTGTCTGCGTTTGCATCTCCGGCAGCTTTTTTAATACCGCGGTCGATGGTATCGTTCGGCATGTTGTTTGCTTTTGCTTTTGCGATAACGTCACGCAGCTTGCTGTTGTTTGCCGGATCCGGTCCGCCCTCTTTGACAGCGATTACGATCTCACGGCCGATGATGGTAAAGATTTTACCTTTTTTTGCGTCGTTTTTTTCTTTCTTATGCTTAATATTGGCAAATTTTGAATGTCCTGACATACCTCTTTTGTCTCCTTTATTTAAAGTATTGCTTTTCTGTAAAAAGGTTTCCCCGAAAAACGGCAGAAGCCCATATAATATAGAATATAGCACGATCTTTCTCATTCGTCAACCGTGAACCGCGCCAAAAATACCCCTTATGTAGGCAGATCCAGGCTGATTTTCAGTGCTTCGTTCACAAGGGCCAGCTGTTCCGGTGTCAGATGACAGATTTTATCTTTCAGCCTTCTCTTATCGATCGTCCGAAGCTGTTCCAGTAAAATAACAGAATCCCGTACAATCCCATAGGCGGACGCTTCGATCTCAATGTGTGTCGGCAGCTTCGCCTTATTCATCCTCGATGTAATCGCCGCACAGATCACCGTCGGACTGTGCCGGTTGCCGATGTCATTCTGAATGATCAGCACCGGACGGACACCGCCCTGCTCACTTCCCACAACGGGCCGCAGGTCGGCATAATATACATCGCCACGCTTGATTACCACTTGTGCTCACTCTCCGATTCTTTCCGTTTTGCTTTCCCATACGATAACGATCCGGCGTTTTACGCCTTTTAAAATCGTTTCCATGTATTTAATATTGCCTGTTTTTCCGGAGGTATTCACAAATTTCATCCGGCGCTTCAAAAAAGTCCGCCCGGAGTTTTTTTGGGAACCCGTGATTCTGATCTGCTTTGCTCAGATTGACTGCAATCCTCTGATAATCTCGGATGCTGTTACATAGGAAGCACTGCTTTTTTCTTCCGCAGCCTCTCCCGCCTTTCCATGCGCATATGCCGCCAGTGCCGCTGTTTTGGCAAGGCTGATTTTTTTCTCGTTTTTTTCACACTGACGTTTTGCTGCAAAGGCGCCTGTGATTCCCGCGAGCACATCGCCGCTTCCCGCCGTCGCAAGCGCACTGCTTCCGCTTGTGTTTATGTAATACTGCTCACGCCCTTCCTCTGCTGTCACGGTTACGGAATCCTTTCGTACACAGCAGGCCTGGTATTTTTCGGCTGCCCTTCCGGCGCTTCCTGCCGGGTCACGCTGGCATTCTGCAATGGTCATGTGCAGCAGCCGTGCAAGCTCTCCTACATGAGGTCGTTAAAATTTTTTCTGCCCGGCAGCCCGAAAGAATCTCTGCATCTTCTGCAATCAGGTTCAGCGCATCTGCATCCAGAACAAGAGGAACTTCTGTGTGCTGCACCGTAAAAACGAGCAGTTCTTTTGCCGTCCGGCTTTTGGAAAGTCCCGGTCCCGCAACAACAGCGTCCGCCCAGGCGAGATCCTGCAGCAGGGCTTCTTCCGGAAGCGGCTCATCCTCCTTCCAGAAATCCGCCATTGCTTCCGGCAGGGCACAGAAAAGCGGCGTACGGTTTCTTTCCTCTGTCACAACCGTTTACCATGCCGGCACCGGATGCAAGGACTGCCCTGGCACACAAAACAGCGGCTCCGCACATGGCACCGGAACCGGCAAGTACCAGCACCTTTCCGAAGGTTCCCTTATTTCCCATCGGCGTGCGGGTAAGAAACCGGTCCAGATCTTCTTTTTCCACTGAACCGTACCAGGGCGTCTCCTCTTCTCCTGCATCAAAGCCGATTCCGATATCACGGACCAGGACCTCTCCGGCATATCGTTTTCCGGGATCAAAGAGAAGCCCTGGCTTTGCACAGGCAAATGTCACCGTGGCTCTGGCTTTCACCGCCGCATCAAGGACCTCTCCGGTATCCGTGTGGATCCCCGAAGGGATGTCCACGGCAAGAACAGGAACACCGCTTGCGCAGATTGCTTCCACTGCCCTCCGGTACTCCCCTGCCAGCGGACGGGATACGCCAATTCCAAAGATGGCATCTATGATAACAGTATATTCCCGGAAATCCGGATTCTTAACCTCACGGACCCCATAATTTTCCGCAATTTTCTTCTGTGCTCTCATGCCTTCACTGTATTTTTCCGGATTTCCAAGACAGAACAGTTCCGCATCCACCCCTTTCGTCTTTAAAATCCGTGCAATTGCCGCACCGTCCCCTCCATTATTTCCGGGACCGCACACAGCAAGGACTTTTCCTGTATCCCATGTTCCATTTTGAAGCTCCTCCACGCAGGACAGCGCTGCGCGCTCCATCAGTACCAGGGACGGTACCCCCATGGTTTCGATCGTATTGCGGTCTGCCTGCTTCATCTGTGCTGCTGTAAGAATCCGTTTCATCGCTTTTCCTCCTTTTCCTTCCTTATCCGGAAAGTGAACAGAAAAAGTCTCCGGTTTCCCGAAGACTCTCCTGCTTTTGTTTTGGTTTCTTAATTGTTCTTTGGATGCTCCGCCTCATATCTGGTCAGATTGTAGGAGAGACGCATCAGACTTTCGGAAAGATGGACGTTCTCGACGATCACATCTTTCGGAAGTTTTAAGTTTAGATCGGTATGTGCAAAATTCCAGATTGCTTTTACACCGTTGTCCACGAGAATCTCTGCCATCTCTACCGCTTTTGCTTTTGGCAGTGTCAAAGCCGCAATCTCTACATGGTGTTCCTTGATAAATTCCGGAAGCTCGTCCGCCATGCGGATTTCAATTCCGCGCACGGAGATTCCTTTTAATACCGGGTTGACGTCAAAAATACCGACCGTTTTGAATCCGCTTCTTTCAAAGGCCGCATAATTGGCAAGCGCCTGTCCCAGATTTCCGGCTCCGACAAAAATCATATTGTGGACTCTGTCCAGACCTAAGATTTTTCCAATCTCGCTGTACAGATACCGCACGTTATAACCATACCCCTGCTGGCCAAAGCCGCCGAAATTATTTAAGTCCTGGCGAATCTGGGAAGCTGTCACTTTCATCCGCTCGCTCAGCTCACCGGAAGAGATCCGTTCTACTCCGTCCTCCAGCAATTCGCCCAGGTAACGATAATATCTAGGAAGTCTTTTGATAACTGCCCGCGAAATTCCTTTTTCTTCCAAGATAAATTCCTCCTTATTTACACCTGCATATATTCATATTATATATGGTTGATAGAAAATTGTCAAAGATTTCTTGAAATTTTGTGTATTACTCTCTATAATAAGGATGGTGTGTTATGTCAAAATACAGAAATATGTTATCTGGAGGAACCACATGATTCTTGCATGTCAGAATATCTCGAAAGCATTCGGGACAACGGAAATTATCAAAAATGCATCTTTTCATATAGAAGAACGCGAAAAAGCCGCACTGGTCGGCATCAACGGTGCTGGAAAATCGACGCTGTTAAAAATCATCATCGGCGAAATGAGGGCCGATGAGGGAGAGGTCATCCTCTCCAAAGGAAAGACGATGGGCTATCTCGCCCAGCATCAGGATCTGACCGGACACCTTTCCATTTACCAGGAAGTGCTGACCGCGAAACAGAATCTGATCGATATGGAGGAACGCCTCCGTCAGATGGAAAGTGATATGAATACAAAATCCGGTGCAGAGCTGGATGAACTTCTTTCCACCTACACCCGCCTCTCCCATACCTTTGAACTGGAAAACGGATACGCGTACCGCAGTGAAGTCGTCGGTGTTTTAAAAGGTCTTGGCTTTTCCGAGAGCGATTTTGAAAAACAGGTGGACTCCCTCTCCGGCGGTCAGAAGACCCGCGTGGCACTTGGTAAACTGCTGCTTACCAAACCGGACATCATTCTGCTCGACGAGCCGACCAACCACCTCGATATGGACTCGATCTCCTGGCTCGAAACGTATCTTTTAAATTACAGCGGAGCCGTCCTGATCGTCTCCCATGACCGTTACTTTCTCGACCGCGTTGTCACAAAAGTCGTTGAAGTGGACAATAAAAAAGTAACAACTTTTGAGGGAAACTATACCGCCTACAGTCAGAAAAAAGCAATGCTCCGTGAAGCCGCTTACCATGCCTGGGTCAACCAGCAGCAGGAAATCCACCATCAGGAAGAAGTCATTGCAAAGCTGAAATCGTTTCAACCGCGAGAAATCCATCAAACGCGCCGAGAGCCGTGTAAAAAAATGCTGGACAAAATGGATGTGCTGGAAAAGCCGACCGAAGTACGCTCCGATATGCGGATCCGTCTGGAACCGCGCATCACAAGCGGAAACGATGTGCTGACCGTCGAGCACCTCTCCAAAGCCTTCCCGGGACAGACGCTTTTCCAGGATCTGAATTTCGAAATCAAGCGCGGCGAGCGCGTGGCAATCATCGGAAACAACGGAACGGGAAAAACGACGATCTTAAAGATCTTAAACGAAGTCATCCGCCCGGATGCCGGCTCTTTTACACTTGGAAGCCGTGTACAGATCGGTTACTACGATCAGGAGCATCAGGTGCTCCACATTGGAAAAGTACCATTTTTCCAGGAGATTTTCCGACGCGTATCCATATCTGACAAACACCGAAATCCGAAATGTGCTGGCCGCCTTTCCTGTTTACAAACGACGATGTCTTCCAACCGATTCATACCTTGAGCGGCGGTGAGCGCGGACGAATTTCCCTTGCCAAGCTGATGCTCTCGAACGCCAACTTCCTGATCCTCGACGAGCCGACCAACCACCTCGATATCGTCTCTAAAGAGATTCTGGAAAATGCACTGAAGGACTACACCGGAACGGTGCTATATGTCTCCCACGATCGTTATTTTATTAACCAGACCGCAACCCGGATTCTGGAGCTGACGGGACAGACACTCGTCAACTATATCGGAAATTACGATTACTATCTGGAGAAAAAGAAGAGCTGACCCGCATCTATGCTCCTGCTGCCGATGCCGCCGCTCCGGAAGAAACAGCGGCTCCTTCCGAAGCCTCCTCCACAAAGCTGGACTGGAAAGCGCAGAAAGAAGAACAGGCACGTCTCCGCAAGAAAGAAAACGAGCTGAAAAAGACGGAGAAACGAATTGAAGAGCTTGAGACACGCGATTCGGAAATTGATGAGGAAATGTCGAAACCGGAAGTCGCAACGAATGTGGCAGAGTGTGTGAAATTAAGCAAAGAGAAAGCAGAGATTGCCGCGGAACTCGAAGAGCTGTATGAAAAATGGGAAGAGCTTGCCGAATAGACCTGGTTTTCCCCGGAAAAATTCAAAACAGAAAAAGCCGGTCCGGCGCATCCCTTTTTGCGGGAATGCCGGATCGGCTTTCTTTTTTGCTTCGTTTAATTATTTCTCCAGCTCCTCGCGGATGGCCAGGATGAAATCACGGCTGTTTAATACGGTCGGATTTTCCATGGTGGTGATCAGCGCAAGGTCTTTTGTCATTTTTCCACTCTCGATCGTTGCGATCGTTGCTTTTTCCAGACGGTCTGCAAATGCGGAAAGTTCTGCGTTTCCATCCATTTCCCCGCGTTTTCTGAGTGCGCCGGTCCATGCAAAAATGGTGGCCACGGAGTTGGTGGATGTCTCCTCACCTTTTAAGTGACGGTAATAGTGGCGCTGTACGGTTCCGTGCGCAGCCTCGTACTCGTAATATCCGTGCGGGGATACGAGAACAGAAGTCATCATCGCAAGGGAACCGAAGGCGGAGGATACCATGTCGCTCATGACATCGCCGTCGTAGTTCTTGCAGGCCCAGATAAAGCCGCCCTCTGCTTTCATGATGCGGGCAACGGCGTCGTCGATCAGAGTGTAGAAGTAGGTAATGCCTGCTTCTGCAAATTTCTCTTTGTACTCTGCATCGAAGATCTCCTGGAAGATATCCTTGAAGCGGTGATCATACTTCTTGGAAATCGTATCCTTGCTTGCAAACCACAGATCCTGTTTCGTGGACAGTGCGTACTCGAAACAGCTTCTCGCAAAGCTTTCTATGGAGTTATCCAGATTGTGCATGCCCTGAATGACACCGGCGCCGGTGAAGTTGTGGATCAGCTCTCTTGTCTCGGTGCCGTCCTCAGCCGTATAAACCAGCTCTGCTTTTCCCGGTCCCGGAATGCGCATTTCTGCATTTTTATAGACATCTCCGTATGCATGACGGGCAATCGTGATCGGTTTTTTCCAGTTGCGCACGCACGGCTCGATGCCTTTTACGACAATCGGGGTACGGAAAACGGTTCCGTCGAGCATGGCACGGATCGTTCCGTTCGGGCTCTTCCACATTTCTTTCAGATTGTACTCGGTCATCGCGCTGCATTCGGCGTAATGGTGGCACATTTGACTGCTACACCGTATTTCTTGGTAGCGTTTGCGGAATCTACGGTTACCTGATCGTTCGTCTCGTTTCTGTGTTCCAGTCCCAGATCGTAATATTCCGTTTTCAGGTCAATAAACGGGAGAAGCAGCTCATCTTTGATCATTTTCCAGAGAATTCTGGTCATCTCATCTCCATCCATCTCTACCAGAGGAGTGGTCATCTGAATTTTTTCCATAGTAGGCCTCCTTTTTCTATTCCCGTTTATTGTATAAAGTATCCTATAGCTTGTCAAGTCAAAATTCGCCTGATTTTTTGGCATTTTCCCATAAATTCACACAATTTTTGCAGGATAAGAGGTGTTTTCCTTCATTTTTCTTTTTTTAATGCTGCCGCACAGTGTCTCACAGAAGAGACAGAAAACGGTCTGTTTGAAGCATCCCATGCCCCTGACGGTTGCGCGGAAGGCCAAGGTCTCTCGCCGATTCGCAAAGCAGCATTTTCGCCTGGACATTTGTAAGATCCGGAACCCGTTCAAGTGCCAAAGCCACGGCTCCGGACACCCGCGGTGCCGCCATCGAGGTGCCGCTCTTCACCACATATTCCTTCCTGCTTCTTCCAGGCGCGCAGGAAATGAGACGTTTTCCAGGCGCGACAAGATCCGGTTTGCAGACGCAGTCCCGTGTCGGGCCGCATCCGGAGATTCCTCTTCTTGGCTCCAGCAGATCGCCCGCTCCCACGGTGATCACTTTTCTGCTGCTCCCCGGCGCCGTAATACTGCCCGGAGCGGGCCCCAGATTTCCGGCCGCTGTCACAACAGTGATCCCGTCATCCCAGGCGCGCTCCACCGCCTGCACGAGCAGATCATCCACCGTTTTTTCCTGCTCTGTTGTTCCCACTGAAATATTTAAAATGCGGATATTAAGTCTTATTCGCTCTTTGCACACCCAGTCAATCGCCGCGAGGATATCCTGCTTTCTTCCATTTCCCCTTCGGTCCAGAATCTTCACTACGACAAACCGGCATCCCGGTGCCGCACCCTGGTATTTTCCGCCGGACGCTCTTCCACTTCCGCCAAGGATACCACAGACATGCGTTCCGTGTCCATTGTCATCGTAAGGCGTCTCCCGCCCGTACACAAGATCCCGGAAGGCTACAATCCGGCCGTCAAAATCCATATCGGGGAAAAATCCCTGTATCCAGCACGGCGGCTGTAATTCCTTTTCCTGTCAGATTTTCCTGCTCTTTCATCCATAAGCCCCTGTGTATTCTTATCTTATGGTATGCAAAAAAGGCTGCCTTTCGCAAAGAACAGCCTTTTTGTTTTTCTTTTCTATACTTAAAACTGAATCTGCTTTTCCCCTTTCCGTTTCCAGAGAGCTGCTGCAAGCGGGATGCCGCAGAGCTCAGCCAGGACAAAGGCGCCCCATATCAGATTCAGGTTTCCAAATCCTTTGAGAAGAAATGCAAACACCAGCGGCAGAATCGCCTGGCGTGTCATGGATATGTACATACTTTCTTTTCCAAGGGAAAGTCCCTGCAACGCCGCCTGATAGATCAGGCCTGGAATCGAAAGCAGATAGGCCACTGCCAGAATGCGGAGCGCCGGAACTCCGATGCGCATCAGATTGTCCGAGGCATCAAAAAGTTTCAGTACAACGCCAGGACAGAATTCCAGCACGGCAAAAAAGATAAGAAACAGTCCGCCGCCGTAAAGAATGCCGTACCGGATCGACTGACGGATTCTTTCTTTTTGCTTTGCGCCGTAATTGTACGCTACAATCGGAATCAGACCGTTTGTGATACCGTGAACACCGACGGTTGTAATATTCTGAATCTTTGTGCACACACCAAAAGCAGCAACTGCCGTCGAAGAAAATGTAATGATAATCGCATTCATCGCCATGTTGACAACCGAGGTCAGGATCTGTACCAGCGTGGACGGAAAACCGACTTTTATAATCTCACGCACACTCACCCAGTCCGGTTTCAGTGTAAAAGCAAACGGAATTTCCGGGTTCCACTTTTTATTGATTACCATTCCGGCAAGGCAGCCCATAAACTGACCGATGACGGTTGCAAGCGCAGCTCCGGCCGTTTCCATCCGTGGAAGGCCGAACCAGCCGAAAATAAAGATCGGATCGAGAATCAGATTTGTCAGCGATGCGGCGGAAAGTGTAAAAATAAAAAGGTGCGCTTTTCCGCTTGCCATGACAAACCGGTCAAAGACCCACTGCCCCATCTGGCCGAGAGACGCGATCATACAGATACTTAAGTATTGGATGCCGTACGCTGCGATGGCTTCATTGCCGCCGGACTGACTTTCAAAATAGATCCGGGCAAATGCGATACATAAAATACTGTTTAAAATCCACGAGCAGAATGCAAGAAAAAGCGCGGCGCTCGCTGCATCCTTTACCTTTTCTGATTCTTTTCTCCAAGCGCGCGGGAAATGACGGCGTTCAGGCCGACCGCATTTCCAAGGCCGAGCGATGATACAATGAGCTGCATCGGAGCCGCCAGGGAAATTGCCGTCAGTGCATCCTCAGAAACCCGCGCAACGAACACGGAATCTACGAAGTTGTAAAGCGAATTAATCAGAAGTGACAGCATCAGCGGCAGCGCCATGGAAATCACCAGACGGCTGACCGGGATCGTTCCCATTTTGTTTTCTTCCATAAAAACCCTCTCCTGTTCTTTTGTTTTTGCTGTTTCCAGTGTAGCGTGAATTTCCGGAAAGATCAAATACTTATCTTCGATACAACAAAATAGTTTTTAGCTATACTTTATAATTTTTTTCATCTGCAGAAACTGCCACCGGCAGCTCTCTTCGAATGCAGCGCAGCGAAAAAGGGAAATCTAACCCTTTTTATCGTATGTATCGCAACAAAAACAGGAAGATATCTGCCGAAACGGTTTCGGTAAATATCTTCCTGTACTTTTTTCAAAAGCTTTTCAAAACTATTACTTCTGCTGCTCCATTCGCTTCAATTCCGGCAGAACCAGAATCAGCATGGTGATAAAGCAGAGACTTCCGCCGATTACGTTTGATACCGGTTCGGCAAGGAAGACACCGTCCGTTCCCATGTGGAGTACGTACGGCATCAGATAGGTGAGCGGTACAACAATGAAGACTTTTCGGAGCAGAGAGAAAAAGATCGCCTGTTTCTTTTTATTCAGAGATTTGAATACGGTCTGTCCAATGTACTGCAGATCCATGAAAATGAATGCTGCAAAGTACTGCTTCAGAGCCGGAACCGCATCTGCTGTCAGTACCGCATCCGAACTGAAAATACCGATCAGCGCATGCGGCGCCAGAACAATCACGCTCCACATCACTGCGGTATAGCCGAGGATCATCGCACTCATGACACACATCGCCTTGCGCACGCGGGCCGGACGGCGTGCACCGTAATTATAGCTCAAAATCGGAGAAGTTCCCTCATTCATTGCATAGATCGGTGTCTCGACGAGCTGACGCACGCTCGATACGATCGTCATAACAGAGATGTAAATATCACCGCCGGTCACGGAGAGTACGTTGTTGCAGCAGATCGTGACAAGGCTGTTGGTCAGCTGCATGATAAATCCCGCGGTACCGAGGCTGACAATATTTTTCGCATAGCCTGCACACTCAGAAATTTCATTTTTCCGCACAAAGCGCACTTTCAGTTCCGATTTCCGGGTCAGGAAATACAGAACGAACACTGCGGAAAGTGTCTGGGAAATCACGGTTGCAATCGCAGCCCCCTGCACACCAAAGCCAAACACAAAGATAAACAGCGGGTCAAGCAGCAGGTTTGCGACCGCTCCGATCGTGACGGAAAGCATGCCAACGGTCGAGTAGCCCTGCGCGTTGATGAACGGGTTCATGCCGGTTGCCACCATTGACGGCAAAGTTCCGATCAGATAAATCATCATATAAGGATACGCGTATACCATCGCATCTGCCGATGCACCGAACAGTGACAGCAGTGGACGGGCAAACAAAAAGCCGATCACCATCAGTATGACAGCACAGACACATACCATGGAATACGACGTATTCATAATACGTTCCGCCTTTTTTTGATCATTCTTTCCACGCTCAATCGAAAACAGCGGAGCGCCGCCGCTTCCAAACAAGTTGCTGAATGCTGTGATGATAACGATCAGCGGAAAGCACAAACCGACTGCACCGAGTGCCGCCGTTCCTACCTCCGGTATCCGCGCGATGTAGACGCGGTCTACAATATTGTACAGCAGACTCAAAATCTGAGCAACCAGCATCGGGAGCGCTGCCCCGAGGATGTTTCCGGTTACGGTTCCATGTTCGAAATCAATTCGTTTCATTTGTTCCCTCATTCCCTTCTTTTTCACTTGCTTTTCAGTATAGCATGGCGTATTCTATATGTAAATTATTGTTTTTATATTGAAATTAAATAATTTTTATATATTTTTTTCAGGAGGATTTTTATGGAACTTCGACAACTCGAATACTTCCGCGCCATCGTGGACGCGGGAACCATCAGCGGGGCGGCACGGGTGCTGCATATGACACAGCCGCCGTTAAGTTATCAGATCAAAATGCTGGAGGAAGAGCTTCAGGTGCCTCTTCTCATCCGCGGTACAAAGAAAATCACCCTGACCGAGGCAGGAAAAACACTGTATGAACAGGCAGGAACGCTTCTGATGCTTGCGGATCTCACCAGGCGCGAAGTCGTAAAATCCAGTCAGTCTGCGACACTCCACATCGGCATGACGCCATCCACCGTTTCGCTGCTCGCCGACTATCTCCTGCGATTTTCCCGGAAATACCCGCACATCCATTTTGATGTCCACGAGGGTTCTACCTTTGCTTTAAAAGACCAGCTCGAAAATCACATGGTGGATCTCACCACGCTCCGCACGCCAATCGTTTTAAATGGTTGCGAGACGAAGACCCTTTTAAAAGAGAGCATCACCGCCAGTGCACTCCGTTCTCGACCGCTTTTGCCGGGCGTGAAACCCTTTCGCTTACGGAACTTGCCGAGCAGCCGCTGATTCTGTCGAACCGCTACCGGAAATACATGCTCTCCGCTTTCGAGCAGGCGGGTCTGTTCTGCGATATCTATCTCACCTGCGAGGACGCCCGCACGGCAATGACAATGGCAGAAAAAGGCCTTGGCATCGCTCTTCTGCCGGCCTCCATGCTGAATCTTACCCATAAATTAAAGGCCTGCACCATCACAGATGCAGACCTTACAACCGAAATCCTGCTTGCCTGGCGCAAGGGGCGCCTTCCGTCTGAACTTCGGGCTTTTCTGGAATTGTGGGATGAAAATGACTCCCTCAATAATCAAATTCATGTTCCCCAACCGTAATCGTCTGCGTCAATTTTTCATTCTGATACGGTTTACGGATCTCAATCAGATTCAGAACGGTGTAACCACGCTTTCCCAAAAATTCAATCATCCTGTGGTTATTGGGATGGACATAGTTGTAAACCGTATCGTTTCCATAAGAAGCTGCAATTTCTTCTGCCTTGCCATGCAGTGCGGCGGCAACTCCCCTGCCGGCGGTACTCTTCTCTGACAAAGATGGATTCCACCCACACCACCTCGCTCTCAATACGACAGACAACATAACCTGCGTATTCGCCATGCACCGTGGCGGCAAACACTGGAAATCCTGCTAAAAGGTATTCCTTCATTTCTTCCCGTCCGTCTTCCACGTTCGGTTTTGATGCAATTCCTTTATAGGAACGCAGTTCTACTCGAAACAGCGCAACCATTTCTGCCAGGGCATCGTTTACCTGCCTGATTTCTACCAGTTCTATTTTTTTTCATGGTTTCTCTCTCCTGCCAATGTCGTTCGTTTTTCCTATTTGCAATTCGTCTCGCTGCTCATATCCGTGATCGAAGTATATCAGGCTTCTTTTCTCTTGCGAAACAGATATTCATCCAGTTGTTTCCGAATCGTTTCCGGTATTTCTCTTGCCACCGGGCAGACCGCTGCGTTTGCAAATCTTCCGGTAAATGCTGCCAGGAAATCAATATCTTTTTGCAGCTGCTCCATCGACATCACATCTTTGACATCGTAGCGGCAGTGAATCGGGGCGACATTTCCGCTGGCAATACGCGCAAACGAAACAGCCGGAACTCCATGATCGGCAAATGGTGTGGAATCACTGGAATAGACGCCATTTTCTGCTGCGATTGGAAAGCCAACTTCTGCAGCCATATAGCTGATATAATGGGTAAGCTTTTCTTCTGCCGATACGCAGGCGATAAATTTTCCCATATACGTTCCGATCATGTCCAAATTGATGTTCAGTACGATCTGTCTCAGTTCTTTTTCATGGTCTCTGACATACGCTTTCGCTCCTAAAAGTCCTCTTTCTTCGCTTCCACAGAATACAAACCGAAGACCATAATTCAGCTCTTTCCCTTTCATCTGCTCCATGATTCCAAGAAGCCCTGCGCATCCGCTCATGTTGTCATATGCACCATGAGAAAGCGATGTCGTATCATAATGCGCGCTTAAAACGATCCATTCTTCTCTTTTTCCCGGCAATTCTGCAATCACATTATGGGATTCTCCATCGTATTCCTTCTGCCAGATTTCCAGACGGATCTGTTTTACTTTATTTTTCACAAGTTCTACTGCCTTTGCGGAATGAATCATGGCGCAGAGAACTTTCTTTTCTTCTCCGACAACGGCTTCCCGAAGATCTCTCTGGTCGATATCTGTATGCGGGTAATAGCTATTTCCATATTGGAACAGAATCGCTTTTGCGCCTGCCTTCATCAGATCCTGGTACGTAAAAAATCCAATTCCCTGCGTATCCATCAGCACAATTTTATCTTTCGCACCGGCAATAGAAACCGGATCGGTTCCAGGCATATAGTAGAGTTCGCCTTCCACGCTTCCGCTTCCGCAGCATGTGAGCGCTTTGCATGGAATTCCCATCCCGTCTGCATACAAATGTGCCTCTTCGATTTCGCCCATTGCAACGCGGAAACTTTCCAGTTCTGCCGGGACTCCTAATGTCTCGCACTGCTCCTTTAAATAATTTGCAACCTGCAATTCTTCTTTTGTGCCGCTTGCATGCACAAAATCTGTCTGGTCAAAAATAGATTGTAATTTCATTATATTTACCTTCCCTTTCTTCCTTTAGTCAAGCGGATATTCGCAATCCGCTTTCGCTACTTGCTCATAACCAAAATCGAAATCCCATTTGTAAGCGCAAGCCAGATTTTCATGATTTACGCTTTTCCATGTTGCGCCCAAATATCAGAGAGACTCCATCAACCCTTTGATTCCCCGTTCTTTATAGATATCTTTATAGTATTGGACCTCATCTTTAATCAATTCATCGATCACCTGCATGCCAAGCAGTTCCACCGGCGCCTGGTCATCTGTGAGGATATAATTTCCTTTTTGATATTCTGTAAGATTTGAAGCAACTTCCTGCATCATATTTTTCAGATTTGCATTTGTAAGTTCGCCTGTATGCTTCGTCAGATTCTTTCCGATGTCCGGATCGTCCGACGCAAAGAGTTCCCGGTTGGATGATCCCGCCACATCGACGATAACCTCGGTAGTAAAGACACTTCCAATCGTATCTGAAAGGTACTGATTGATGTTTCCCTCCTTCGTTCCTCGCATATTCATATTTACCACCATGACGCCATCGTCCTTCAGATGCGATTTCACCAGCGCAAAGAACTCTTTCGAGGACATCTGGAATGGAATTGTGATGTCCTGATATGCATCAACCATAATCACATCATATGCTTTCTGCGAGGCGTTTAAAAACGCTCTTCCATCGTAAGTAGTCACCGGAACATCCTCTGAGAGTGAGAAATATTTCCGAGAGAGATCCGTGATCTTCTCATCAATTTCTACGCCTTCGATATTCATGTCCCCAAAATATTTCCTGCACTGTGTGGCATAAGTTCCTGTACCCATTCCAAGGATCAGCACATCCATCTGATCTGCAGCTTTATCCTTGAGCATAAGCGGCGCCGCCATCGCATAATCATAGTACATTCCGGTCAGTTCATCCTGTTTCATATACACAGACTGTATCCCAAACAGAACATTCGTGGACAACGCCACTCTCTCATCGTTTTCATACACCTGGAGATAGTTGTATACAGACTCTCCCTCATACGTCAGGTTGTTTTCCCAGAAT
>ENA-OQNJ01000078-OQNJ01000078.1-human-gut-metagenome-genome-assembly--contig:-NODE-78-length-23021-cov-2.622128_pt1 | contig 23021 bp, 24 predicted proteins | sample MGYA00242630_ERZ504882 | MGnify/ENA primary metagenome ERZ504882 (study PRJEB26092, sample SAMD00036408) | human gut metagenome | host: Homo sapiens | study: EMG produced TPA metagenomics assembly of... | reverse complement strand
GTGATTAATAAAAAACAATTATTAACAAAACAGCATATGGAATTACGCACAGCAACCAAATCATGCCGAAAGAATTTCTGGATGATACCATCACGAAACATCCAAAAAGTGGATAAAACTCATGAGTATTCTCGTTTGAATTTCATCCGAAAAACAACAAATCCAAAAGACAGGGAAAGTGATAGCTTTAAAAAGCACAGAAAGATATAGCTTCTTACAACGTAACATGCTACATCTTTCCGTAAACCTTGCTGCAAATTCTTTCGGAACCGGCAGCAAGTAATATTATTTTTTATTCTCTTATTTTGCAGAAATCAAGTCAATGCCTATCTGCACATCTTCAGTTACCGCTATGATATCAGGGAGTTTATCCAAAATCGGTTTCACAAATGCAGCAGCAAATCCTCCTAACGGACCCGCATTCTCTTTTACCAATTCCACCAAAGCTGCTTTCAACGCCTCATCTTTCACCAATTCGCCCGCAATAGCCAACAATGGTTGGAATACATCGTATCCCAGATAGAACGCTACATTACCGTTTTCCTTCTCTCTATAAAACACAGGAACACCCTCAGCCAACATAGGAAGAATAATCTGCTTCAAAGCCGGCAAAGCCTCTTCTATTGACGTGCGCGGACTTTTGGTATCTGCAACAGCCATAATCTGATTCACATTCAGATATACACGGATTTTATTATCACCGTCCATAGAATACATAGCTAGATTCAGCGGAGAAGTCTTGAATGCCTCATCTGTCGGATTATCCTTATACTCTGCTTGAATATTGCCATCCGGCAAAAAAGTCACCTTCTTCAAAACGCCGTCAAGCAACTGAGGAATAGTTGAATTCTCAACCGGAATCATAGAGATCATCAGTTTCAAAATCCCTTCCATTTCCACCTCATCATGATTCTCCTTCCATACAATATGCAATGGAGCTGTCGGCTCTTCTTTATCCAATGATGCCAGATTCCATGAAGTACCTGCCAGTCCCATTGTCGGCATCGTCACATTCACATCCAATTTCATACCGCTTGGAGTAGCCTCTCCCTTATAAGTAAGGACACGACCTTCCTTTTATCCGTTCCTTCAAAAGAAACTTTATCACCCTCTATCTTTAAATCTACATTCAAAGTAGTAGTTAGCTCACCGGGAACGACACCTGCGGTAGTCAAGCCGCTCGGAGCAGACATCGCATCTCTTTGCAAACCCCGATAAATCCAACGGAGCACCAGATAGGGTCAGTACCGCCTTGTTACCCTGCGGAACAAATTGCACCATTTTGCCTAACATAGGCGCACTGCTATAAGTCAACTGCAAACCGCTTTTGTCTGTAAATGTCGTTTCACCTACCGGACATACTACTTTTTCATCATCATCGTCGCTACATGAAGTGAATAGGCTTACTGAACAAATCACAGCGAACAAATAATAAAACAGATTCTTTTTCATTGTTTTAATCGTTATTAAGATTGATACTTAAAAAAAGCAGGAACTGCGCACAAGCCCCTGCCTTTCCATGCGTTATATATTAATTATTTAGTACCTTCAAATTCCACTTTCAATGTATTAAGTAGCGGTACATTGGTAATATTAATATCAATGTCCAATTCTTTGGCATCCACCTCGCCTTCGATAACAATAGGCAATTCAACGTTTCCCAAAGCAGCAACAGTCAAAGTAGTTTGCCCGTTCAGATCAAAGTCATCACCTTCTTTGTCTAACGTAGCCTTGCAATTAGCAGTAATATCACCTATAACCAATTCTCCGAATTTAAAATCTTTCAGTGCTACTTTCACCGTATTAGCGTCCACTTTAATCACAGTAATGGAAGTGTTAGGGATAGGTTGCTGTAACACGCTCAAATCGCCTGTAAAAGTACCTACTACATTATCAATAGTTAACCCCTTCACGGCATCATCATCACTACACGATGTGAACAATGCCACAGAACAAATCACTGCGAACAAATATAAAAAAAACTTCTTTTTCATTGTTTAGTTAATTTAATTTATACTCGAAAAATCGTGCAAATATAATAAAAAGTTAAGCGTATAACTATTTTTATCGAAATTTAGGACACATTTCACGTAATTTAGAACATTATTCCGGCAACATCACTACCCCCAGCTTCTTCTTTCCATCCATCTTCACTATCAATGGTTTATCAAACCGCACATGACGAATGAACCTGGTTTCTTCAATAGCCGGCCGGGTATCCAGTACCTCTTGGTTATAGATACCATCCTTCATATAGGCATTAATTGTGAAATAACCGACTCCGAAAGAAGTCAGATTCTGAAAGAAGTGAGTTCCCTGACTAGGGTCCACACGATAATTAGTCAGCCCCGCCTCCACAATGACACGTGCAGCCGAAATATGGGGCCACTTCACAGGAATGCCCAGCCACGAATCGCTGCTTCCCCAGCGTCCCGGACCTACCAATATATAATGTTTCCCTTCATCCAAAAATTTACGGTTCATCTTTTCTATTTCATAAGCAATGGTCGGATTATTGGAAGCAGTATAACCATCTGTCTTCACATAAATCACATCCTGAATGTCCTCCATAATGCCATGCCCCAGTGAATTATTACTCTTTAAAAGAACATCCTCATCCTTAATAAGGTTCAAATCCTCCTCAAGATTGGCTTTCACATCGACCATCGGACGAATCTGCAATAAATAGAAAGTACCATTCTTCTTTTGCTGGTTCAATGTCACAGCAAACTCTATCTCAACAGGACGCCTCATCTCACTTTGCCCGTATTCCTGTACCAACTGCAAAATACGGGGCAAAGGAAATACATCGTGTTGCAACACATTGGCAAATGTTATCACCTTCCGGCCTCCCGGATAAATTCCGTCACGGATAATCATATCATACGGATCATACGTGGAAGCAATGAAAGTTAAGGCTCCATCATTATCAGCTTCTTTCACCGGAAGCTTCAACAAATTAAAGCCGTCATCCAAAGAAAAGTTATGCCCCGTATTCTTCAAATCAAGCGCATAAAACTGAGTCTGCGTTTCACGAAGAGCAATTTCCATCTCACTGGTCTGCAACACTTGGTTAGGATGATAAGGACACACCCTCAGAGTCAGACCTCCGTCTACAATACTATTTACCCAACCCCAAAGCAAGACTTACAGTTCCCTCTTCGGCTTTTTCATCTCCTATGGGGTAATAGTTGAGCGAACGTGCCACCCCCGAAATAGAAGGATAGAAACGGTCACCATACTGTGTGCCGACCACCTGTTGTAAAATAACAGCCATCTTCTCCTGGTCTATCACATTGCTGGTTGCCTGCATATACGCCTTGCTCGTCTCTGTAAAAAAACAGAAGCATACACCCCTTTTATGGCATCGCTCAACATACGGAGCATCTCATATTTATCATCTAAATAAGGAATCATATAAGTAGAATATATCCCAGCAAAAGGCTGATAATGAGAATCTTCCAGCAAACTGGAAGAACGGATGGCTATAGGCGATTTCACCACATCAAAGAAAGCAAAGAAATCTTCCACCAGACGGTCGGGCAACTTGGCACGAAGAAAAGCTTTCAATATCGTGTCATCATCCGCATCACTCAATGCTACTTGATATAGGCTATTGGTATCCATGAATTCATCAAAGATATCCGTACAAAGCACCACCGTTTTAGGAATGACCACCGTCGCATTTTCAAACTCATCAAATTCCACGTGGCGCTTTACCATATTGTCTATAAAAGCCAGACCACGTCCTTTTCCCCCCCGAATGACCCCCTCACCGATACGGGCAAAATTAGAATAACGGTCAAAACGATCACGTTGGAACACGGCCACCACACCTTGATTCTTCATCTTACGGTACTTCACAATAGCCTCAAAGATTATACGGCGATGAGCATCAATATCCTGCAAAGACTCCCAAGTTATCTGCTTTAAGAACTCGGCAGGTGGAAACATGGCACGAGAATACAGCCAGCGGGTATACGTGATTACGACTGATATGGTAAAGGAGAGATTCTTTAGGAATAGCAAAAATAACATTCTGTAATTCCTTCAAATTATGAACACGGGCCACTTCTTCCAATGTATCGGGATTACGGAAAATGAAATCCCCGAAACCAAAATCATCAGACACAATTTCACGCAAGTCTATATTCATCTTCTTGGAATTCTTATCCACAAAGCTAGCACCATACCGGGAAGCATACACCTTGTTGTCTACCTCGGCCGACTGTAAAATAAGAGGAACAAACGGATCCCTGGAACGTACCTCCGCCAGCAACTTAATACCTGCCATTGGATCCACCACACCACCACGCGGGTAACGTGCATCCGTAATCACACCTAATACATTATTCTGATATTTATTATATAAATCCATCGCCTCCTCGTAAGTACGTGCCAATACAATTTTGGGACGTCCCCTCATACGCAATGTACGCTGGTGAGCATTCAAAGCCTCTGTGGCAAATTCCTGACTTTGCTTCAACACAAATTTATATAAGTTAGGCAACACGGAAGAATAGAACCGGATGGAATCTTCCACCAATAAAATCATCTGCACTCCCACCTCTTTAATATCATGTTCCAAATTCATCTTATCTTCTATCAGCTTGATGATAGACACTAACAGGTCCGTATTCCCCAACCAGCAGAACACATATTCAAAGATGCTCAGATCCTCATGCTCCATACGTGCCGTAATACCATGCGAGAACGGGGTCAGTACCACCAGCGGAATATGAGGGTATTGTTCTTTTATGCTGCGTGCAATCTCAAATGTATCACTGTTATCAGATCCGGGCATACAAATCACCAGATCAAATGTAGTGTTCTCCAATTGCTTCCAGGCAGCTTCCTCAGTAGAAACTTGTGTAAAACGTGGCGGATAGCGAAGACTGAGGTTCATATATTCATTAAATATCTTCTCATCTATACGCCCGTCATCCTCCAACATAAAAGCATCATACGGATTTGCTACCAAAAGAACATTAAAAATCCGTTTGGTCATGAGGTTTACAAACGAAGTATCCTTGAAATACAACTGATTTAATTTTAACTTGCTGAGCATGGTTATTTGATTTACATGGATAATGTAATAGCAAAATACGTCAATAATATTGTTTTATGCAACTTATTCGCAATAAAAAAGAACTTTTGGGTAGAGAGGTCTTACCACAACGATTAACTTTTTATCACCACCAAACTAAAATTTAGCCAAAAATATTTTGCCAATTCACCAAAAAACATACCTTTGCATCAGAAATGATTTTCATTTTGTCAAAACCTTAAATGCATAATAGTTATGGATATTAATCAAATCATGACCTCCCTGGAGGCAAAACACCCTGGTGAATCAGAGTACTTGCAGGCTGTAAAAGAAGTCCTGCTTTCTATTGAGGATATATACAATCAACATCCGGAATTTGAGAAAGCGTCCTTGATTGAGAGATTGGTAGAGCCCGACCGTATCTTTACATTTAAGGTGCCTTGGGTAGATGATAAAGGAAAAGTACAGGTAAACTTAGGTTACCGCGTTCAATTCAATAATGCGATCGGCCCGTACAAAGGCGGTATCCGTTTTCATGCTTCTGTAAACCTCTCCATTTTAAAATTCTTAGGATTTGAGCAAACATTCAAAAATGCACTGACCACATTGCCTATGGGCGGTGGTAAAGGTGGTTCCGATTTCTCACCACGTGGTAAGAGCGATGCTGAGATCATGCGTTTCTGCCAAGCATTCATGCTTGAATTGTGGCGCCACGTAGGTCCTGATATGGATGTTCCTGCCGGTGACATCGGTGTAGGTGGCCGTGAAGTAGGATACATGTTCGGTATGTATAAAAAGTTAACCCGTGAATTTACAGGTACTTTCACTGGCAAAGGCTTGGAATTTGGAGGTTCGTTGATTCGTCCTGAAGCAACCGGTTTTGGTGGTCTTTACTTCGTAAACCAAATGCTGAAAGCAAAAGGAATTGATATTAAAGGCAAAACGGTAGCTGTTTCCGGTTTCGGTAATGTAGCTTGGGGGCCGTGACTAAAGCAACTGAATTAGGTGCAAAAGTAGTCACAATCTCCGGACCCGACGGCTATATCTATGATCCGGACGGTGTAAGTGGTGATAAAATTGATTACATGTTGGAATTACGTGCGTCAGGCAATGATATCGTAGCTCCATACGCAGAGAAATATCCTAACTCAACATTCGTTGCCGGACGTCGTCCGTGGGAAGTTAAAGTAGATATTGCGCTTCCGTGTGCGACTCAAAACGAATTAAATGGCGAAGATGCTTGTAATTTAATAAAAAATTCCGTTCTTTGCATTGGAGAAATTTCTAATATGGGTTGTACCCCGGAAGCAATTGATGCGTTTATTGAAAATAAACTAATGTATGCACCGGGTAAAGCCGTAAATGCCGGAGGTGTAGCTACTTCAGGTTTGGAAATGAGCCAAAATGCAATGCATATGAGTTGGAGTGCACAAGAAGTAGATGATAAGTTACATCAAATTATGTATGGTATTCATGAACAATGTGTAAAATATGGTACTGAACCTGATGGATATATCAACTATGTGAAAGGAGCAAATATTGCAGGCTTTATGAAGGTAGCCCATGCCATGATGGCTCAAGGAATTGTTTAAAGGCATTCTATTAGCATAAAAATATCTCGTTTAGTTGTATTTGTATTTTGTATTGTAGCTTGCGCTGCCCGCCTGTGAAGGTATGGCAGCGTTTTTTTATGGTATATCCAATCTTTTTTATACATTTGTAGCTTCAAGTAAACGTATGTAAAAATTAAGTTATGGAAATATTACAACTAGATGGCCTTGAACCTCAATTATTTAATTTAATTGGACCATTGGCTATGAATCCTAAAGTCCTAAGGGCTAATAACAATTATCCCTTCAAAACGACCGAACGTTTTCAATGGTACATTGCCGTCGAAGATAATGACGTAACCGGTTTTGTCCCTGTAGAGCAGAAAAGTGGCGGTTATGTCATTAACAACTACTATGTCCATAACGATGATCAGGAAGTGCTGGTTGAATTGTTGGGAGCAGTAAAGCCTAAAAACAATTTATATGCAATTGTTCAAACCAAACACGAAGCTATTTTTTCCAACTGTGGTTTTCAAACCGAACACCGTTGGACTAATTATATTAAAATGATTTACAACACGAACAAAAATGAACAATAAAAGAACTAAAGGGGAAAATGTTTATCAACTCGTTCAAAAGAGACTCAAATTCTTATTCAACGAATTTGATAATATCTATGTTTCTTTTTCTGGAGGAAAAGATAGCGGTGTCTTGCTCAACTTATGTATTCAATATATCAGAGAGCATAATCTGGACAGGAAAATCGGAGTATACCACATGGACTATGAAGCACAGTATCAAATGACTACAGAGTATGTGGAACAGACGTTCAGAGAAAATCAGGATATATTGGAAATCTACCATGTCTGTGTCCCTTTCAAAGTAGTGACTTGTGCTTCTATGTTTCAAACCTATTGGCGCCCTTGGGACGAAAGTATGCACGCCCACTGGGTAAGGCCTATGCCTAAAAACTGTTATAAGAAAGAAGATTTCCCATTCTACAATGAGGAAATGTGGGACTACACTTTCCAGACTTCATTTGCATCGTGGTACCATAAAAAGCATGATGCAGTACGCACTTGCTGCCTGGTCGGCATCCGAACTCAAGAGAGCCTGGACCGATGGAGAACTATTCACGGTAACAATCGCCTGAACAGCTATCACAACCTGATGTGGACCCGCAGACTAGGATACGATTTATACAATGCCTACCCTATCTATGACTGGACTACCGAAGATATATGGACAGCATACGCCCGTTTCAAATGGCCATTCAACCAAATGTACGAACTTTATTATAAAGCCGGAGTACCTTTGGACAGACAACGTGTAGCCAGTCCGTTCCTCAGTACAGCACAGGAAACCTTGAAATTATACAAAGCCATCGATCCCAATACTTGGGGGAGAATGCTAGGCCGAGTAAACGGAGTAAACTTTACCGGAATCTATGGTGGAACCCGTGCCATGGGATGGCAAAACATCAAATTACCAGAAGGCTACACATGGAAAGAGTATATGTATTTCCTGTTAGATACGTTACCCGAAGAAACCAAACAGTCTTACTTGGAAAAACTAAGAGTAAGCCGGGAGTTCTGGAAATACAAGGGAGGATGCCTGGATTTATCAACCATACGTAAATTAACTGATTTGGGCATAAAATTCTACGTACAAAAGAAAACAAACTACAAGACAGACAAACTTCCTGTCCAAATGGATTATCTAGACGATATAGACATCGCAGAGTTTAAAGAAATCCCCACTTATAAACGTATGTGTATTTGCATTCTGAAAAATGACCATGTATGTAAATATATGGGATTTGCCCTAACTAAAAAAGAAAAGTTAAGAAGAGACAGAGTGATGCAGAAATATAAAAACATTATCAAATGAAAGAAGAATTCGAAAGTCCTGTGTATCACGTGCACAGAGTACCGGTGGAAAAGGTACGTGCCAACAGTTATAATCCAAACCACGTAGCCGCTCCTGAAATGAAATTGCTGGAATTAAGCATTTGGGAAGATGGCTATACTATGCCTTGTGTATGTTATTATATTCCCGATGAAGATATATATGAACTGGTAGACGGATATCATCGTTATTGTGTGCTTAAAACTTCAAAACGTGTGTTTGAACGAGAAAAAGGTTTACTTCCCGTGGTCGTTATAGAAAAAGACCTTTCAAACAGAATGGCAAGCACTATCCGCCACAACCGCGCCCGCGGCACTCACAGCATTGAACTGATGGTAGATATCGTGGCAGAACTGACCAAAGCCGGAATGAGTGACGAATGGATAAAAAAGAATATTGGCATGGATGCCGACGAACTTTTACGACTCAAACAGATATCCGGCCTAATGGAACTCTTTGCTGACAGGGAATTCACAATACCTGAACCATAAAGCAATTTTCATTAATACATTATTCAGTTGAAATATAACTCATTAATAATAGGATTGTCGGTCCTGGCTTTGCAAAGCTGCACCGACAATCTTGTTTATACAGGGACCGATATCGAGGTAGTACTCACAGGCAATACATACCAAGCAGCTTTCACAGAAAGCTCCCCTGTTTCCACTTTTAACTCTGGCAATCAAATCCTGCTGAATGCTTCCGGCAGTCTTCAAATAGACAACAGAATTCTGACTTATATGGACAACCAATGGAAAGCAGAAAATGAATTTAGCTGGAGTGACCTAACAGGAAAAACAAATGTTACGGCAGTATATCCTGTCTATCCCGATTTGGACTATGTCCAAGAAAATCTTTATAAAAACAATTCGTTGGAAGACATACTGTATGTCAAGGATGAATTTCCGGCCGGAAATTCCATCCATTTACAGTTCAAACATTTATTTTCTCTTCTGACACTGCATTTGGAGGGAAATTTACAAACCTATTTTCAGAAAATAGAGGTAACATGTCCTGCTGTTTCCTCTATTATCCCAAAATCCGCTGAAATAGTTCTAGCGGATAACGGAACACATACGACTACTATTGCCCAAGTTTCTCCTTCCGGAAATTATTCGTTTATAGTCCCTCCTGTCGGAAACATGGTCATCGCCATAAATATGGTAACAAATGGAAAGAAATATACAACACAACTAGAAACAAAGTCTTTTACCGGTAACAAAGAATATACTTATCACTTAAAAATATCTGAAAAAACTCCGGGAATTATGACTGCCGAAGATTGGATTGCATTCAGTCAACTTATCAATAGCAATACATTTACCCAATACAAAGGAAAAACATTGGACGATTTCGGAGAAACGATGAATGGAATAACCACTTATTATCTATTGAATGACATTGATTTTAAAGATGTGGATTGTACTGAGTTAAAACAATAGGATACGCCCAAACAACTATTACTTTTCCCAAACCTTTGACGGACAAATCACACCCTTTACAATATACCTATCAATTCCAGCAATGGCACCACAGGTGTATTCGGAGCCGTCAATATCACCGGCATAGTTAAAAATCTCCATATAGAATCCAGCAAAGTATCTATCACATCAAAAAGCAAGAGCACAGCAGAAGGTACAAGTATTTTAGTCGGACGCAATAAAGGCAAAATACTAAATTGTTGCGTTAAGGAGTGCCAAATTGCAGCCAATCCAACCAAAACGAACCAATCAGCCAATACAGGAGGCATAGCAGGAACTTCAACAGGGGAAATCACCAATTGCTATGTTACCAACACCCAAATCATTTATGACGCAAATTCAAAAATAAAAGCAGGACCAGCCGGTGGAATAGCAGGTTCCAGCCAGGCCCAAGGTTTGATAGCAAACTGCTATTCTGCCAACAACATAATAAAGAACAGAGAGAGTTACAATGGTGGAATATGCGGAAAAGCTTCGGATGGAGCGCACATTGAAAATTGTTATGTCTATAACATAGATCTAATTACGACCAAAGGATTATTCGCAGGTATAGCTGCCAACTCTTTCTTTATCCACAACTACTATGATAATGCAAAAATAACCTTTATCGGAAAAAATGACGATGGTAATCAGTTGTCTAAAAATGCCCAATACACAGGTACTTTTATGAATAAGGAAGACATTCCCATCTACCGGCTTCTCAACCAATGGATAGATGAAACAGCTCCTACCCTTTATCCCGGTTACCCCTTTACCCGATGGACTGATGGAGGAGAAAATCTTCCTGCCGTTTTCATTTCAGAATCCCTGAAAAAGTAAGTTCACTTACTTTTTCAGGGATTCTGTACAAATTAAAAGCCGCTTTCTCATTTCACTGAAAAACGGCTTTTTATATAAATTATAGCTTGTTCTTATTAAAGAGCACCTACTTCATGCAAAGCAGCGTTAGTCTTGCGAACAGCAGCAGCACTTGCAGCAAATTTAGCTTTTTCTTCTTCATTCAAAGGCAATTCAACGATCTTTTCAATACCGTTCTTACCCAAGATTACAGGCACACCACAGCAAATATCTGATTCACCGTATTCACCTTCCAAATAAACTGAACAAGGAACCATCTTACCCTGGTTGTGGATGATAGATTCAACAACAAATGCACCAGCTGCACCCGGAGCATACCATGCAGAAGTACCCAGCAACTTAGTCAGAGTAGCACCGCCTACCATAGTAGCAGCAGCAACTTCCTGCAATTTTTCTTCAGACAAGAAGTTAGAAACAGGCATACCTTTGTAAGTAGCAAAACGAGTCAAAGGAATCATAGTAGTATCACCGTGACCACCGATAACCATACCTTCCACTTCATTAGCGTTGCAACCCAAGGCTTGAGACAAGAAATATTTGAAACGTGAGCTATCCAAAGCACCACCCATACCGATGATTCTATTCTTAGGCAAGCCCAAAGCTTTCAATGACAAATAAGTCATAGTATCCATCGGGTTAGAGATAACTACGATGATAGCATTAGGAGAGTACTTTAAGATATTCTGAGCAACTGACTTAACGATGCCTGCATTAACACCGATCAGTTCTTCACGGGTCATACCCGGCTTACGGGGAATACCTGAAGTGATAACCACAACGTCAGAGTTAGCTGTTTTTTCATAATCGTTAGTGCAACCTACAATGTTTGTGTCGAAGCCCAACAACTGAGCTGTCTGCATCATATCCATTGCCTTACCTTCTGATACGCCTTCTTTAACGTCCAGCATTACTACTTCGTCTGCTACTTCGTTAAAAGCAAGAACATTTGCACATGTAGCACCTACGTTACCTGCGCCTACTACGGTTACTTTTGACATAATCTCTATATTTTGTTTAAAGTTGATAATAAAATCGCCTTCTTAAAAGCACCGCAAAGTTACAATGATATTCCGAATTAAAGAAAAATTTCCATAATATTTTTCGAGCAGTCTACATAAATTATTGTACTTTTGTCCAAAATTCAATGTAACACTATGGATAAGAGCAAAAAACTGATTATTGTCATTATTCTGCTGGTTGTGATTATCGGCGGAGTTTCTTTTTATGCTTTTCATCAAGCAAAAGAGAATAAGGAAATGAGCGAACTCTTCGCTGTGGAAAAACTGGAAATGGAAAACGAATATACCACTTTCGCCACCCAATATGATGAACTTCAGATACAGATAAACAATGATTCCTTGCGCGAAAAGCTGGAGAGTGAGAAGCTGAAAACACAGCGGCTGCTAGAAGAATTACGACAAGTAAAGACCAGTAACGCAGCTGAGATCATGCGTTTGAAGAAAGAACTGAAAACAGTACGTGCCGTACTACGCACCTATGTTATCCAAATAGATTCACTGAACAAACTCAACCAAGCACTAGCTGAAGAAAACCAAGAAGTAAAACAAAAATATACGCAGGCAACCCGTCAAATCAATAATTTATCGCAAGAGAAAAAAAATCTGAATGAAAAGGTCACCTTGGCAGCCCAATTGGATGCCACAGGAATTAGCGTAGAGCCTAGAAATAAACGTGGTAAAACAGCCAAGAAAGTAAAAGATGTGAAAAAGATAGCCATCTCGTTCACCATTGTCAAGAATATTACCGCCAAAACAGGTGAACGTACTTTATATATACGTATTGCCAAACCAGACAATGACATACTAACCAAAAACGCTTCAAACACATTCCCATACGAAAACCGTAATTTGGTTTATTCCATCAAGAAATACATAGAATACACCGGAGAAGAACAAAATGTAACCGTATATTGGGACGTAGAGGAATATTTGCCTGCCGGAACTTATCATGTTTATATTTTCGCTGATGGAACCATGATAGGACAACAAGCTTTCAGCATGAAATAACAAGGAACATTCTCTCCTTCAATATATTTAATAAAAAAACAGCCGGTTGGAAACAAACCGGCTGTTTTTTTCTCCACCAAGCAAAAGCAGTAAACATACAGATTGCAGAATTATAAAAATATTTTAAAATAACATCCAGAATATGGCTTTCTTGAAGATTTGTCTTATTTTTGTTGCATAAACAACTTAAAAAACAACAAAACAAGAACACTATAATGAAAAAGATTGCAGCTTTTATCCTATTTATCGGTGTTTTAGATAGTATTTCAGCCCAAAGCACACTCACCTTAGATAGTTGTCGTGCTTTAGCATTATCCAACAATAAAGAGTTGCGCATTTCAGCTGAAAAGATAACAGCTGCACATTATGAAAAGAAAGCGGCTTTTACCAATTATCTTCCTAAGATTGCGGCTATAGGAACCTATATGCGCACTCAGAAAGAAATCTCTTTATTAAGTGACGAACAAAAGGGAGCTATCAGTCAGATAGGGACTACCGCCCAAGGCTCCATACAGGAAACTTTCCAACAACTGGCAGCTTCCAATCCCGAACTCGCACAAATACTGCAACCACTTGCTCCCCTCATCCCAGGTATTGGAAATGCACTGAACAAGGTAGGACAAGGTTTGGTAGATGCGCTGCGCACCGACACACGCAATATGTATGCAGGAGCTGTGACCCTTACCCAACCCATCTTCATGGGAGGAAAAATCGTTGCCTACAATAAAATCACCAAATACGCTGAACAACTGGCCGAATCACAGCACGCCACCGGTATGCAGGATATCATTTTGAGTACAGACCAAGCTTACTGGCAAGTCATCTCACTGATAAACAAGAAAAAACTAGCCCAAAGCTATCTGCAACTGGTCAGCCAACTGGACAGTGATGTAGATAAAATGATAACCGAAGGTGTCGCCACCAAAGCCGACGGACTAAGTGTAAAAGTAAAAGTGAATGAAGCCGAAATGAAGCTCACACAAATAGACAACGGATTAAGCCTATCTAAAATGGTACTATGCCAATTATGCGGTCTGCCTTTAAATGATGAAATACGTTTAGCAGATGAAGACGTAGAAAGCTTAACTCTCCTTGAATATCATGTAGGTGATAATGTAGCCACCGCTTTGGCAAATCGCGAAGAATTACGAAGTTTGGATCTAGCTAATAAAATTTATGACCAAAAAGTCAATATCACCCGCGCGGGATTTCTTCCTACAGTGGCTCTGACCGCCAACTACATGGTAACCAATCCCTCATTGGTAAACGGCTTTGAACGCAAATTCCGCGGCATGTGGGCTGTTGGCGCTATGGTACAAATTCCAATATGGAACTGGGGCGAAGGAATGTATAAGGTAAAAGCTGCCAAAGCGGAAGCAAACATTGCCCGCTACCAACTGGCAGATGCAAAAGAAAAGGTAGAATTGCAGGTAAGCCAAGCCAGCTATAAAGTAAATGAAGCAGCCAAACGCCTGAGTATGGCTGAAAAAAATCTGGAAAAAGCAGACGAGAATCTGCGCTATGCCAAACTGGGATTCATGGAAGGAGTCATTCCTACCAGTAACGTATTGGAAGCGCAAACCGCTTGGTTATCTGCCCAGTCGGACAAAATAGACGCTCAGATTGATGTAAAACTGACTGAAGTCTATTTGCGCAAATCAATGGGAGTGCTTAAATAAAAATTAAAGATTAAAAACGAAAAGATATGGCAGAAAGATCACAACACAGCAATATTTTGCTGGCATTTATTTCACTGACAGCAGTCATTGTCATAGTGTCACTGATAGGTTTCTTTACACTGGGTAAAGGTCCGGAAATCATTCAGGGGCAAGCAGAAGCCGACGAATACCGTGTATCCAGCAAAGTGCCGGGACGCATTCTGGAATTTCGTGTAAAGGAAGGAGACAAAGTAAAAGCCGGTGACACACTGGCTATCCTTGAAGCCCCCGATGTAAAAGCCAAACTTTCTCAAGCACAAGCTGCCGAACAAGCAGCACAAGCCTTGAATGAAAAAGCACAACGAGGTACCCGCCAAGAGCAACTGCAAGCTGCCTACGAAATGTGGCAGAAAGCCAAAGCCGGAGTAGAAATTGCTGAAAAGTCATACAACCGTGTCAACCGGCTCTTTGAACAAGGCGTAATGTCCGCGCAAAAACGTGATGAAGCCAAAGCACAATTTGATGCCATGACCGCTACAGAAAAAGCAGCACGCTCCCAATACGAAATGGCAAAGAACGGTGCACAACGTGAAGACAAAGCAGCAGCCGCAGCCCAAGTAGAACGTGCCAAAGGTGCTGTAGCCGAAGTTTCCTCCTACATAGACGAAACGATACTGACCGCGTCAGCTGATGGAGAAGTGACCGAAAGTTTTTCCCAAAACAGGCGAACTGGTAGGTACCGGTGACCCCCATTATGAACGTGGCCCGCTTGAATGACATGTGGGTAACATTTAATGTACGCGAAGATTTCCTAAAAGACTTTACCGTAGGAAATGAGATTAGCGCATTTATTCCTGCCTTTGACAAAGAAATAAAATTCAAGGTTACTTATATGAAAGATCTGGGTACATATGCTGCCTGGAAAGCAACCAAGACTACGGGACAATTCGACCTGAAGACCTTCGAGGTGAAAGCTGTTCCTGTAGAGAGAACAGACGGATTGCGTCCGGGAATGAGTGCCATCATCGAGAAATAACAAACAATGAACAATACTGTCCATAACCGTATATTCCGCATAGCCCGGCGTGAAGTGTTCCGCATCGCCACAAGACCGCTATATCTGTTCTGCATGATCATAGCTCCCTTGTTCTGTTATCTCTTCTTCACTACATTAATGTGGAACGGACTCCCTACGGATATGCCGGCAGGTGTGGTCGATTTGGACAACACAGCTACCACACGCAGCATCATCCGTAATCTGGACGCTTTTCAGCAGACTAAAATCATAGCACATTACCCCAGTTTCGCGGATGCTCGCAAAGCCATGCAGCAAGGAAAGATCTATGCTTTCTACTATATTCCAAAAGGAACTACCGAGAAGGCATTAGCAAGCCGTCAACCCAAGGTTTCCTTTTATACCAACTACTCCTATCTGGTAGCAGGTTCATTACTCTATAAAGACCAGCGCACCATGTCCGAGCTGGCGGGTGGAGCCATCGGCCGTGCCACCTTATATGCCAAAGGAGCTACAGAAGACCAGGCCATGGCATTCCTGCAGCCCATAGTCATCGACTCTCATGTATTAAACAACCCATGGCTCAATTACTCTGTATATTTGAGTAACACCATCATACCGGGTATCCTGATGCTGCTCATCTTTATGACCACCGTCTATACCATTGGAAGTGAAATGAAAACCCAACACCCCGAAAAGAATGGATGGGCATGGCAGACAATTCCATCACCGTAGCCCTGACCGGCAAATTGCTGCCCCAGACTGTAGTTTTCTTTGTCATGGCCACCTTCTATAATGTTTATCTATACGGTTTCCTGCACTATCCCTGTAATAGCGGTATACTGCCCATGCTGTTTGCCGGTCTGTTACTAGTACTGGCTTCACAGGCTTTCGGAGTATTTCTGTTCGGATTGTTTACAACAGTCCGCTTGGCACTGAGCACCGCCTCCCTATCGGGGGGTGATTTCTTTCTCCATATCGGGTATGAGTTTTCCGGTTATGGCAATGAATCCTGTATTACAGGCACTGGCCAATCTATTCCCGTTACGCCACTACTTCCTGATTTATGTAGATTTGGCACTTAACGGATATCCACTGATTTACGCATGGCATTCAGTAGTCGCGTTGATGTTATTCATGCTGTTGCCTTTCTTTATACTGAAAAGACTGCGCACAGTACTATTACATTATGTATATATTCCCTAAAACGGCAAACAGGTATGAAAACATATAAACTCAAAGATATCATCTCACAAGGAACCAAGGACCTTTTCTACATCTGGTGGCAAGAGTTGAAAGCAGTTGTAAAGGATCAGGGTGTACTTATCTTCTTCATTCTGGTACCACTAGGCTATCCGCTTCTCTATACCTTTATATATACCAATGAAACAGTGCGTGAAGTTCCTGCTGCTGTAGTAGATAACAACCGTTCAAGCCTCAGCCGTGAATACCTGCGTCTGGTAGATGCAGGTGCCGACTTGGAAATAGTATCTCATTGCAGTGATATGGAAGAAGCAAAAACTTTATTGAAGAGCGGCAAAGTGTATGGCATCATCTATATTCCTGAAAGCTTCAGCCGCGACATTACTAAAGGAGTTCAAACCCATGTCACCATCTACTGTGACATGAGCGGTATGCTATACTACAAAGCCATGCTGACAGCCAACACCAATGCCTCGCTGGTAATGAACAAACAGATAAAGATAGAACGCTCCGGCAACACAACCATCCGACAAGATGAAGTGAGCACGTCCCCCATAGCGTATGAGGATATTTCCATTTTCAATCCGCAGAACGGTTTTGCCAGCTTCCTGATACCCGCCGTACTGATACTGATTATCCAACAAACTTTACTGCTAGGAGTAGGTCTATCTGCCGGAACTGCTCGTGAGAACAACCGTTTTCGGGACCTTATCCCCATGAGCCGCCATTATCATGGCACGCTGCGCATTGTTTTAGGCAAATCACTGACTTACCTTATGATATATGCTGTCATGGCTACCTATATGCTCTGCCTTGTTCCCAAAATGTTCAGCCTGGTACAAATAGCTCAAGCCGGAACCCTAGTGGCATTCATGTTTCCCTATATACTGGCATGCATCTTTTTCGCGATGACTTGTTCTATCTTTATTCACCATCGGGAAGCCTGTATGATGATTTATGTATTTACCTCAGTACCGTTGCTATTTATCTCAGGCATTTCGTGGCCAGGTACTGCCATTCCTAAATTCTGGGAGGTGGTTTCGTGGCTGTTCCCTTCCACTTTCGGCATCAACGGCTTTGTACGCATCAACAATATGGGAGCCACACTGACCGATGTGCTGACAGAGTACCGGGTATTGTGGATACAAACAGGTGTTTATTTCCTTACCACCTGCATCGTATACCGTCGTCAGATTACCTTAAGCCGCAGACATGTATACGAAAGATTAAAAGAGATTAAGAAAAGACGCAGAACAAATGTCGTCTGAATTTGTTTATAAATTAAGAACTAAATGAATTATTTATGATGAAAAAACTTTTTATTCTGGCATGCGTATGCCTGCTGATTACTTCATGTAACAGCAACTCCAAAAACACTAACGATTCTGCAATCTCCACCGAAACAACGGATATGCACAATGCAGAAAACTCATTGGATTATGACGGTACTTACACCGGAACTTTTCCGGCTGCCGACTGTCCGGGTATCAACATGACCCTGACTATTAAAAAAGACAAGACTTTTGAGTTGATATCAGAATATATTGACCGGCAGGATGCTACTTTCAAAGAATATGGAACTTACTCTGTTGAAGGTAATATCATGACTTTAATTAATGGAGAGGATAAGCAATATTATAAAGTCGGTGAGAATACCCTGACCGCTCTCAATCAAGACAAACAGGCAATAACAGGAGAGTTAGCAGACCATTATATTCTACACAAAAAATAAACTTTACTTCATCTGTCATTTTCATGCCAAAGTGAAGGGTCCGCTTCAATCTATCACAGCCGGATTCTTCACTTTGTTTTTTTATCTGCCCACAATCTGTATTCACACTAATTAACTCCCATTCCTTTTGCTTATTACGATTTTTTCGTAGATTTGCGAAAACATCGTAATCAATTCATTTTCTTATGGAAAAGCTAACGATACAAGAAGAAGAAGTGATGCTTCATATTTGGAGCATGGGAGAATGTTTCGTGAAAGACATAGTTGCTAAATTTCCCGAACCCAAGCCGCCTTATACTACGGTGGCATCCATAGTGAACAACCTGAAAAGAAAAGGGTATGTTACGGCCAAACGATTCGGCAACACTTATCAATACACCCCAGTGGTTAAACAAAGCGAATACAAACGCACATTTGTAAGTGGTGTGGTCCGGAACTATTTTGCTGACTCATACAAGGAAATGGTATCTTTCTTCGCCAAAGAGCAAAAAATCTCCGCAGCCGACTTGAAAGACATTATCAACTTGATAGAGAAAGAAGAAGATAAATAATCCTGCTAAATTCACAAATACTATGATAACTACAGCACCCGAACTCATCTACATGCTGAAAGTAAATATAGGCATCGCCTTATTCTATGCTTTCTACAAGCTGTTCTGCTGTCGCGACACTTTCTTCCAGTGGCGTCGTATCGCACTGCTGAGTTTTCTTGCCCTCTCGTTTTTTTATCCGCTGATGGATATGCAAGCATGGGTGAAAGAACAACCTGCCATCAATGAACTGGCAGATTACTACGCACTGATGATGCTGACAGAAACAAATACTTCCACTGCCACAGTAGTCACAGCTCCTGTTGCTATTCCCACACCCGACCTGCTTGATATAATAAAGTTCGTCTATTGGATTGGAATCCTTTTATTATCCGCACGATTTATGATCCAACTAAGCAGTATTTTCCGCCTTGTCTTAAAAAGCAAGAATATAAATGTAGACCAAATATCCATACGCAGTCTATCAGAACCTGCCAATCCATTCTCTTTCTGGCAATGGATTTTCATCTATCTGCCCGGACTGAAAGAAGATGAAAAACAAGAAATCCTGACGCACGAACAGACCCACGTCCGCCAATGGCATTCCATAGATGTCATTATCAGTGAAATAGTAAATATCATTTGCTGGATGAATCCTTTTTGCATGGCTGCTGAAAACAGAGATCAGACTCAATTTGGAATACCTTGCCGATCATAAAGTAATGGAATCCGGCACAAATAAGAAAGCATATCAATATCACCTTTTGGGATTAGCCAACCAAAACAGACAAACCGGTTTATATAATAATTTCAACTTATCACACTTAAAAAACAGAATTAAAATGATGAACAAAAAAAGAACCCGCACCACAGGGCATATCAAATATGCCTTGTTTGCACCGCTGACTGCTGCTCTACTCTTGGTCAGCAACATTGAAACCGTGGCACGGACAGCCGAAAGGTTAATCTATTCCACGGAAGAAAGCACCCCACGCCCCGAAAGGGAAGAAGTGGCATCTTTTGTCAACACAACAGTACAAGGTCTGGTGACTTTCACTATTACCGTAACCAATAGTGAAGGTAAGCCTCAGCCTAATATTACTCTGCAAATCAAACCGGGTAATGAAGTAAAAACTTTCAAGACCAATGCAGAAGGAAAGGCTACCATAGAAGTGGATATGACGACTCCCAAGTATGTTTCCCTAGACGTTTCCTCTCCTAAAAGTTCCAAACACCAATCACTTCTACTTTCAGCAAACAAACCGAATGTCACTGCCATTTTCGATACCGATGATGATATTGCCGCCTACATCAAAGCCGGCAAACAAATACGGATCAAGTTACAAATATCCAATAATGATAACCAACAACTTGCAGGAGTAGAACTTATTTCTTCTTCAACAAATGCCAAAGCCACGACAAACGCTCACGGAGAAGCTCAGTTAACAGTAGGAGTAGGCGAAACCATTGCCATTAACCATAAAGGTTATCAAGAAGGAAAATTCACGGTAAAAGAACTCTGCCCCATCAAAGATATGGAAAATCCGGAACTGGTGAGATTACTTCTTGTCGGAGAAGACCCCGTATACCAGATAGCAGACAATATGCCTGAATTCCCCGGAGGTATGACAGCCTGCTTGCAATATTTGGCACGCAACATAAAATATCCCGTAACAGCGCAAAAGGAGGGAGCACAAGGTAAAGTAATCGTACAGATGGTTATTGAAAAAGATGGTTCGGTAGACCATGTAAGCATAGTACGCAGCATTACCCCCGAACTGGATGCTGAAGCAGCACGGGTTGTAAAATCCATGCCAAAATGGAAGCCGGCAACTGTAAAAGACAAAGCAGTACGTTGCAGATACACTGTTCCTGTAACTTTCAAACTGCAATAAAGAGCATAAAAACAGAAAAGAGGCTGTTCCGAACAGTCTCTTTTCATCTTAAAAATATATTCCTAAATCATTTCTTCATCTCCACAATGTGTGTCGGCGCCTGTTCCGCATTACGCTTCTCGGTCTGCTTCACAACATTTTCAGCTAACTCTATAAATGCACGCCCGGTAATGCTGTCCTCATTCAAAGCAGCCGGAGTTCCTTTATCACCATTTTCACAGATACTCTGCACAATAGGAATTTGTCCCAACAAAGGCACATTCATTTCCTCTGCCAGCTGTTTGCAACCCTCCTTTCCGAAAAGGTAATACTTATTTTCAGGAAGTTCCGCAGGAGTAAACCATGACATATTCTCCACCAATCCCAAAATAGGAACATTTACTTTATCATTGGTATACATATTGATTCCCTTGCGCGCATCAGCCAAAGCCACCTGCTGAGGTGTACTGACGATTACAGCTCCCGTAATAGCCAAAGTCTGCACCAAAGTCAGATGAATATCACTGGTGCCCGGAGGCGTATCCAATATGAAATAATCCAGTTCTCCCCATGCGGCATCTCCAATCAGTTGTTTCAAAGCATTACTAGCCATCCCTCCACGCCATAAAGTAGCTTGATCAGGGTCGACAAAGAAACCGATAGAAAGCAACTTGATACCATATTTTTCAATCGGCACAATCAAATCACGCCCGTCAATCTGCTCAGCATAAGGACGGGCATCTTCCACCTGGAACATTTTAGGCACAGAAGGACCGAAAATATCAGCATCCAGCAAACCTACTTTATATCCCAGTCTAGCTAGGGCCACAGCTAGATTGGCCGCCACAGTAGACTTGCCCACCCCGCCTTTTCCGGATGAAACAGCAATGACATTTTTTACCAATGGAAGCAGCTTACCCGGTTCGGGACGCGCCGCCTGACGGCTCTCTGTCGCAATAGCTACCTGTACATCAGGTGAAACATAAGTATGAATAGCTGTTTCGGCAGCCTTTATCATAGATTTCATAAACGGATCGGTCGGTTTCTCAAAAATCAACGAAAAGCTTACCGACATACCGTCAATGCGAAGATTATCGGCAACCATCTCCGCTTCCACCAAATTCTTTCCCGTTCCGGGATAACGCACCGTTGCCAAGGCGTCCAAAATCAATTTCGGATATAAAGTCATCATTCTGTTATTATTTACTTGTTTTCAACCCGCTTCGTTTACTGCGGTTGTAACTGCGATACTCATCCAATTCTATTTCCACATCGGGTTCATGCAACTCCTTCTCTTGCGGCAGACGGAACTTCATATATTTTATATTCAAACCACGATCCAACCATTGTTGTTCATAATAGGTACGGATGCCTAGTATGTCATCCACCAAACCGGAATGATACAAATCTTCGGTCATAAACTCTACCGGCAATTTGTTTTCCTCTACCATATAGCGGGTGTAAGTAAACATAAAATTACTGTCGGTCTTCAAATGAATCAGTCCGTCCGGCTTCAAAAACTTACGATAACGTTCCATAAAGTATGTGGAAGTAAGACGTTTAGTCGCTTTCTTCATCTGCGGATCAGAGAAAGTCAGCCATATCTCACTCACCTCACCCGGAGCAAAAAAACCGGTCGATGATTTCGATATTGGTACGCAAAAAACGCCACATTCGTCATGCCATCTTTCAGCGCTTCCGTCGCACCGGTCCACATACGGGCCCCTTTTATATCTACACCGTATAAAATTTTTACTCGGAATACATACGACCCAGCCCTACGGTATATTCACCTCGTCCGCATCCCAGTTCCAGAACTATCGGATTATCGTTCTTTAAAAAAGTCACGGTTCCAATTCCCCTTCATATCGAACGTAACGTTATCGGCCACCGAATAAGGGTATTCAAACACGTGCGGATACTCCCGCATATCAGCAAATTTCTCCAGTTTTCCTTTTCCCATGAAAATTAGTCTATCATTAATTTGTTTCCACAGGCAAAGGTAGGAATATCCTGTGAAAGAGAAAAAAAATAGACCCGCAATTCACTTGCAGGTCTATTTTTCTTATCTTTCTATTTTCTATATTATTCAGAAATTGCCTCAACGGACTCTCCCAATTCTTTCTTCAGATCTTCAT
>ENA-OQNJ01000076-OQNJ01000076.1-human-gut-metagenome-genome-assembly--contig:-NODE-76-length-23103-cov-2.909950_pt1 | contig 23103 bp, 24 predicted proteins | sample MGYA00242630_ERZ504882 | MGnify/ENA primary metagenome ERZ504882 (study PRJEB26092, sample SAMD00036408) | human gut metagenome | host: Homo sapiens | study: EMG produced TPA metagenomics assembly of... | reverse complement strand
ACACGCTCTCCAATCTGCTCCCGCCCTACCCAGAATTGCCGTGCATCATACACAGTAAAACCGTTGGTCGGCACTGTTATGCCGACCCTGCGTAGAGTAGCCGACATGTGTAGCAGTACATATATCTGTAAACTGCGATAGTCTACGAAAGTCACGCAAGAGTAACCCGACTGCCGTTCTCCTTTTCGCAGCGGTCGCCGCTCTCCGATTTTCGCCGTGCTTCCTAAAGGGAAAGGGGTAATTCACAAGAGGGTGGTACTCATTTAATCCGCGCACGGCGCGGAAAAAAACGGTTTAGTGGCCTACGGGCAAACCTTGGTGTCTACCCTCTTGTGCGCCCGCGCGGCGTCAGCGCAGATTCCGTTTGCTTCGCAAGCAACTATCCCATGTTTCACGTGAAACAAAATCCGCCCTCCTGTGGAACAAAAGTGTTTCACGTGAAACATTGATTAAGAATGCCGTCGGGATTGGAGAATAAATGGGGAGAATTATAGCAATTGCAAACCAAAAGGGCGGCGTTGGAAAGACGACAACAGCAATTAACTTGTCCGCCTGCCTGGCAGAAGCAAAACAGAGAGTATTAGTTATTGATATTGATCCGCAGGGAAATACCACAAGCGGTCTTGGAATTGATAAAGAAGAAAAAGAAAATACAATCTATGAAGTTATGTTGGGTGAAATTTCGATTGAACAGGCTATCTGTAAGGAAGCATTTGATTGTCTGGACGTAATCCCTTCTAATGTCAACCTTGCAGGTGCGGAAATCGATCTTATTGATATAGAAGACCGCGAGTATATTTTAAAGAAAAGTATTGCTCAGATCCGGAAAAACTATGATTATATTATATTGGACTGTCCGCCGTCTTTAAGTATGCTGACAGTCAACGCAATGACTGCAGCAGACACAGTACTTGTGCCGATTCAGTGCGAATACTATGCATTGGAAGGATTAACACAGCTGATACATACAATTCATCTGGTTCAGAAAAAATTAAATCCAAATCTGGAACTGGAGGGTGTTGTCTTTACAATGTATGATTCCAGAACCAATCTTTCATTACAGGTTGTGGAAAATGTAAAAGATAATTTAAAACAAAACATCTATAAGACAATTATTCCAAGAAATATCCGGTTAGCCGAAGCACCGAGCCACGGACTGCCAATCAATATTTATGATACAAAGTCCAGTGGTGCAGAAAGTTACCGCTTATTGGCACAGGAAGTAATGAACAATAGAAATGAGGGAAAATAAATGGCAGTAGCGAAGAAAAGCAAAGCATCTTCAAAAGGCCTTGGAAAAGGATTGGGAAATCTTATCCGGGAATCGGAAGAAGATGAAAATGTAGTAGTAAAGGAAGTAGTCAAAGAAGTTGTTGTAAAAGAACCGGGTGAAATGAAAGTTCGTCTGTCACAGATTGAACCAAACCGGGAACAGCCAAGAAAAGTATTTGATGAAGATGCGCTGATTGAATTGTCGGAATCGATTAAACAGTATGGCGTCTTACAGCCGCTTCTGGTTCAGAAAAAGGACAAGTATTATGAAATTATTGCCGGTGAAAGAAGATGGCGTGCAGCAAAGCTGGCAGGAGTCAAAGAAGTACCGGTTATTATAAAAGACTACTCTACGCAGGAAGTCATGGAGATTGCGTTGATTGAAAATATTCAGCGTGAAGACTTAAATCCAATAGAAGAAGCGCAGGCATATCAGCGTTTAATCAAAGATTACCGGTTAAAGCAGGATGAAGTCGCGGAAAAGGTATCAAAGTCCCGTGCGGCAATTACGAATTCGCTGCGTCTGTTAAAGCTTGATGAACGTGTACAGGAAATGGTTATGGAAGGCAAATTAAGCAATGGTCATGCCAGAGCCATTATCGGAATAGAAGACGGCGACCAGCAGTATCAGGTAGCACAGAAAATTTTTGACGAGCAGATGAGTGTCCGTGAAACGGAAAAATTGATGAAAAATCTGAACCGTCCTGAAAAACCGGAAAAACAAAAGCCACAGAATGATTTTGTGTACCGGGATATTGAGGAAAAGATGAATAAATTATGGGTACAAAAGTCGTTATTAAAACCGGAACACGATAAGGTAAATTGAAATTGAATATTATTCACAGGCAGAGCTGGAAAGAATCTATGATTTGCTGAAACAGATAAAAAAATGAATAATTCAATATTTTCTACACTTATACTATAAATATAGGAGCAAACGATTATGATAAATTTTTTTGATTTATTTTCAGTGGATACACTGTATATTGTCTTGGGACTTGCCGGGGTAAGCCTGATTACGCTGATTCTTGCAATTGTTGCGCTTTGTAAGGCAGCAAAGTTAAAAAGAAATAACCGTTCCTTTATGGAAGGTGCAGATGGAAAGTCGATTGAGAGTCTGATTCATGAACATCTCGATGAGATTGAAAGTATCCGGGCAGTCGGTGAGAAAAACAGTGCGGCAGTGAAAGATATTTACGAAAAAATGCAGTATACATTTCAGAAGGTGGGCATTGTGAAGTATGATGCGTTTCATGAAATGGGTGGAAAGTTAAGCTTCGCATTATGTATGCTGGATAAAGTCAATAACGGATATATTATCAATGTAATGCACAGCAATAACGGCTGTTTTGCTTACATTAAAGAGGTTGTTGACGGAAAGTCGTACATTGAGCTGGGCGATGAGGAAAACCAGGCATTACAGCAGGCTGTGGCAGGACGTATGGGTGATGCTGATCTGGGCAGAAAAGTCAATGATGCGATTCAAAAAGATGTTTCCGTAGATTAATTATGGGGAAAATTATATAAAAGACTGGAAATGAATAAAAAAACGTTGTATGATGGCAATGAATTGAAAAATTGAAATGGAGATTATGGAAAATGTTAGATTTAAAATTTGTAAGAGAAAATCCGGAAATTGTAAAGCAGAATATTAGAAATAAGTTTCAGGATAGAAAGCTTCCGCTGGTAGATGAAGTGATTGAACTGGACGAGCAGGCAAGAGCAACCCAGACAGAAGCCGATGAGTTAAGAGCAAACCGTAACAAGCTTTCAAAGCAGATTGGTGCATTAATGGCACAGGGCAAGAAAGAAGAAGCGGAAGAAGTAAAGGCAAAGGTCAATGCCGATGCAGAACGTTTAAAGGAACTGGAAGCAAAGGAAAGTGAATTAAATGCAAGAGTAAAGGAAATTATGATGACCATTCCGAACATCATTGACCCAAGCGTTCCTATCGGAAAAGACGACAGTGAAAATGTTGAAATTGAAAAGTTCGGTGAACCGGTTGTGCCGGATTATGAAATCCCATATCACACAGATATTATGGAGAAGTTTAACGGTATCGACTTAGAAGCTGCCGGAAAGGTTGCCGGTAACGGGTTCTATTATCTGATGGGAGATATTGCACGTCTTCACTCAGCCATGACAGCATATGCGCGTGACTTCATGATTGGAAAGGGCTTTACATACTGTATCCCACCATTCATGATTCGTTCAAATGTCGTAACAGGCGTTATGAGCTTTGAGGAGATGGATGCCATGATGTACAAGATTGAGGGAGAGGATCTCTACCTTATCGGCACATCTGAGCACTCAATGATTGGTAAGTTCATCGATACAATAAACGATGAGTCAAAGCTTCCATACACACTTACAAGCTACTCACCTTGCTTCCGTAAGGAAAAGGGTGCACACGGCATTGAGGAGAGAGGTGTTTACCGTATCCATCAGTTTGAAAAGCAGGAGATGATTGTTGTCTGCAAGCCACAGGATTCAAAGGAATGGTATGAGAAGATGTGGAAGTACACAGTAGAGCTTTTCAGAAGTCTCGATGTGCCTGTCCGTACTCTTGAGTGCTGTTCAGGAGACCTCGCAGATCTCAAGGTTAAATCATGCGACGTAGAGGCATGGTCACCAAGACAGAAGAAGTACTTCGAGGTTGGAAGCTGCTCTAACTTAGGCGATGCACAGGCAAGACGTCTTAAGATTCGTGTAAAGGGCGAGGATGGCAAGAAATACTTTGCACATACTCTTAACAACACAGTTGTTGCTCCACCACGTATGCTTATCGCATTCCTTGAGAACAACCTGAATGCAGATGGCTCTGTAAATATCCCTAAGGCACTTCAGCCATACATGGGTGGTACAGAGAAGCTTATTCCGAAGCACTAGTTTTTGAAATAAATTAGTTCATGTAAATATAACAGCCGTAGCTGCGATTGAAAAGGAAAATCGCGGTTATGGCTGTTTTGTAGTTAATGACCTTATCAATATTTATGTCAGAGATGATAAGCAAATACAGAAGGCTTTTGACAAAAACGGTCATGCAAAATTCTTTTAATAAACGTCATTGACACCAAATGTGATACCACGTATAATATAGATAGGAGGTATTCAGAATGTCAAAATGGGATAAACTATTAACGAGAATATGTGCTTTGTCAAAAGACCTCCGGTTTGATGAATTGCGTAAGGTATTGGAAAGCTATGGATATGTAATGAATGCCCCAAAGGGCGGAAGCAGTCATTATACGTTCAGAAAAGCCGGATGTCAACCGATTACGATACCGAAGCATGAACCTATCAAAAAAGTGTATGTTGAGATGGTAAAACAGATTGTGGAAAGTGAGGCGGTGAATGATGAAAACGCTGAATGATTATTTTACAATGAATTATCGTATGGAAATTGTAGAGGATAAGGATGAGGGTGGTTTTGTGGTTTCATTTCCGGAGCTCCCGGGATGTATTACCTGCGGAGAAACAGTAGAATCCGCTGTCGCAAACGCTTTAGATGCCAAGAAAGCATGGTTAGAAGCTGCTATGGAAGATGGTATTGAAATCCATGAGCCGGACAGCTTAGAGGATTATTCTGGACAGTTTAAACTTAGAATTCCACGAAGTCTTCATCGTTCCCTTGCAGAACATTCTAAGAGGGAAGGTATCAGTATGAATCAGTATTGTGTATATCTTCTTTCCAGAAACGATGCAGCTTATTCGAAATTATAGACTAAATGTAAAAAGGAGGTGTTCTGTTATGTTTTTTCTTATAGCGAAGGATAATGAATGGACTGGATTGCTTAGTAGTCTGGATATGTTTTCAGATGATTTTATGGAAGAAGGACGGATACAGCCTGAAGTACAGGTAAGGGAAGAGTTTTTAATGAATTTACAGAGAAGTAAAATCCCTTACCAAATACTTCACTGGTGCTCATCACAGACATAAAAGCGTGTAGCTTATTCTGATGTATGAAGCTTCTAAGCTCTATGGCCTGCTTCTTTGTGAGAGTGCTGAAAACGATATAGTTTCTCTCACCGGTGTAAGCACCTCGTGCCTCCACATAGGTGGCACTTTTCTCCAGCGTGTTAGTAATATAATCGCATATCACATCCTTGTCATCGCAGATAAGCATTATGGATTTTCTGAGCATGATATTTTCGATGATTGCATCAATCATAAATGATTTCACAACAAGTCCGACAAATGAATACAGAGCAGTCTTTATGTCAAACACAAAGCAGGCGATGATAATCATGACGAGGTCGGTGAGAAATAAAGCCATGCCGATATTTTCTACATGTGCATAGTTTTTTTACAATCATGGCGATGACATCGGTTCCGCCACTTGAAGCCCCTACATAGAAAAGCAGTGCAGATGCGATTGCAGGAAGAGCGATGGCAAAAATCAGCTCAAGCATTGGCTCGTTTGAGAGCGGATGAGTGAGCGGGTCAAGCTTTTCAAGCACCAGAAGCTCAACAGATAAAAGTATTGTGGCATAGGTGGTCTTAATAGCAAAGCCTTTGCCAAGGAAGAAAAAGCCCACTGCAAGCAGAAGCATGTTCACAATAGTAGAAAACATACTCGCTGAGAGAGGGGTTATTTTTGCAAAAACAACTGCGGCACCGGTTACGCCACCGAAGGTGAAGTTGTTTGGGAACTTGAAATAGTATACACCGATTGCCATGATGGTGATACTGAGTGTCATTATCAGAAAATTTTTTATCTGTTTAAGCATTTGTTGTTCTCCTTGCTTTCTTTTGTATTATTAATCGTTCAAATCTAAATATTTATTTGCATGGATAGTGTAGGACGATGAATGTCTGATGTCAATATAATCCATGAAATAAATTATAAGTATTATTTCTATAAAAGATATATTATATTAGTAAAACTAATAAGAATAATTACAATATATAATTGGAAAATTTAGCACTATGAAGGTATACTATAGGTATTGAACGAATTGCAGATTATTAGGAGGAACAATAATGGATTACAAGAATTCAGGTGTTGATATCGAGGCAGGTTACAAGTCAGTAGAGCTTATGAAAAAGCATGTAAAGGAGACTATGAGACCGGAGGTGTTAGGTGGTCTCGGAGGCTTCTCAGGAGCGTTCTCACTTGCTTCCATCAAGGATATGGAGGATCCGGTGCTTTTATCGGGAACAGATGGCTGCGGAACTAAGGTAAAGCTTGCTTTCATCATGGACAAGCATGATACAATCGGAATCGATGCAGTTGCCATGTGCGTAAATGATGTGGCATGTGCAGGCGGTGAGCCATTATTTTTCCTTGATTATATAGCATGTGGAAAGAACTATCCGGAGAAGATTGCTACAATCGTAAGCGGTGTGGCAGAGGGCTGTAAGCAGTCAGGCTGTGCACTCGTTGGTGGTGAGACAGCAGAGCATCCGGGTCTTATGCCTGAGGATGAGTATGACCTTGCAGGCTTTGCAGTTGGTGTGGTTGACAGAAAGGACATCATCACAGGCGAGGGATTAAAGGATGGTGATGTACTTATCGGAATGGCATCAACAGGCGTACACTCAAATGGATTTTCACTTGTCAGAAAGATTTTCAAGATGGACAAGGAGACATTAAATACATATCATGAGGAGCTTGGCACTACACTTGGAGAGGCACTTCTTGCCCCTACAAGAATCTATGTAAAGGCTCTTAAGGCTGTAAAGGATGCAGGCGTCACAGTAAAGGCCTGCAGTCATATCACAGGCGGCGGCTTCTATGAGAATATCCCACGTATGCTCATCGATGGCAAACGTGCCGTAGTTGAGAAAAACAGCTATCCTGTTCCACCAATCTTTAAAATGATGGCTAGAGAGGGAAATGTCGAGGAGCAGATGATGTACAATACCTACAACATGGGACTTGGAATGATTGTCGCAGTGGACCTTGCAGACGTGGACAAGACTATGGAGGCTATGAAGTCTGCCGGAGATACACCATACGTAGTCGGAAAGATTATTGACGGCGAGAAGGGTGTAGATCTCGTATAATAACATTCAATATATTGTTAATAATTGTATACATCGTTGCGAGGAAAAAGAATGAAAATTGCAGTATGTGTATCGGGTGGCGGCACTAATCTTCAGGCCATCATAGATGCAATAGATAACGGAACAATTACAAACACACAGATAGAGGTTGTTATCAGCAACAACGCAGATGCATATGCACTTGAGAGAGCTAAAAAGGCTGGAATAAAGGCAGTATGCATCTCGCCAAAGAGCTATGAAAGCAGAGCTGCCTTCAATGAAGATTTCTTAAAGCAGCTTAATTCATATCATGTGGATTTAGTCGTACTGGCAGGTTTTCTGGTAGTGATTCCACCTGAGATGATAAAGCAGTACAGAAACAAAATCATAAATATCCATCCATCGCTCATACCATCTTTCTGCGGCACAGGCTACTATGGTCTTAAGGTGCATGAGGGAGTGCTTGCACGCGGTGTGAAGGTGACAGGTGCCACCTGCCACTTTGTGGATGAAGGCACGGACACAGGCCCTATTATTTTACAGAAGGCAGTCGAGGTAAAGCAGGGTGACACACCTGAGGTGCTTCAGCGCAGGGTTATGGAGCAGGCTGAGTGGAAAATCATGCCACACGCTATCGACCTGATAGCAAATGGCAGGGTGTCAGTAGAAGACGGACATGTTATTATAGATGAGAAGTAATGACAGTGTTGTAAGTAATTAGTATGTAAACACAGGTAGATTATGATTACCGGACAATGAAAAGCTTATATATAGCTTAGGTATAGGAGGCAAAAATGAAGGTATTAGTAGTAGGAAGCGGCGGAAGAGAGCATGCAATATGCAGGGCTGTTGCAAAGAGCTCACGCGTTGACAAGATATACTGTGCACCGGGCAATGCAGGTATCGCTGCACTTGCAGAGTGTGTGCCAATCGGTGCGATGGAGTTTGATAAGCTCGTATCATTTGCAAAGGATAATGCCATTGATTTTACAATCATCGGCATGGATGATCCGCTTGTAGGTGGTATCGTTGACGAGTTTGAAAAGGCAGGGCTCAAGTGTTTCGGACCAAAGAAGAATGCAGCTATTCTTGAGGGCTCAAAGGCATTTTCAAAGGATCTCATGAAAAAGTATAATATCCCTACTGCGGCATATGAGAATTTTACTGATGCCAAAGAGGCACTTAAATATTTAGAGACAGCAAAGTTCCCTATTGTGTTAAAGGCAGACGGACTTGCTCTTGGAAAGGGTGTACTTATCTGTAATACTCTTGAGGAGGCAAAAGAGGGTGTCAGAACCATCATGGAGGACAAGAAGTTCGGAACAGCCGGAAACACCATGGTAGTTGAGGAGTTCATGACGGGCCGTGAGGTTTCAGTGCTTTCATTTGTAGACGGAAAGACTATCAAGATTATGTCATCTGCGCAGGATCATAAGCGTGCAGGCGATGGTGATACAGGCCTTAATACAGGCGGCATGGGTAATTTCTCACCTAGTCCGTTCTATACCGATGAGGTCGATGATTTCTGCAAGAAGTATATTTATCAGGCAACTGTAGATGCTATGGCTAAAGAGGGCAGACCTTTTACAGGAGTTATCTTTTTCGGACTCATGCTCACAGAGGATGGACCAAAGGTGCTTGAGTACAATGCAAGATTCGGAGATCCTGAGGCACAGGTTGTGCTTCCACGTATGAAGAATGATATTATTGATGTGATGGAGGCCTGTGTAGACGGAACTCTTGACACAATAGATCTTCAGTTTGAGGACAATGCATGCGTATGCGTGGTTCTGGCATCAGACGGATATCCTGTCAAGTATGAGAAGGGCTTTAAGATAACTGGCTTTGAGAAGTTTGACGGCAAAGAGGATTATTACTGCTATCATGCCGGCACCAAATTTGATGCTGACGGCAATATCGTCACAAACGGAGGAAGGGTGCTTGGTATCACTGCAACAGGCGCCACACTCAAGGAGGCCAGAGCCAAGGCTTACGAGGCAACAGAGTGGGTACAGTTTGATAATAAATACATGAGACATGATATCGGAAAGGCTATAGATGAAGCATAAGGGTATTATTTTTGATATGGATGGCACTCTCTGGGATTCGGCAGAGAATGTGGCAAAATCATGGAATAAGGCCATAGCAGATTATGGCTATGAGAGGGCACCTATCACAAAAGAAGATATGTATTCAGTAATGGGAAAGACAATGGATGTACTTGCATCCATTATCTTTCCTAATTGTACTTGCAGAGATGAGTTAATTAATGTATGCTATAGAGAAGAAAACGATTACCTGACCGTTCATGGGGGAGAGCTTTATCCTGATGTTGAAAAGACACTTGATGAGCTGTCAGAAAGATATGACCTTTATATAGTCAGCAATTGCCAGCGTGGTTATATAGAGTCTTTTTTTGCGTACCACGGACTTGGCAGGTATTTTAAGGATACTGAGTGCTACGGCAACAATGAGCTTGAGAAGTCAGAAAACATAAAGCTTATTGTAGAGCGCAATAATATAGATGAGGCAGTGTATGTAGGTGACATACAGGGAGACTACGATTCCAGCAAAAAGGCAGGAGTTAAGTTCATCCATGCAGCATACGGGTTCGGCACAATAGATGACGATGTGCCTGCTATTCGCAAATTCTCTGAGCTGCCGCGGGTGGCTGACAGAGTATTTGAGGAAATTGAAAAGCACTGATAAGAATTTAGTTTGAAGCAAAGTTTATGAATATGTTGTAGATAATGGGGTTTCCGCATGGAAGATAAGCGTAACAGAGGGAGAAGAATTACAGATAGAATAACAGAGGCTTACTATGAGCTGATGAAGATTGTTGCAGAAAACAATCATGAGCGCATGTTTGAGTACTATGTGGAAGATGATGAGGCATATATTTTCAAAATAGTCAACTCTTCTCCGGCTCAGGAGACAGTATATCCGGTTTTTAAACAAAATATTGACACATACATGTCAGAGTGTCCGGCAGACAGCATCGAATGCTTCAAAAAGCAGCTTGATAAATGTCTGCTTCGGCCTATGCGTGCTGCATTCCAGCTTAGTTTTATATCAGAGGATGGCAAGAGCAAGCCGGTTGAGATGTACATGGTCAGCATACCTGATTTGGATAAAAAGGTATGTATGGTAGTTGGAGTAATGTTTGATATCAGAGATGAAAAGGGGTCTTTTGGACTCGCTGACAGGAACATACAATCACCTTGCATTTGAGAATAAATGTACATCACTTATCAGGCAAAAGGGAACAAAGCTTTTATTTGTGATGCTTGATGTGGATGATTTCAAGATAGTAAATGACACCTTGGGACACAATGTAGGGGATAGGGTATTAAGCCAGACAGGACAGGTGCTTAAGGAAGCAGTTGGAGCCAATGGTATAGTTGGCAGGCTTGGCGGTGATGAGTTTGCAGCGATCGTATTTGGATTAGAGGACAGTGATGCTGTGGACGAGTTCTGCGTAAAGCTGTCAGGAAGACTGAAGAATATTATCTTTGATATGGAGTATTCTGCATCAATCGGCATGACTACCGGCGATGACAGAGAGCTGACCTTTAAGGATCTGTACTATGAGGCGGATCAGGCTATGTATTACTCAAAGAGGCAGGGAAAGAATCGCATATCGTTTTTCAATTCTATCAGGAAAAATGATATAACCGTTCCGCATAATTCCTGCGCTCCTTCCATTACAGATGTATCCTGCAGGATGTCAGATAGGGAGATATTCTCGTATGATGAAATGCCGGACTATATACTTGCAGTAGATGAGGAGAGCCGTAGAATAGTATTTGTCAATAAGGCTATCAGAAATTCAAGCGTTATGACAGCATCTCAGATTGATGAATTTATTTCAAAGCCGTTTGAGGATGGGTTTATTGATTTGTTTTTACGGTAAAAAAGAGCAGGGATACAGAGTATCGGGTTTTTTCAGGAAAGGATCATCCCGACAATATAGTTGCAAAGCTTTTAGGCGAAAAGAAGCTCATAATCAAGCTGAATCATAAGGATTATAATGGCTATAGACTGCTCAAGATGATAGATTTGAGTGATGAGTCAAAGCTGAATGCTGTTATGAGACGGATAATCAGCTACAGGTCGTTTATGCAGAATTGCATTGATGCTGTTAATGATACCACCGAAGGCTTGGGGTATAAGAACTATTTACGGCTGCTTAGAGAGTTTTATAATGCAGATTGTGTGGCTGTCATTTATAATGGAGAGAGTGCGTGGGACACAATTGAGGAGATACATATACCAAGTGCTAAGATTATGGCAAAGGTGGTTAATGAATCTGTTTCAAGAGGTGCAATTACAGATTTTCTCGCTCTGTTTAATGACACCGGCCGTGTGTTTATAAGTGATATTCAGTCAATTGAGGGTGAATACAGGGATTTATTCAAGCGTATGGCTGATGTCAGAATATGGTCTACATCTGCTGTTCTTCTAAACAAGGGGGAACAATGCTTTGGTGCCATCGTGGTTATGAATCCAAGAGCCAATTCAGGAAGTCTGGATTTGATTGAAATGATTGGTATTTCAATATCGAATAGTCTGTTTTATGAGAAGGCGAGGGCAGAGTATGAGTACAGGCTCAATTTTGACCAGGTCACAGGCTTAAGAAAGAGAGAGACCTTTAATAATTTGGGAGAGAGCTATGTGGAGTATGACTGCAGCTTTATGGGAGTATTTGCATCAGATATCATAAGGCTTTCAGATATAAATGAAAAATTTGGGTATATGGCAGGAAATGCGCGTCTTAAGATGGTTGCAGATGTGATCAGGGACGTTTTTACAGGCTATGATATATACAGGTACGAGCAGGATGAGATAGTTGTTTTTTGCAAGGATATTGATAAAAAATCATTTATGGGACTTGTCAGGATAGTAAGGGAAAGCCTTGATGATCTGGATGTCTCTGTATCGACAGGCTTTAGTTGGACGGACAAGCCCGACATAGCAAGGCAGCTCTCAGAGGTTCGCTTAATGTATGATATTGAAAAGGACGCAAAGCTTAAGAGTCTTGACAGTATAATGAGAAATAAGGTATTTAAGGATGTGGTTTCTGAGATTGAAAAGGGAAGCTTCATGGTGTATTATCAGCCGAAGGTTGATTCAAGAACAGGCATCACAGTCGGGGCGGAGGCCCTTATCAGATTTTTTGATGAGGCTCATGGCGTTGTAGGGCCAATTCATTTTATCGAGATTTTAGAAGAAAACAGATGCTCGCATCTTATTGATTTATTTGTACTTGATGAGGTATGCAAGGCGCAGAAGCTTCGCTGTATAAGTGACAGGAGAGTGGTTCCGGTATCTGTGAATTTTTCAAAAAATACACTGGAATATGCAGACCTCCTGGATCAGGTGAAGGAGATAATGAACAGGTATGATCTCCCGGAGGGGCTTGTTCAGATAGAGATAACAGAGTCTGTTGGTGATATGGATATTGTATTGATAAATAATATCGCGCAGTCGCTGATTTCAATGGGCTTTCGCCTTTCGATGGATGACTTTGGCACGAAGTACTCAAATCTTGAGATGCTCTTTAAGTTTCCGTTCAGCATTGCTAAAATTGACCGTTCCCTGGTCAAGAATCTCGAGAGCAATGAGAAGAGCAGGATTATGTTAAAGCACCTCATATCCATGATTATGGAGCTTGGCATAGAGTGTGTTGCCGAGGGGGCAGAGAATGAGGAGCAGGTAAGGCTATTACAGCAGTTTGGCTGTAATATTATTCAGGGCTATTTCTATTCAAAGCCGGTTACACTTGATGTTTTCACGAGTGAGTTCGTGGAAAAAACAAGGAATCAATTGTGATTCACAATTTTATATACAATGCAGCTATTAACAGGCGCCTGTAGTAGGAAAGCGGATAACAGCTGCAAAAAAAATAAAAGGAAAGGAAGAAAAATGTTAGAAAAAATCTTCAAACTCAAACAAAACAACACAACGGTCAAGACAGAGATTCTTGCCGGTCTGACAACATTCATGACCATGGCATACATCATTGCTCTTAACCCAAACCTCCTCACCGGATTTGGTGCTGAGGGAACAAAAGCATTATGGAACGGAGTGTTCCTGGCAACATGTATTGCTTCGGCAGTCGGAATGTTTGTCATGGCATTTCTTGCCAACAAGCCATTTGCACTGGCTCCGGGTATGGGACTTAACAGCTTCTTTGCTGTAGTAGTTGCCAATATCGTAAGCATCACAGGCCTGTCATATGTTGATTCATTCCAGGCTGCACTGTGTATCATCCTTATTGAGGGTATTTTATTCTTCATACTTTCAATATTCAATATCCGTGACAAGATAGTAGATGCCATTCCTTATGGTGTCCGCATGGGTATTTCACCGGCTATCGGTCTTATGCTTTTAAATATCGGCTTTGGCTCAAATGCCGGTGTTTACTCAAAGGATGGTGGACCATTTTATGTGATGAAGGATTTCTTCGGTGCACTCACACCGGGACTTGCCAAAACAAATATGACAGATGGATATTCTTCAATGGTGCTCACTGTTGTGACTATGTTCATCGGACTTTTTGTTATCATTATTTTAGCTCATAAGGGCGTCAACGGAGCAGTACTTTTTGGTATGCTTGCAGCCTGTGTAGTTTACTGGGCAGGAGAGGCTATATTCTTTGGAACAAATCCTTTTGCATCACTTGCAACAGCTTCATTTGTACCACAGTTTAAGGATATGGCAGATACAACACTGTTCAAGTTCGATTTCAAGGATTTCATCAGTATTGGATGGTTTACAGCAATTTCACTCATCATCACATTCTGTATCATAGATATGTTTGATACCATCGGAACACTTGTTGGTACTGCATCACGAGCAGGAATGGTTGACAAAGAGGGAAATATGCCAAACATGAAGGAGGCTTTGGTTTCTGATTCAGTTGCCACAGTGGTTGGTGCTGTAACAGGTACATCTACAGTAACAACTTTTGTTGAGTCTGCATCAGGTGTAGAGGCCGGTGGACGAACAGGTCTTACAGCTTTCACAACAGGTATCCTGTTCCTTGCATGCATCTTTATAGCACCGCTTGCAGCAATTATTCCTGCCGCAGCAACATCATCAGCACTTATCTATGTTGGTATCCTGATGCTTGGCGGTCTTAAGAAGGTGGATTTCGAGGATCTCTCACAGGTTGCTCCGGTAGCACTCATGCTTATTGCAATGCCTATCTCCGGATCTATCGGACATGGTATAGGTCTTGGACTTATCACATATACTGTACTCAAGGTCTTTACAGGAAAAGCAAAGGAGGTTTCTATCCTTACTTATGCTATTTCGCTTCTTTTCCTTGTGAAGTTCTTCCTTGTAGTGTAGTGTTTTAAAGCTTAGTGATTCATAGTGGTTATAGTACGAAAATGCCACTACAGCACAGTTTAATGCATCCGTAAGCCGGTACTGCGTCACTAAGAGGCTGTAAGAATTATATATTCAGTTTGTTATAGACCATGACACAACTGGCTTTTATGTGCCGTCCATGGCACATAACGCCTTGCCCCGCCATCCTTGGCGGGGCATTGTTGTGTGCGGATATAATTCTAACAGCCACTAAGTGACTGCGTAAGGCTTGCAGATACATTAAACTGTGCTGTAGCGGCATTTTCTTATGTGGTGACAATAATTTATATATACAAACATATGTTCTTGACATTTAAACATAATCCATGTAAAATCATAATATGGACAAGCATAATGAAGAGCACATTTATGTGGCAATAGATTTAAAATCATTTTACGCATCAGTAGAGTGCAGAGAGAGGGGAAAGGATGCTCTGACCACTAATCTGGTCGTGGCAGATCCAACCCGCACGGAGAAGACTATCTGTCTTGCAGTATCGCCGGCTCTTAAGGCATATGGCATACCGGGCAGGGCGCGCCTTTTTGAGGTGGTACAGCGTGTGAAGGAGGTAAACAAGCTGCGTCTGTCGAAGCTTATGGCGAGTGGACATGCTGCCGGGACAGTGGAGAGAAGTCGACAAATTGAGGGCGAACAATCTGATAGAAAACAATCAGCAGGTGAACAGCAAAAAAGAATTCAGACTGAGGGCAATCCGGATGAATAAAAAATATGTAACAGAAATCGATATAGCAGAAAATGATATAACAGAAAGCACAATGGCAGGCTTTGATTATGCATCATATAATGCGAAGCTGCTTGACGCACATCCTGAGTATGAGCTGACATACATTGTTGCCCCACCGCGTATGGCCTTGTACATGGATTACAGTACACGCATATACAATATTTATCTTAAGTATATCGCACCTGAGGATATCAGTGTTTACTCGATAGATGAGGTTTTTATGGATGTGACACACTATCTTCGCACTTATCACATGACGGCAAGGGAGCTTGCGTCTAAGATGATAGACGATGTCCTTAAGGATACCGGTATCACGGCAACATGTGGCATTGGTACCAATCTGTATCTGTGCAAGATAGCCATGGATATTATGGCAAAGCATGCCATGCCTGATGAGCGAGGAGTGCGTATAGCAGAGCTTAATGAGAATAGCTATAGGCGAAAGCTATGGGACCACAGGCCGATTACCGATTTCTGGAGAGTGGGAGCAGGTTATGCCAAAAAGCTCGAGGCAGCCGGCATGTATACAATGGGAGATGTGGCCAGGTGCTCAACAGGTGGTTCGAATGATTTTTACAATGAGGAAAAGCTGTATAAGATGTTTGGCATCAATGCAGAGCTTCTTATAGACCATGCATGGGGGTATGAGCCTGTTACAATAGCTGATATCAAGGCATACAGACCGCAGACCAACAGCATCAGTTCAGGGCAGGTGCTTCAGGAGCCGTATGATTATGAGAAGACAAAGCTTATTGTGCGTGAGATGACGGACCTTCTTGTGCTTGATTTGGTAGATAAGAGGCTGGTTACAGACCAGATAGTACTCACTATAGGGTATGATATTGCAAATCTGTCTAATAAGGCTGATAGCTGTTTTGGCAATAATTATGACCATGCAGTAAATAATAAAGGAAGAGACAGTATTGGCGGTAAAAAAGGTACACACAGAGATTATACAGGTGAGATTACCATAGACCGATACGGCAGAAAGGTTCCAAAGCATGCACATGGTACAGCAAATTTAGGACGTTATACGTCATCCACGCGCATCATCATGGATGCGGTGATGGAGCTTTATGACCGTATCATAGATCCTTCTCTTCTGACACGAAGGATTACTGTGGTGGCAAACAGGGTCTGTGATGAGAGCAAGGTGCAGGAAAGTGAGCAGTTTGAGCAGCTTGATTTATTTACAGATTATCAGGCGAGGGCTAAGGAAAAGCTAAAAGAGGATGAGGCACTTTCCAAGGAGAGAAAGCTTCAGGAGGCTATGATTTCCGTCAAGAAGAAATATGGAAAGAATGCCATGCTAAAGGGTATGAATCTTGAGGAGGGGGCCACAACTATTTCAAGGAACAATCAGATTGGCGGACACAAGGCATAGCAGCAACCGCTGTGGTTCTTAATCGGAGTTTTTTAGTGGTTTATAATAGTTACGAAAAAGTATATAAGGAGCATGGCATGGGAAAATATGATGATATTATAGATTTACCACATCATGTGTCAAAGATACATCCGCAGATGTCTATATGGGACCGCTCAGCACAGTTTGCACCTTTTGCGGCACTTACAGGTCATGAGGAGGCTATTGCAGAGACAGCGAGGCTAACAAACGAGTGGCATGAGCCTGATGAGGACTAAAAAAGAGAGCTTGATGAGAAAATGAATGAGCTCATGATGCTTTATAGAAAGCGTAATTTCAATTCAGACAGTTTATATGACGAAAATGTCATAAACACCATGGCAGAGAATTATTTTGAGGTGACATATTTTGTGCCGGATGAGCACAAGGAGGTGGCAGCTATGAGCATGTGACAGGATATCTTAAAAAGCTTGATAGCATAGGGCACCTGATGATAGTTGTGGATGATAATGGTACAGAGACGGTAATTGATACAAGAAGAATATATGATATCGATTTGTGATGATTTTGTTAGGAATGCATTACTTGTAGATGTGGTATAGAAAGCAGGAAATTATAAAGATGGACAAGCAGATAGAAAGAGCCGGTGATGACAATAAAAATAATATTGGTGTGTTATATGGCATCGGTGTAGGTCCGGGAGATCCCGAGCTTATGACTTTAAAGGCTATTAATACAATAAAAGCATGTGATATAATTGCAATCCCTGCAGTTTCAAAAGAGGAATGCTATGCGTACAGCATAGTGCAGGCTGTTTTACCGGAGATAGAGAAAAAACAGATTATGTGCACTCCGTTTCCCATGATAAAGGACAAGGAAAAGCTTACTATATCACACAATAAGATATACTGTGACATAGTAAGTGAGCTTGAAGCAGGCAAAAATGTGGCAATGCTTACAATCGGCGATCCAAGCGTGTATTCGACATATATGTATATCCATAAGCGTGTCATGCAGGCAGGTTTTACGGCAGTGATGATAAGCGGGGTGCCGTCGTTTTGTGCAGCTGCAGCGCGGGTTGGCATTTCGCTTGGTGAGATGATGGATGAGATACATATCATACCGGCTTCGTATGATGTGAGGGATACTGTGGGCTACGGTGGAACCTGTGTATACATGAAATCCGGAAAGAAGCTTGCAGAGCTTATAGAGGTGCTTCGCACAGGAGATGCTATCAGTAAAAAAGAAAATGACAGTGTATGGTGTGACAAACTGTGGCATGGAGTCTGAGCGTGTGTACAGGGGGCTGGATGAGCTTACCGAAGCAAAAGGATATCTGACAATAGTTATAGTGAAATATAGCTAAAATGAGAGTTTACTTTTTGTGCATAATTGCTATAATAGTATGGTGAACCGAATATATATATATTTGAATATAGAAAAGAGCTGAAATATCACATGAGTATAGTAGATAAATTTGGAGAAAAAGTAGGCGAGATAGCAGAAAACGATCCTGTCAAGGCAAGGAAGCTTTTACTTGCAGGATATAGATTACAGGAAAAAAGATTAGCATTATTTCCGGACAGAAAGCTTCCAATGTCAGGGCAGTATGTGGCAAAGATTGTCATGAATAATATCATACAGGCACTTGCAAAGCCTGAAAATGCCGCCATGGTCAGTATTTTTGTACCGGGTGAGCTTTTGACGGCGGCAGGTCTCACACCATATTCGGTTGAGGCATTATCGTGCTTTATTGCAGGAACTAAATGCGAGCAGGCCTTTCTAAGGCAGACTGAGAAGGAAGGCTTTCCGGAAACTATGTGCTCGTATCACAGGGTTTTTCTGGGCGCAGCATTAAACGGTATAGTGCCAAAGCCAAAGTGCATGGTGTATACAAACCTGGCATGCGATGGCAATATGATGACATTTCCGTATCTAAAGGAGAGATATGAAATACCAAGTTTTTATATAGATGTTCCATATGAGAAGAATTATGACTCTGTTATGTATGTAGCAAAGCAGCTTAGGGAGCTTAAGAGTTTTTTGCAGGATGTCACCGGAAGAGAAATCACAGAGGAGTCTGTGAAAAAGGCTGTAGATAAGAGCAAAATTGCATCAAATAATTATTACAGGCAGCTTCACCTGAGTAAAAGGACATGATATTGCGTCAACTCTCACCAATGAGCTGTATGCGCTTTTCATGTGTCATCTGCTTGCAGGAACTGATGAATCAGTCAGATATACACAGCTTCTGAGAGATGATGTGAGACGTGCACCGGCAGGAGATGGCTTTCATGTACTTTGGATGCACACCATGCCGTTTTTGCAGGATGCAGTGAAGGATGTGTTCAATTACAGTGATACAATCCATATCAGTGCAAGCGATTTTATAGCGGATGGTTTCAGAAGCATGGAGTCGGATGACCCTTACGAGGCACTTGCCGAGAAAATGGTTTACTGCATTTATAATGGCAGCGTGAATCAGAGAATAGAGGAGGCAAAGGAGCTTGCCGACACAGTTGGAGCGGACGGTGCTGTACTTTTTGCGCACTGGGGCTGTAAGAATACAATCGGTGCATCAAGCCTTATAAAGCGCTCGCTCGAGAGGGAAGGGCTTCCAACTATGGTTTTAGACGGAGACGGCTGCAACCCGGCAAATGCCAGTGACGGACAGATTTCCACAAGGCTTCAGGCATTTGTGGAGATGCTTACAGAGCAGGAACGTAATTAGAAATAATACACCGGTTATTGCGTGAGGTGTGTGGATATTTACTATAAATCAATTTCAGAAAGTGGAAAACAGATGATAAATTATGTTTGTAAATATGCTCCGGTAGAGCTGTTTAAGGGCTTTGGACAGGAATGTGCTGTGCTTGAGGAGATGCCGGAGAATTTCGATAAATCAGATAAGATAGCTCATGCGAATCTCTGCGGATTCGGCAAATCAGTCATACAGGCTGTGCTCGAGGGCAAGGTAGAGGAGCTTGTGCTCGTGAACTGCTGTGATTCAATGCGCAGAGTCTATGATATCATAGAAAATACCGGGAAATGCAAGTTTTTATATATGCTGGATCTGCCTCATGAGGATAACGAGTGTGAGAATATAAAATTTGCACAGTCAATTCTGCGTTTGAAGAAAGCGTATGAGAGATATTCGCACAGGACATTCGACAGGGAGCGTTTTTATAAAGTCGTTTGCAAAACCTGAATCTGAGCGCAAGCCATACATAGGTCTTATGGGTGTGCATGTGAGCAGTATTCTTGAGAAGACAATATGTGAAAATATGCAGATGGATGTGGAAAATATGACATGCACATCCGGCAGAAAATCTCATTAGTTTTACAGAAAGATCTTAGAAATATGGATGATGAGACTCTCTTTTTTAGCATATGCAGAGAGTCTGCTCGGACAGATGCCATGTGCCAGAATGAACAATAATACAAGAAGAAACCAGCTCTTTTTAGACCCTAGCCTTAAGGGCATCATATATCACACGATAAAGTTTTGCGATTACTATGGCTTTGAGTATGCAAGCATAAAGAATAATATTAAGGTGCCTCTTTTAAAGCTTGAGACGGATTTTACAAGCCAGAGTGCCGGGCAGCTTCTGACAAGAATACAAGCATTTGCAGAGACAATAGAGGGCTCAGATGACATGGACCCTACAAAAGGCATAAGCGAGGAGGCAAGAAGAAGGATGGAATCAGGAGTATACTATGTAGCAGGAATTGACAGCGGCTCAACAAGCACCGACGTGGTGATACTGGATCAGGACGGAAAAATTAAATCGACAAAGATTATTCCAACAGGTGGCGGCGCTATGATGAGCGCCGAAAAGAGTCTGGAGAAGGCTGTAGAAAAGGCCGGTATATCAAAGGATGATATTGTAAGGATTGTTACAACAGGATATGGTCGTGCATACATCAACAGCGGTGATGACAGCATCACAGAGATTACATGCCATGCAAAGGGCGCGCATTATCTGAATCCAAACGTGCGCACAGTTATTGACATAGGTGGACAGGATATAAAGGCAATCAGTATAGATGAAAATGGTGCGGTCAAAAATTTCCTGATGAATGACAAGTGTGCGGCAGGAACCGGACGGTTTTCTGGAGATGATGGCAAGGACACTCGGACTTTCACTCGAGGAGATGAGCACCATGGGACTTGAGTGGAAAGAGAATGTTGTGATTTCCAGCATGTGTACAGTTTTTGCAGAGTCTGAGGTAGTATCGCTGGTGGCACAGAACAAGGCTGTTTCTGATATTATCCACGGACTAAACATGTCTGTAGCTTCAAAGGTAGGCGCACTTGCAGCAAGGCTTGGGCAGGATAATCCGGGAGAGTATATGATGACAGGCGGAGTGGCAAAGAACAAAGGCATCACAAATGCACTTGAAGAAAAGCTCGGCGCAAAGCTGTATATTTGCGATGAGGCACAGCTTTGCGGAGCGCTTGGTGCAGCACTTTTTGCATATGAGAAGTGCAGGGAGGCTTAATAGAGGGGCTATAGCAAACCACCAGTTGAACTGGTGGTTGCTGACTTTACTCCATGATTTTCCCATCAATACTTATTGTTACAACTTGCCATGGTATGAATTTTCCACTAGCTTGAAGAGCTTTTTTGGCCGCAATTTCCAGGCCGCCACAGCAAGGAACTTCCATTCGGACAATAGTTACACTTTGAATGTTGTTATTTTGAATAATAGCAGTCAGCTTTTCACTATAATCCACCTGATCTAATTTAGGACAACCAATTAAAGTTACCTTGTTTCGAATAAAATCCTGATGAAAGGCGGCATAAGCGTAAGCCGTACAATCAGCTGCGATTAAAAGCTTTGAGCCGTTAAAATATGGTGCATTAACAGGAGCCAGTTTGATCTGTACCGGCCAGTTTTGAAGCTTTGATTCTGAATCTGCGGCTGAAGTGGCTTTTACAGGCTCAGATGTTTCAGTTCGTCTGATCTGCATGATTTTAGATCCAGGACAGCCGGAGTGAGAGGGGATTGCCCGGTTTTTGGCAGCTATTTTTTTCTGTGCTTCTTTTACGGCTTCTTCATCATATGCAGGAGCCTCTCTTTCTTCTAAAAGAAATGGCACCTGTAGGACATTCCGGGAGACAATCACCAAGTCCGTCACAGAAATGTTCTCTCACCAATTCTGCTTTTCCATTAATGATATCAATGGCACCTTCGTGGCAGGCATCTGCACAGGCGCCGCAGCCATTGCATTTTTCTTTATTCGATTCGAATAATCTTTCTTATCATTTTACCTCCGTCAATAGATTTAACTTTTGTTTCTGTCAGCATTATAGTATGATAAATACAACTTGTATGTTTGATTTCCAACAAGAGGAATGATTTGAAAAATATTTACCCATTCTAAAAACAGTCCATTCTTTACAGGCCTTACTGATAACGAGATATTATCTATACTGCATTGTGTAAAAGCAACAGCAGTTTCCCAAAAACGAGATTCTTATATTTTCAGAGCAGGAGATTCTACTGAGGTAATGGGACTTGTGGTGTCTGGCTGTGTTCTTGTTATTCAGGAAGATCTTTGGGGGCATCGGAATATTCTGTCGAAATGTCATACCGGTGATTTCTTTGGTGAGCCATATGCAGCAAGCCCGGGTGCTGTTCTGAATGTCAGTGTGGTGGCAGATACGGATTGTGAGATTATTCTGCTAAATGTCCAAAGGCTTCTGATTTCCTGCCCGACTGCATGCGAACACCATCAGAAGCTGATCCGCAACCTGGTCAGTGTCCTGGCAAATAAGATACTAATCCTGAACGACAAAATCACACATGTGGGAAAGCGAACGACAAGGGATAAACTATTGTCCTATCTGTCGGCAGAGTCTATCAGACATTCATCGTTATCCTTTGATATTCCTTTTGACCGGCAGCAGTTGGCAGATTATCTGTGCATTGACCGCGCGGCAATGTCTACGGAGATATCAAAGCTACAGAAAGAAGGTTTTATAAAAACAAATAGAAATCATTTTGAATTGACTGTTTGTAATAATTCGGATTCTGAAATAAAAGTGTGATATCCATCATGAAAAATTGTGTATTACAGTTATGTCAAGTGGATATTCGCAATTGAAGCAGGGGACTTACTTGATTCGGTTAAACTTTCGTGTGACAAACGTAGCTGTCTGTGATATTATAAAAGTGATATAAGCGAAAATGACTTTTGCAGAAACGAAAGTATCTTTAAATGATATTTACAAATATACTTCCTCTAATGGCTTAAAGGGAAGTTTTATGGATACGGAACGGTATGAGTACAAATGAGCAGGAAACAGTAATGTCAATGCTGTATGGACTTCAGAAGTAGGAGAACAGTT
>ENA-OQNJ01000075-OQNJ01000075.1-human-gut-metagenome-genome-assembly--contig:-NODE-75-length-23131-cov-3.226961_pt1 | contig 23131 bp, 17 predicted proteins | sample MGYA00242630_ERZ504882 | MGnify/ENA primary metagenome ERZ504882 (study PRJEB26092, sample SAMD00036408) | human gut metagenome | host: Homo sapiens | study: EMG produced TPA metagenomics assembly of... | reverse complement strand
TCTGGTAATCCTCTACCTGTTTTCCGTGGATTTCCTTGAGCTCATCCAGCACATCCTGCAGACCGAGCCCATTGATTTTATCAACGTAGGAATCCCAGTCATCCAGAGATTTTCCGCCGCCGATGACACCCCAGGTGTATTCTTTCATCGCGTCACCGATATCGGTTCCGAGATCATTGTTTACGGTATATGCATCCGGGTTCTTCTTCTCGATGGTCTTTGCATAAGCATCACGGCTGTTCTCTTTTACTTTTTCAAAGAGTTCGGTCGTCTCTTCTGTATTGGCAATGTTGGCAGCATCTTTTCTTGCGAAGAGATCCTGGAACAGGTTGATACCAAGGTTCTGCTCGGTGTTGACTGCACCATCGCCCGGGTTGATGATTTCGTAGGTTCCGTCGCCGTTGTCTTTGTAGTCTCTTCCCTCAACGCCGAATTTCTTGTGAATCCAGTTCTCCGGTGTTGCCATGTCATCAAAGATCGCATACGCTCTTTCCGGATCGGAGCAAACGTTTGTGATACCGAAGTAGCACCATGCTGCGATGGTTGCCGGCTCGTCCTGCGGGTTGCCGTTGTCGCCGCTTACCATATCGATCGGAATCCACTCTGCATCCGGGTTGGAAGCATAGAAGGACTGCATCGTACCGCTGGACGGGTTGTTCCAGGATACCCAGCTGTAGGTTGCGCCGAATCCGCCGTTTGCCATCTCCTCATCACGGTCAGTATCGGTGATGATGCTCGGATCGATGACGCCGTCTGCGTACAGTTTTGCTACGCGTCCCAGCCACTCTTTGCAGTCATCGGTGGTCGGTCCGTAGATGTAGGAACCGTCTTCCAGACGAAGGAAGTCCATACGTCCGTTTCCATCGCCGCTTCCCTGGATCCATGGCCAGAAAGTACGGTAATCGTATCCATCACCATTCCATCCGTAGGTGTCATCCACACCGTTTCCGTCCGGATCGTCGAAGGTAAATTTGTACAGGCAGTCTTCCAGCTCATCCAGTGTAGTCGGAACAGCCAGTCCTAAGTTGTCCAGCCAGTCTTTCCGGATCCACAGAGTCTCACATGCCGGCTCTGCAACGTCGCCCGGGATACGGTAAATTCCGTTGTCTCCGGATGCGTAGAACATAACGCCAGGATCTACGCTGTTGTAGTAGTCAACCATGTTGGTATATTTCTTCATATACGGAGAAATATCCACCAGAAGGCCTGCGTCTACCCATTTCGTATAGTCAGCTTCCATGTTCCACCACCAGATGATGTCCGGTCGCTGTGTCTCATCGCCCATCAGAAGGGAAATTTTGGATGTTGCATCCGACCAGCCCGGCAGTGCGATGATATCGATATCCAGGTTGTAGCGGTCCTCCATCCATTTCTGCATTTCGCTGTCCGGCTGGGTATAACCCTGCAGGCACACGATGGAAAGTTTCATTTTCTCATCCTGATTCAGCACGTCGATCGGTTCATCCGACTCTTCTCTTACGACTTTTCCGCTGTCTGCGGATTTGCTGCTTCCGCAGCCCGACATCATTCCCACTCCCATTACTCCTGCAAGGAGCAGTGCCATCATTCTTCTCTTCATTTCTCTTCCTCCTCGTTTTTTATCGTTAAAATCAGCCCTTAACGCCGCCGATCATAACTCCTTTTACAAAGTACTTCTGCACGAAAGGATATACGCACAGAATCGGTACGGTTGCAACGACAACGGATGCTGCTTTGATCGTAGCTGCCGTTACGTTGGTCGTTGCTGTTACGGTAACACCGGCAGACTGCATTGCCTGGTTGGTGTTGGTCAGCATGTAGCGGAGAACCGCCTGCAGAGACCATCTGCTCTTGGTGTTGATATACAGAACGCTGGAGAAGTAATCATTCCAGTAACCGACTGCGGTGAACAGCGCGATGGTCGCGATGCTGGCCTTGGAAAGCGGAAGAACGATTTTTGCAAAGATCGTAACATCGTTCGCACCGTCCAGTCTTGCGGACTCCTCAAGGCTCTCCGGAATTGTGGAGAAGAAGCTTCGCATAATGATTACGTTGTATGCACTGATGAGTCCCGGCAGAATCAGAGACCAGCGGTTGTCGATCAGATGCATGTTTTTGATCAGCAGGTATCCAGGGATCATACCGCCGGAAAACAGCATGGTGAACAGGATCAGAAAGTTCAGTGTTTTCTGGAACGGCAGGTTTGCCTTGGAAAGCGGATATGCGGTCGTTGCGGTAAACAGGGTTCCAAATACGGTTCCAAGTACGGTAACGCCGATTGTTGTAGCGTATCCGGTCCAGATGGACGGATCTTTAAATACTTTTGCGTAGGTGTCCAGGTTGAATCCCTGCGGATAGAGGAATACGCCTCCTTTTGCCGTTGCTTCCACTGAGCTGAAGGACATCATGATGACATGCCAGAACGGGTAAACCATCACGATACTCAAAAGAATAAAAAAGATGTAGTTGAATACGGTAAAAGCTTTCTCTGCTTTTCCACGTTTGATTACGGTACCACCGCTTTTGGATGCTTTCATTTTCATTCCTTCCTTTCTCTCTTAGAACAGACCTTCGTTGCCGGTTCTCTTGGCAACCTGGTTGACGAACAGAATCATGATCAGTGCGACAACAGATTTGAACATGCCGGCTGCTGTCGAGAAGGAATAATCATTGTTGATAATACCCATACGGTATACATAGGTATCAATGATATCCGCTACGTCGTAAACGTGTGAAGTGTACAGCATGAAGATCTGGTCGAAACCGGCGTTCAGAATGTTGCTGCTGCTCAGGATGAACTGGATGATAATGGTCGGTACAATACACGGCAGTGTAATGTTGATGGCCTGTTTCCATTTTCCGGCTCCGTCGATCGCAGCCGCCTCATAAAGCGATGGGTCAATACCGCTGATTGCTGCAAAGTAGATAATCGTTCCCCATCCAAGACCCTTGTAAATATCCGTGATGATCAGCATCGGAACGAAGTATCTTGAATCCGTCAGTACCATGATATGCTGTCTGGTGAGCGTCTGGATCAGGTTGGTGATCATACCGTTATCCGGATCAAGTAATGTCATGATGATACCGGAGAGGATAACCCAGGAGATAAAGTGCGGCAGATAAAGCAGTGTCTGAGAAACTTTCTTAAATGCCATATTTTTCATCTCATTCATCATCAGTGCCAGGATAACCGGAATCGGGAATCCCAGGATCAGTTTTAAAAGACTGATGACAATCGTGTTCCGTAGAACCGGTAAGAATGAGTTTTTAGAAAACAGATCCATAAACTGCTGAAATCCGACCCACTGGCTTTTGGACGGATCGTACTGGTTGTAATCCTGAAATGCAATTTTCAAGCCGTACATCGGGATATACTTGAAAACCGCGAAGAAAATGATTCCCGGAATCAACAGGAAAAATAACCAGCGTCTTTTTACAACTTCGCGTGCGGTTCTCGCACATCTTTCTTTCCAGGTTTCTTTTTTGCCTGAAACTGTCTTTACTTGTGCCATTTCGCTCTCTCCTTTCCTTCCGGCGATACAATGTATTATTTTGCACTATTAATTTTTAATATGTGATATTAACGAGGTTTTTATTCGTGCGTTTTGTTACTTTTGAATATTGCATTTTTTCGCCATCCGTTAATCATATTAAACAATGTTTTCGGACTAAAGTCAAGATTTTTTTGTGCATTTCTTGCGTTTTTGTCATTTTGTTCAGTTTAGCTTTCCTTAATTGCACTATTTTGCATTATTAATTAGTGTTTTTCTACATGGCATTTATGCACGAATTTGAATCATCGCAAAAAGGGAGCCGGAAACGCCCCGGCAGACGGTTTTCTTCTCGTCCGCCGGGGCGTTTCCGGCTCTCTTTCTTTTTTCATTTTTTCCTGTTTTTTCTATTTCTTTCTATCCCTAGCGCTTGCACGAGGAACGGCGTACCACAACCTCACCCGATACGAGAATCCTCTCTTTCGGCGCTTCCGGGTGCTCCTCCCGCCATAAAAATTCATGTACCATACGGCGGCCAAGCCACTTTGTATCAACGTGAACGGTCGAGAAAAACGGATACAGCATCCGGTCCTCGTCATCATCAAACCCGGTCAGCGCCACATCTTCCGGCACGCGCACACCGATTTTCCGGAAGGACTCTGTCAATCTTTTGGCGATCATATCGTTGCCGCAGACAATCGCTTCCGGCAGGGTATCATAGCTCGCCACAATCTTGTCAAAATTTTCCGGGTAATAAAAATGATCGCTCTCCATATTGGGGCGCACAAGCTCCTCCTCGAGCGGAATGCCCGCCTGTTCCATCGCTGCAAGGAAACCGACATACCGGTCATGCATCGACTCATACGTGCTGCTGTGCTCACTTAGGAAACCGATCCGCATCATGCCCTGCTCGATCAGATGGGACGTCAGAAGACTCACCGGCTGCACACCGTCCACACGCACGATATCGCCCATCGGCCGCTGTTCGATACCGCAGTAATGGTCAAGCTGAAAAATGCGATACCCCAGATTTACCAGTTTCTGCATATATTCCGGCGGCAGCATCTTAATGCAGAAGATTGCATCGATATTTTCATCCAGTCCGAGCGGCAGAATACCGTTCTCTTCCTCACGCTCCGTCACGACCGCAACGCGCGTCTGACAGTTGTTGAGGCTCGCCTCCTCAGAGATGCCGCTCACGACGCGGTCCCAATAAACAGCGGCATCCCGCGTACGCAGAACCATAATATTGTAATGCTTCTCCTGTGGTGCCCGAACCTCTTCCACGTATACATTTTCGCCCAGATACCCATTCCTTTTCGCCATCCGAAGAACTCTCTCCCGTGTCACCGGAGCCACCTTCGGATCATCCTTTAATGCCATGGCAACCGTATTCCGGGACAGTCCCAGCTCCTTTGCCATACTCTGTATCGTTACTTTCCCCATAACTTCCTCCCTGTTTTTTCTGCGCAATTCATTTTTCTCTCGCACACGTCTTTGTCCGTAAGAAAAAAAGTGCCGTAAAACGACACTCTTACCGATCGGGGCAACAGGATTTGAACCTGCGACCTCACGGCCCCCAGCCGTACGCGCTACCAAGCTACGCCATACCCCGTAATCACACTTTTATTATACCAGCGAACTTCTGTAAAAATCAATGCTAGTTTTTCCCTTGTCCATTTCATTACATTCACTTCTTTATTTTGTGTCATGTTTTCCTCTGTTTTACCGTATCGTCACTTTTTCTTTCTAAATATGTAATTTTTCGACGTTTTCCACGTATCATAAGTGAAAGGGGAAAATCGTATGCCATACAAGCTTTCACCTCTGGCATGCCCGTCTGCAAAGACTATGTAAAAACTGAATAAAAGGAGACATCGTAATGGAAACTAAAATTTACTTTCTACTACACTCTTTAGGAATTGGTGCAAAATACCGCGGATTTCGCTATCTCGCCTATGGTATCGCTTTATGCATGGAAGACGAAGATTATCTCCTTCGGGTCAGCAAAACGCTGTACCCAAAGATCGCACAAACGTTTCAGGTATCGTCCTCCTGCGTCGAACGAGACATCCGCACCGCTATTTCCGTCTGCTGGACCCGCGGAAACCGTGATCTGCTCTTTTCGCTTTCTGTGCATCCGGTTCTGACAAAACCGACCAATTCCGAATTTTTTGATATTTTAAGTTCTTATATCAAGTACTATCGCGCTTTTCCTGCCTGTCGTCAGGAGGCATAAAAACCAAATATGCAAAAGAAAAACACTTCCGCGCCGTATCATATTGGGGGATATGCATGGCGCGGAAGTGTTTTTTCATGATAGAGCAAAAAGGAGACTGCCCACAAAGGCAGCCTCCCGATATGGATCATTTGACAGCAAACCGATTAGTTGTTGATCAGTTTGTCCTCGTTGCTCCAGCTGTACAGTTTTCTGATTTCTTCTCCGACTTTCTCTGACGGATGCTCTGCAGCTTTTCTTCTCATAGCACGGAAGTGAGCCTGTCCGCCTGCTGGGGACATATCCAGAAGGAAATCTTTTGCAAAAGTACCATCCTGAATATCGGAGAGGATTTTCTTCATGGTCTTCTTCGTCTCTTCTGTAATCAGCTTCGGTCCGGTGATGTAATCGCCATACTCTGCTGTATTGGAGATAGAGTATCTCATTCCTGCGAATCCGGACTGGTAGATCAGATCTACGATCAGTTTCATCTCATGGATACACTCAAAATATGCATTTCTCGGGTCGTATCCGGCTTCGCACAGAGTCTCAAATCCAGCCTGCATCAGGGCGCATACACCGCCGCAGAGAACTGCCTGCTCACCGAACAGGTCTGTTTCGGTCTCAGTTCTGAAGGTTGTCTCCAGAAGACCAGCTCTTGCTCCGCCGATTCCAAGGCCGTAAGCCAGTGCTCTGTCCAGAGCTTTTCCGGTGTAATCCTGCTCAACAGCAACCAGACAAGGAGTTCCTTTGCCAGCCTGATACTCGCTTCTTACTGTGTGGCCAGGTGCTTTCGGAGCGATCATAGCTACATCTACGTTCTTCGGAGGTACGATCTGTCCGAAGTGGATAGCGAAACCATGAGCGAACATCAGCATGTTGCCCTCTTCCAGGTTTGGCTCGATATCTTTTTTGTACATTGCAGCCTGTTTCTCATCGTTGATCAGGATCATGATGATATCAGCCTGTTTTGCAGCCTCAGCAGCGGTGTATACTTTGAATCCCTGTGCCTCTGCTTTTGCCCAGGATTTGCTGCCTTCATAAAGTCCAATAATAACATCACAGCCGGAATCTTTCAGGTTCAGTGCATGAGCATGTCCCTGGCTTCCGTAGCCGATAATTGCGATTTTTTTGCCTTCCAGTAAAGAGAGATTACAATCTTCCTGATAAAAAAGTCTTGCTGCCATTTTATTTTCCTCCATAATATATAGAATGTCTTGACCGGCGGCAGGTCGGTCAATTTATACAGCGAAAAGCATTTCTGCCTTTTGCTGTTTGTCAGGGAAATGAACTTTTCTATACAAAAATTTCATTCCTCTAGCAAACGTATGTAATGTGATCTGCGTTAATCGAGGTAACGCACATCGTGGGCTCCTCTGGAGAGTCCTGTCACTCCTGTTCTGGCCAGTTCCAGGATTTCGTATCCCTGTACCAGATTCAGGAACCCTTCGAGCTTTGACTGGTTTCCGGTCAGCTCTACAATCAGGCTTTCCTGTCCCACATCCACGATTCTTCCACGGAAGACATCGGAGATGGCGATGACATTGCGGCGTTCATTTTCATTCACACGGATTTTGACCAGCATCAGCTCTCGTCTGACACTCTCGTCCGGCTTCAGCTCTTTGATATCCCGCACATCGACAAGTTTTGCCAGCTGTTTTTTGATCTGCTCCAGAATCATTTCATCACTGCAGTACAGAACAACAGTCATTCTTGTGTATCGCGGGTCTGCTGTCACACCGGCGGTGATCGTCTCGATATTGTATCCGCGTCGGCTGAAAAGACCAGCTACTCTGCTTAAAAGTCCCGGCGTATTATCCACCAGCAGGGATAATGTTCTTTTCTGTTCCATAAACACCAACTTTCCTCCATCCGCAGGCGCCGCGGATTTTCAGCAATTTCTTACAACTTCCAACGCCTTATCCAATATATTAGCAACTTATCCTCACTTTGTCAACAAAAATTTTACCAAATTATTCTTTTGAGCAAAAATCTTTTGCCTCCTGTGGTTCCCATTTGCATACCTTCCGGTCATACGTAAGGATGCCGTTCGACTCCTCCTCGACATCGGTAAGCTGTGTGTAGACTGCTGCGGCAAGTCCCTGTTCTGTGAGTTCTCTTATCTTTTCTGCCAGTGCATTCATCGCTTTCTGGTACTGTGTCTGGTTCTGGTACGTGCGGTAGCCGAACGATTTTTCGGAGTAGAGATGCTCCTGTACCGGATACGTATAGCCGCCGTATTCAGAAAAAGCAAACGCGCGCTCCTCCGGTTTTACTTTTAACGGACGAAAGTAATTGTGAAGGCTCTTGATGTCCCCCGCTCCCTGATCGTACCAGCCGCTCGCGTGGTCGATCTGCCGCGTCGGATCGAGAGCGCGCACCATTTCTGTCATCTCCCTGGCATCAAACTGTCCCCATCCCTCGTTGAACAGAACCCAGAGCGACACGCACGGTGCATTGTAAAGCTGATGAACCGTCTCGCGGCACTCCCGCTTCCACCACTCTCTTCCCGTTTTTGAGGTCCGCGAAAAGAGCGGATAACAGTTATCCCTGAATTCCGTTGTCACAAACGGCAGTACGGTCGGAAGGTACAAAAGGAACGTCTGAATCGACCGGCCGCCGCCGTTGATCATATCCTGCCACACCAGCATACCGATATGGTCGCAGTGGGAATACCATCTTGCGCACTCAACTTTCAGGTGTTTCCGGATCATATTGAAACCGAGGCGTTTGGCCGTCTTAATGTCATAAACCATCGCCTCATCGGACGGCGGCGTGTAGAAGCTTTCCGGCCAATAACCCTGGTCGAGGACACCGTTCTGGAAATACGGCTTTCCGTTTAAGAGAAGACGCGTGATTCCTTTCTCATCTTTTCCAATGCCGAATTTGCGCATGCCGAAATAACTCTCGATGCGGTCTTCTCCCGCTTCAATGGAAACCCCATAGAGATGCGGATGTTCCGGGCTCCAGCCTGCAAAATTACCGAGAATCAGCTCCGCCTCGTTTTCTCTCGTCTCCCGGACGCAGATCACCTTCGCATCCGGCGCTTCGCTCTCCCGCACCGTAATTTTTTTCGTCAGTCCCGCATCCGGTCCGTTGAGGAAAACCCGTACTTTTACGCTCGCCGTATCATATTCCGGCGTGATCACGATGCGTTCCAGATACGTCTCCGGCACCCATTCCATCCAGACGCTCTGCCAGATGCCGCTCTGCGCGGTGTAAAACATGCCGCCCGGGGTAAGGCTCTGCTTTCCGCGGCCCTTCCAGTCCGTGTCCGTCTCATCGCGCACCTTGACGGCAAGCTCGTTCTCTCCCGTTTTGAGATACGGCGTAAGATCCACTGAAAAAGAAAGATACCCGCCGAGATGGCCTCCGGCACGCTTTCCGTTGCAGTAAATTACCGCATCCTGATCCACGGCGCCGAACTGCAGCAGCAGCCGTTTTCCGGCAGGAATTTTGGGAAGCTGAATCGTGCGGAAGTACCACAGATATTCTTTTGGAAGCAGCTGCCGCTTCACGCCGGACGCATCGCACTCCGGGGAAAACGGAACGAGAATTTTTCCGTCCCGCTGTTTTGGCATTTTCTGCGTTTCCGTGAACGCATACTCCCACCATCCGTTCAGATTTGTCCAGTTTTCCCGGCGCATCTGCGGACGCGGATATTCCGGAAACGGGAGCTCTTCTTCCGGATTTTTCCCAAATTCCGTAGAAAGGCGGAATTTTTTTCCTTCCTTTTTTCCAATCTGTAATGCTTTGACCGCATTTTTGAAGTCCATTCTTTTCCCTCTTTTTCTGATTTTTATGATTGATAAAAGCGTGCCCGGACAAAATCCCGGACACGCTTTTGGTGTACTGAAAATCAAAGCGGATATTCGCAATCCGGTTAGATAAACGCCAGCGTTTTCATCAGATACAGCCAGAACGTCAGCGTAAAGGCACTGCCGCACGTTGTGAGCATAACGGTGTTTGCCGTCAGACTTCCCTCATGACCCATATTTTTCGCCATGATAAAACCTGCTCACCGTCGTTGCGGAACCCAGCATCACAAGGATTGCCACCAATTTTTCCTGACGGAAGCCAAGTATCACGGCGATCGGCAGAAAGACAGCTGCAAGACCGACCAGCTTAATCGCAGCTGCAGCAATCGACGGCCGGATATTCTTTGCCGCGCTCTTTGCCTCAAACGACGCACCCATCGCAATCAGGCCGAGCGGCGTTGCAAGTACCGCAATATTCTGCACCGTTTTCTGCAGAATCACCGGCTTTGGAATGCGAAGCACCGACCAGAGAAGTCCTGCAGCGATCCCGAGGATAATCGGGTTTGTCACGATATTTTTCGCCGTCTTTTTCACAAAATCTGCCGTGATCTCCTCCCGTTCCGGACCGAATACCGCAAGAACGACAACCGCCATGATATTATACAGCGGCACACTGCTGATGATCATCAGCGGCGCCATGCCGGAATTTCCGTAGATATTCTGGATAAAGGCAATACCAAGGATCGCCGCACTGCTCCGGTACGCCGCCTGGATAAATTCGCCTCTTGCACTTCTCTCTTTTAAGAGATGGGAAAGTCCCCATACCGCAAGAATTGAGAGCAGTGTTGCAAAGAAGCAGAACAGAACGAATTTGATATCCCACACAGCGGAGAAATCAGAATCCGACAGGTCCTGGAACAGCAGCACCGGGAGTGCGATTTTAAACACAAATTTGTTCATTTTGCTTGTGAACGATTCGTCCAGAATACCAACCTTTCGAAAGAAAAGTCCCAAAATCATTGTCAGGAAGATCGGCATCGTCGCGTTCAGGCTGAAGATCAGATTACTCATACCAGTGTTTTTCCTGCCAGTACATTTTTATAATCTTCGTAGTTCTCTTCGAGAAGCTTCGGCGTATTCAGACCGTAGGGACATTTCTTCATGCAGGCGCCGCAGTGGAGACAACCTTCGATTTTCTTCATCATCGCCTGGCCGCGCTCGGTGAGCTGGTTGGCGGACGGGGAACGGCGCAGAAGCAGGCTCATGCGCGCGCAGGTGTTAATCTCAATGCCTGCCGGACATGGCATACAGTAACCGCAGCCGCGGCAGAAGTTGCCGGAGAGCTCTTTCTGGTCTTTCTCGATGATCGTCTTGATTTCATCCGTCATGGCAGGCGGACAGGCAATGTAGCTTAAGAACTCGTCCAGCTCTTTTTCTCTCTGGACGCCCCAGATCGGAAGCACGTTGTCGTACTGGTCTTCAAAAGCATATGCAGCCGCGGAGTTTGTGATCAGCCCGCCCGAAAGCGCTTTCATTGCGATAAAGCCGATATTTTTCTCTTTGCATCCCTGTACCAGTGCTTTCTCACGGTCCGTTGCCAGATAGCAGAACGGGAACTGCAGCGTCTCGTAAAGACCGGACTCGATGATCTCCTCTGCCACGCTCATGCGGTGGTTCGTGATACCGATGTGGCGGATTTTTCCCTGTGCTTTTGCTTCCAGCATCGCCTCATACAGGCCGGTTCCATCTCCCGGCTTAGGACAGAAGGACGGATTGTGGAACTGATAGATATCGATGTAATCCGTCTTCAAAAGGGAAAGGCTTGTCTCCAGATCCTTCCAGAAGCCCTCCACATCCTTTGCCATCGTCTTCGTAGAGATAAAGACCTTCTCACGCATTCCCTCAAACGCTGCGCCTAATTTTTCCTCGCTGTCGCTGTATGCACGCGCGGTATCAAAAAACGCGGATGCCTCCGTCATACGCTTTGCGCAGCAGATAAACAGCGTCTTCTTTCGTGACACGCTGTACCGGCAGCGCGCCGAAGCCGTTCTTGTTTACACAGATTCCTGTACTTCCCAGTGTTACCATGGACATACTTGTGTTCCTCCTTTTTCGCTTTCATTGTTTCAACTCATAGTCGGTATTTCACGGAGTCTGACATGTCGAAAATAGTTCGACTGTGACTTGCCTCATGTCAGTGGAGAATACCGATTTCTCTCCGCCCGCCACTGCCGTTATGTTTCTTTTAGCAATTCATCCCACCGCTTCAGAAACGGGGGACTTCTTGTCTACTGGTGTTAAAATCCGTTATTTCTATAGTATCACACTTTCTATCAGACGGCAAACGCGATTTAAAGAGGCAGGCACAAAGGGAAATACTTTCCTTTTATGTCTGCCTCTGAATATCATTTTTTATTTTACTTCTTTATAAAAGTTTACGCAGTCCGACGGATCATAATAGATTTTATTATCCGCAAGTAGCGTGGAAACACCGTTCTGTACTTCGATGATGCTGACCGCACAGTTGTACGGCACGCCGCCGTGCCAGAAGTCGTTCTTGTCTTCATAGACATTGCGTAGCAGCGCACGCATGCAGCAGCCGTGGGTGGCGATCAGGATCGTCTTGTCCTGGAGCTCCGGTTTTGCAGTCAGCTCATGATAGAACGCTTCTGCCCGGTCGCAGACCTCCTGGATCGTCTCTCCGTCTCCCGCCGGGCAGAAGTGGAACGGATCTCTGTAAAAATCGTCGAAGTGTTCAGACGGAATCTCAAAATTGTTTGCCCGGCATCCAAGCCCTTCCCAGGAGCCAAAGGAAAGCTCCATCAGGCGGTCGTCGGTCGTAAGCGGCACATTTCTGCCCGCAAGGACGAGCTCTGCCGTGTGCTTTGCGCGGCGCAGTGGACTGGAAATTCCAAGGTCAAACGGGATATTTTTCAGTCCTTCCGCCGTCACTTTCGCCAGACGGACACCATTCTCATTCAGCTCGGTGTCCGTCTGGCCCTGCAGTCTGCCTTCTACGTTCCACGCAGTTTCACCGTGGCGTATGATATAAAGTTTCATAAAAATCAGCCTCTCAGTTCGATGTTGAACTCATTCTGCAGTTTCTTGCAGATCTTCTCGACAAATTTCTGTACTTTTTCGAAGTCAAATGCTTCTTCCTTCGGTGCAAAGGTGACGGTGAACGCCATGCTCTTCTTGCCTTCCGGAATCTGGCCGCCCTCGTAAACATCGAACAGACGGATCTCTTTTACGTATTTGTTTGCCTCGCGGATACAGTTCTCTACATCGCCGCAGCTGATGTTTTTGTCCATGACAAATGCCAGGTCACGTTTCTCCTCCTGGAATTTGGAGATCGGCTGGAAGGTGCGTTTTTTGCCGTACCATCTGGAGAGCTCTTTTAAGTCAAGCTCCATGATGTAAGAGGAAGTACGCATGCTCAGCTCGTTCTGGATATCGTATGCTGCTTTTCCGAAGTATCCGATTTCTGTACCCTCGCAGAGTACTTTCACTGCCTGATACGGATGCAGGAAGGATTTCTGAACCGGCTCGTAGGTGAACTCAATGTCCATGCTCTCGGCGATGGTGTTGGCGATGCCCTTCATAGTGAAGAAGCTCTCGTTGTTTCCGAAGGTTCCGACGCAGAGAACTTTTCTCTCATCCGGGTAGGATGTCAGCGGCAGGGACTCCGGAATGTAGATGCTTGCTACCTCGAACAGTCTTCCTTCAAGGGTGCCCTGTTTCTCATTTCTGGAAATGGCATTCAGCATGGAAGCTGCCAGTGTGGTACGCATCAGGGACAGATCCTGGTTGATCGGGTTGATGATCTCGATGGCATTTCTCTCTTTTGCATCTGCCGGCAGTTTCAAGAGATCCAGATCTGCAGGGGAGAAGAAGGAGTAATGCATGCACTCGTAGATACCCATGGTGCATAAGGTATTCTTCAGTGCCAGCTCGCCTTTCTGCTCTTCATTGTAGCCGCCCATCGTTACCTGTGCAGCGGAAAGGAAGGTATCGGTTACGTGATCGTAGCCGTACATACGGATGACTTCCTCTGCCACGTCCGGATAGCGCTCGACATCGTTCTCTCCCTCCGGCAGCATATCCTCACGGTAAGCCGGAACCTGGATGGTCAGCTCATCGCCGTTGATTTCCGGTGCAAAGTTCAGGTTTTTCATAATGCGGAGAATCTCTGCTTCCGGAACTTCGATACCGAGTACGCCGTTTACTTTGCTGACACTGACGGTCATCGGAGTCGGATCGATGGAGTTTCCGGTGTTCACATCGAAATGGGTACGGGAAACTTTACCGCAGCCAAGCTCTTCCATCAGATGCAGCGCACGTTTCATACCAAGTACGGTTGAATACTCGTCCACGCCTTTCTCATATCTTGCACTGGCATCCGTCGCTTTTCCAAGCGCACGGGCTGTCTTTCTGACGTTGTCGCGTGCGAATTTTGCGGACTCAAACATAACAGCCTCTGTCGTGTCGCGGATCTCGGAGTTTAAGCCTCCCATGACACCGGCAAGTGCAACCGGTTTTACGCCGTCGCAGATCACGAGGTTGTTCTCATTCATTGTGTATTCCTGCTCATCGAGGGTCACAATCTTTTCATTTTCTTTTGCTCTTCTGACACAGATTTCATTGCCTTCCAGATAAGAGCAGTCAAAAGCATGCATCGGCTGGCCGATCTCTTTTAAGACGTAGTTTGTGATATCAACCACGTTGGAGATCGCGGACATGCCGACGAGTGCCAGACGGCGTTTCATCCATGCCGGGGACTCTCCGATTTTTACGTCATATACGTAATGAGCGCTGTAACGCGGGCAGAGTTCCGGAGCTTCCACGCGGACAGAGAAGCCTTCTTTTTCCACATCCGTCTCGGTGTAATCGGTTGCCGGCATTTTTAAAGGTTTTTCCAGCATCGCCGATACTTCTCTTGCGATACCGAGGATACTCTGGCAGTCCGGTCTGTTTGCAGTCAGGGAGATATCAAAGATCCAGTCGTCAAGACCTGTCAGCTCTTTGACATCTGCGCCAAGCTCGGCATCTTCCGGCAGAACAAGCAGTCCGTTGTAGCCTGCGCCCGGGTACAGATCCTCGGTAAGGCCGAGCTCCACGCCGGAGCAGAGCATTCCGCAGGACTCATATCCTCTTAATTTTCCTTTTTTGATGGTCATAACACCCTCGATGGTCTTATGATCTTTTGCTGTTGCATAAACAGAAGCGCCAGGAAGGGCAACCGGGAATTTTCCGCCGGTGTGCACGTTGTCTGCGCCGCAGCAGATCTGCATGGTGCCGTGTTCTCCTGCATTTACCTGGCACACATGAAGATGGGTCTCCGGGATCGGCTCGCAGCCCTCCACCAGACCGACAACAACATTGCTGATGTCTTTTCCCACTTGATAACGCTCTTCTACTTCAAAACCGCCGTCGAACAGTTTTTCTCCAGTTCTTCCGGGGTAACATCGATATCTACATATTCTTTCAGCCAACTTAACGGTACTAACATATTAAACCTCCAAATTCAAACTGTTTCGTCTTTATTTCTCGTTAATCTGATTTAAAACCCGCAGATCGGAACCGAATAACAGTTTGATGTTGTTGATTCCGTATTTCAGCATGGCGATACGCTCCAGGCCGATACCAAAAGCGAAGCCGCTGTACTCTTCTGAATCAATGCCGCAGTTCTCCAGCACGCGTTTGTTTACGATACCTGCTCCAAGGACCTCGATCCAGCCGGTTCCCTTGCAGAGGCTGCATCCTTTTCCGCCGCAGGCGAAGCAGCTGCAGTCTACCTCAACGGACGGCTCCGTGAACGGGAAGTAAGACGGACGGAGACGGGTTGTGGTTCCCTCGCCGTAAATCTTCTGTACGAGTACGTCGAGCATTCCTTTCAGGTCGCAGAGGGTGATGTTTTTGTCGACAACGAGTCCCTCCATCTGATGGAACATCGGAGAATGGGTTGCGTCGTCATCAGACCGAAAAACACGTCCCGGGGAAAGGATCTTGATCGGCGGCTTTTTGTTTTCCATGACATGAATCTGGCCTGCCGATGTCTGGGTACGAAGCAGGAATTCCGGGGAGAGATAGAAGGTATCCTGCATATCTCTTGCCGGGTGATCCTGTGGTGTATTCAGTGCAGTAAAGTTGTAGTAATCGGTCTCGATTTCTCTTCCCTCGTATACCTCAAAGCCCATGCCTGCAAAGATGTCGATGAGCTGTTTGCGGATCAGGGTAACCGGATGAAGGTTTCCGATCGCTGTCTCTTCTGCCGGAAGGGTCAGGTCGATTTTCTCGGACTCATATTTCTTCTGCAGCTCGCGCTCTTTCATCTCCTCTTCCACTTTCAGGAAGCGGCCAAGCGCCCACTCTTTTAACTCATTGACGGATTTACCGTAGTTTGCGCGCTCTTCCGGGGCAATGTTTTTCATTTCTTTCATCAGCCCGCTGATCTTACTTTTCTTTCCTTCCAGATACTCGCTCTTAAATTCATACAGTTCTTTGGAGCTTTTCAGCTCTTCCAGTCCATTTTCAATCTTCTGTTTTAATTCAGACAGATGGCCGGTTAATACACTTTTTTCCTGCATTTGACTCTCCTACTTTCTTTTTCTTGCTTGTTTGATGGTAAATGTGAAAAACAATCAGATACCCCGCTGCAAACAGCGGAGCATCTGATTTTCGTGGCAGTCGCCAGATATCCATGCAAGCATGGCTGCCTGGCTCGTTGCTCACGAAAAAAAAAGACCCCGCCCCACAAAGGGACGAGATCTGAAATTTCGCGGTACCACCCTGATTTCTGCAGATACTTCCTGCAGACACTCATAACCGGTGCTGTAACGTACACCAAACGTCTGTCCCTACTTGCATTTCCAGTATCCTGCTATGCGTTCCGGACATCTGCTCCAATGCGAAATTTGAAATATTCCTGGACCTGAAGGAGCTTGCAGCCGATGACTCCCTCTCTCTGGCGGAAAAAATATTTCTCTGAACATCTTCACAGCATTTTTCCTGTTAGATTATTTCTAAAACTTTCATAAACAATGTTTATTGTACCGTCTTGACCCCCGGATGTCAAGCCATTATTTTCCCGCTTCTTTATTTGTCTCTTTATTTTCCATAAAATGCTCGATCGCCGCGTTCTGCAGTTTCCGCAGTTTATCCTCAAAATACGCGTTGATCTCCGCGCCGATCAGAAGGATCCACATGCAGAAATACATCCAGATCATGATAAACACGATCATCGTCAGACTGCCGTACATATTGGACGCTGCAAGCGCGATGTCGAGGTACATGGAAAATGCAAGGGAAAAAATAGACCAGGCAAGGGATGAGATCAGTGCGCCCGGGCACTGGCTCTTAAAGCTCGCCTTCCGGTTCGGAATGCATTTATACAGTACCAGGAACAGAACCGCCAGCACGCCTGTCGTAATCAGGGTACGCATGCCCATGATAGAGGATGTCACGCGCGCCACCATCGGCAGATGTTCCGTCAGCTTATTCTGAATGCGGGTTCCGAAGACCAGAAGCACCAGACTGGTGAGGAATGCAGCGACAAATATCAAGGTATATGCCATGCCCCGCAGCCGGTTGATGATGTAATTACGTGTCTCTGTTACGTGATAAATGCTGTTCAGCCCGTTTGTCAGTGCCGCAATGCCCTTTCCCGCCGACCACAGCGTTGTGATGATCGTAATCGGCATATAGGCAACGGACTGATAAAAGATCTCATTTACAATACCGCCCACGTAGTTCTGGAACTCCGTGGGCAGCATATTGATCAGAACGCTGTAAACATCGTCGCGTGTCAGCGGCGTATATTTTACAAGCGTAACAACCAGAAGAACAAACGGAATAAAGGAAAGAAGAATGAAATACGCGCTCTGCGCTGCATAAGCACCGACATGGTCCTCATTCAGGCGCTTCATAAAACCGCGGATTGTTTTTATCATCTGGCAAAACCGCCTTTTCTTTGTTTTCGTGAATCTATCCCATTATTGCACACATCTTGTATTGCAGGATAGCCTACAAAGCATATCATACTTTTCTTTCCTTCGCAAGGGATTTCAATCCCATTTGCGGTAATACCATGCGTAACCGCGGGCTGGAACCGGAACACCGCGCAGAACGCGTTTTTCGCCAGTAAACAGATCCTTCCAGGTGAACTCTCCCATATCGATCCATGCGGTACGGTCCTCGTTGCTGAAGTTGAAGATTCCCGTCACCATCTCATTGCCGGATTTTCTGCAGACGCAGAGAAGTGCGGTATCGTACGTTTCCTCGGTCCAGACATCCGCCTCCCCATCAAACGGACGATATTTGAATTTGAGCTCTTCCATCTTCTTCATCGAAGCAAAAATCCGATTCTGTACCGTTCCTTTTTTATCCTTCTCCGGTTCCAGATCCCAGCGGAAGTGGCCGCGGTGAATATAACGGCTGTCGGATCTTCGGTCGTAGTCCTCGCTCTCCTTGTAGGAGTAATCGTTGACCTGGCCGATCTCGTCACCGCTGTAGATGACCGGAATACCGGACTGGATGAAGAGGTATGCATTCAGCATTTCGATTCTCTGGATGGCCTGTGCCGTCTTCTCTTCATTCTGCTCAAAGCCTGCCGCCTCAAGACCGCAGAGAGAAGCCGTCGTTCCGCAGAGACGCGCATCCTGCAGAACAGGATCGTCGTTGTAGAGCTCTCCTCTTGCATCGCTTCCCTCCACATAGCCGCGGAAGTAATCATTCAGATATTTTTTATGCGGTGCCTCGGCGATGCCGAACTGTTTCAGCCATTCGTAATCGAGGCCCCAGCCGATATCATCGTGGCATCTCAGATAGTTCAGGAAAACATAGTCCTTCGGCAGTCTCGTCACAATATCCATCTGATGTTTCAGCAGGCGGGTATCTGCCGTTGCAATGGTGTGCCAGGTGGATGCCATCGTCGTTACGTTGTACAGCATATGGCACTCCGGTTTTTCCAGAGTTCCGAAGTACGGAACAACCTTTTCCGGCTCCATGACAACCTCGCCGAGCAGCAGAACGCCCGGGCAGACGATCTCGGTGATCATACGCATCATGCGGACAATGGTATGTACCTGCGGCAGGTTACGGCAGGTGGTGCCGAGCTGTTTCCAGATGTATGGAACGGCATCGATGCGGACGATATCGATTCCCTGGTTGACGAGATAGAGCATGTTGTTGACCATCTCATTGAAGACAACCGGGTTCGCATAGTTCAGATCCCACTGGTATGGGTAGAATGTTGTCATGACAAATTTGTGACAGTCCTCTCTCCAGGTAAAGTTGCCCGGTGCCGTTGTCGGGAATACCTGCGGGCAGGTTTTCTCATATTCGGACGGAATGTCGTAGTTATCGAAAAAGAAGTAACGGTCCTGATACTCTTTTTCTCCGGCAAGTGCACGTTTGGCCCACTCATGATCCTCGGAAGTGTGGTTCATAACGAAATCCATGCAGAGACTCATGCCCTGGTCGTGGCATTTTTCAGAGAGTGCAGCCAGATCCTCCATCGTTCCAAGGGACGGCTGTACGGTACGGTAATCGGCAACGGCATAGCCGCCGTCACTCTTTCCTTTCGGAGTGGCAAGGAACGGCATCAGGTGCAGATAATTCACGTTGCACGCTTTTAAGTAATCCAGCTTCTCCTCAAGGCCGCTGATGTTGTCTGCGAATGCATCGATGTACAGCATCATGCCGAGCATTTTCTGGCTCTTATACCAGTTCTTCTGTTTTTCTCTCTTACGGTCGAGTGCTTTCCATTTTTTATTCCGCTCTTTGTACCACTGCTCCATGCTCGCACAGAGCTCTTCAAATCTTCCCTGTCCGTTTGGATACAGCTCGCAGTAGAGCCATTTCAGCTCATCATAGTGTTTCTCGAGTCTTCTCTGATATTCCACTGTCATGTTGTTCGTTCTCCTTTATCTTATTCTTTATCCTGTCACAGCGTTCCGGCAACGGAAAATCTGTGTTACGTTTCTTTCACTTGCAGTATACCGTTGCCGCAATTATATGTCAACCGTTTACATACTGTATTTTTCAACAAATTTCAGCCTTTTTCTTTGTCTTTTTTTACCATTTTCTGTCTATCGTTTACTTTCTGGAACAGAAAAAGACTCCGCAGCTTATTTTTTCCGCGGAGTCTCTCTTTTTTTCTGTTTCACGCCGAACCACGCACCACAAGGCTCACCGGCATGGTCGTCACATTCGGCACCACCTCTCCCTTTCTTCTCCGGTCGATATACGCAATGGAAAGCTCCGACATTTCCTCAATCGGCTGATGGATCGTCGTGATGGAAGGCGTGGTAATCCCGGCGATCACAGTGTCATCAAACCCGACAACTTTAATATCCTCCGGCACCCGTTTTCCCATGGCGTAAAGGCGCTGGAGTACCTGTGCGGCAATCAGGTCACTGCTTGCAAAAATGCCGTCCGTCTCCGGGTGCTCCAGAAGGCCCTTTTCAATATAGGATTCATAGTGCATGGAGCCGTAGCTTAAGCGGTCACTCAAAAGAACTTCCCCTTCAATCCCCCGCTCCCGGCAGACGCGCAGGAATCCATCCGCACGCCGGTCCGCCGGCATATCTCTTCCGACGATTCCGCCGAAATGAAGCAGATGGCAGCAGCCGCAGTCCGCAAGATGCGATGCTGCAAGCGCTCCTCCCTGCTCGTTGTCACACTGGATTGTAATGGCCTCCGTATTTTCCTCTCGCTCGAAATTGACGATCGGAATTTTCAGATCATGAAACTTTTCAATCTGCACATCGCGGCTTGCCATCACAACGCCGGTTACACGGTTGGAGATGAACATATCGAGATATTCGGTTTCTTTCTCCGGCTGATCTTTCGAGTTGCAGAGCAGAATCTTGTAGCCCCGCTTTGCCGCCGCGCTCTCGAGTGCACTGATCATTTTACTGAAAAACGGGTGCGAGATGTGCGGAACGATAACCCCGATCGTATTGGAATGCGCTTTTGCCAGGGAACGCGCCAGCTCATTCGGCTGGTAATTCATCTCCTGCATCGCCTGCGTTACTTTTTTTCTTGTCTCTTCACTGATGTATCCGCGGTTGTTGATCACGCGGGAAACCGTCGTCGCCGTAACGCCGGCGCGTGCCGCTATGTCCTTGATTGTCGCCATGTTTCTCTCCTCGTCATTTTCTAACTGTTTTTCGCTTTCGCCCATTATAGCACAAAAAATCTGTTTTCGGTGATTTTTTTTAAAAAACGGGAACGGCAGTCGCCGATTTCGATGTTCTGGTAAAAATAGCGGAGAATCTCCTCATACGATTTTCCCTGCTCTGCCAGATGTTTCGCACCGTTCTGTGACATGCCGACGCCGTGGCCGTAGCCGCCGCCGTAAAATGTAAAGGAGACAACCGTTTCCCCTTCTTTTTCCGGAACCACGATAAAGCAGGCACTCGGAAGCAGCTCCATCTCACAGCTTACAGTTCCGTCATTTTTCTGAATCGGCCAGCCTTTCGCCGAGAGGAACTTTCGGATCTGATACTCTCCCTCGATTTCCATGGATCCTTTTTCCCCCTCGATACGGACGGTTTCTGCCGCACCTCCCTCTGACCGCCGCCGCACCTCAATCCCCGTGATCTCCCCGATTTTCTGATCCGCTGCCCGTTCTGACAGCACATCCGCCGGAATCGTCACCTGCCAGCGGTACCAGCCGTCCTCCACTTCCAGACTTGTGCTGTCCCTTTTGGTGATAAACGATGCAAACGCCTCCTCCGTCTCCGGTTCCTGCTTCTCCCCGCCTACCGTCACGCTCTTCAGATATTCTGCCGTCTCCGCCGTATTCCACACTTCATCCGTACTCGTCTTCCCGCAAGAGGTTGAGAAAAAACTACGCCTGAATTGGTTCCCCGCCGCAGGTAATGATTTTTCCTTCTGTCTCTGCCACCGCAGCGTCTGTCTCCGGCTGCGCTTCCATATTGTGGTAGACCTGGCTTTCCACGCTGTCGTCTACATCCGCGTGGTAGTTCTCCCACGTTTTTTCACGAATTCTGGCACACGCATACGTTCTCGCACAGACCGCCTGTGCTTTTAATGCCTCCTTTTCATAGGAGGACGGCATCTCACTCGGCACGACATACCGAAGATACATTTCCAGATCAAGTTCATTTACAACGAGAAGTCCCTCTTCACTTTTATAGATGACAAAACTTCCCGGATAAACCGTCTCGTCCTCCGGCTTTCCCGTCAGGGAAACCGCCGTTCCCGCCGTCTCATCGGCCGGCACCACATGCACAACTTCCCCGCATTCCTGTTCCGTCACACAGATCGTCTCCTGCGGGGAAGCTATGTATGCGCCGTCGTTCATGGAAAGGCTTGCGTTTCCACGCAGGGACACCTGTTTCTGTGCGTATCCCAGCTTTCCGCAGTCCGTCAGAAGGACACGGATCTGCACCGGTCCGGCTGCCGTTGTTTCTTTTTGTTCTTCCTTTTTACTGTTCAGAAAAGCCGCGTTTTCCTGTTCCATGTTCTGTATCGTCTCCTCCTGCTTTTTGCCTTCCATCGTCTCCGTCCTGCTTTCTGCTGTCGCTGTCTCTTCCGGCGCATCCAGACGGCGCTTCACAACAAACAATAACAGCAGCAGGAGAATCCCCACTCCTAACAGTATCAGTTCCAATGTATCATTTTTTCTCTTCATATCTCATTCTATGCACACGGCTTTTTGTCTGATTCCTTTTCTTTTTGCGATTTTTCCTTGACAAATACCGCCCTATGGTATATAGTACGGTTGTGTATAAATTTCATATCAACATCCAGAGTGCATCAAAAGAAGATCCGTCTTTTGGTGAGAGAGGGAATTCAGGTGAGATTCCTGGGCGATCCGGTCACTGTAATCAGGGAGTGAAGCATAACAAATCCATTGTATGTCCGCAACATATGAGAAGGAATGTGGAACGATGATCTGTAAGTCAGGAAACCTGCTCTGTATGCATAGGGTTGATGCTTCCGATGAAAGCTTCCATTCAAAGACTATTATGGGATATGGAATGTCTGAAAATTTTCGATTAGATTTTTAGAAACCTTCGAGCGAGATTTATGCATTGCATTAAACGGCCGGGTAAACCGTTTCAGATTCTGGTTTCGCCTGTTCTTAGTCAGGCATCATCCTCCGCTTAAAGGTGTCTGCTATTCCGCTTGCAGGTTGATTCAGATGGCGAAGCGGTTACCCACCTCTGAAAAGAATATGACATAACTGGTAAGATTCTGTTGGATTCGAAAACAGGGTCTTTTCTTTTTCTGTTTTTTCAGAATTCGTTTTCTGCATATTTTCCCATAAAAAGGCTCCCCGCCTGCGCTCCTGTTTTCACAGGACGCTGCAGGAAGGGAGCTTTTTTATGCTGTTTCTATAGCAAGACCCGAAAATAATGCAAAAAAGGCAGTGCTGCAGAGCGCGAATTGCAAGGAACAGATTTGAAGGCGTACCGAGGTACGACGAAAATCTGTGACGCAGTAATTCACGCTCTGCGGTGCTGAATTTTTTGCATTATTTTCGAGGATTGCTATAAAATGAAATCTTAGAAAATGAATTTGTATACGGTTGTGGTGTGTAAGTATGCCTGCCTCGAGGATCGGTTTCTCCTTCACCCTCCTGGTTTGATGGCATTCGGCACATCTGAGATTCCAGGCAGAAGCCGTTGCGTTTGTCATAGAATACCCCATTC
>ENA-OQNJ01000073-OQNJ01000073.1-human-gut-metagenome-genome-assembly--contig:-NODE-73-length-23514-cov-3.060760_pt1 | contig 23514 bp, 21 predicted proteins | sample MGYA00242630_ERZ504882 | MGnify/ENA primary metagenome ERZ504882 (study PRJEB26092, sample SAMD00036408) | human gut metagenome | host: Homo sapiens | study: EMG produced TPA metagenomics assembly of... | reverse complement strand
CACCATAGTCATAGCGCTTTTTGTCACTTTCACCGCTCGTGTTGTCAATTTACGGCAAGGTGGCGCTCAGTGAAGCGTATGTGGCGTTTGTTTGGCTTACTGGCTTTACGGGTTTATTCATGCATCGCCGTGGGACCGTTTTTATTATCGTCCATATCTGAGAGTGTGATAATATCTGCAATACTTACATTTACGGCATTATTCCTCTCATACATGATGCAGTCCATCACAGGGCTCATCTCGTCAAGTGGGAATCTGCTCACAAAGGTGCTTAATTGCTTTGATTTGTACACACCATTTGAGAATTTTGTAAGTGGCTGCTTTAGTGTCACATCGGCAGCTTATTATGTGACGGTTATCCTGCTTTTATGCTTCCTTACGACGCAGTCTATCCAGAAGAGAAGATGGGCATTTTCAAAGAAGATGATAGGCACAGGGGCATTTTCAGCAGGAATGATTGTCGTAATGTGTGCAATTTGTGTGGTTGTAAATCTTGTGGTGACAGCGCTTCCTGCCAAGTACACATCAATTGACTGTTCGGCTACAAAGCTGTACTCGCTCACAAACGATACAAAGGACAGGGTAAGTAAGCTCGATGAGGATATCACAATCTATGTTTTGAATTCCAAGAAATCAAAGGATGCAAAGATAGATGAGACAATCAACAGATACAAGGATCTTTCGAGTCATATAAAGGTAAAATATGTAGACCCGGCGACAAGCCCGAAGTTTATCAGGATTACACAGACACGACACCTACAACAAACAGCCTTATAATAGAGAGCAAAAACCGTTCAAAGGTGATTGATTACAATGATATATATGAATATGACAGCTCTTCATATTATTACGGATACCAGTCGCAGTCTAGCATCACAGGCTATGATGCCGAGGGACAGATTACAAGTGCTATAGAGTATGTCACAATGGATGCAGATGAGCTCCCGGTAATTTATCAGATAACAGGACACAATGAAACGGAAATAGGAAGCAATTTCCAGAGTGTTGTAAGCAAGGCAAATGCAAATCTTAAGAGTTTAGAGCTCTTTAACGAGGAAAAGGTGCCGGAAGATGCAACAGCCATTATCATTAATTCCCCGACTGTTGATTTCAACGATGAAGACGCTCAGAAGGTGATTGATTATTTAAATGGCGGTGGAAAGGCACTGATTGTCGGCTGCTACGCATATAATGACGAGCTTGCAAACTTTAACAAGATACTTTCGGCTTACAATGTCAGCTTCAAGACCGGTGTGGTAGCTGAAAATGACAGCTCAAAATATTATCAGAATCCTCTCTACCTGCTTCCAACGGTTGAGACGACAGATTACACCTCAGATGCAACAGACGGATATGTATTCCTGGCAGGAAGCTGTGCAATCAGTTATCCTGAGGATACAGATGATGTGACATATACAAAGCTGCTTTCTACATCAGACAGCGCAGTTTTAAAGAAGGACTGGAAGAATATCACCACATCGAAGGCAGAGGACGCAGATGAGAACGGACCGTTTACTACAGGTCTTGCTGTAAATGATTCAAGCACCGGCGCATCGATTGTTGTGTTTGGTACGCCTTATGTGGTTGATGATTCATATGACAATGCCGTTTCCGGCAACAATGCAGACATGTTCAAGGATGTTATCACATCAATGACCGGAAATGTTGAGCTTGCATCAAGTGTGATACCGGTGAAGGATTACACCTTAAGCAATATCACTATAAATACGCTGCAGGCGGTTGTTACGGGACTTATCATAATGATTGCTGTACCGATACTGCTTATAATCATAGGAATCGTTGTATGGGTAATGAGGAGAAAAAAGTAGATTACAGGCAAAAAAGCGTATAGGAAATAGGAGAAATAATGAATGAATAAGCAAAAACGCACTTTTGTGATACTTGCGATAGTTCTGGCAGCCTGCCTGGCGGGCTACCTGGGGCTTCTAAATTACAATAAATATAAAAGTGATGATGATTCAGAGAGCGAAAGCGACAGTGTTGAGGCACTTTCGCTTGACTCATCGGATGTCAAATCGCTCTCATTTCTGATTGACGGTCAGGAGTATAGCTTCAGCCGTATAAAGTCAGAGGATACCTCCGATGAGACTGAGTCAACGGAGTCTGAGAAAACAGATACCAATTCCGAAAGCAGTACAGACGATGATGACCAGTGGGTCTGCGATAATGACACCTCTCTTAAAATCAATACAAGCAAGGTTACATCACTGCTTGGAAACGCTACAAGCATCACAGCTTCAAAGAAATTTGATTCAGATGCGGATACATCTGATTTTGGACTGGATGAGCCACAGAATGTCGTAAAGCTAAGCACTGCCGACAAGACATATACCATAACAATCGGTGAGAAAAACGCTATGCTTGGTGAGTACTATATCAAGGTAAATGATGATGTATATCTTTCAAGCACCACAATCCTTGGAACAATTCCGGATTCTATAGATGATATGATTGCAACGGAAGACAGTGAGAGTACTGAGACTGAAAGTGAGTAGCAACGGATTGATAAGTTACAATTTGAAAAGAAATTAAGAAATAGTTCATCCTTTTTTAATGAAATAGGTATTGAAATCATGCTTATGTTGTACCATTATTATTGTGTAGAATAATAATGGACAAACGGTGAATAGCATGAATCAGATGAACAAAGACAGCTACAGCATAAATATCACAGGCCTTACCGATGAAGAGGTAAGGCAGAGAGTGGAGGAAGGACTTACCAACAGAGCTGATATATCTACAGACAAGACAACAAAGGAAATTGTGATTTCAAACGTTTTCACATATTTTAACCTTATATTTCTTGTCATAACGATACTTCTCATAATGGTAGGTTCTTTCAGAAATCTGACATTTCTGCCTATAATTATTGGAAATACGGTAATCGGAATCGTTCAGGAAATCCGCGCAAAAAAGACTCTTGAAAAAATGAGTTTACTGAATGCTCCGCGTGCGGATGTCATCAGAAACGGCAGCGTAAAGCAGATTAGTACGGAGAAACTTGTAAAGGACGATGTGATTTTACTTACCGCAGGAAAGCAGATTTGTGCGGATGCGGTTGTGATATCCGGAAATATACAGGTAAATGAATCACTGCTAACAGGTGAAGCTGATGAGGTAGAAAAGACAGAGGGCAGCACTCTCATGTCGGGAAGCTTTGTTGTATCGGGAGAGTGCTATGCACGGCTTGAAAAGGTCGGTAATGAATCATATATCTCAAAGCTGAGCCTTGAGGCAAAATCAATGGGCGGCAAGGAGCAGTCAGAGATGATACGCTCCATCAATTTGATTGTCAAATGGGTTGGCATAGTTATTATTCCGATTGGGCTTATATTGTTCTGGCAGAGCCATTTTGTGAATGGCGAGTCTATCACAAAGAGCGTTACATCGACAGTTGCAGCGATTATAGGAATAGATAACCGGTAGGGGCGTTATATCTGCTGACCACAGTGGCGCTTGCCTTAAGCACTATGAAGCTTGCAAGGAAAAAAGGTTTTGCTTCATGATATGAAAAGTATTGAGACGCTTGCGCGTGTGGATGTGCTTTGTGTGGATAAAACGGGCACAATTACTGAGCCTGATATGAAGCTTAAGGAAATTTTTCTCTGTAAAAACAGTGGAGCAGATGGCACACAGACAGCTTTGACATTAGATGAGCTTAAAAGTCTTATTTTAGATTATGCAAATGCTTCGGTTGACAACAATGCGACTATGCTCGCACTAAAAGCATATGCGGCGGATGCTTTGACAAATAATACATCTGCACTGCATCGTACAACGGTTTCACAGCAGGCATTCTCGTCGAGCCTCAAGTATGGCAGCGTTACCTTTTCTGATGGAACATATCTGCTCGGAGCGCCGGAGTTTATCATGCACGAAGACTTTGCGCGCATTGAGGAAGAAATCATACCATACGCTGACAAAGGTGACAGAGTACTTTTGTTTGCAAGGTATGATGGAGAAAACGTGGAGAATGGCATAAATGGCAGTGTTACTCCGCTTGGATTTGTGGCACTTGCCAATCCAATCAGAGAGAATGCGGTAAAGACGTTTGAGTATTTCAAGAGTCAGGGGGTTGCGATAAAGGTTATTTCAGGTGACAATCCGCGTACCGTTTCAAGGATTGCCATACAGGCAGGAATAGAAAGTGCAGAAAGCTTTGTTGATGCGGCAATACTCGATACTGAGGATAAAATAGCCGATGCAGTGAATAAATATACTGTATTCGGACGTGTGACACCAAAGCAGAAAAAGCAGCTTGTAAAGGCTTTACAGGCTAAAGGTCATACAGTTGCGATGACCGGAGACGGAGTCAACGATATACTTGCCATGAAGGATGCCGACTGCAGTGTGGCTATGGCATCGGGAAGTGAGGCGGCAGCCCAGGCAGCCCAGGTTGTCCTTTTGGACTCTGATTTTGCACATATGCCGGATGTGGTATATGAGGGACGCAGGGTAGTAAACAATATCCAGCGCTCAGCCAGTCTGTTTCTTGTGAAAAATATATTCTCACTGTTACTTTCACTGTTTTCAGTTATTCTTATGGTTACGTATCCGCTTGAGCCGGCACAGGTATCGCTCATCAGTATGTTTACCATAGGAGTACCGGGATTCTTATTGGCACTGGAGCAGAATAAGGACAGGATAAAGGGGCACTTTATCACCAATGTCATGCTAAAGGCACTGCCGGGTGGACTTACGGATGTAATAGCTGTCGGAGCGCTTGTCGTATGCGGAGAAGTATTTTGTATATCAGATGCAAGCATAGGAACGATAGCGACGCTTGTACTTTCGGTAGTGGGCTTCATGATTCTCTTTAAAATCAGTGAGCCACTCAATGGAATGAAATATGCTGTTATTATCGGAAATATAGCAGGTCTGGTATTTTCGGGTTTCTTCTTAAAGAAACTGTTTGCACTGACAGATTTGTCAAATATATGTATTCTTCTCATGATAGTGTTTGGCTTTGCGGCTGAGTCACTGTTTAGGAATCTGACACTTCTGGTTGAGAAACTGAGAGGCTCATACGAGAAAAAGAAGGGCTTCAATGTCTGATATTAAAAATCTGCATGGCACCATAGGTGTGTGGCAGCTTAGGACCAGGGGTCTTTCTTGATGGGCACGACAGATTTTTACAGTTCGCGCAGGTATTGCAGAGCTCTTTGATATTTTTCTGCTTTTGTGAGTCAAGCTTTATTATGAGGGCGGCTGTCTTAAGTGGCTTGAGCATATTTGAACCGGTGAGATGTATGCCATCAGGGCTTACGTGCTCAAAAATCTTAGGCAGCAGCTCAAGCGGATATTCATCGCCTAAAAATGACAGCTCAATGGCATAAAGAGAGCTTTCTTCTTCGACAGCCTTTGCAAACTGCTCATATGCGTTTGACAAAAGCATGAGGCTTAAACAGTCTGCTATGTAGGCCTCCTCAAGCTGCTCATGGTTTAAATACAGCTCTGACAGCTCGTCTACACCGTTTCCGAGTGTCACGAGGCCGTAGGCATAGTGTGCCAGGGATACCCCGGGCAAATCCTGTTTTATGGAATAATATGCAAAGGCATCCACCAATGGAAGCATTGCGGTGTATATTGCCCGGATAAGTGGCAGCTTATCGTTGTCAAAATGAAAACGGCTGCAGAATTCCTTCCAGTCTTTAGATGATAATTCAGGTGTGATTTTGCGTTTCATGGTTTTTTGGTTACATCATCAGATTCTTTATCATCAGAACCCTTTAAAAGTCTGTATACAAATGAATACGCCCAGATAAGCACCGGGATAATGATAGTTGCGGCAACGGCTGCCTTCCAGTAGCGCATGTCACTTGTGTGATCGAGCACAGTGGCAACAAATGCCACAACATATAAAAGTAATAAAAGGATGGCGCCAATCAGTGCCAGAATACGTTTTGTCTTTTTCATGAATTGTTCTCTGTGGTTTTTGAATAGTTATTTAATAATTATAATATAAAAAAACAAAATTGACGTCAAGCTGTTATTTTGGTATAATACATCCATATGTGAAGTTGAGGCTGTTTGGCCTCATATCAGTTTATAAAAGATAAAGGTGGTAGTAAAAATGGCTTTATTAGAAGAGTGGCACAAGATTGCCTACAATGACAAAGCAGATCAGGGAGAGTTACAGCGTTTTTGGCAGCATTATTTCCTCTTGGAGAAGGGTGTATATGAGAAGCTCCTTGCAAATCCGGATGAGGCAGTAGAGGGAACAGTCAAAGAGCTTGCTGAGAAATATGAGTTATCAATCATGGAGATGACAGGCTTCTTAGACGGAATCAATGACAGCCTTGTCACACCAAACCCAATCGAGGAGATGGATGAGGACACAAAGGTAAGCCTTGCATTCGATAAAGAAAAGCTTTATAAGAACATGGTAGATGCAAAGGCAGACTGGCTTTACAATCTCCCGGCATGGGATGAAATCTTTGACGCAGAGACAAAGCATGCGCTTTACCTCGAGCAGAAGAAGTCAGGAACAGTGGTAGTAGGCAAGAAAATCGGCCGAAATGACCCATGTCCATGCGGTTCGGGCAAGAAATATAAAAAATGTTGCGGAAAAAATGCATAAAGTACTTTACAGATTAGAAAAATAAGTATATTATCATTTTTTGAAAGGAACATTAGCATAATAACAATACGTTGAAGAGCACAGTAAGTATATTAAAAGCAGCAGAGAGGGAAGCCTTGGAAGACGAGAATCAAAGTCCAAAGAGTGGTGAAAGCTCCCCGGTGGATGATATACCGAACACCAGCTTGGAGTGGCTCCAATAAAGCCCGGTGACACCGTTATAGTCAAATGAGTTTCTGTCGGATACAGACAAGCAGTATGTTTTCAGGCGGAAAGAATGTGGGTGGAACCACGGTAACAAAGCTTATCGTCCCCGATGTCGCAGCAATGCGGTGTCGGGGATTTTTATATTAAAAATAAAGGAGAGATAACCATGAAGATAACATTGAAGGATGGCTCATCAAAAGAGTACAGCGAAGCAAAAAGCGTATATGAAATCGCAAAAGATATAAGCGAGGGACTTGCAAGAGCAGCCTGCGCAGGAGAGGTTGACGGAGAAATTGTTGACTTAAGAACAGTTCTTGACAAGGACTGCACACTCAATATAATCACAGCAAGTGATGAGGAAGGACTTCGTGTTATCAGACATACAGCATCACACGTGCTGGCACAGGCAGTTAAGAATCTGTTCCCGGATGCAAAAATCACAATCGGACCGGCAATTGACGATGGTTTCTACTATGATTTCGATTCACAGCCATTCTCAAGAGAGGATCTCGATGCACTTGAGGCAGAGATGAAGAAAATCATCAAACAGGGTCATGAGATAACAAGATTTACACTCCCTAGAGAGGAAGCAATCAAATTCATGAAGGAAAAGGATGAGCCGTACAAGGTAGAGCTTATCGAGGAGCTTCCTGAGGGTGAGGAGATTTCATTCTATGACCAGGGTGGATTTGTAGATTTATGTGCAGGACCACATCTTATGAGCACAAAGGGAGTAAAGGCTTTCAAGCTCACAGCATCATCAATGGCATACTGGAGAGGTGATTCAAACAAGGCAAGACTCCATCGTATCTACGGAACAGCCTACAATAAGAAAGAGGATTTAAAGGCACATCTTGAGAGAATGGAGGAGGCTAAGAAGCGTGATCACAATAAGCTTGGCCGTGAGATGGAGCTTTTCACAACAGTAGATGTAATCGGACAGGGACTCCCGCTTATGATGCCAAAGGGCACAAAGATGATTATGAAGTTGCAGAGATGGATTGAGGACCTCGAGGATAAGGAGTGGGGCTATGTGCGTACAAAGACACCACTCATGGCAAAATCAGACCTGTACAAGATTTCAGGACACTGGGATCATTATCTTGACGGCATGTTTGTTCTCGGAGATCCTGAGAAGGACGGCGAGGAAGAGGTTATGGCACTTCGCCCGATGACATGTCCGTTCCAGTATTATGTATACAAGGCAAAGCAGCACTCATACAGAGATCTGCCTTACAGAATGGGTGAGACATCCACACTGTTTAGAAACGAGGATTCGGGAGAGATGCACGGACTGACACGTGTCAGACAGTTTACTATCTCAGAGGGTCACAATGTTATCCGTCCTGACCAGTGTGAGGAGGAGCTCAAGGCATGCTTCAATCTTAACAGATATGTCCTTAAGGTGCTGGGACTCGAGAATGATGTGACATACCGTCTTTCAAAATGGGATCCAAAGAACACAGAAAAGTATTTAGGAGATGATGAGTACTGGAACTCAACACAGGAGGTTCTTCGTAACATCCTTATTGAGGAAAATGTTCCTTTTGTTGAGGCCGACGGCGAGGCTGCATTCTACGGACCAAAGATTGATATCCAGGCCAAGAACGTATACGGTAAAGAGGATACCATGGTAACAATACAGCTCGACTGTGCTATTGCTGAGAATTTTGATCTGTACTATATTGATCAAAACGGCGATAAAATCCGTCCATACATCATCCACCGTACATCACTTGGCTGCTATGAGCGTACACTTGCATGGCTTATCGAGCACTACGCAGGCAAGTTCCCTACATGGCTCTGCCCTGAGCAGGTTAGAGTGCTTCCTATCTCAGAGAAGTATGCTGATTATGCTAAAAAGGTAGCAGATGAGCTTAAGCGCAATGATGTCGATGTGACAGTTGACAACAGAGCTGAGAAGATCGGATATAAGATCAGAGAGGCTCGTATGGATAAGCTTCCATATATGCTTGTTGTCGGAGCTGACGAGGAGGCAGACGGCACAGTATCGGTAAGAAGCCGTTTTGAAGGAAATGAGGGTGTTAAGCCACTTTCAGATTTCATCGACCAGATTTGCAAGGAAATCCGTACAAAGGAAATCAGAGTGGAGCTTCCGGAAGAGGAAAAACATAGATAATCGTTTAAAAAGTATAAAAAAAATCAATCAGGACATACTAGCCTATGCATAAGCAAAGGAGGCAAAAGTATGACAAGACTTGATTGTAATGTTGAAAAATGTGCGTATAATGCAGATAACTGCTGTAAGCTCAGAGAAATCGATGTGAAAGGAACTAAGGCAAAGAAAGCCTGCGATACACAGTGTGGCAGCTTTTCAAATAAGGCCTGTGACTGTGAGGTATCTGCAGAGTTAGCTATTCACAAGGAGACAGATGTGCACTGTGATGCGGCAAAGTGTAAGTACAATGACCACAATAGCTGCATGGCCAATCAGATTGGCATCAAGAAAAATTGTACACCAAACAAGTGCAGTACAGAGTGTGCAAGCTTTGAGTGTCAGGCGTAGACTAAGAAGCGCATAATGACAGTTGCCCGGAGTATCAGGTTTATGGTGCTCCGGGTACATATATTTTCGTAATTTGTGATTGCTGCCGTATATATTATGGTGTGACAGACAGCAATTACAGTCAGGAAAGGAAAATATGGATTATAATATAAATTTCCCACATCTTCATATATATCTGCAGCATGTGATAAAGAGCATATCAATAGGAAGCTTTGATATTGCGATGTATGGCATAATAATAGCATGTGGTATGCTTGCGGGGCTGGGCGTGGCCTGCTATGCGGCTAAAAAATCAGGACAAAATCCTGATACATACTTTGATCTGGCACTTGTGGCAATCATATGCTCGGTGATAGGCGCAAGAATATACTATGTGGTATTCAGGTGGGATTTGTACAAGGATGACCTGCTTAGCATATTCAATATCAGGCAGGGAGGACTGGCAATTTACGGAGGAGTGATAGCAGCAATTATCACCACATTCGTTTTTGCAAAGGTCAGAAAGCTGTCGTTTCCACTGTTGTGTGATACGGCGGGGCTTGGACTGATACTGGGACAGGCGATTGGCAGATGGGGAAACTTTTGCAACAGGGAGGCATTTGGCGATTATTATGACGGACTTTTTGCCATGCAGCTTCCGGTATCAGCTGTCAGGACATCGGATTTGACTGAAAAGCTTATGTCACATACAACTGTGATAGACGGAGTGGAGTATATCTCGGTGCATCCTACATTTTTGTATGAATCCTTTTGGAACCTGTGCTTATTTATTTTGTTGATGCTTTATTTTAAGCACAGAAAGTTTGACGGAGAGGTGTTTCTTCTATATTTATTAGGCTATGGTATAGGAAGATTCTGGATAGAAAGCCTGCGTACAGACCAGCTTCTCATCCCGCATATCAATTATCCGGTGTCTATGGCACTTGCTGCCACTTTGGTGGCAGTATCAGCCATATGGATAGGTATTGTCAGATATAAGCAGATGAAAATGGGCAAAATGGTGGACACTCCACCACAATCCACCACTAAAGAGTAAATTTCATATGTATTTTATAAAAAAGACGCAAAGTCCACGAAAAGACTGAGCGTCTTTTTTGTTGCTTTTTTATGGGAATTTAGCTTAAAGCCTTGATTTTGTGGGCTGTTAGGTGTAATATTGTAAACAAGTGGTGGAAAGTGGAGCAAAATACCATATAAGTGGAGTGAAGTGGTGTAAAGCTTCAAAATGAGGAAAAGGAGGATGGATGCCATGTTCATGGGCGAATATAATCATTCAATAGACGCCAAGGGCCGTATGATTGTCCCGGCGAAGTTCCGTGAACAGCTTGGTAATGAGTTTGTAGTTACCAAGGGCTTAGATGGCTGTCTGTTCGTCTATTCCAACGAAGAATGGCATCGCATTGAGGAAAATCTTCGCGACAAACCACTCACATCAAGAGAAGCAAGAAAATTTATGAGATTCTTTTTTGCAGGAGCAGCCACCTGTGAGGTGGACAAGCAGGGCAGAATCCTCTTACCGGCGAACTTAAGAGAATACGCAGGTATAGATAAGGAAGTTGTATCTGTCGGAGTATACAGCAGAGTAGAAATCTGGAGCAAAGACAGATACCTTGAAAACTCTGATTTTGACGATATGGATGAGATAGCAGATCATATGGCAGAGCTTGGCATAGGAATTTGATTTTAAATGGAGAGACCACATGGAATTTAAGCATTATTCAGTCTTAAGGGACGAGACAATTGAAAATTTAAACATCCGTCCTGACGGGATATATGTGGATGGTACTCTTGGAGGAGCCGGGCACTCATATGAGATAGCCAAGAGACTTTCGGACAAGGGCAGGCTGATAGGCATAGATCAGGATGCAGATGCCATAAAGGCGGCAGGAGAGAGACTTGCGGAGTTTGGAGACAGGGTAACGATAGTCAGAAGCAATTATTCTGATATGAAGAATGTGCTTCATTCACTCGGAATTGAAAAGGTGGATGGTATTATGCTGGATCTTGGAGTGTCATCCTTCCAGCTTGATACACCAAAGAGGGGCTTTACCTACAGGAGTGAGGATGCACCGCTTGATATGCGTATGGATGACAGAAATGCCCTTACTGCAAGGGATATAGTAAATACCTACAGCGAAAATGATCTGTACCGCATCATCAGGGATTACGGTGAGGACAAGTTTGCAAAGAATATTGCAAAGCACATTGTAGCAGCAAGACAAAAGCAAGAGATAACGACAACAGGAGAGCTCAACGAGATAATAAAGGCAGCGATACCCAAAAAGGTCAGAGCTACCGGAGGTCACCCGTCAAAGAGAACATATCAGGCTATAAGAATTGAACTGAATCATGAGCTTGATGTGCTAAGGGACAACCTGGATGACATGATAGATTTACTTAATCCGGGCGGCAGGATATGTATAATCACATTCCACTCGCTTGAGGACAGAATAGTAAAATCCAATTTCAAAAAAAACGAAAATCCATGTACATGTCCACCGAGTTTTCCGGTATGTGTATGCGGTAATAAATCGAAGGGAACGGTTATCACAAGAAAACCTATCCTTCCGTCAGAAAAGGAACTTGAAGAGAATTCACGCTCGAAGAGTGCAAAGCTTCGTGTGTTTGAAAAGAATGATTTGTAGAATGACAGCAAAAGGAGCAGCTAAATGAATAAAACTACTTATTATATAAATGGGAATGCCGTAAGAGAGCTTGACGAGGCAGCACCGGTCAGAAGACCACAGAAATCGACAAGAGAGCTTGAGGAAATAAGAAGAAAGAAAAACAGAAGAACATCTGCAAGAAGAAATCAGGAGAGAGCACTCTCAATGAACAGGGCATTTGTAGCCTTTCTTACAGCGTGTGTGGCAGCTTCAGCCTTTGTATCTGTTTCACTTATTCAGATAAGGTCAAATGTGACACAGCAGATGAAGGAGGTTGCAGCACTTGAGAGCCAGATAAATGATATGAAGGCTGACAATGATGCCAGATACAAGCAGATTACTACATCTGTCGATTTAAATGCAATCAAGGATGCAGCTATCAACAGACTTGGTATGAAATATGCTTCACAGGATCAGATAGTTTATTACTCAGTTGATAAGAACAACTATATGGATCAGTACAGTGATATCCCTGAATAAATTGGAGGAATCATATTGGCAGCCAGGACAAGAAAAAGACCGGTAAGAAAAATCGGACGCAAAATGAAAACAAAGCTGTTTGCGTTGTTTATGTTAATAGTTGTAGCCATGCTTGGACTCATTGGCAGGCTGATGTTTATTGAATATACAAGCGGAGACGCATATACCAAAAAGGTACTATCATTACAGTCATATGACAGCAAAACAATACCGTTTCAGAGAGGAAATATTGTAGATTCAAACGGCACAGTGCTTGCTACGAGTGTGGCTGTTTATAATGTTGTACTTGATTGCTCGGTTATGACCAGTAAGAAAGAGTATATAACTCCGACAATAGATGCACTGACACAGTGCTTTCCGGATTTAGACAGGGCAACACTTGAGGATTATGCAAATAACAGCAAGGATAACAAATATATTGTACTGTTAAAAAAGCTGTCATATGATGCAATTCAGCCATTTGTACAGCTGCAGGATGCAACAGACGAAAAGGGCAATCTGAAGAATCCAAACATCAAGGGTGTGTGGTTTGAGACAGAGTATCAGAGAAATTATCCGTTTAAAACACTGGCAAGCTCAGTTATCGGCTTTACCTCCGCCGGAAATGTAGGTACAACCGGACTTGAAAACTATTACAATGACACTTTAAATGGTGTAAATGGCAGGGAGTACGGCTATCTGAATGCAGACAATGATTTCCAGAAGACAGTAATTGCTGCACAAAACGGAAATACCCTGTACACAACTATAGACGCAAATATCCAGTCGATTGTTGAGGATAAGATAAAACTGTTCTCAGATACTTATGCAAATAATGCAAGAGAAGGACTTGGCGCAGAAAATATTGCAGTCGTTATAGAAAATCCTAAAAATGGTGAGATACTGGCCATGGCGAATTATCCGAATTTTGATTTGAACAATCCAAGGGATATGAGTGCATATTACAGCGAGGAACAGCTTGCGGCATTAAAAAAACGGACAGTACTCAGGAGATGGATGCACTAAATAAGCTGTGGCAGAACTTCTGTGTTACACATACATATGAGCCGGGGTCTGTACAGAAGCCTTTTACCGTGGCATGTGGACTGGATACAGGCACGCTCACTACTGATATGACATTTTTATGTGATGGATATGAGATGTTTGGCAGTGAAAAGGTATCATGCGTCAACCGTAGCGGACATGGCCTAGAGACACTTGAAAAGGCACTCATGGATTCATGTAATGATGCACTCATGCAGATGTCATATAAGATTGGTGCAGAAAATTTTCTGTACTATCAGAGTGTATTTGGCTTTGGTCAAAAGACAGGTGTTGACCTGCCGGGTGAGGCTAATACATCAACGCTCATGTATACACTCGACAATATAAAGCCTGTCGATTTAGCGACAAACGTATTCGGACAGAACTATAACTGTACCATGATAGAGATGGTCAGTGCATTTTCTTCACTGGTGAATGGCGGCAATTATTATCAGCCGCACGTAGTAAAGAAAATCGCAGATGACAACGGCAATACAGTAAAGACAATTGAGCCTACACTGCTAAAAAAAGACAGTGTCAGATAATACAAGTGCGACACTTAAAAACTACCTGCAGAACGTAGTTGCAAACGGAACCGGTAAGGTGGCAAAGGTTGACGGATACTCAATGGGAGGCAAGACAGGAACAGCACAGATGTATGATGAGACAACGCACCTTAGAAAGAAGGGCAGCTATCTTGTATCATTTATAGGCTGTGTGCCTGCGCAGGATCCGCAGCTTGTTATTTACACTGTAATCGACCAGCCGAATGTACAGGATCAGCCTCACAGTAACTATGCACAGAACCTGACCAGGGAGATATTAAAGGAAGTACTTCCGTATATGAATATATACCCTGATGAGGAACAGACCGGTGTAAATGCTGACCTTACGATAACAGGCACAAATCCTCCGACAGGAGAAAAGGTCACCCAGGAGGGTGAGCAGGGCGAATAGAGAATAGCCTCAATATTTTTTGCATATATTAGTGTAAAAATATTGAGGCATTTTTGTTTATGATACTTAACAATACGCGCTACAGAAGAAAAATATGCGTATTTTGCAGTATACTGACAGCTGTTCTTATCGCCTTGTGTTTCAGACTGTTTTATCTCATGATAGTAAAAGGCGATTATTACAGTAAAAAGGCAAGTGCGCTTCAGGAAAGAGAGCGTGATATTGCAGGAATACGCGGAGATATAGTGGATAGAAATGAAAGGATAATAGCGACAAATGAAACTGCATATAACATAAGCGTTATACACAATCAGATAACCGACAAGGAAGCAGTCATCTCTGTTTTAAGCAGTGAGCTTTCGATTGACGAAAAGACTATCCGCAGTAAGGTGGATAAGGTTACATCCATTGAAAAAATAAAGAATAATGTCTCTAAAAAAACAGGCGATAAAATATTATCATATGGCTTGGCAGGGGTAAAGGTTGACGAGTCAAGTGTCAGGTACTATCCGCTTAATGAGTTGTTTTCAAAGGTTATAGGCTTTGCAGGAGCAGATGGTCAGGGTGTTGTTGGGCTTGAGACCACATATGATGAAATTCTGCGTGGCACACCCGGGCGGATATACACTGTATGTGATGGCAGAGGTGTGGAGGTGAAGGGCTACAAGGAGAGAAGAGAAGCTCCACAAAAAGGAGACACACTTGTCACTACACTCGACATAAATATACAAAGAGTATGTGAGAAAAATGCAATGATGGCATATGCACAAAATCTGGCAGACAGTGTGAGTATAATTGCCTTAAACCCTAAAAATGGAGAAATATATGCCATGACCGACTACCCGGAATATAATTTGAATGATCCTTTTTCATGTGAAAACCATGATGAAGCCTGGAGAAACGGATGTGTAAGTGATACATATGAGCCCGGTTCCGTATTCAAGATAATTACGGCAGGAATTGCACTGGAGGAGGATGTGGTGAGCCTTGATGACAGTTTTTACTGCCCGGGATATATTACTGTGGAGGACAGACGCATACACTGCCATAAGAGAACAGGACATGGAAGTGAGACCTTTGTGCAGGGAATACAGAATTCATGCAATCCGGTCTTTATTGATTTAGGCCTTAGAATAGGCAGTGAGAGGTATTATGCTGATTTCATGAGGTTTGGTCTGCTTGATAAGACAGGTATTGATTTGCCGGGAGAGGCTGCCACCATAATGCATCAGCCGGATAAGATAGGCCAGGTGGAGCTTGCAACCATTTCATTTGGACAGTCATTCCAGCTCACACCCATCGAGCTTATGACAACAGTATCATCGCTTATAAATGGTGGTAACAGAATTACTCCTCATATAGGTAAGGAGATTCATGACACAGAAGGTACGGTAAAAGAGGTGCTGTCCTTTGAACAGACGTCAGGTATATGCAGTGAAGAGACCTCTGATACACTGCGAAAGCTTTTGGAGGGCGTGGTAGCAGAGGGCTCAGGAAAAAATGCAAAGGTTGAAGGTTATGCGATAGGAGGAAAGACTGCTACATCGCAGACACTTCCGAGAAGTGACAATGTATATATAGCCTCGTTCCTTGGGTTTTATCCAGTGGATGATCCGGCACTTATGGTGCTTGTGAAAATAAATAATCCAAAGGGCGGTGCATACTATGGCGGAACAATCGCTGCACCGGTTGCAGCTGAAATATTTAGGGAAATCATACCGTATGCACAGGAGATAGGAGTGTGTAACTGATTTACGGGCTCTTGCGAAATAGAACTAAATAACGTATACTATAATTTAATGATTAAGGCAGTCGTTTGGAGAATTTGATTTGTTAAACATATCCATACGGATGGCTGCAATAAAAGATGGAGGAATAAAAATGAGCTTACAAGGAAAAAAGGTACTTGTTGTCGGAACAGGAAAGAGTGGCATTGCAGCGACTGAGCTTTTTGTGCGCAAATGGCATCGATACAGTATTGTTTGATGGAAATAAAGAACTGGATTCAAAAACACTTTATGAGAAAGCACCAAAGCTTAAGGAGGTGCCGCTTATTTTAGGCGACCTGACAGATGAACAGATTGATGAGTTTGATGTGGCTGTGCTAAGTCCGGGAGTACCAACAGACATTCCTATGGTCAATTCCTTACGTGACAGGGGTGTTAAAATATGGGGTGAGATAGAGCTTGCATACACATTTGGGGCAGGTGAGATCATCGCTATCACAGGAACCAACGGAAAGACGACCACTACAGCTCTGACAGGTGAGATAATGAAGAATTACTTTAAGGATGTGAGAGTGGTAGGAAATATCGGAATCCCTTATACATCAATGGTCACAGGAAGCACCGGTGAGACAGTAACGGTTGCAGAGATTTCAAGCTTCCAGCTCGAGACGATAGATACCTTCAAGCCACATGTAAGCGCAATTTTAAACTATCACACCCGATCACCTGAATCGACACCATACTATGGAAAATTACATCAGGGCAAAGGAGGATATCACAAAAAATCAGACAGCAGATGATTACTGCGTGTTAAATTACGAGGACGAGGTGCTTAGAGATTTTGCATCAAAGTGCCCTGCTAAGGTTATATTTTTCAGCAGTAAGTCTGAGCTTTCAGAGGGCTTTTATCTGGACGGAGATATCATCATATACGCACACGACGGTGTACGCGATGAGGTAATTGATGTAAATGAGCTGAATCTCCTCGGAAAGCATAATTTTGAGAATGTGATGGCAGCGTGTGCCATGTCTATAAGCTTTGGGGTACCGATGGATAAGATTGTCGAGGTGCTTAAGGTATTTAAGGCAGTTGAGCACAGGATAGAGTACGTGACCGAAAAGCGTGGAGTCAGATTCTACAACGATTCAAAGGGCACCAATCCTGATGCAGCCATTCAGGGTATACGTGCCATGAACAGACCGACACTTCTCATTGGCGGTGGATATGATAAGCAATCGGAGTATGATGAGTGGATAGAGGCCTTTGACGGCAAAGTAAAGGAGCTTGTGCTTATCGGTCAGACTGCAGATAAAATCGAAGAGTGTGCACACAGACACGGATTCATGAATACTGTAAAGAAGGATACGTTTGAGGATGCAGTAAATTATTGCTATGAGCATGCTGGTTTCAGGTGATGCGGTGCTCTTATCACCTGCATGTGCAAGCTGGGGCATGTTTCCTAACTATGAGGAGCGCGGACGTATCTTTAAGGAAATAGTAAAAGGATTTAAGGAGTAAATATTTTGGCAGGAAAGCGTAGAAGAAGTAGCAAGAATAAAGTAAAAAAAGTAAAAAGGAATACCTTATTTCGACTACAACCTGTTGTTTATAGTTATATTTCTGCTCTGCTTTGGTCTTGTTATGCTATATAGCTCGAGTGCATACACATCGGCCATCAAAAATCATGACAGCATGCACTATCTTAAGCTTCAGATACGAAATATTGTACTGGGACTTATACCTATGGTATTTCTGGCAAAGGTCGACTACAGATATTGGAAAAAGCTTGGTTTTTTTGCGTATATAGTATCGCTTATACTGTGTGTGCTTGTGTTTGTGCCGAAAATAGGCTCAAGCTCACATGGTTCATCGAGATGGATTGGCATAGGACCAATACAGTTTCAGCCTTCAGAAGTGGCTAAAATTGCGGTCATACTGTTTATGGCTATGATTATAGACAAGATACCCAAGCAGTTTGATAAATTTTTAAGTCTGGTAAAGGTGCTTGCTATGCTTATTCCGCTCATAATAGTTGTTGCAATCAGCAATCTGAGTACGGCAGTTATCATCATAGGCATTTCGGTCTGTATGTTGTTTGTCGCAAGCCCAAAGTATCTGCAGTTTATTATTGTAGCAGTGGCGGTAGTTGTGTTTGCAGTGGCGTTTGTCATGCTGGCAGGCTATAGAAGTACACGTATTGAGGCATGGCTGCATCCGGAGACTGCGGGAACAGACGCAGTATTCCAGACTATGATGGGACTTTATGCGATAGGCTCGGGCGGATTGTTTGGAAAAGGACTTGGAGAGAGCTTACAGAAGCTTGGCAATGTGCCGGAGTCACAAAATGATATGATATTTACAATTATTTGTGAAGAGCTTGGACTGTTTGGCGCTATCTGCCTTATTTTACTTTTTATACTGCTTATATGGCGTATGATGGTCATTGCAAACAATGCAAGGGATTTGTATGGCTCGCTTTTAGTGATTGGTGTGATGAGTCATATTGCAATCCAGGTGATACTGAATATTGCGGTAGTTACCAATTCACTTCCAAATACCGGTGTTATTCTGCCGTTTATCAGCTATGGAGGTACGTCAATCATATTCCTGATGGCGGAAATAGGGCTTGTTTTGTCTGTGTCAAGAGGCATCAGGCTTGAAAATGTGTAGATTAAGGCGTGTAATATAATGATTAAGAAAAAAGAAAACATAAAAAGAGATTAAAGCATTTTTTTTATGGGACTGCTAATTACGATAGCAGTGCTCGCGATACTGTTTCTCATTGCACTTAAGCTGTTTACGGTAAAAAGGGTAGTTGTCGAGGGCAATGAGCTTTACGACCAAAAGACTATAGAGGATGCGGTGCTTAATGATAAGTACTCATGGAACTCACTGTATGTCTATTTGAAATATAAGATAAAGGATACTAAAAAACTACCGTTTATTGATACAATGAGCATAAGCCTGGATAGTCCGCATACTCTTCATATATCAGTTTATGAAAAAGGAATGCTTGGATACATATATATTCCGGGAATTAATGAGAATGCATATTTTGATAAGGATGGCTTTGTGGTGGAGACATCCTCAGACACGGTGCCGGGTGTGCCATGTATAGACGGCATAAGCTGTGACAAGGTAGTGCTTTATGAGAAGCTGCCTATAAAGCAGACTATGCTAAAAGATATCCTTGAGCTTACCCAGGGATTAAAAAGGCAGGACCTTGTGCCGGATTCTGTGGATTATGGTGCGCAAAATGCACCGGTAGTCAAGTATGGTAATGTGAGTGTGATAATTGGTGACACGACAAAGCTTACACGTAAAATAGAGAGGCTTAAGGCTATCATGTCATCGCTTGAGGGACAGTCCGGTACACTACATTTAGAGAGATGGACGGAAGAAACAACAAATATTGTGTTTGACAAGTCATAATAATGTAAAACTAAATAAAAAAATCATATTTTATAGTTGATTATTTTGGAGAAAAATTATATTATAGAATAAATGAGTTTAAGAATATTCGATATTTTTATATAGAAAATTAAATTTTGGGAAAGAAAGAGGAGGAATCACCTTGCTTGAGATAAGAAGTAACGAGGCTGATAACAGCGCAAAGATTATTGTCATTGGAGTCGGAGGAGCCGGTAACAATGCAGTTAACAGAATGATTGATGAGAATATTGGTGGAGTAGAGTTTATCGGTATCAATACAGATAAGCAGGCTTTACAGCTTTGTAAGGCTCCTACACTTATACAGATTGGAGAGAAGCTTACAAAGGGACTCGGCGCAGGTGCGCAGCCTGAAATCGGTCAGAAGGCCGCTGAGGAGAGCGCAGAGGAGCTTCAGGCAGCAGTAAAGGGCGCTGATATGGTATTCGTCACATGTGGTATGGGAGGCGGAACCGGTACAGGTGCAGCTCCTGTTGTTGCAAAGATAGCAAAGGATCAGGGTATACTTACAGTTGGTGTTGTTACAAAACCATTCAAATTTGAGGCAAAGCAGCGAATGATTAATGCTGTTTCAGGAATAGAGAGACTTAAGGAGAGCGTTGATACACTTATTGTCATTCCAAATGATAAGCTTCTCGAGATAGTAGACCGTCGCACAACAATGCCGGATGCACTCAAGAAGGCAGATGAGGTATTGCAGCAGGCAGTTCAGGGAATCACTGATCTTATTAATCTTCCTGCACTTATCAACCTTGACTTCGCAGATGTACAGACTGTCATGAAGGACAAGGGTATGGCACATATCGGTATCGGTAGTGCACAGGGGGATGATAAGGCTATCGAAGCTGTTAAGCTTGCGGTTGCTTCACCTCTTCTTGAGACAAAGATAAATGGTGCAACACATGTCATTATCAATATCTCAGGAGATATCTCCCTTATGGATGCAAACGATGCAGCAAGCTACGTACAGGATCTGGCAGGAGAGAATGCCAATATTATCTTTGGTGCCAAGTTTGATGAGAGCATGACTGATCAGGCTTCTATCACTGTTATTGCTACAGGACTGGAGGATGTTTCAGAGAAGATAGATATGCCGGGCAAGCAGGCAGCGCATGGTGCAGGAATGGCAGGCGGTATGCAAAACCGTATGGTATATCCGAATCAGACAGCTGCAAGACCTGTTTCAGGCATGGGAACACAATCCACAGCCACAGCAGGACTTCACTCAACAGCAACAAGCGGACTTCATACAGCTGCCCAGCCACAGCAGACAGCACCTGCACATGCATATACAGGTATCCAGAAGCCACGCCAGCCTGAGAGCACGGTTAAGCCTGTAGAGATTAATATTCCGGATTTCCTTAAGAATTCAAGACGATAGTTTATAGGACATGCAGCTTTTGGGCTGCATGTCTTTTTTGCTTATTGTCGACATATTACGGCACTTAAAAACCTGCTTTTACGCTATTCTTGTCTGTGAAAGTGAGGTGAAAAATTATCTATGCATTTTATCTCGATATTTTTCTTCTGCGTACATTTATCACCAACTGTCTCATACTTATATTTGTCATATATATGCTAAAAATCCCGTTGATCGGGAAGGTGGTACGTCTGATTGCTTCTGCGGTGGGTGCATCGGTATGTGAATGTGTACTGCTTCTTTTGGCAGGCAGCTATGCGTTTTATAAATGGACCTCTGTTCTGGTGGTCGTACCGCTTGCGGCAAGGCTTGCAATAGGCAGACAGGCTGGCAGAAAAATCCCGTTTCTAAGACTTTTTGCACTATGTATGTTTGTAACAGTGCTGACCGGAGGCATAGTAACAGCTCTGGACAGCTTTTTCAGCTCTGATGCGACAGTTATGATATGCTTTGGTTTTGTCATATCATACATAGTGTTAAAGTGCTTCTGCGAGCGAAGTAATGAGAGCAGAAGACTATATAGGGTCACACTCCTAAAGGATGGTAAAAGAGCTTGTGCCACAGCCTTGTATGATACGGGAAATCTGCTAAAAAAACAGCCCGAGCAGCTTCCGGTACATATAGGCGGGAGTGCATTGTTTGATATTGTAGGAGAAGATGCCGGCGTTTTTTTGATGTGCCGTACAAGAGCCTGGGAAATGATGGTGGGAGCATTAAAGTGTGTGAATTTGATGAGATGACAGTCATGAAGGGAAATGGTAAGCTGATTTTACATAATGTGCTGGTGGGAAGAGCATCGGATAGTTTATTTGAGAACAATGCATATGATATGATTTTGAATGAAGCTGTTTTTAGTAATAAAACGGGTATGGAAAATACTCTGGGGAAGCAAGCCGCACACAAATGAGGTGTTTTACATAGGAGGGACGGAGGTGCTGCCGCCTCCGCTTGAGACAGATGAGGAGAAGTGCTGTCTGATTGCATTGGTGGATAAAAATGTGGCAATGTCAAAGGAACAGGCAAAAAAGCAGCTTATAGAGCACAATCTAAGGCTTGTGGTGTATCTGGCAAAAAAATTTGAAAACACGGGAGTATGCGTGGAGGACCTTATATCAATTGGCACAATCGGTCTCATAAAGGGGATAAACACATTCAATCCTGAGAAGAAAATAAAGCTTGCCACATACGCATCCAGATGCATAGAAAATGAGATTCTTATGTATCTGCGCCGCAACAACAGAGTGAAGCTTGAGGTATCCTTTGATGAGCCACTAAACACGGATTGGGACGGAAATGAGCTGCTTTTATCAGATATACTGGGGACGGATGAGGATGTCATATATAAGGATCTCGAGACTGAGGTTGAGATTTCACTGCTAAAAAAAGCCATGCTGTCATTAAACGAGCGTGAAAGACAGATAATAGAGCTTCGATTTGGAGTAAACCGTGTGGAGAATAAGGAGCTGACGCAGAAGGAGGTGGCAGATATTCTGGGAATTTCACAGTCATACATATCAAGGCTCGAAAAAAAAATAAATGGCAAGATTGAAGAAAGAAATACAGAAAATGGCATAAGTGTGGTATAATATTTTTATCATAAGAAACTATTCAGAATCACTGAGAAGTTTCTATTATAAAACAGAATAGGAGATGGTAGTATGGTATTGGAATTTATCGGTGCTGACAGAGAGGTTACTGGAAGCTGTCACTATCTGACATTTGGGGACACACATATACTTATTGACTGTGGAATGGAGCAGGGAGCTGATTTGTACGTGAATCAGGAGATACCGGTCAATCCTTCACTCATAGACTATGTGTTTGTCACACACGCACACATTGACCACTCAGGTCTTTTGCCGCTCATATACAATCATGGTTTCAGGGGCACCATTTTTGCGACAAAGGCGACAACAGATTTATGTAACATCATGCTAAAGGATTCTGCACATATTCAGGAATTTGAGGCGGAGTGGAAGAACAGAAAGGCAAGACGAGCCGGAAGACCGGAAGTGACTCCTATGTACAATGTGGAGGATGCACAGAATGTCATGCAGCACTTTACACCGTGTGATTACAACAGTGTGTATGAGATATGCCCGGGGCTTAAGGTGAGATTTGTGGATGCAGGTCATCTACTTGGTTCATCATCTATTGAGATGTGGGTGACTGAGGAGAATGTGACCAAAAAGATTGTCTTTTCAGGTGATATTGGAAATCACAACAGGCCACTCATCAAGGATCCGCAGTATGTGGACAGTGCTGATTATGTGGTTATGGAATCTACATATGGCAATCGTCTGCACGATACGCCGCCTGACTACGCGGTGGAGCTTTCAAAGGTCATCAATGCGACATTTACAAGAGGCGGAAATCTGGTAATCCCGGCATTTTCAGTGGGCAGGACACAGGAGATGCTCTACTTTATCAGGCGTATAAAGACTGAGAATCTGCT
>ENA-OQNJ01000072-OQNJ01000072.1-human-gut-metagenome-genome-assembly--contig:-NODE-72-length-23730-cov-3.770199_pt1 | contig 23730 bp, 24 predicted proteins | sample MGYA00242630_ERZ504882 | MGnify/ENA primary metagenome ERZ504882 (study PRJEB26092, sample SAMD00036408) | human gut metagenome | host: Homo sapiens | study: EMG produced TPA metagenomics assembly of... | reverse complement strand
ACTATGATTAATATCAAAATTCCGTTTTTCTTTTTCATCTCATAAATTCTCCTCGAAAAATTTTGTTTTTTTCTACAACGGATGAAACAGCATAAAACATTTTTGTCCCTATCTCAAACACAAGGACTTTTTCCCCACTTTTTACCTTCTTATATGTTTCAAACTCACTATTCTCCTTCTATAACTACTTTACACTCGTCTGAACTTTGATGTAGTATCTTTTTTTGTCATATCTTCTGACAGCACCTTGTGAGTTGTATCTAGTTTTTTCTTTTACAGTACCCCATTCATACCACTCCATTTCCACTGTGCACTTTTCCGCCATTGTATCAGAAGATAAATTGCTGCTACCCCAAATATTCCAAGACCTGCTATCCCAAATATTTGATCTTTTAATTCTATAGTTTCTGTCTGCCCGTAAAAACAAACGGTACCAGCGAGTACCTCCAAAAACAAAATCATCAACGCACTTTCCAGATATTTTTTTCTCTGTCGTTTTTTTCCACCATTAAAAAAAGATTTCTGTTCGTCCCAAAACTGATTTTGAAAATACAAATGTTCTTCCCTCCTTACTCTGCTTTCTTTCCATCATATCTCGCAGTTTAGATAAACCCCTGCCTGATAAAAGGATTTCTCCCATATCAGCAAGGGTTCATCTATTTCCTATGTTACTACCAGATTTTTCTATTTTCAAATATTTTCTATTCGATTACAGCTGGTCTTGCTTCCGGTGTTTCTTCTGAATCATCTTCAACACTGCCCGTATTACTTTCTGCATTGTTTTCTACGCTGTCCTCTGTATTATTTTCTGTACTGTTTTCTACATCATCCGATGGTTCCTTCGCCGGTGAAGCGATTCTTTCCGCATCAAGAGATACCATTTCCGCTCCTACCATAGAAGCATTGCTTTCCGATGAAAACTCATTTACCGGAATCAGCTGCTTTGTCACAGTATCGAAATCAAAAACATGCCACACATTTCCTACGCCAGAGGCCGGAACATGATAGGTTTCAATCCGTTTTGTTCCCAGGTAAACTTCTACTTTTGCCCCGGAATTTGCCAGTGCATGACTGTCCAGTTCTGCACGATTTGTAAAATCGTGCACATAAAAACTGTAGGTTCCCGACTGATTCATCTCGTATACCGTTGTCGTTTCCGGTCCATATGATGTCGTATCATCCAGATCCAGAAATGCAGGTATTGTGCTTTCTCCGGTTTCATCGAACTCATAATATGTTTTATCTCCATAGAAAATATGGAATTTTCCGGTTCCGTCAATCGTTGGTCCCCACAAATGAGAATCCAAATCGCTTGGCTCCTCTCCCCACAGCAACACAATTCTCAAATCGCCTGAAGCAATACTGCTGTTTCCATCCGGAACCATCGTTCCATTCCAGTCATGATTTCCCTTTCTGGTAACTGTGACATTGAAGTGATCGGTGATGTAACCACCTTTTTTCATTACAATCGTATAATATCCGATCGGTAATTCTACTTCATAATGTCCAAACTCATCCGTCACAGCTGTTTCTACAATCTCTCCATCTGTTTTATTTCTATTATGATAGATTGTCAGGATTGTATCTGAAAGTTCTGTTCCATTTACCGAATTTGTAATGGTTCCACCTATGATTCCGGTATCCAGCGTACCGTCCTCTCCTTCTGCCATCAGCAGACGTTCTCTGTAAATTCTGTCTGTTCTTTCCAATGGCTGGATATCTTCATCGGTAAGATATCCTTTTGCTGAAGTACGGATCAAATAATGTTTTCCCTCCTCCCAAAACTTGATGCTGTGCCAGAGATTAAAAGGAACTTTCACGTATAATTTGTAATCACCGTTTTCATCCGATTCCGTTGTTGCTACCAGTTTCGTTGCGTTATCATTCTTATCCGTTTCATATGCCTCTATGGTTGCACCAGATATGTATTGCGACGTATCATCTGCATTTGCGACCTTTCCTTCTATCACAACAATTGGATCATCATCCTCAAAACTGCATCCAGGAACTTCTTTTAAGTTTTCAAGGTGAACCTTACGTTTCAAAGGACTATTATATTCGTTCCATATCTCCCAAGTCAACTTACCTTTCAACCACTTGTTAAGCACTGTATCTTCAAATGCATTCAACTCCGCATAAAGTGTAAATCCACCATCAAAGCAGATATCACCGCTTGATCTTACTATAGCTGATCCTCCTAGTCTGATTCCTCCGTCTCCTGAAAAGTCTAAGAGTTCCTGATGAAAAGTTTCTGCAGCCACTTCTAATTTCGGCCCAAGTTTTGCTTCTCCTGCCACGCCATAGTTTGCAGATATATCTACATCCCAAATTGGTCTTGGTTGATTATCCAGAATCTGCGCACCTACGGAACCCGATAAACTGCATTCTGCTGTAATCGTGCCCGCTGCATTCAAAACAAGATCAATTTCAACAACCATTGCTGCAATATTCGAACCAGCAATTGGTATCCTTCCTAGTGGGACTTCTGTATACAAGCAATCATCTCTTACTACAATCCCTTTATCATCTCCATCCAGATCTTTTCCAATTTCTCCTGTGACAGTCAGGCCATCCGTTAATACAACAGATACATTTTCTATCCTATGATTTCGATAATCCACTTTAAAATTATAATCTACTTCTGGTTTATCTACCGCAACGGTATAGTTGAACGACCAGTTATTTCCCAAATCTGCCGTTCCTTCTAATTCTACACCTCCCGTTTCTGTCATCGTAAGTGTTGTGTCCCCAAATACTTTTTGATATTGATCCAGCAAACCATACGTCTGTATCTGATTTTCCTCTTCCGGTGCTGTAATAGGAACAAACTGTGAAAAGTCAAGATATCCTTCTCCTGCCACATCCATGGATTCCAGAAATTCGTCTAATTCCGGTGTTGTATACTGAATCAGTACATCATTTCCTTCTATCCGTGAATCCACAACTTTATATGCATCAGAATATCCAATGACAATAATATCATCTTTTTTCAGATTCTCTGTTTTTTCTGAAAACGGCAGACATAGCGTTGTCCCGTCATCGGAATGCTCTATCGAATCTTCCAGCCGGATTACGCCTTCTTTGAATACTACTTCATCCTTATTTCCGCTGACTGTTGTACTATCCCATGTTTTCTCTGTAACATTGAGAATATTTTTCGCTTCGTTTTTCTTTCAGAGGGCGAGTTGGATAAAATTTGTCATTTTCCAACTCCAGTAAACCCAGATTCACGGCAAGAAATGCTTCTTTGGGATTTGTGACCTCACTGGCATCGGCGCATTGAATCTCCTCGTCTGCCTGATATCCCATACTCCGGACTGCCGTAACAGCAGCAAATTCTCTCGTTGCAAGATCGTCTGGCTGAAACGCTTCTCCACCTGCAATCAAGATCCCATGGAAAACCGCATTTTCTATATCCTGTTTGTATTCCGAATTTGAAATATCCGAATAGGAAGGCTCTGCGCTTTCTTCTCTTGCAGCATATCCGTAAATTTCCAGTAACTCATGAATCCATTCCCCTCTGGTATAGGTTTTCTCTGGATCCTCTTTTTCCTGAAGCTGATAGGAAACCTCTCCTTTCAGTTCCAGTGGGGCTCCCCCTACGATAAGACTGGTGCTCACAGAAATCATTTTTGCATTTTCAAGTGTTTCTGCTTTTGTTGGCATTGCTCCTGCTGCTGTACCTGCTAAAGTAATTACCAGCAACAGTGATAACAGTTTTTTTCCTTTTCGTCTTCTAACTGCTATAACAGAAAGAATGACAATCCCAGAAATCACACCTAAAACAATCCAGATCTCAACCTTGCTGCTATCTCCTGTTCCTGGATTGCTTTTTACATTTTTTGTGTTTTTCCGCGTTTGCTGTCTGACCTGTACTTTTTACGCCAACGCTTTTTAAGCTTTCTTTTTGCTCCTGCTTCTGGTCGTTTTTCTGATTGTTCTGCTGTTCATTCTGCTTGTTGTCCTGCTTTGGTTCTTCCCCATTGCTTGAATTTCCATCTTTTACGTTTTCTGTTGACACGTAAGTAACCGCTGCAGAGATGGATTCTCCCGGCTGTAGAGCAGCTGCCGTCTTTACTTCTTCCGCGTTTTCCGCAAGCTTATAACCGTCTGGTACATAATTTTTTAATGTTACATTTTGTACAGCTTCTTCATTCGTGTTTTCTACACTTAAAACAGCTGAAATTGTTTCCCCTTTTGCATAGGTATCTTTGTCCGTAGTTAAAGTAACTTTTATTCCATCCTGCTCCTGCACAGCGCCCAAAACTGGCACCATAAAGATGCCGCTGCAAAGCACCATTGCCAGTAAATAAATCAAAGTCTTTTTGAGTCTTCTCATTTTTCCTCCTCATACCCTGTATCTCTTCTTATTCTGATTCTGCTACTTTAAAGCTCTTCAGAATGCGGATCACCTGTTTTTCTTCCTGTGATGTGAACATTCCATCTGGTGCCTCTGCAATAAAGGCAACCGGTGTCGTGTAATCAAACGAAAACTCGTCTACATTTCCGGCCTGGCCTGCAAATTCTACCTCACCAAGACGTGATGTCGGAATAACAGCAAACATCATGTTATCTATCGGATTATAATCCGCATCAATACCGGCCATCATCTCGCCCGTAATGTGTATCCGTGCTACCATGAATTCACCCAGATCGGAACAGTCACGATCTGTTCCCCATGGATAGCCCGGCACGAAATCAGACGCGTCTGCCTGTGAAATCTGCGCCTTCAGCATATCGCGCGAATAGCCCCCGAGCGCATGCTGACAGGACCAGAACGAAACCGTAACGCCTCTGTCATTTGCCAGAACAACATGTTCTTCGATCTCATCCAATGGCTCTCCAACTTCCTCCGTCTGGATTTCCCATCCTCTTGGAATCTCAAACTGGAACGCTGTAGCCGGGTTTTGATTCACTTCTCCATACCGTGTCACGTAGATATCTCCCTGTTCTCCCGTGTCTGACCATTCCAGATCGCCCTGCCAGTCAGAACTGGATTCCCAGCGATCCGACCATACCGGCTGCTGTTCTTCCGTAAAAAGTTCCTGTGTATCCCGGAAGGTTCCGCGGAGCCGCGGCGTGATGGCAAGATCCAGCGCACCGGCATAGCCGCCAAGATCTTCTTTCTCGCTCACCTTTGCCTGACCATCTGTCTTTCCTTCCAGTCCCTCATACAAATCCAGACTGTTTTCTCCGCACAACTTCGGAACCATATGCAGTTCAAGATATCCGCTCAGAGTTCCCGTTCCCTCCGTGGTACTCCAGTGAAGCCCCTCGGAAGTAACCTGGCCTTCTTTGATTTCTTCTGCCGTTTCCGTTCTGCTGTCATACCGCACACCAACCGTGCTCTCTTCGACTGCCTGGAAAGAAAGTGACCTTCCGCCTTCCATTGTGCCCGATGCTCCTGCTGTTATTTCCATCTCATTTGTAATCATGATCGGCACACCTTCGATGGTAAATTCAATGTCCGGCAGGTCATCCTGAAAAACAGTTGTTTCTCCGTTGCTGTCTTCGCAGGTACCAGAACTGCTGTTGACGGAGAGATCTGCCTTACTTCTCACTGCAATGCTGTACTGAAACTCTCCATTTTCTACGTCAAGCTGAAAATCCAGTCCACAGTTCCAGGCTGCCTCTCCCCAGTAGCTGAAAGGGTCACTCGTCTCCTCAAAAGATGTCTGAAATGCATACTCGCCGTCCTGTCCATTTTCCTCTTCAGATAAGTTTTCTGATTCGCTGACGCTCTTCTTGGTATATACAAAATGACGTACCACATGGACTTTTTCAAAGACATCCGCCAGAGATGCATCTTCTGTTTCGACCCAGTAACCATCCGTTGCCTTTTTGACCTGAACTACTTTCCGGATCAGTCCATCGGATACCCTGGCTGTTTTTCCTGCTACGATAACATCGCCTTCCTGATAACCCGGATCCTTTTCAAATTTCATGCTATGATCCGAAATTTCAAAAGGCTGCTCCTCATATTCTGTATCCTTCGTGATTACTTTTACATTCGATTTTACAATAATACCGCTGTTCGATTTTTCCTGTTTTGCTGCCTCTGAATCTACTGTGTTTTTTTCTGCGGTATCTTTCTCCTGTGTTTCCGTACCTGCACTTTGTACTGTTGTCTCACTCTCTTCTCTTTTCTGGTTCCGGTGATTTTGAACCGCAAAGATTCCAATCTGGGTACAGGCCAGAATGGCAATCACACCAATTGCTATGCGCATCCATTTTTTCATTTTCAGGCTGCTCCTTATTCTGCTCTCGTTATTTTAAATACATTTTCCGACTGCCCCAGACCTTCCATCATGTCCGAGCCGACATAATAGTATATTAGAACATCCGATTTTTCAAAAGACATTGGATCCGTTGGTTTCAGAATCCAGTCCCCTGCTGTCAGGTTAAAATGCATACTCTCCCTATCGAATGTTCCTCTGGCTGTGTAACTGCCATTCTCAATGATGCCTTCCAGGATTTCATCTGGATAATAGCTGTAGATTACACTCCACTCATTTTCGCCTTCTTTTGTAAAGTCTAACTCTACCTTTCCATTGTCTCCTGCCCCGACATAAGTTCCTGTCCACTTTCCGCTGATGTCGATGGATGTCAGGTCTGCTTTTGCGCTGACCATCGGGTCATTCCATCCGCCTTCATAGGTGTACTCAAACTGTGCTTCCAGATCGAACTGAACATTTTCTCTTTCGATCGTTCCGCTGCACATATAAATCTGATCTCTTCCCTGATCCGTTGTTTCCTGGCTTTTCAGTTCAAATCCCTTTACTTCTGCTTTCCGGATCTGTAAATTCTGTGATCTCCAGTCATCCATGTCCGCTTCCTGGTCAACATAGCCCATGTCATCACCGCCAGGCACGATCACTCCGCCATCCAGTTTGTCCAACAGTTCATCTGCTGTAACATTCAATGCTTTGTCCGATTTTATTTCTGCTGTCATCTCTTCCTGATCTGTTACTGCAACCAGTTCCCACTGGTCAACCTGAAATTCATAGTTTGCTGTCATTGTACCCGATGCTTTTTCTACATCGCCGTCTAAAGTCACTTCAACCGTAACCGCGTCTGTTCCTTTGTTCAGATCTGCCTTGTGATTCTTTACCGTAAAGCTGTATTCCGTCCACTCATCCATGGACCATGTTTCCCCATCGACTACGACGGATTCGTTTGCAAGGGTACTGTTGATTTGTTCTTCCGAAACCTCCTTCAGCGGTTTTACAACCCATTCTCCCGGCGGATTTGCATATATATCCTGCACTTCCCAGCCATTGTTGTATTTGTGATATGTCAACGTTACTTTCTTTTCATAGGAAACATCATCTTTTTCTGTCGTAATATTAGTTAATACCTTGTCCGTTTTCTGCTTTTTGTCGGTATCGCGATTTTTTGATTTCAATCTTTGTGATGGTCTCATTTTCTTCCAGTAATTTTTCCTTTTCCAAACGTTACGGATATCTTCCTCAACATCACTATCTTTTGGTACACTGCCGGAGCAGCGGTCAGCATTAAAAATAATGCCATTATCATTGTCCAAAATATGATAAATTTTCTTTTCATCTTCTTTCCCCCATCTATTATTATTTTGATACAACAGCCTCTTCAAAAGCATCTATCTCTGTTTCTGAAGAGGCTGTTATTTTCCTATTTTGGTGCTGAAAAACCAGTTATACCTATTCTTTTTTACTTCCATGGAATCTCATCAAACTTGATTTCCCTTCCCGATTCTTTTTCATAGAATTTATGTTTTCCGCTTCTTGCTTCTTCCAGGCTGCACACTTTTCTTTCTACGACGGAATTGTCAAGTTCGATATAATCCCCCATAAATCCATGAACTTTATACAATTTGATTCCTCCAAATTTTTGATAATCTACAATGTAATGATCATTTGATGACATATTTCGTTTTCCTCCTGTCATTGTTTTGTTTGTGGTATAAGTGATATTGTTCTTTAATCGAATGTTTCCACCCCTTTCCGACAAACTCTTGGGCTAATGAAAATATAATAGCCACCACAAATTTTATCTTTTCATTTCACCTTGTCTACTTTTCGCATTTTTTCTTTTAGTGTAATACATTCTCTCTTTATTTGCAATATATTTTGTCTTGCATTTTGCAATGCATACTTCAAGTGAGTCATGCAATACAATAAAACAGACTGGACTTCCAGTACTCTTTAAAATCAGAATACAGCCAGAAAAAACGCGCACTGAAATAAGCTGTCCCCAAAACAGCTTTTTCTTCATTTTTCGATTTCGCAGATTCGAAAAATTTATTTTTAGTCGAACCTTTTTTGAAACACCTTTGTTATGTTTTATGCTGCCCGTAGTTTCCACATAAGATCCGGAAGCATGCTCCGTTCTTATATTCTCCGGCAGCAGAATGGAGTTTGATATGGCATTTCAGTTAAAAGGCAACCGCAAGGAAACGGAAAACAAAACCATCCGTTTCCCCATTCACCTGATCGATCAGATCGAACAGGCAATTTCCGATTCTGACCAGGACATTACCTTTTCCAGTTTTGTGATTCAGGCGTGTGAGTATGCGCTGGATCACATGGACGCCCCGTCAGAAGAACACAATTAACTTTTATTTTTTTCAAAGCAGATTTTTATGGTTCGACGTGCATTTTCTGGCTGTTCTCTGCTTCTATTTTATCTTACCATGCTTCTTATTTTTTTCAGGACAAGATCCTGTCCTAACTCAACTCCACAACCTCATCATACAGACACACAAACACCTCTTCCACTTCCGCATCTTCATGAAAGTGTCCGAAATACCATTTCTGAAATTCTGTCTCATCCGCCACGCGCTGCAGGTACTGGCGAAGTTCCACCTCATCGTCAGACAGCTCTCCATACCCCATTGCCGCGGTCACATCTCTTGGGGCTGTGTGGGTCAGTATGTAGTCCACCTGAAAATCTTCTTTTTCCATATTTTTCCATCCTTCTTCGTACTCTTCCCGTGACGGAATTTCTTCCGGGAACCACGAAATTCCCTCCGCGCGGGACATTTTGTCGATGCTGTAAGCACCTCCGAAGGTAAAGAATTTCAGCCCGTCAATCGTAAAGATCTGGCCGCGCATCAGATGGATCATGTTGTCCTCAATGATATGCACCTTTCCGCCGTTCCACTGCTCCACGGCGTAGGAGTTCAGCTGTTCGAAGTTCTCATGATTTCCGTCGATAAACAGTGTCGTCACCGGCAGACTTCGGAAAACGGCTCTCGTATTCGCTTCGTATGCTGCAGAAAAGCCGCAGATGCCGACATCTCCGCAGATGATCAGATAGTCATCCCGGGTGTACTCGTCTTCGTGCTCGTTAAAATAGCGTACAACTTTTCCAATATCAAAGGTGCCATGGGTATCGCCTGTAATGACAATGCTCATTCTCAGCGTCTCCTCTCGTGTTCTCTGTTTCTGTTCTCTAAAGTATCGCAAAACATCATCCGCAAATTCTGTCCGCTTTCTCTGCCGCTGCTATCGCTTCTTGCAGAGACACAGACTACGCCGCACTATTCCCGAAAATAAAACACTTCTCCCCGTGCCCGGAACGGCAGCCGGTTTCCTCTCGGAAGCAGAAATGCATGCTCTCGTCTTACCTTCAGGTCATTCTCAATCTCCCCGTCCGTAATAATCAGAATCGGCCCGTCCTTTGGAAAATCGTTCGCCTGTTCCAGACAATCCACGCCCGGCTGCAGTATGGTTCCTCCTCGTCCCGTGACTTTTACCCGTCCGGCAATATCTTCCGGTGCCAGATATCCCGCATCCGTCGCTTTGGCATCACAGAAAATGATTCTCACGAACGGAACATCTTTCGCCGCGGCATAGCTGGCGATGGAGCCAAGTGCCATACCGATCTGTTTTGCACTCATGGAACCGGACGTGTCCACGACCACACCGAAGGTCCGGCTCTCCAGATCCTGCTCGTAATACGCATATCCTGGTCTTGGAATGTCCGGCGTGGCACCCTGCCGTCTGCTCGGCCGCGCATAGGTACGGTGTTTTTCCAGCGGTGGAAACTGTACGTCAAACCACTTCGTCAGCGCGGCATCCCAGGGAATGACCGGCATCGCAAGCGCCCTGATTTCCTGCACCAGCCCGGCCGGCAGGAAACCACGATTGTGCTCCTGATGGTAATCCAATCCCTCCCGCAGTGCATTTTTCAGCAGTTCATCCAGGCTGACCCCGTTTTCTCTTCCAGTAAAACTGCGGTCTGTTTCCGTTAAACATATCACCTCTGCCAAAGCCCCGGAAGGTGTTTAGCTTTTTGTACTTTCGGATCTCTTTCACGATCAGATCATAGATACTTTCTGCCGATTTGTTGTGAAGTGTTTCATCATACAACAGCCCATCCGGCGGCATTCTGCCGATCTCCATTTCGTGCAGCCAGTCGTTGATGACGTAGTCGCAGGCGATGTTCCACAGAAAGAAGTCACGCCCATTGCACCGTTTCTGGTGCTGCAGTCCGGCATGGAGATATTCATGCGCGAGAACAAAAATCCACTCTTCCTCCGAAAATCCGCACGACGGATTGGCATAAATGATTCCCTGCTCTGCGTCAACCGCTGCAATATGGATTTCATACCGATGGCACATTTCAATGTCCTCCACAATTTTAAATGTAGCTGCAAGACCTCCGAGCAGCGGATAATGGGACAGGAACCATTCTGCTGCTCTGGAAATGACGGTATTCTTTTTCGTTTTAAGATCGTATCCTCCCGCATCGCAGAGTGCAGATTTGATGGAATGAGTGACTGCATAGGAAAATTTTTCAGCATATGCATTTCTTTCTCCCTTTTTATAAACGATCGGCCGTTCTACCCCGATCATATCCTTTAATTTTTCAGAGTTTGTCCCGCAGATCTGCGCACCATTATCCTGGTGTTTCAACAGATATTCATAAATTTTCTGCTCGCTGTTCAGTTTGATCGGATATGCTTCCGCCGGATCTGCGCAGATCGGCTCGCCGAGGCGGATGTCATAAAGGAATCTGGTAATGTAGATATCACAGGCTTTGTTCCAGAGTGCCGGGACAAATTCGCAGTCGGAAGGGATGCTCGCTTTGTCAAAGTGGCCGAACGCCAGGTGCAGAAGGTTGTGTGCCATCACATAGCACCATTGTTCCGGCGACAGGTTCGCCCGCATGTTGACGTAGATATTTCCATCTTTCGTAACACAGGCCAGACTTCCTTTTGCATTCAGATGGGAGGGCTTTGCAGTGATGTACCCATCCAGTTGATGGAACAGTGTATTTTTTTCCAGCAAACCAAAGCCGGCCTCCACTCTGCGGTACCCGGCCGGCTTTTCTTCTTCGCGGTAATACCTGCTTCGAACGTATGGCATCCTTTTCTCCTTCCTTTTTTCATCCGACGAGCCGCGGCAGATCACGGATGATTTCCATCATAAACCAGTCCGGCAGTGCCTCCGCTCCATCAGCTGCGACGGTCATCTGGGCGATTTCGAAATTGATGACTGCGAGTTCTTTGATCATGCCCTTGGCGCGGTACGCAAAGGAAAGCATGCCGCCGGAAATTCCCTGTTTGCTTTTCGGCAGTTCTGCAAGCAGTCTGGCGCGGAAGGACTGTGCGAGAAAATACAGCACATCCCGGTTTTCCGGCTTGTCCGGCCATTTTGCTTTCTGCGCGATAATGTCATCCAGGAGATGTGTGTTGCGCAGTGTTTTTGTGTAAGCAAGAAACATCCCCGCATGCTGTTCCAAGAGGCAGGCGTACGCCATCATTTTTAAATGTTTCCTGCGAAATATCCTGCTCCCCGGCCCGGTATTCCTTCAACGCATCGCTCAGCATGTGCCAGGAACGCGGGGTGGAAAACGGTTCTTCGGTTTTCGGCGGTTCGGAAAAGAGGTGATCCGGCCGCTGGATGATATAGTCAATGACCCACGGATGGAGTCCTTCTGCCTGCGCCCACTTGATCCACTGTCCTACATCCGCTTTCAGCTGCACATGGAACATACGGTTTAAAAGGGCGGACGACATCGTTTTTACGATCGCGCTGTCCTCGGCACGGTTTCCTGCTCCGATCACAATGCTTCCCTCCGGAAGATGGTATTCTCCGATCCGCCGCTCATGGATCAGAGAATAGAAGGCTTTCTGCACTTCCTGCGTACAGGCGTTGAGTTCGTCCAGGAACAGGACATATGGCTCTTTTCTGGCGATCATTTTCGGCGGAAGGAATTCCGATGTCTCGCCCCGGATCTGCGGAATGCCGATAATGTCCTCCGGCGCGAGCTGGCTTCCGAGGAGCGACACGCACGGCAGGCCGACTTCGTCTGCGAATTTTTCCACTAACGCGGATTTTCCGATGCCGGGTGCACCCCAGATAAAGACCGGCCGTACCGGCGCAACCTGAAGCAAAACTTCTAATAATTCATCCTGTGTCACACTGATTGGTAAATGCATCTGATGTACTCCCTTCTGTTTCGATCCTGTATCTTTTCAAAGCGGATATCCGCAATCCACTTTACCACTTGCTTAATTTGACTAAATCACTTTTTCTGCCCTGCCGTGATCTTACTGTACTGCATTACAACGTGTCTCACCATATTTCTCTGTATTTTTCAGTTTCACTGTCATATTCCAGCACCGGAATTTTTCCGCTCCGCCAGGTGGTTCCATCGAGATAATAGTGGCTCTGACCGTCGTGCCAGATACCGTCATATGTCCTGTTTCCGCTGATTTTTGCCGTGGAAATGTGGCCTGCAATCACATCCTTATGGAATGCTCCGCGGCTTACCGTTCTTTTCCCCACCATCAGCTCCCTGCTGGTCACGCACAGCCAGTCTTTACCGCCCCATTCGGCAATTCCGGCGTGCACCAGAATCTGGCGTTCTGTTTCATAAAAGTAAGGAAAATGGCGCATCCAGGTGATCAGATCCCCCGCATCTTCGAACATCAGCCGTACTGCTTCTGCATTTCTGGAATCCTCTGAGAGGTGTGCTTCTTTTTCCAGAAACTCTTGAAAATGTTTTTCTTTCAGAAAGCTGTGCAGCGTTTCATAGTCTCCATCTGCATCCGATGCCAGCCATTCCCGGCTGCGATATTGCTCCACACTGCCGATATGCCGGTTGACATCCGCATATTCTTCCAGCCAGTCCAGCAGTGCTTTTTCATGGTTTCCCATCAGGGCAATGACTTTTTCCGAACCATATTTTTCCTGCAATGCCCTGACTTTTTCCAGCACCGCCCGGCCATCTGGCCCATAATCTATGTAATCGCCCAACAGAATCAGCTGGTTTTTCCCCGAAAGATCTGTTTTTTTCAGAGCTGCCTCGAATGCCTCCAGAAATCCGTGAATATCCGACATCATATATCGCTTCATTGCTTTTCCTCTGTTTGTTTATACGTAGAAAGTTTCCTTCGTTTCCAGGCAAAGGCATCCCAGTCTTCCATTCTCAAAGCCGCAGCCGCAGTCACACAGATAGACGTTTTCTTTTTTATTCTTCCAGATGGATCCATTTCCCATGTTCTGATGGCCGCAGACGGAAATATATCCATGCACTCCCTCATGAAGAAAAACCTTGTACCACAAATCCCCCATCAGATAATAGTTGTCCAGTTTCCATTTCCCCGGTTCTGCCGTACAGGCATGGGCAAGCAGATACGGCTGACCATCTACCTCGATTTCCACCTGTACCGGCCAGGAAAGGATGCGCTCTGCGAGCTGCTTTAAATCAACTTCCGTCAGGCGTTCCTGTAAAAGATGGAAGGAATTGTACGGATACGACTGCAGGAGGACGCGGTCTCTCTCATCCATCCCGTAATAGCGGAAAATGTAATTGGCAAGCCAATGATCGTGGTTGCCGCGGATCACAGTACATTTTTTCCCCAGCTTCAATACCTGAAAATACACGCCCGCCGGGTCTGGATGATCCATGCAGCGGTCAAACAAATCACCAAGCAGATACAGGTGATCCTCCTCTTTGAGATCAATTTTTTCCAGCAATTTCATGAACCGCCAGCTGTCGTTATGTATATCGGTAATAATATAGTGCATCCAAAATCTCCTTTTCTTTCGCAGCTTTCATGTCTGCTCCTGCAATCTTCAAAGCTTTCGTTATCCGCTCATTTTTTCCAAAACGGCTTTCCTGCTTGTGTTTTGGCATGTCCTGTTTCAAAAATCTTCCCGCTTGTTCTGCTGGTTCCGGATCCCGGTCTTCTGATGCTGGCATCATGGAACGTCTAAAATCTTTCACCCATTGTTGTCCGAACTGTAAAACTCTTCCCCCGTTTCCAGACAGATTGCTGCCAGCCGCCCTCCCGGGAAGCATGCGCCGCAGTCGATCGCAATGTGGTGATATTTTTTATAAATATACCCGGGATTGTCATTGTCAGGAATCGTCTGCGTCGGCGTATGCCCTGTTACCAGATTTGTATCCGCAAAGTATTCCTTCTGATAATCTGGTCTGGTCCATACAAGATCGTGCAGGGAATATTCCTCGATCCTCTTTTCCGGTGTGAATCCACCCAGCCCTCCATGCACCAGCAGATACTGTTTTTCTCCCACTGTAAGCTCCTCATACAGACTGAAATCCTCCAGAAAATTCAGTACTTCCTCCCGCATCTCGGGATCCAGCGCCCGAAATTCCCGGATCGTAGCATCACCGCCGTTATACTTCCAGAGAACAAGATTGTCCAGCAGTTCAGCATCCACTTCCTCAATGGCAAGATCTGTGATTTCCTGACAGAGAAACCGCAGACATTCCAGCGCCATCACCTCATGGTTCCCCACGATACAGAACGCATTCGGCATTTCCATCAGTTTCAATATCACCTTAATCGGATGCTCACCCCGGTCTAAAACATCACCCAGAACATAGAGCGTATCTGTATCTTTCAACTCGATTTCTTCCAGCAGCTCCATGAATCTCTCATACTCACCGTGAATATCAGAAATAACGTAAGTAGCCATAAACAGAATCCTCCCTTTTTCATCCATACGAATCTGCATACGTTCTCCATTACCAGCTTATCTTACCATACTTCCTGTTTTTTACCGGACAAACTCTTGTCCCTCCTTTTTTTGCATAATGTACACTCTAGAGCGTGTCTGAAAAAGGCTTTTCGCAAGCTGCGAGTCCCAGTTTGTGGAAATGATTTTTCAGACACGCTCTAATACATCTTCTATTGAACTTTCCTTCATGCGAAATCCCTTTTTCTTGATACTATACCACATCTATTTTTTTCTTCATTGAACTACAAGTTTAATCCTCTTTTTCTTGCTGTTTTCTCGCATTCTATCAGCATTACGCGCTGTTTATACAGCGCCTTTTATTTCTGTACAATTTATTCTCTATATGCAAAAAAGGAACGTTCTATCCAAATCGTTCCTTTTGTTTGTAGATTATTTATTTTTCAAATTTCTCAATCACGCACGTATGCGTTTTCGTTTCTTATCACAAACGCGTATTTGCCGAGTGCACAGTAATGCCCGCGTCCCCCCTTCGTCATCCCACCGTCAGGCGCAAAAAACCTCCCGCCGCACAGAGCACAAGTCTCCTATTTACTTAACACCCCGTCGACAGCCACTTTCCATCCGGCATACTTCTTCTCCCGGATTTCATCGTCCATCTTCGGTTCATACACACTTCGGTTCATATTTCCCGCGAGTTTTTCCAGATCGTAGACCCCGGCTGAAATACCGGCCATATAAGCCGCTCCGATGCCGGAAAGCTCCTCCGCGTCCGGAATATTTACGCGTTTATTCGTAATATCACTCTGGAACTGCATCAGATATCCGTTTCGTGTCGGGCCGCCGTCTACACGGAGTTCCTCGATCCGCATGCCGGTATCCTGCTCCATCGCACGGACAAGGTCGGTGATCTGGTAGGCAATGCAATCGAGTGCCGCTTTTACCACCTCAGCTTTTCCTGTGGTGCGGGTAATTCCGCTGATCGATGCCGTTGCTTTCTCATCCCAGTACGGCGCGCCAAGCCCGGTAAATGCCGGAACCAGATACGTGCGGTCTGCCGGATTTGCCTCCCCTGCCAGTCCTTCCGTCTCTTTTGCCGAAGAAATCAGCTTCAGGTCATCCTTCAGCCAGGTAATCACAGCTCCGGTGTAGTTCAGATTGCCTTCCAGCACATAGTCCACCTTGCCGCCTCTTCCCCACGCAAGAGATGTCACAACGCCGTGACTGCTTTTAATCGGCTTGTCTCCAATGTTCATCATCAGCGAAGAACCCGTTCCGTACGTCGCCTTGATCATGCCCGGTTTTAAACAGCCCTGTCCGAACAGAGCCGCATGAGAGTCGCCTAATACACCACAGATCGGAACCGGCTCGGAAAACAATCCTTCCATCGTCGTGGCTCCATACACCGCATCGGAATTGCACACCCTGGCCAGCGCACAGACCGGAATCCCGAACATCTCACAGATCTTCTTATCCCATGCCAGTGTTTTCAAATTAAACAACTGCGTTCTCGACGCATTTGAAAAATCTGGTTTTAAATGCATGATCCCCCGTCAGCTTGTAAACCAGCCAGCTGTCAATCGTACCCAGGCAGAGTTTCCCGTCTGCAGCACGTTTCTGTCTTTCTTCTCCGCCGTTTCGAAGCAGCCACGCCATCTTTGCAGCAGGAAAATAAGCCGAAAGCTGCAGACCCGTCGCCTCGCGGATCTCCTCTGCGTGCCCCTGCTCCGCAATCTCCTGCGCAATGCCGCTTGCGCGGCCGCACTGCCATACAATTGCCTCTTCCAGCGGTTCCCCGGTCGCCTTGTCCCAGATCGCCGTCGTCTCACGCTGATTGCTGATGCCGATTCCGGCGATTTCTTCCGGTGCAACACCGGACTCTGCCACCAGCGTTTTTACCGTCTGTACTGTATTCCGGTAAATCTCATTCAGATCATGGGACACCCATCCCTTTTCATTGACAATCTGCCGGTGCGGCAGGTCGGTACGGCGGAGTAAATGTCCCTCCCCATCAAAGAGCAGCGCTTTCGTTCCCTGCGTGCTCTGGTCAATTCCGATGATATACCTTTTCTCCATTTTTCCAGCTCCGTTCCTAAAATTTTATAAATATCCAGATCCCCATCTCGAATAACGCTGAATACACCCTGTTTTTCAACACACCATGCGTCATTTTCTATTGTCGCAGCATTCACCCTGCCCCTATAGGCAAGATCTTTGGCGATTACCACACATTCCAACATCTTCCGCAGAACGATTTGTTCCTGATTATATAGAAAAAGTTCCTGCGTTCCCGGATTTTCTTCCGCCCGGGCACGCAGGAACATGGCATACGCAGACCTGCGGCAGTTTACAGTTCCCTGCGGGCTATCACATTCACCGCTGATTCCATTTCTGGTTAAGCCAGTAATTCTTTCGCTTTTTTTGCAATGCCCTCGGCATTCAGTCCATAATAGTCAAAGACTTCTTTAGAAGTTCCCGTGATCACCGGTGCATCCGGCAGAGACATGTTGACTACCTTACGCGGGCACTCTGCGCCGACCACCTGGCTTACCATCGAACCAAGGCCGCCAAATGGAGCGTGCTCTTCGATCGAAATGACAACTTTTGCCTTCTTTGCAGCCTCTACCAGGCCCTCTTTGTCCAGCGGTTTCACACAGTACATATCGAGCAGTCCTGCGCTGATTCCCTCTTCTTTCAGCATAGCAGCTGCATCGAGCGCCGGGCGGACCATCTCACCGCAGGCTACCAGTAAAACATCGGTGCCTTCCGAGAGAGCCGTTGCCTTATCCATCTCAAACGGGGTATTTTCTTCGCTGTAAATATCCGCAACGGCATTTCTTCCACTCGGATATAAGCCGGTTTTTCATCGGTAAGGAGCGCCTCAACCAGTTTTGCTGTCTGGAAACGGTCGCTTGGCAGATACACACGCATATTCGGAATGGCTGCCATTGCTGCGATATCCTGTGCAGAATGATGGCTCATGCCAAGCGCACCGTAGCTCACACCGCCGCTGATACCGATCAGCTTTACATTGGTGTTGGAGTATGCACAGTCAATCTTCGCCTGCTCATAGCTTCTGGTGGAGAGGAAGCACGCCGGAGATGCCGCAAATGCTTTCTTGCCGCATTTTGCAAGACCGGCAGAAACGCTGACCAGATCCTGCTCCGCGATACCCATCTCCACAAACTGCTCCGGATACGCATTTGCAAACGGTGTCAGGGAAGCACTTCCTCTGGAATCGCTGCAGAGCACCACGATATCTTTATCCGTTTCGGCATGTTTCATTAAAACCTCGCAAATGGCCTGTCTGTTTGGAATCTTATTCATGACAGTGCCTCCTTTCTCTCATCCAGATCCTTCATGATCTGTTCTACTTCCTCCGGTGTCGGCACTTTATGATGCCACTCCGCCTTATTTTCCATCACGGAAGAACCACAGCCCTTCGTTGTGTTTGCAATAATAACCGTCGGTTTTCCCTTGCAGTGTTTCGCCAGCTCAAACGCATGAACGAGCGCGTCCATATCGTTGCCCGGTACGGAAAGAACATTCCATCCGAACGCTGCCCATCTCTCCTCCTGGCTGTCCTGTTTCATGACATCCTCGGTATTTCCGGAGATCTGCAGACGGTTGCGGTCTACGATCGCACAGAGGTTGTCCAGCTTGTAGTTTCCTGCGGACATTGCGCCCTCCCAGACAGAGCCTTCTGCCAGCTCGCCGTCACCCATAACGGTGTAGACACGGTAATCTTTTTTATCCATTTTTCCTGACAGCGCCATTCCCACGCAGACCGGAAGTCCGTGGCCGAGAGAACCGGAATTCATCTCGATGCCCGGCAGTTTATTGTTCGGATGGCCGATGTACGGACTGCCGAATTTGGAGAATTTTTCGATGACCTCTTCCATCGGGAAGAATCCCTTTGCCGCAAGTACTGCATAATATGCCTCAACGGAATGACCTTTACTCATTACAAAACGGTCGCGGTCCGGGTCGTCCATGTTCTTAGGGCTGATGTTCATCTCTTTAAAATACAGCGCTACAAGCACATCAATGACACTCATGTCACCGCCGATGTGGCCGCCCTTGCCGGAAACTACCATTTCCACTACTTTCTTCCGAAGATCATACGCCAGACAACTCAATTCCTTGTATTCACTCATGATTTTCATTCTCCTCTTAAATATGCTTTGACATCTTCCTCGATCGGATCATATAAATCCGGGGCAATACCGATGTATTTGCATGCTTCATACAGAACCGGCACAACGTTCTCGTGGATACCGACACAGTGGTGGATGTACGGTCCTTCCACGATTTTTGCCTCGAGGCGTTTCAGGTTCTGTACCTCAACCCATACGTAGGTTCCCTTCGTATAAGGTCCCTTGACACCTTTTGCATTTCCAAGCAGCAGGGAGTACTCTCCGTTGTCTCCGTCAAAACGCGCCAGTGTCATTTCGCCTAATTTTGCCTGTGCCTCTACAGCGCCCGGATGGCTGAATGCCAGAGGATAACCGATCGTCGGTTTTTCCTGTGCAACAGAAATCGGCCACGGTCCGCAGTGCTGCAGCAGCTCGCCGTTCTCGTTGTCCGGGTGGCGTACGGTCCAGTCAGCAAAGAAGCTTCTCTTATCGTTTCTGCCGGCAGCCTCTACCAACAGAGCGGTGATGGCGCCATGGATATCGGTCTCACAGACAACCGGAATTCCCTCTTCGTTCAGCAGAGAGTTTGCCGCACACGGCATGATGCCAATCTCACCCTGCAGTGCGTTCCAGCACTGGATCGCGATGGCATTGCAGGAATATTTTGCAGCCAGATTTTTCATCGCAACCTTCAGAGCTGCTACATTTTCCAGTTCTTCCGGTTTGATCTTTACACACATATTGGTATTGCAGTATGCAACGACTTTTTCTACCTCGCTGCCCTCTGCTTTTACTTTTTTCATCTCCGCAGTCAGTTCCGGAAGCGGAATCGGGGAAAGCTGGATGTTAAATTTTTCCAGCAGCTCGCCCTCGTTGCACATGGTGGACCAGAAATCGAACGGACGCGGTCCGATCTGAAGGATTCTGGTGTGGCGGAAGGTATCTACCACATTACATACAGCAAGGAAATCCTTGATGCCGCGCTCAAATTCCGGATCGGTCAGACGGCAGTTCGTCATATAGGTGAACGGAACACCAAAACGGCGCAGCACTTTTCCGGTTGCAAACAGGCCGCACTGGCTGTCGCGGAGACGCACACCGTTCTCATCCGGTCTCTCATCGCGCGGTCCCCAGAGAAGTACCGGAAGCCCCATTTCCTTTGCCAGTCTTGCACAGACATATTCCGTTCCGAAGTTTCCGTGCGGGAAGAAAATTCCCTTTACGTTTTCACGGCGGAATTTCTCCTGGATTTTCTCACGGTCCGCCTCATCGTAAAACAGACCCTCCTCATTGATGTCTGTGATATCGACAAATTCAACGCCGAGCTCTTTTAAACGCTCTCTCGTCAGGTTGGCGTATTTTACGGCATCCGGGGCACTGAAAATGCTTCTTCTCGTAGGTGCAAATCCGATCTTAATTGATTTCATATTCATTTCCTCCACTTAATTTTCTTTAAATTCTGCTAAATTATGTCTTGAATTTCCCTGTTCTTTATGGCTCTTATATTACTAAATTCTTTTGAACTTGTCAACATCTATTCAGCTTTATTAAATCTTTTTAGTAATTTATACAAAAAGAATGGCTGTTTTTATGCATTTCTTCATATTTCATTTTTTTACAGTTCAGAAGTTGACTTCTTTTTTAATTCATATTAAAATCAATGCATAAGTTTAATATTTTTCAGATAAATACTGAAATAAATTTCAACATCCCGCATGCACAAAACAAACGAAAGCACCATGCGGGCTGATTTTATCGAACAGGAGCTGAACTCTTATGAATATTTCTGCGAAAGAACTGGCAAAGCTGATCAACGTATCGCCTGCCACGGTTTCTATGGTTTTCAATAACAAACCCGGCATCAGCGATGCCACAAGAGAGCTGGTTTTAAAAACCGCAGCCGAGTATGGCTATGCGCCGAAAAAAACTGAAGCCTCCGGCGCTTCCTCCCGCATTATTCAGCTGGTCAATTATAAAAAGCACGGAAAGGTCGCTGCCGACACGCCGTTTTTCTCCCAGCTGACCGAAGGAATCTCCACCGAATGCACCCGCCAGGGCTGTGCGCTTCATATCTCCTATTTTTATGAAACCATGGATATTGACAGCCAGCTCGATGCACTCCGCGCTGTGGACTGTGAGGGCATTCTTCTTCTTGCAACCGAAATGGCTCCGTCCGATTTCCGCAAGTTCCGCGATTTTTCTGTTCCGATCGTTGTCGTGGACTGCTATTACGATGAGCTCGATTACGACTGCGTTCTGATCAACAACATCCAGGGGGCGTTCAACGCCACGAATTATCTGATTCAGTGCGGACACAAAAACGTGGGCTACTTTCACTCGAGCCTCGACATCAGCAACTTCTCTGAACGCGCCGACGGCTACTACAAAGCGCTCCGTGCAAACGGCATCAGCACCTCGCATCCATATGTCCACCCGGTTTCCCCTACCTCGGACGAGGGCTACCGCGACATGCTGCGCCTTCTCGAATCGAAAGCTCCGATCGCGGATGCCTACTTTGCCGATAATGACATCATCGCGGCGGCCGCCATGCGTGCACTGCGTGAAAACGGCTACCGCATCCCGGAGGATGTCTCCATCATCGGCTTTGATGACGTTCCGATGTGCGATATGATGGTTCCGCCGCTTTCCACCATGAAGGTCAGAAAACGGGAGCTTGGCGCCACTGCCGTCCAGCGTCTGCTTGACCGCGTGGCTGATCCGAAACGCGAATGTCTGAAAATGTGCATGGCAACCAAGCTGGTGAAGCGCCAGAGTGTTTCCAGACGTTAAAGTTTTTGGGATGAGGCTGTCGTCCAGCGCGTGTCTGAAAAATCATTTCCGCAAACCGGAACTCGCAGCTTGCGAAAAGCCATTTTCAGACACGCTCTGTACGGCAGCCTCACCTTTTTTATTTTGTAAAGGAGGTTTTTTTTATTGCAATCTGCAAATGACCTGAAACAGCTTTTATTCAGTATCAATCACAAAAGCTATCCCGCCTATAAATCTACCCGCGGTGCCTATCAGTTTCCGCGCTACACACTCTCCATCGACCACGTGCAGGGCGATCCGTTCGCCGCTCCATCGCGCGTCAGCGTTCATATCAGCGGCAAAACCGCTGCGTTTCCGGCTTTTCTCTACGACACATATGAAAAGCGCGTCGCCCTCCAGGATTACTTGCTGCGCCAGTTTGCGCGCACTATCGCACCGTATTCCTTCCGCGCGAAGGGTTCCGGCAAAAGTGGTCTGCTGGGGATAAGCCGCTGCGGGCAGGAAATTCTGGAGCGTACTGCCTGTGTTCTGAATCCTTCCGACGGCAGTCTTGTCGTCAACACGGAAATCGGCTTTCCGGCTAACGGCCGCACCATCGCCTCGCAGGAGCTGATCCGCATTCTTTTCGACTTTCTGCCCGGCTGCGTGGAAAAATCGCTGTTCTACCGTGCTCTGGATCCGAAAGCATGCGCCAACGTCGCCTATCTCTGTGAGGACCAGCAGGCGATCCGTTCCGCATTAAAAGAAAAAGGGCTTACTGCCTTCATCGCCGACGGCTCCATTCTCCCGCGCGAGACCGGTGTTTCCGATCTGCCGATGAAGCACGCCGTTCCGTTTACCTCACCGGAATCCCTGCGCGTTACCCTCGATCTTCCAAACCGCGGACCTGTTTCCGGCATGGGAATTCCTCTCGGCGTCACACTGATCGTAGGCGGAGGCTTCCATGGAAAATCTACCCTGCTGCAGGCTCTTGAGCGCGGCGTATACAACCACATCGCCGGGGACGGCAGGGAGTATGTTATCGCGGACGACACAGCAGTGAAGCTGCGCTCCGAGGACGGACGTTTTGTAAAGGATGTGGATATTTCCATGTTCATCAATGACCTTCCCAATAAAAACGGACACCCGCTGCTTCTCCACCCCGGACGCCAGCGGAAGTACGTCCCAGGCTGCCGCTATTGTGGAGAGCATGGAGGCAGGTTCCCATCTGTTTTTCATAGATGAAGACACTTCTGCCACCAACTTTATGGTCCGTGATTCCTTCATGCAGCGGGTGATCTGCCGGGAAAAGGAGCCCATCACTCCATTTCTGGAACGTGCTCGGGATCTCTATGAAAAGGCAGGGATCTCCACTATCCTGGTTGCCGGAAGCTCCGGAGCTTTTTTCCATATTGCGGATACTGTGATCCAGATGGATAATTATCATCCGGTGGACATCACAGCAGTCACCAAAAAGCTCTGTCAGGAATATCCTCTCTCAGACATTGAGGCCCCTGCATTCCGCCTTCCGGAAAGCCATCGCATCATGACCAGGGCCAAAGTGGCTCCATCCCGCCACAGCCGTCCCGGACAGCCGGAAAGACTGAAAACCAAGGTTCACGGCAAAGATGGCTTTTCTCTTGGAAAAACCGAAGTGGATCTCCGCTATGTGGAGCAGCTGATCGACTCCGAGCAAACTGCATCCCTGGCGTTGCTTCTGAAATATGCCTGCGAACATCTCATTGACGGAAAACGTACTCTGCCGGAGATCATCACTTATCTGGATACTCAGCTGAAAAGGCAGGGATTGTCCTTCTTCTCGGAAGGCTCTTATATTCCATGCGGTTATGCCATGCCCAGGATCCAGGAAATATATTCCTGCTTTAATCGCTATCGCAGGCCGTAGCTGT